>Ga0307373_10002175_pt1 | contig 35642 bp, 33 predicted proteins | sample OX2MG_FD_202534 | JGI IMG/M metagenome (GOLD analysis project Ga0307373, IMG submission 202534) | Soil microbial communities from Risofladan, Vaasa, Finland - OX-2 | ecosystem: Environmental > Terrestrial > Soil > Coastal area > Acid sulfate soil | place: Finland: Risofladan, Vaasa | collected...
GCCACCGGGACCAGGGTGTCGTTCCTCCCGTGGAAGATGAACATCGGGGGTGCGGAGCTGGTCACCCGATGAGTCGGGGAGGCCTGTTCGAAGACCCGGCGGTTCCCCTCGATCGGCAGTTTCATCACCCGATCCTCCAGCAGCTGGAGGAGGCCCGGGTCCTGGTCGCCGGTCATGTCGTAGACCCCGTAGTAGGGGACGCAGGCGTCGACCGAGGTGTCGGCGTCCTCGAATCCCGGTTGCCAGGCCGCATCGTCCGGGGTGAGGGCGACCAGGGCGGACAGGTGGCCCCCGGCGGATCCGCCGGAGACGGCGATGAAACCCGGGTCCCCGCCGTACTCGGCGATGTGAGCCCTCACCCACGCCACCGCCCGCTTGCAGTCAACGATGTGGTCCGGCCAGGTGGCCCTGGGGCTGAGCCGGTAGTTGATGGCGACGCAGACCCACCCCCTCTGGATCAGCTCGTGCATCATCGGGATACCTTGCTGACGCTTGTCCCCGATCACCCACGCACCTCCATGGATGTAGACCAGGACGGGACCGGGCTGGGGCGGACCCCCGCGGGGTTGGAGGATGTCGAGCCGGTGGCGACCGATGCCGTCACCCCAGTAGTCGATGTTCCGGATGCGGCGGATCGCCCGCCACCGGAAGGGCACCGCGATGGCCAGTCGCCACCAGTAGTTCCAGGCCGGGCGGGAGTCGAATCCCTCCACGTCCACCGGACCCATGGTTGCCTCGGCCAACGCCGCGTCCACCACTCCCTTGGCGCCCCGGGCCACGAAAGCCAGGCGGACCAAGCCGGCCCAGGACACCGCGGTCAGGGCCAGGCCCGCCCATCCCGGCCAGTGGCGGAGGGCCTGGTTGTCCACCAGTACCACGATCACGATCAGATCGACCAGCATCACCTGGATGGGCAGTTCGCCGGGGATCCATCCCAGTGCGAAGCTGATCACGCTCAGCGGCTCCCTGCGCACGGGATAAAAGGCGTTGACCGTGAGCAGCACAGCGACAATGCTGACGGCCAGCAGTCCCCAGGACATTGCACCATGAAACACCATCAGGTGGCCAGCGAGGAAACCGCATCTCGTGCGGCACCTGAAGACGAGCAGACGTAGAAAGGAGGGACCATGGAACGACTGAGCGGTCTCGACGCAAGTTTTCTGTATCTCGAGACCCCCAGCCTCCACATGCACGTGTGTATGACCTCGGTGGTCGATCCGGCGACGGTCCCCGGTGGCTACTCATTTCCCCGGATGAAGGAGCTCATCGCCGAACGCCTTCCCCTGGCACCGGTGTTCCAGCGCCGTCTGGTGGAGGTCCCCCTCCGTTGGGGGCACCCGGTGTGGGTGGACGACCCCGATTTCGACATCGACTACCACGTCCGGTTGGCTGCGGTCCCCCGGCCCGGCGGCCTCCGCGAGCTGGCCGACATCGCCGGCGATATCGCCGGGCGCCAACTCGACCGGTCCAAGCCGCTGTGGGAGATGTGGATCATCGAGGGTCTGGCCCATGACCGGGTGGGCTTCGTCACCAAGATGCACCACTCCACCGTCGACGGGGTATCGGGTGCCGAGCTGCTCTCGATCCTCTTCGATCTCGAGCCCGACCCCGGCCCGGTCGCCCCCCCGCCTGAACGGCAGCACGACGATCGGATCCCGTCGGGTCTGGAGCTGATGAGCCAGGCCACCCTGGACCGGGCCATGACGCCCTTCAAGATCACCCGGGACCTGGTGCGAACCGGTCAGCGGGTGATGGATGTGCGCAAGGTGCGCATCGGATCGGAGGACCGGCCCGGACTGGGCAAGGCGGCGCTCCCGCTGTCGGCCCCCCGCACCTCGTTCAATGGCGCGCTGTCGAGGCGCCGTTCGGTGGCCTTCACCGGGATCGGGCTCGACGATGTCAAGCGGCTGAAGTCGGCGCTCGGGGTCACCGTCAATGATGTCGTCCTCGCCGTCTGCGCCGGCGCGCTCCGCGAGTTCCTCATCCGGGGCGACGAGCTGCCCGACAAGCCGCTGGTGGCGGTGGTCCCCGTCTCGGTTCGGACCAGCACCGCCAACGTACGTGGTTCCAACAAGGTCTCCTCGATGTTCGTGCAGCTCCCGACCCAACTCGCCGACCCCCTCGAGCGGGTGGAGGCGATCCACCAGGGGACCAAGGGGGCCAAGGAGGAGCACAACGCGCTCGGGGCCGACACCCTTCTCAACTGGGCCGAGCACGCCACCCCCAATGTCTTCGCCAATGCCGCCCGGCTCTACAGCCGCATGCAGCTGGCCGACCGCCATCGACCCATCGCCAATCTGGTCATTTCCAACGTGCCCGGTCCTGACTTCCCCCTGTACCTCGGCGGCGCCGAGCTCGAGTGCGGTTTCCCGCTGGGCCCGGTGATGGAGGGGATGGGGGTCAACATCACCATCATGAGCTACCGGGGCATCATGTACTGGGGGATCATCTCGTGCCCGGAGACCATGCCGAAGGTCTGGGGCCTGGCCGCCGGCATTCCCCTGGCCCTCGACGAGCTGCTCGAGGCGGCCAAGCTGGAGCCGGCCACCTACCGGAACCAGGACGCCGCCGACGCCGTCAAGGCGTCAGGCGCAGCGATCACCGGCCATGCCGGCAACGAGCCGGCCTGATTTTGCAGTCGCTCGTGCTCACGGAGACGGGGCGATGGCCATCGACGAGGCCCCGGTGCAGACCTTGACCGGTCGTCCGAACGCCTGGGTGGCGGTGTCGTAGGGGACGATCGAGTCGAAGCCGTCGACGATGAAGGCGGTGACGCCGTCGAGGGCCAGGGCGATATCGCTGGGATGTTGGGTGCCTCCGGCCACGCCGACCAGTGCCGGCAGGCGCACCGGCGGGGTCGGTGCGGCGACCGGTGACAGGGTCACCGGGTTGACCCAGTTGTTGGCCGAGTCGACCACGTAGGCCGCCGAGTCAGTCGGTGACACGATCAACGCGGCTGGCGAGGCGATGCCGAATGGGTCGAACGACGCCTCCGGCTCCAGGGCTCCGGTCGCCACCGAGATGGGGAGGAGACGACCACCGAAGTCCTTGCCTCCCTGGCCCACCACATACAGCGTCGAGCCGTCCGGGCTGATGGCGATGCCATGGGGCGAGTAGACCGAGGAGACCGTCAACCCGGTCGGGATCGGCGCTCCGGCCGATGCGTGGCCGGTATCCACCGGGATCACCGCCCCGGTGACCAGGGCGAACAGCGCAGTGCCGGCGGGGTTGAGGGTCATCCCGAACACCGTGTGGCCGGCGCCGAGGTCAAGGGGGGTTCCGACGCGGTTGTCGGTCAGATCGACGGGAACCAGGGTGCTGCCCACGGAGGCCACCAGGGTGCTCCCATCGGGAAAGACGACCACGCTGTGGGTGCTGCCGGTGCCGGGGATGACGATGGGCGTCCCGGCCCGCTGGGTGACCAGATTGATGGGGACCACCAGGTTCTGGGTCTTCGGAGGGGCGGGCGAGCCGGCCGCGACCAGCCGGGAGGTGACCACGTACGCCCAGTGGCCGTTGGGGGACGTGGCGATGGCGAAATCCCCGGGGGCAGGGGTGCCCGAGATCGGGAGGGGGATGTCCGGTTCGGCGGTGTTGGTCCTGGCCAGCTCCACCGGGGTCACCGCGGTGGGGCACACCACGTAGCCGACCGAGCCGCTCGGGGACAGCGAGGAACGGGGGGGCGGAAGCGGTTTGGAGGAGGAGAACAGGGAACAGCCACCCAAGGCCATCGAGGCGGCCACCACCACAGTGGCCACCGCCGCGGTGGAACGGCGCCCAGCCACGGCGTTTCGCGTCATCGGTCGCATGGTTGGTGCCGACGATAGCGAGCGTGGGACCCGCCTCCATACCGCACCGGTCAGACGCCGAGGGTGGACCGCATGGCGGCGAAGCGCCCGATCACCTCGGCGGTCGTCGGCGACGGAACGTCCAGGAAGTGGATCAGCTCCTCGGGGATCTCATCGAGGAAGCGACTCCGGTCCCTCTCCACCACCCGGTTGAGGGACCGGCGGCGGCGGGCATGGGAGAGATACAGCCGACGCTGGGCCCGGGTAATAGCCACGTAGGCCAGCCGGCGCTCCTCTTCGATCTGGCCCTCGTCCAGGCATCGGCGATCGGGGAAGACCCCTTCCTCCATACCGACCACGAAGACGGCGCCGAACTCGAGGCCCTTGGCCGCGTGGATCGTCATCAGTGACACCCGTGATCGGTCGTCATCCGAATCGTCGGCTTCGGTGATGAGCCCGGCCATGTCCAGGAAAGACTCGATGGTCGGGTGGTCGCCCGCCATGGAGCGCAGTTGGTCGAGGCTCTCCTGGCGGTAGCGCCGCTCCTCGTCATCGACGGCGGCGTCGAGCAGCTGGCGCACGAACTCGCCGTCGGCGGTGACCGCGTCGATGGCTCCGAGCGCGCCTCCCCCGACCGCGGCCTCCCGCACCTCATCGAGCAACCGGACGAAACTGTCCAGGCCCTGGACGGCCAGCTTCGGGAGGTCCTCGACCTCCGACCGGCGGGCCAAGGTGTCCTCGAGCGACAGCGCATGGATCTGGGCAAAGGCCCGGACCTTCTTGATGCTGGCGTCACCCACCGCCCGCCGGGGGACATTGACGCAACGGCGAAACGACAACTCGTCCTGCGGGTTGGCGGCCAGGCGCAGATAGGCGACGAGATCCTTGATCTCCTTGCGGTCGAAGAACGAAGTACCTCCCACCGTCCGGCACGGAATGCCCCGGCGCACGATCTCCGCCTCGATGGGACGCGCCAGTGCCTTCGCCCGGCACAGCACCGCGACCTCCCCGGGCCGGACCCCCTCCCCCACCAGACTGGCCACTTCGTCGGCCAGCCAGGACGCCTCATCCATCTCGTCGTCGGCGGCCCGCAGGGCGATGAGGCTCCCCTCCCCGGCCCGGGTCCAGAGGTGCTTGTCGGGCCGGGTGGGGTTGCGGGCGATCACCGCGTTGGCGGCGTCCAGAATGGTGCCGGTCGAACGGAAGTTCTGCTCGAGGAGCACGGTGGTGGCGGTCGGGAAGGTGCGGGTGAAATTGAGGATGTTGCCGACGTCTGCAGCCCGGAAGCCGTAGATGGACTGGTCACCGTCGCCCACGCAGCACAAATTGAGATGTTCGGCGGCCAGCTGCTCGACGATGACACTCTGGGCCCGGTTGGTGTCCTGGTACTCGTCCACCAGGATCTGGGAGAAACGGGACTGGTAGTGCTCCCGGATATCGGCATGGTCACACAGCAGGTGGACGACGTGGACGAGCAGATCGTCGAAGTCGACACAGTCGGCTGCCACCAACCGCTGCTGGTACTCGCGGTAGATGCGGGCGTGGGCGTTGGATCGGGGGTCGGCCGACTCGATCGAGAGCTGGCGGGGATCGACCAGGCGGTTCTTGGCCGAGCTGATGGCTGCCTTGGACCCGCCCACGGGGACCTGCTTGACGTCGACATTGAGGTCGTCGCAGATGTCACGCACCAGCCGTTTGCAGTCGTCCTCGGAGAGGATGGTGAACTGGCCGGTCAGCCCGACCCGGGCGGCGTAGGGCCGGAGCATCCGCACGCAGGCACTGTGAAAGGTGGACACCCACATGTCCGCGGCCATCGGACCGAGGGAGGCCAACAGGCGTTCCTTCATCTCGCGGGCGGCCTTGTTGGTGAAGGTGATGGCCAGCACCTTCTCGGGCGCCACCGCCCCGGTGGCGATCAGGTAACCGATCCGGCTGGTGAGGACCTTGGTCTTGCCGCTGCCCGCCCCGGCCAGCACCAGCAACGGGCCCTTTCCGTGTTCGACGGCCTCACGTTGCCGTGGGTTCAGCCCCTTGATGAAGCGATCGGGTGCCAACCGTCGGTTCGATCCGGACGAGGGGTTGGCCACGGCGGCTCACCCTATCGGCAGCCCCAGTGGCTCCCGACCGCATTCGGGTGCGGAGATGAGGACCAGGGCGTTACCCGGTCGACGCGGACCTACCCGCGGCCTTCGGTTCCTTCAAACGGGTCAGCAAGAAAATGGCGGAGCTTCATGACCATCTCGGGCGGGAGGTCGCCATGGTGACTGGGTGGGCGGAAGACCTCGGTATGGCCGTCCACCGTCACCCGGAAGCGGTCCTTGCTCTCGACGGTGACATCGCCCAGCGCTTCGAGGAGGCTGAGCACCTGCGGCCATTTGATGTTGCTGCTCAGTGGATGGCCGGTCAGCCGCTCGAGCACCCGACGCTGCTCGTTGTCGAGATGGTGAAGATCTCTGTCCATATCGGGGCCCTCGGTTCCGTCCGCTGTTCGTTGCCGAATATACGGCACCCCACCCAGGCCGGGGCGAAACGTGGCGGGCCTGGGTGGACCCAGTCGATAGCCGCTACACCTGGGTGCGGTGCTCAAGCCGGTCCTGGCCCCGATCTCCCGGGCCTCGATCTTCTCGACCCGGACCCGATCCGCGACATAGCCGTCAATCGAGACGGTCATTCCGATGATCACCCGTGCCATCTGTCCTCCTGGGTCAGGCCGCCCGATGATCAGGACCCGGTTGGCCAGGCCGGGTCGCGGCCGCTGAGTCCGATGACCCGGTCGAGCAACGGAGCATCCTCGGGCACCTCGACCACCGGACCAAAGAGTCCTCGGCGCTGCGCCTCTTGCCCGGGAACGGACATCGGGGCGTCGAGCGAGTCGGGGGCAACGCCGCTGATCAGGTCGGCCATCCGTCTCGCCGCCGGGCCGAGGTCGGTCAAGGTCATCTGCCGATCCTCCTCTCAGTCGTTTGTGCTTCTCAGAGATAGACGGTGCAACTACTGGGAAATCATCGGGTGCTTACGTCGGTGGCGAGAGACCGCAATGCACGGCATTGACGGGCGGCACACTCAATGTCGGTGGGGTCGCTGACTGGGCCCTGAGAACCCCTGGCCCTCGACGATCGGCTGTCTTCGGCGCGGCTACTCGATGGGCTGGCGACTCACCAGGGGCGGCTGGCGGCCCGAGAAGACGAAGCCGCCGACGGCCGCCATGACGGGCAAGCCGACCACGATGACGAGCAGATTGAGCAGAGGCACGTGGCTGAGGTTGCCGAACACGGACTGCCCAAACCTGCCACTCTGGAAGTAGCCGGCGCTGGCCAGATATCCACCGGCGACGCCGAGCAGTATCCCGAGGAAGGCGAGCCCGCCAGCCGTTGCCGCGGTGATCGACCGTCGGCGCCAGTTGCTGGCCCCGGTCGCGGCCAGCGGGCGCAGGTCGCTGGCGTCTCGGCCCGGATGAGGCCCACGGTCATGGCCAAGATGGCCAGGGCCAGCGCGATACCGGCAACGGTGGCCCAGTCGACGACCTCCCACGAGCTGGGCTCGTCGTTCTTGTATCATTTGACTCAAATCATCATGTAGCATTACATTTATAAGCAAATGTCAATGCCCTTGAGGACTCCAGAAATCCCGGCCAACGCCTCCTTCCGGCCGGTCTCGGGAGACGGTTGGCGCAATCCGTTCCCGATGTACCAGGCGTTGCGCGACCACGACCCGGTGCACCATGTCGAAAACGGCGACTACTGGGTGCTGTCCCGGTTCGACGATGTGTTCGACGCGGTGCGAGACACGGTCACGTTCACTTCGACCCAGGGGCTGACCTTCGAGTACGACGAGCTCCACAAGGCCGGACTCGACCAGATCTCCCCGATGGTGTTCCTGGATCCCCCCGACCACACCACCTTCCGGCGGTTGGTGTCCCGAGGCTTCACCCCCCGGCAGGTGCTGTCGATCGAGCCCGACATTCGTCGGTTCACCCTCGAGCGGCTGGAACGGCTGGGGGCGGCCGGCGGGGGCGATGTGGTGGGTGAGCTTCTGAAGCCGCTCCCCAGCTTTGTCGTGGCCACCTACCTGGGCGTTCCACCCGAGGACCGGGAGCGCTTCGACAGCTGGACCCAGGGCATCCTCGCCGCCAATGCGCTCGGTGACCCGAGATTGGCGGCGGCCACCGTGGGCGAGTTGTTCACCTTCTTCGCCGACCTCATCGAGCGGCGGCGAGAGGACCCGGGAGACGATGTCGTCTCCGAGTTGGTGCAGTTGTGCGATGACGACCGGCTGACGCCGCTGCGGATCCTCGGCTTTGCCTTCACCATGGTCACCGGTGGGAACGACACCACTACCGGGTTGCTGAGCGGTGGGCTGGAATTGCTCGCCACCTATCCTGATCAGCGCGATCTCCTCGCTCAGAGCCCTGAGCTGATTCCCGCCGGCATCGAAGAGTTACTGCGACTCACCACCCCGGTGCAGGGCCTGGCTCGATCGACCACCAGGGATGTGGAGGTCGGTGGGGTGACCATTCCCGAGGGGCGCAAGGTCATGCTCCTCTACGGATCCGCCAACCGTGACAGCCGCGAGTTCGGACCCAACGCCGAAGACCTCGACGTCACCCGCAACCCGCGCCGTATCCTCTCCTTCGGTTACGGCCCTCATCACTGCCTGGGGGCGGCGGCGGCCCGGCTGATGGGCCGGGTGGTGCTGGAAGAGCTCCTGGCCCGCTTCCCCCGGTTCGGGGTCGATGCGGCCGCAGGGCATTTTTCGCCTGGGCACTTCGTGCGCTGGTACGAGTCGCTACCGTTCACGACAGAAGTCGCCGGCTGATGGCGTCCAACTGGTTGGTCGGCGACCAAGCCGCGCTGGCCGCCGAGCGCATCCTTGACGCCGCCGGTCGATGCTTCGCGTCGCAGGGAGTCCCGAGCACGTCGATTGCCGACATCGCCCGGGAGGCAGGTTGCTCCCGCCCCACGATCTACCGCTACTTCGATGACCGCCAGGCGCTGCGGCTGGCTTTCGTGCACCGCGAGGCGCGCCGCCTCGGGGCCGCAGTGACCGCCGCCGTCGGCAACATCGGCGACCCGGCGGCCCGATTTGTCGAGGCCTGTCTCCGGGCGCTCGCCGGGGTCCGGGCCAGCCCGACCCTGGCCGCCTGGTTCACCCCGGGCGGGAGCGCCATCGCCACCGACATGGCCGGCTCGTCAGCCGTGATCGAAGCCATGGCCGGAACCCTGGTCGGGAATCCCACCGACCCTGACCATCGGGATCGGGCCCGGTGGGTGGTGCGGATCATGCTCTCGCTGCTGGCGATGCCCGGCACCGACCAGCGCGATGAGCGACAGATGTTCGAGCGGTTCGTCGTCCCGGTAGCGGTCGCGTCCATCCGGGCCCCGTCGGTTTGAGGTTCCGGAAGGCAATTCTCACCGCCAGATCGACCTACGTTCCCGCCCACTCACCCACTCACCCGGTAGGTAAGGTGGGTGGTTCCCAGCGCCCTTGACTGAGGACAATTCTTGTCGAGGCCTCGATTTACACCCGGTTGTGAGTGTCCGCCCAGTGTTTCTGAAGATCTTTCCTGGTAATGGCCAGGTATGCCACTAAGCAGGCGATGACGAACAGCAATACCAAGCTCACCCGACCATCGCCCCACCCCATACCGCCCAGGATGGTCGGCTTGCCCGCCCCGTCGGCGAACGACGCGCCCAGCGGACGGGTGATGACATACGCGAACCAAAACGAGAAGATCGGGTTCCAGTTGAAGCGCCAGAACCCCACCGCGGGAATCGCGATCATCCCGGCGAAGAGAAGCATCGAGAAGCCGTAGCCCAGATGGAAGGTAATGGCTGTCAGGTCCCCGACCGCGGTGCCCAGGGCAAAGGTGGCAATCACTGCCGCCCAATAGAAGAGCTCTCGCCGCGGGGTGTCGATGCTGTGGATCGAGAGCGTCTTCTCGTACCTCTGCCAGGTCACGAACACCGCGACGAGCACAACGGCGAAAAATGGAGCGGACGCGGCATAGGGCACCTGAAACCCGACGTGGAGCACGTCCGCGCACATTGTGCCAAACACTCCGACCATGACGACCGCGAACCAATAGGTCCAAGCCACGTACCGGCGCATCCTGAACTGGAGACTCAGCGCGAGCACAAAGCCGACAAACCCAAGTCCCACCGCCGCGACCGGGCTCATTGCGTGAACCAGATAGTCTGACGTCGACTCCCCTAAGGCGGTCGACAGGGCTTTGATGACCCAGAAGTAGGCAGTGATCTCCGGAACCCGGAGGGCCCGCCGGACTGGGATTCGCGAGGTCCTCATGCTCTCATTCATCGGGGCAGCATGCCGTGGCATCCTTGGAGTTCCAAATCGGCCCTCGCCCGCCCCCCGCCATGCCGGGCGACTCAGCCCTGGCGAGGAATGCACCCTGTTCAGGCTCTCACCGGAACGGACTGGGCAAAGGTGAATGCGTTGTCCGGATCCCAGTCGAGTTTGGCCTGGATGAGGCGCGGGAGATTCTCCCCGTAATAGGCGGTCTGCCAGTTGGGCAGGGAAGGGTCGATGAAGTTTTGGTACGCCTGATCGGTGACGAAAGGCGTGAGCGCCTGGTGGAAATCATTGGCGTAGGTCAAATTCGCATCGATGACTTCCTGAGGATCCGACTTGCTCCAGGAACTCCCGACCACCGCCAACCATGAGGCGTCCCGGTGCACGAACGCGGTGTCGGTCGCCGCCGGCCGGTTCATCGCACCCCCCCAGGCGAACAACGTGAAGCCCACCGCCGAACTGTTGGCGCTGCCTGGCCAACGCTCGACCCAACTCATGGCCGTCTCGACACAGGAAGCGCCAAAGCCGGAAGGTCCGACGTAGGACGACTTCTCGGTGAACGAGCCCGTCGGGACGTTGGACGCGAAGAACTCGAGCGCCTTCTCGTAAGGGAGGGATTCGATCAGCTTGGCGGCCGGTGGTGCGGCGGCGAATACGGGCGCCAGCAGGGCCTCGAGCTCCCCGGGGGTGCCGAACCATTGGCCGAGCGCGCTCATCGACAGTGCGCTGCGGTCGTTGGATGGGGGCGTCGTACCCGTCACGTCGAGGCCGATGCGGGCCGAGAGCCGGTCGGGCGCCCCCGCCATGAGCTGGTTGAACGCGGTCATCGCCGCCGGGGCCTGCTCCCATGCCCAGCCGAGCTTGTACACCGACAGTGCGCCAACGGGCGTGGTGGCGACGGTGTAGTCGAGGTTCACCCCGAAGTTCCCGCCACCGCCACCCCGGAGGGCCCAGAACAGATCGCTGTTGGTATCGGCGTCGGCGGTCACAATTCTCCCGTCGGCAGTAACCATCGTGGTGCTGACCAACTTGTCCACCCCGAGGCCGAGATAACGAGAGTTGAAGCCGAAGCCACCGCCGAGCATGAACCCACCGATGCCGACGGTGGGGCAGCGCCCAGTCGGAACCATGAGCCCGTGGGTCGGCAACAAGCCGGTCAGATCCCGGTTCTGAACACCGCCCTCCAGCCGGACAGTACCGCTGGCCGCATCCACATTCACGCTGTCCATCTCCTTCAAACTGATCAGCAGCCCCGACGTAGCCGAGAACCCGCCGTAGCTGTGGCCACCGGAACGCACCGCGAACGGGACGTGGTGACTGCGCGCCCAGAGGATGCATCGGCTGACGTCAACATTCGCCTGGCATACGGCGATCCCATGGGGCAGAACGTCGGCATACCTGGCGTTGTACGGCCGGGCCAACGCGCGGAATCGGGGATCGCCAGGCCGGAGCAACGGACCCCTCAGGTGCCGAGCCAACTCCTGCCAGATATCTGCCTTCGCCGGGGATGGTGCCGCCGATGTGGTCGAGCAGCCGGCCACCGATACCCCCGTGGCCGCGGCCCCGGCCACCACAGCGGCGGACTTGAGGAATTGGCGACGATCAATCGCCCCGTCCCGTGACATCGCGGCAGCGTACAGTGCCGAGCTCGAGTGAAGCGCGTTCGGCGAGGCCGTCTGTCCCATGTGTGGGGTTAGCGTGAGAGGTAATGCATCACCTCTGAATATTCTGATCCTGCGTCGCCGGCCAGGTTTCGTCCTGGGTCGAGCGCGCCGGTGCTCCACCTGGCGGGGGCGGTCAACTGGCCGTCCGAACTCAGGACGCCGCGGGGGAACCGAAGACTCAGGTCGCGAGGCCGCTCAGGGACCGACGTCCCTCGGCACCCGAGTCGTCCTTGATCGGCGCCCCGTCGCGGTACGCCACCCACCGGTTCCGCACCGCCGGAACCCGATCGCCGGCGACCACCGTGCCGACCAGGTTGAGCGGGTCGGCGGCGTTCAGCCGAACGACCCCACCGGTCTCCCCCGCGCGCCGGACCCGGCGGAGATGGTCGACGGCCTCCGGGAGCGCGTACTGCTCGCCGGAGAACCCGGTGACAAAGCGGCCGCCCCGCACCAGGCCACGTGCCTCGAACCGGCGCAGCGCCCACATGACCTCCCGCCAGGGAACCGCCAGAGACTCGCGCACAGTCAGGTCCCAGAACACCACTCCCCAGCGGGTCAGCAGCTGGGCGGCCACATTCTCGGCCAAGGCGTCCGGATCCATCTCGCTCCCCGACCGCGCGCCGGCGGCCTCCATCCCCGGCAGGAGGGCCCAGCGCCCTTCACCGCCGGCCCGCAACGTCTGTGCCCGCTGGCTCCCCAGGCGACTGCGGGCGTCGCTCCGGTGCCGCCGACGCCACGTCTCGCGGGCCGACCACAGGGACCGCACCGCCTGAAACCCGTCGGAAGTGACCAGGCCCCGGGCCACCAGGTCCCAGAGGCCCTCCTCCACCTCGACCGGCAATCGACCGGTGGCCGACCGCAACTCCGAGTGGAACAGAGCGCCACGGGACCGGAGCACCTGGAGGACGTCGTGGGCGGCACCATGCACCGGATCGGTCGGCGAGGCACCGCCGCGGATGGCCTGCATCAGCCAGGAGAGGTCGTCTCGCACGGTGAAGGTGATCGGGGTCGCCCGCGACGGAGTCGACGCACCCCGACCCGGGGCCTCACCCTCGATCGAGGTCCGCACCGACAGGCGCCCCCAGGCCACGTTGCCGGACAGGCACAGGTCCTGCAGCCATTGACCCTGGTAGTGGCCGACTCTGGCCGGGAGGACGGACTCCTCCCAGGCTCCGGCGGCCAATTCGAAGCCCTGGAGCTGATCGACGGCGGACAGGACGCCGGCGCGGCCCTCGAGTTGGGTCCCGCGGGCGACGTGGTGCCACTCGAGCAGGAAGCGCATGAATTCCTGGGGGCTGACCGGCTCGATCTCCCGGCGGAGGCGGGCATGGGTGGACGCGTGGATCCGGGCCAGCAGCCGCCGCGCACACCACTGCTCCTGATCGGCCAACGCCGGGTCGAAGTGTCCTCGAAGGGCAAACCCCTCGGCCTCGGCCCGGGCGAGACCGACCTGAACCCGGGCCGGCGGGAGCCCGAGACGCGCCGCCAGCTCGGCGACGGTGATGGGACCGGTGACGTCCAGATGCCCCCGCACCGCGGTGGCGACCGCGGCATCGGGATCGATCTCACGATGGGCGCCGTCGGAGACGAGGGCGGGCGGAAGAGCCAGATCCGGACGGAAGCATCCGTCCGGCGCGAGGGCTTCCACCCATGGTCGCCGCTCCAACACGCACCACAACCCACCTGTGTCCGAGCCGACCGGCTCCACCTCCATGGCCCGCCCCGACGCCACCAGCGCGTCGAACATCGGCGCCCACTCCTTCACCGGCCGGGTGGTGACGTAGGACAGCAACAGGTCGTGGAGCTCCTCTTGGTCCCGGACGTCAGGGGCGGCCTCCGTCCGGATCCGAACCACCGCGTCGGCATCGAGGCGACCGAGCTCAGCCTGCTCCAGAGGCAACCCCCGCCGGAGCTGCACGGCGCGGGTACGGCGCTCCTCCAGCGGGGCGTCGTCCAGGAAGGTGAAGGGCTTGCCGTTCAGGATCTCATGGGCCAGCACCGACGGCTCGGCCGAGTCGACGAAGTGGAGCCGGACCGCCCCCTGCTCCATGGCCTGCACGAACTCGATCAGCCCGTCGATGTCCATCGCCTCGTGGAGGCAGTCGTGCATCGTCTGGCGCACCAGCACGTGATCGGGCACCACCACCGGTCCGGGCGCGGTGTTCTCCTGACAGGCGGCCAGGGCCGGGAACACCGCGGCCATCAGGTCGTCGGACTCCATCCTCTGAATGGGCAGCGGGTTTCGCTTGCCACCCCGGAATCGCAGCACGGCCAACGACCGGTTGAGGTTCCACCGCCACCGGGCCGCGAACAGCGGCGAGGTCAACACCGCCTGGGTGAGCACGGTCTCCAGCGTCGCCGACCGGAGAAAGCCCGGCACGCTGTCGAGGGTGAAGCTGTGTTGCGGGCCGAGGGAGAGGACCACGGCGTCGTCGTTGGCCGCGGCCTGGAGCTCGAAGTCGAAGGTGGCACAGAACCGCTTCCGCAGGGCCAACCCCAGCGCCTTGTTGATACGCCCGCCAAAAGGGGCATGCACCACCAGCTGCATCCCCCCGGCCTCGTCGAAGAACCGCTCGAAGACGATGTCGTCCAGGGTCGGCACCACCCCGAGACCCGACTGGGCGACGGCGAGATAGTCGACCAGCTGGGCGGATGCCCCCTCCCCCAACCCGGTGGCATCCATCACGTGTCGCCGGGCGGCCCGGGCGGCCTCGGTCGGCGTGGGCCCCCTACCCTCGTCATCCTTGGCACGTCCACCCCCGGTCATCAGCAGGTCGGCCACCTGGGCCCGCAGATCGGAGACACTGCGGGACAGCTCTTTGGTCCGGCTCGGGGCCTCGCCGATCCAGAACGGGATGGTCGGGTGCATGCCCTCGGCGTCGGTGACCCGGACCACGCCCTGCTCCACCCGGCGTACCCGCCACGAGTGGGTGCCGAGGAGAAAGACGTCGCCGACCATCGACTCGATGGCAAAGTCCTCGTTCACCGTCCCTACCGGTGTGTCCCCCGGGTCGGCCAGCACCCGATAGTCGCCAACCTCGGCGATGGCCCCGCCGCTGGTCAGCGCGGCCAGCCGGGCCCCGCGCCGGGGCCGGACCACGCCGTTGACCCGATCTCGATGGAGGTAGGACATGCGCTGGCCCCGACCCGTCTCGATGCCCTCGGACAGCAGGTGCACCACCGCGTCGAAGTCGCCCCGTTCGAGACGGGCGTAGGGAGCGGCCCGCCTGAACAGGTTGAAGAGCTCGTCCTCGCTCCACTCCTCGGCCGCCGCCACCTCGGCCACCACGTGCTGGGCCAGGATGTCCAGCGGTGCCTCCGGCATCACGGTGGCATCGAGCTCTCCGGAGCGCACCGACATCATGAGGGCGGCGCACTCCACCAACTCGTCCCGGGTGAGAGGGAAGACGATGGCTTCGGGCACCCCGGCCAGCGAGTGGTTGGACCGACCGGCGCGCTGGAGCATGGTGGCGATGCTGCGGGGCGAGCCCACCTGGCACACCAGTTCCACCGGCCCGATGTCGATGCCCAGCTCGAGCGAGGCGGTCGCCACCAGGGCTCGGAGCTCGCCGGCCCGGAGGCGCTCCTCGACCCGGAGCCGGCGCTCTTTCGACAGGCTCCCATGGTGGGCAGCCACATCATCGGCGCCGAGGCGCTCCCCGAGCAAGTGGGCGAGGCGCTCGGACATACGCCGGGTATTCACGAACACCAGAGTCGTGCGATGGCGGCGCACGTGCCCGGCGATCTGGTCGATCACCTCACCGAACTGCTCGGTCGACGCCACCGGTCCCAGCTCACTGCCTGGCACCTCGACCGAGATGTGGAGGTCACGCCGGTGCCCGCAGTCGACGATCGCCGCAGCGTTGGCTCTTGCTGGGTCAGGGTCGATACCGGTCAGGAGCTCGGCCACCCGCTCGATCGGGCGTTGGGTGGCAGAGAGGCCGATGCGTTGCGGGCGTCGGTCCCCGAGATTGACGTGGTCGAGTCGCTCGAGGGTGAGGGTCAGGTGCGACCCTCGCTTGTCCCGGGCCATGGCGTGGATCTCGTCAACGATCACCGTTTCCACCGATCCCAGCATCTGGCGGCTCTTCGCCGCGGTGACCAGGAGGTACAAGCTCTCGGGGGTGGTCACCAGGAAGGTGGGCGGATTGGCCACCATGGCGGTCCGGTCAGAGGCGGGGGTGTCTCCGGTCCGGACCCCGATGGTCAACTTCGGGGCGCTGAGACCGAGCTCTTCGGCAATGACGGCGATCTCGGCCAGGGGCCGCTCGAGGTTCTGGTGGACGTCGACGGCCAGTGCCTTCAGCGGCGAAACGTAGACCACCCGGGCCCCCTCGACTGCATCACCCGCGGCATGAGCCCGGTAGAGGGCATCGATGGCAACCAGAAACCCGGTCAATGTCTTGCCCGACCCGGTGGGCGCGGCGATCAACACGTCGGCACCGCTGCGGATCAGCGGCCACCCCTCCACCTGGGGCTCCGACGGGCCGGCCGGGAACTGGCGTTCGAACCACCGCGCCACCGCCGGATGGAATGCGCTCAGCGTCCCGGGCGGACGGGTTTGGGTCAGAGCCATGCCCCCATTTCACCATGGAGGTGTGACTCGTCATACAGCAGATCCTGGCTGGTCCCTGACCTCCGGCTTTCCGGGCTGTCCGGCCGCCATGGCGGCTGGCACATGAGGTTGTTCTGGCGGTCATGCAAGAATGTCTCGGCACCGATATGCCCGATGCATTCGCCTTTCGTCCGCTCGCACGCCACGACTTCGCCCTGCTCTCAGAATGGCTGGGGGCTCCGCACGTCGCGGTCTGGTGGCAAGAGGAATCGGACCTCGGCTCGATCGAGGTGCGCTACGGGCCGATCGTCGACCGCACCGATCCGAGCGAGGTATTCATCATCGAGCGCGGATCCGGGCCGTTGGGACTCATTCAGCGTGCGCTCGAGCAGTTTTGTGATGCGATCAAGCGGCGGAGATCCTGACCGGCCCGATAGAGTCTGGCCTGGTGCCCGATGACCAGGAGCGGCTCATAGAGATCGCCGGCCGAGAGGTGAGGATCTCGAGTCCGGACAAAGTCTATTTTCCCGAACTGGGGGCGACCAAGTTCGAGCTCGTCTCGTACTATCTCCAGGTCGAAGAGGCTCTGCTCAACACCGCCGGCGGCCGTCCGGCCATGCTCCAACGATTTCCCAACGGGGCCACCGGCAAGTCGTTCTTTCAAAAGCGGGTTCCGTCCGGCGCCCCGTCGTGGCTCGAGACAACCACCGTTTCCACTCCGAACGGCACGACCTCCAATGCACTGGTCGTCGCCGACATCGCTCACGTCGCCTGGGCGGCCAATTTGGGGTGTCTCGGTCTGCACCTGTGGCCCTACCGGGCCGCCGACCCCGCCTTCGCCGACGAGCTGCGGATCGATCTCGATCCCCAGCCGGGGATCGGGTTCGACGAGGTGCGAACGGCGGCGTACCACTGCCGTGACCTTCTCGAAGAGCTCGGCCTGGTCGGCTACCCGAAGACGACCGGCAACCGGGGTCTGCACATCTACCTCCGCCTGGAGGCGCGATGGGACGCCACCGGGGTGCGCAGCGCGGCGGTGGCGTTTGCCCGGGAGATGGAACGGCGGCATCCTGCCCTGATCACGGCCAACTGGTGGAAGGAGGAGCGGGGAGAGCGTGTTTTTGTCGACTTCAATCAGAACGCCCCGCACAAGACGGTCTTCGGCGCCTGGTTCGCCCGCCCCCGAACCGGCGGCCAGGTTTCGACGCCGCTGTCGTGGGACGAGGTTGCCGATGTGGTGCCCGACGACCTGACCATCCGAACCGTCCCGGACCTGGTGCAGCGACGGGGCGATCCCTGGTCGGAGATCGGCAACGCGCCGCAGTCCCTCCAGCCGTTGCTGGATCTGGCCGAGCGGGACAAGGCGGCGGGCCTCCACGACGCCCCCTGGCCACCCGAGTACCCAAAGGGCGACGACGAGCCGACCCGGGTGGCGCCCAGCCGGGCGAAGAAGGCCTAGCCCGATGGATCCGGTGTCCACCCTCCGGAGGATCTCCTATCTCTTGGAACGAAACGGTGCCGACAGCTACAAGGTCCGCGCCTTCCGGCAGGCCGCCACCGCCCTGGGGCCGATGTCGGAGGCGGACCTGACCCAGCTGGCCGCCGCCGGGCGCCTGCAGACCATTCCCGGCGTCGGCAAGTCGACTGCCCAGGCCATCAGCGAGGCGCTGGCCGGTGAGGTCCCTGCCTACCTGGCCAAGCTCGAGACCGAACCACCGGAGATAACGCTCGATGCGGTGGCGCAGGGGCTGCTCGACCAGCTCCAGGGAGACTGCCATTCCCACTCCGACTGGTCGGACGGTGGCAGCCCCATCCTCGAGATGGCGGAGGCGGCCCGGGACCTGGGTCGCCGCTACCTGGTCCTCACCGACCACAGTGCCCGCCTGACGGTCGCCCACGGACTCGATGCCGAGCGGCTCCGGAAGCAACTCGAGGTGGTCGGTACCCTGAACCAAGAGCTGGCCCCGTTCCGGATCCTCACCGGGATCGAAGTGGACATCCTCGAGGACGGCGCCCTCGACCAGGACGAGGATCTGCTCGCCGAGCTCGATGTCGTCGTGGCCAGCGTCCACTCCAAGCTACGGATGGACGCACCCACCATGACCCGGCGCATGCTCGCCGCCATCGAGAGCCCGCACACTGACATTCTCGGGCACTGCACCGGCCGGCTCATCACCGGCAAAGGGCGGCCGCCGTCCACCTTCGACGCCGAGGCCGTTTTCGCCGCCTGTGCCCGCACCGGCACCGCGGTGGAGATCAACTCCCGTCCCGAACGTCAGGATCCGCCCGAGGACCTCTTGCGCCTGGCCGTCGAGCTCGGGTGTCTGGTCTCCATCGACACCGACGCCCACGCTCCCGGACAACTCGAGTGGCTGGGCCGAGGATGCGTCAACGCGGTTCGTGCCGAAGTGCCGGAGGACCGGGTCGTCAATCGCAAGTCCGCCGACGACCTCCTGGCCTGGACAGCGACCCACGCAGCCTGAGGGTCACCGCGGGATCCTGGGTACGATCGGCAGGTGACCCTTCCCGTACCGCCACCGGTGGCGCCGATGCTGGCCAAGCTCACCCGGGAGCTCCCCCGGGCCGACGACATGTTCTACGAGCCGAAGTGGGACGGTTTCCGGTGCATCGTCTTCCGGGACGGTGACGAGGTGGAGTTGGGCAGCCGCAACGAGAAACCGCTCACCCGGTACTTCCCCGAGCTCATCGGGCCGCTCAAGCGCGACCTCCCCGATCGGTGCGTGCTCGACGGCGAGATCGTGATCGCCGGGCCTCATGGCCTCGACTTCGATGCCCTGTCCCAGCGGATCCATCCGGCAGAATCCCGGATCACGCTGCTGGCCTCGACCACGCCAGCCTCCTTCGTGGCCTTCGACATCCTGGCCGTGGGCGACCGCGACCTGTGCGACGCCCCCTATGCCGAGCGCCGCAAGCTCCTCGAGAAGACCCTCAAGTCGTCGACTGCGCCCGTTCACGTGACTCCGGCGACCAAGGATCCCGACGTGGCCAGCGACTGGTTCTCGAGGTTCGAAGGGGCTGGCCTCGACGGGGTGGTGGCCAAGCCAGGTGACCTGCGGTACCTCCAGGACAAACGGGCAATGTTGAAGGTCAAGCACGAGCGCACCGCCGACTGTGTGGTGGGCGGGTTTCGCTGGCACAAAGAGGGGGGCGTCGTCGGATCGCTCCTGCTCGGCCTGTACGACCACAACGAGGTCCTGCACCACGTCGGCGTAGCCTCCGGCTTCACCGCGGTCCGGCGCCGGGAGTTGGTGGGCGAACTGGAGCCACTCCGGTCCGGCGCCGCCGACAACCATCCCTGGTTGCAGTCGGCCACCGAATCCGGCCGGCTCCCGGGCGGCACCAGCCGCTGGAGCGCGGGTAAGGACATGAGCTGGGAGCCCCTGCGGCCCGAGCTGGTCTGCGAGGTGGCCTACGACCATCTCCAAGAGGAGCGCTTCCGTCACGGCACCTCGTTCCGGCGGTGGCGTCCGGACCGGCAGCCCGCCTCTTGTACCTACGCCCAGCTCGAGGCTCCGGTTCCGATGGAGCTGTCTCTGGTGTTCGACGCCCTCAGTTAGGGGCGAGGGCCGCTGCCCGCTCGGCCAGGGCCGGGGCGCGCAGGTGGCGGCAGACGGCTTCGAAGGCCGGAGTGGGCCCCTGCCATTGGAGATCGGCGACGTCGGGCAGCAGGGCCCGGTCGATCCGGAGGGTGGCGAGGGTCCGAAACAGCTTGGCCAGCTCGCGCTGGTCGGCGAGGGTGGCGGCCAGCTTGTCGGCGCCACGCACGGATTTGCGCACCGAAGGCTCCCACTGGTTGACGTCGTCCGGAATCGCATCGATGCGTTCGTAATGCTCGAGCACGAGGGCCGCCGATCGTTTGCCCCACCCGACCAGGCCGGGGAAGCCGTCAGCGGAGTCACCCACCAGGGCCAGCCAGTCCGGAATCGATTGCGGTGACACCCCGAACTTGGCCCGCACCCCGTCCTCATCGGTGATGACGTCCTTGCGCCGATCGAGCTGGACCACCCGGTCATCCACCACACATTGGGCCAGGTCCTTGTCCGGTGTGCAGATGACCACCTGCTCGACGCTCCGGTCGTCGGCGGCGACCGAGGCGGCCGAGGCCAACGCGTCATCGGCCTCGACCTCGATCATCGGCCAGACCACCACGCCGAGCGCGGCGAGGGCATCCTCGAGGGTATCGAACTGGGATCTCAGCGGGTCGGGTATTTCATCGCCGGTCTTGTAACCGAACCACAGCTGGTTGCGAAACGACTCGATGACGTGGTCCGTTGCCACCCCGAGATGGGTGACCCCGCCGGACAGCATGCCCAGCACCGAAGTGACGACGCCATAGGTGGCGCCGATCTCGGTCCCGTCGTCGGCCGCCCGGGGGGGCTGTCCGAAGAATTGACGGAACAGCTCATAGGTCCCATCGAGTAGATGCACGCGCATGAAGTTCCGTCCTTCGGTGTCCGCGGCGGTTTGGGTGGAGGAATCCCGCGGCAAGAGCCTACGTAAGTGGGCGAACCATGTGTTCATCTACCCCGCCGGGTGCCGTCCGTCCCCGCTGACTAACGAGCAACCAAGCCGCCGTCGGCGTGGACCACAGACCCGGTGACGTAGCTGGAGGCGTCTGAGGCGAGGAAAAGAGCCGGGCCCACCATCTCGTTGGGGTTTGCCGTGCGGGCCATGAGACAGGCCTTGGCCATGGACTTGACGGCTTCTTCTCCAGTTGCCCGCAACATGTCGGTGTCGACGGCGCCCGGAGCGAGGGCGTTGACTCTGATGCCGGCAGGCGCAAAATCAGCCGCCATCGACTTCGTGTAGGACACCATGGCCGCCTTCGCAGCTGCATAGAGGGCGACAGACGACGAGAAGAGCCAGGCGCCGGCCGAAACCACATTGATCACCGATGCATGCTCGGAGGCATTCAGATACGGAAGCGCTTCCTGGATCAGGAAGACCGGACCCTTGACGTTCACATCTATTGATTTGGTGAATCCCGCCTCGGTGAAATTCCCGAGAGGTTCGGTGAGGGGGTTGGCGGCGTTGTTGACGATGATGTCGATCGCTCCGAATCTCCCCGATGCCGAAGCGACCAACCGTCGGACGTCGTCGATGGAGCCGAGATGGCAAGGCACCCCTAATGCCTCATAGCCCGCCGCCTGGAGGTACCGCTCTGTCTCAACGCAGGCTTCCGCTTTGCGGCTGGCCACCACGATCTTTGCTCCGGCAGCACCGAACGCCTCCGCGACGGCCCGGCCGATGCCCCGGGTGCCTCCCGTCACAATGGCGACCCGTCCGTCCAGTCGGAACAGCTGCTGCAGATCGACAACGCCCTCAATGTCCTGGGCATCGGATTCGCCGGCGACGGAGTTGGTCACGAGATGGAACCTATCGAGTTCACCGCATCGAGATCTAGTCCGGCGTCATGGGATCACCCAGAGAACGCTTCCCCGGTCAGGCGGCCAGACCCTTGGTTGACACAGGCTCACCGATCATCACCTCCGACTCCGCATCACCTCCGACTCCGCAATGAGCTCGCCGAGCTCGGTGGCAGCCGCCGCCATCCCATCGCTCCCACCGTGGGCGGCAAGAGCATCGTCGTGGGCGTAGAGCTCGGAAACCCAGAACAGGTGGGGATCGTCCCTCGGCCGGTGCAGGCGCAGGCGCAGGCGCAGACCAGAGTGCCCGCTGATTCACGCAGCACTTCCTCGTCGTAGGGGAGGTACAGTCGCAAATGGAGGCCGGCAATGACTGAACACGGAAGCGACGTAGATCGACGCCAGGAATGGGACGCTTTGAAGGCCCGATTCCTTCTACCAGTCGGTGAACGGCCGGCGTCATCGGCCGGAGGCCTCCATCATTTCGCCCTGCTTTCCAGTGATGTCGAGCGAACCATCACCTTCTATCAAGGTCTCCTCGAGTTTCCGCTGGTTGAACTGTTCGAGAACCGGGACTACCGAGGCTCCACCCACTTCTTCTTTGACGTCGGCCACGACAACTATCTGGCTTTCTTCGACTTCCCCGGCCTTGTGCTCGATCCCTACCGCGAAGTTCTCGGGGGCCTCCACCACATCGCAATCTCCGTGACCCGTGACCAGTGGGACCGGCTGGTCTCCAAACTGGAGGCAGCCGGCGTCGATGCCCACATCGTCAACGGTTCCTCGGCCTACTTCCCGGGACCCGATGGCGAGCGGTTGGAACTACTGGCACTCCCGCTCAACGACATGTACGGGACGATTGTCGGCTGAACCAGATGCGGGCCGGCGACGTCGGGAGGCCGGCCGTCGACACCGACGGGATGGGCGGCCTTCGTGCACCGCGGCTGGTCGGCTCAGCCGGCCAGCTCGATGTTCACCTGGGCCGGATGTTCGAGGGTGTTGTGCACGGTGCAGTGCGAGGCCACTGCCAGCAGCGCGGCTCGCCGGTCGTCGGGCACCCCTTCGGGTACGGCGACAGCCACGTTGATCTCTCCCACCCGCGCCGGCCGGCCGGCCATCGTAAACGTGGCGGTCACCCCAAGTCCGGTGGTCGGCAGGTCGTGTCGGGTCAGGAAGCGTCGGGCGTAGAAGGCCACGCAGGAGGCGAGGCTGGCCACGAACAGTTCGGTCGGGGTCGGGGCAACATCGGTACCGCCATCGTCGATCGGCTGGTCGACCTGCAGGGTGTGCTGGCGGATGCCGATCCGAAACCGGTCGCCCTCATCGTGTTCGACTCGAACCACACCGCTCATCGCGTCACCTCCCGACCATATATTCGGCATCTCACGGTTCTGCACATACCCCATAGGGTATCAGCAGAAGTGACCGCGCCGGGCCGCCGAGGCCGGACCGAAGGGCACGAAACGCAATCCCGGCTGGTCGGAGTGGCGGTCGACGGCATTGATCACCACTTTTCGTCCTCCGGGCCGAACGCCAGGTGTAACCGGCTGGCCACGACCGTCCCCACCCCACTGCAGCCACCCGTCGGTAGGGCCCAACCTCGTACTCCAGGTGATCCGGGCGCCTCGGCAACCGAGGACTCAGCCGATGCATCCTCATCGGGAATACCCCCATGGGTATACTGGTTGAAGTTGACATGAACCCGAGCAGAGGAGGACAGATGGCAACGATTGCGCTGGACAAGGACACTTTCGAGGAGACGGTCAGCTCGAACAAGGTGGTGCTGGTCGACTTCTGGGCGAGCTGGTGCGGTCCGTGCCGGATGTTCGCGCCGATCTTCGAGGCCGCAGCGGAGGTGCACGACGACGTAGTGTTCGCCAAGGTGAACACCGAGACTGAGCAGGAGCTGGCGGCCCGATTCGGGATCATGTCGATCCCCACGCTCATGGCGTTCCGCGACAACGTCCTGCTCTACTCCCAGCCCGGAGCGCTCCCCGCCCCGGCACTGGAAGACCTGATAACCAAGGTGCAAGATCTCGACATGGACCAGGTCCGCCGCGAGATCGAGGAGCAGACCCGTGCCGCCTCTTGAACCCGCGACCCGGCACGGCAATGGGAGGAGGTGCGCTGATGGATGCCTTCGAGACCACCGTTGACAGGCCCCTTCCCGACGTGGAAGCGGCAATTCGCCAGGCGCTGTTGGAGGAGGGCTTCGGGGTCCTCACCGAGATTGACGTGGCCGCGACTTTGGAGGCCAAACTTGGTGTGCACCGCCCGCCATTGAAGATCCTCGGCGCCTGCAGCCCGACATTCGCCCATAGGGCACTGGAGATCGATCCCTCCCTGGCGCTGCTTCTGCCCTGCAACGTGGTTCTCGAGGACGCCGGAGAAGGCCACACCCGGGTGGCGATCGCCGACCCGCGTGCTCTTCTGTCTTCTGGGGGAGACGGCGATGATAACGGGCTAAGAGCGCTCGGTGCCGAGGCGGCGTCAGCGCTGGAACGGGCACTCGGCCACCTGGCGCGATGACGACGGCCGCCGACCGAGTGGGCCACGGGTTGCCCCCGGCTTCCTCGGTTCTGGCGGTCTGCGCCCATCCCGACGACGAAAGCTTCGGCCTGGGCGCGGTGTTGGACCTTTTCGCGGCGAGTGGGGCCTCCGTCTCGGTGCTTTGCTTCACCCGAGGGGAGGCGTCCACACTCGTAGCCGCGGGAGACGACCTCGGCGAGCGAAGACGCTCGGAGTTGCATGCTGCCGCTGCCGAACTGCGCCTCGGTCGAGTCGAGCTGCGCGACCATCCCGACAACTCGCTCGGAGCCGTGCCGCTCAACCAGCTGGCCGCCGAGGTGACGACCATCGCCGGCGAGGTCGGCGCCGACCTTCTCCTCGTCTTCGACGCGGGCGGCATCACCGGTCACCCTGATCATTGCCGGGCCACCGAAGCTGCCCTCGTCGGCGCCCCCGGGCTACCTGTACTCGCCTGGACCCTTCCCCGCCGCGTTTCCGACTCGCTCAACGCCGAGCTCGGCACCACCTTCATCGGGCGGGCAGACGAGGAGATGGACGTGGTCCTGCGCGTGGACCGCGCCGGCCAGCATCGCGCCATCGCCTGCCACACCAGCCAGAGCGCCGACAACCCGGTGCTGTGGCGACGTCTCGAGCTGCTCGGCGACCAAGAGTCGCTGCGGTGGTTGCGACGCCCTCTGTCCGCGGGCGCCAGCGATCAGGTGGCGGTCTCGTCTCTCGGTCCCCGCTCGCTGGTCGCCGAAGAGTGGGACCGCCGGTACGCATCGACGCCTCGGCTGTTCCGGGCGGAACCGGACGAGACTCTCGTCGAGCTGGTGTCGCCACTCGCTCCGGGACGCGCCGTCGACCTCGGCGCGGGCGAAGGACGCAACAGCCTGTGGCTCGCCTCCCGAGGCTGGGACGTCGTGGCGGTCGACGCCTCCAAAGAGGCCCTCGGCCGGCTCAACCACTCGGCCCACCCTGAAGGCTTGCCGCTGGTGACCATCGCGGGCGAGATCACCACGTACCTGGCAGACATCCAGACTCGCGGGGACACCTTCGACCTGGTGGTGCTGGCCTACGTCCATCCCGAGACGGCCGAACGATCCGAGCTTCTCCAGGCCGTCGCCAGTGCCATCGCCTCTGGTGGCTTCCTCTTCGTGGTCGGCCATCACAGCCTCTCCCCTGGAGGGACGGGTCCGGACCTGTCCCGGTTCTACACCGAGGACGACCTCCGCCAAGCGGCACGCGGACTCGAGGTGCTCCGGCTGGGGCAACGGCTGGGCAGCAGCGACATTGCCGAGCCCGGCACCGACGTCGTGCTCTGGGCCCGCCGACCGGAAGCAGCGCTCATGCCAGCTTCATGAACATCCGCTGCACCTCTTCCAACGGGTAACCGTCGGCAGCCGCGTCCTCAGGGTGCGCGACGCAGTAGGTGAGACCGCTGGCCACGAGCTTGAAGCCCACCTGTTCGAGCGCTTTGGTCGCCGCCGAGATCTGGGTGACGACCTCCCGACACTCCCGGCCCTCGTCCAGCATCCTCTCGATCGCCTGCACTTGACCGCCCACCCGGTGCAGCCGCCGGCGCACATCTTCGACCACCTCTTCAGGGATCTCCATTGACCTCACTCCTTCAACCAGCTCAATCGGCACACCAGCTTACCTCGATACCCTCCTGGGTATGGTCGGAGCTGGGCTGGCAGGGTCCGGGGAATCGTGACGGCCGCTTTCTTGCGTGGCTCAAGACGGTCGTAGCCCTCGACTTCGACAGGAGCAGAGCGACCGGGGACACCACTCGGGCTCCACCTGTGGGGCCGACAGCGCGCACCTCCAACGAACCGACATCCTGGGCAGCCGCATTTAGGAATACCGACTCGGGGCGTGAACTGGGCAAGGTTCGGCACCGGCGACGTCTGTCGAACCGACCGCCAATCGAACCAACGGCGAGGGACCTAGAACGACAAGCGTGCGGATCGCCAGAAGGGTCGAGCGCAAGAAGGGCCGAAAGATGTGCACGCTAAGCCCACCAGACACCTCATTCAGGGTCGTTCGTACCCGGTCGGAGCTCCGCGCCGACCGAGGCTTTTGTTCTCCGGACTTCCCGCTCGATTCCCTCAAGAAGATAACGCAACCCCGCCGAGAATTGGGTAGGGGTGACGTACCCGGCGAGCTCCTCCGCGAGCCCGATGGAGTCGTCGTTTGCCGGCATCCACACAGAGCGGGAGGCTTGCAGGGCCGCGAATCCCAACGTGTACGTGTGGATGGCGGCGTAGGCTCGCCGGGCCACCTCTTCGTCAGCGGTGACGTTTCGGAGCACGTCCATCATCGCGTTCATCCGCTCGATTGCTGACGGAGACACCACCGGGTGCTGCAAGTAGACATGGAGCGCTGCGGGTTGGTTGGCAAGGAAGCCGCGGAGCTTCTCGGCCGCCTCCGCGACCCAGGTCTGCCAGTCGGCGGTGGATGCCGAGGGTTGCCACGCCTTGGACAGCAGCCGGTCCACAACCTCGTCGAGCAGGTCGTCCTTGTCGCGGACGTGGCGGTAGAGCGACATCGGTGCGACGCCCACCTCGGCCGCGAGGCTCCGGATGGTCATTGTTTCATAGCCACCCCTTTTGACCACCCGAGTGGCGGCATCAACCACCTGTTCACGAGAGATCGTCCCCCACGGCACGCGGCGGGAAGCGGCCCCCGCCCTCCGGCCCCGGTTTGCAGCGGATCGCGGAGACATGACCCCATGGTAGCAAGTTGCGTACGAGTACGCTAGCTGGTAGCTTGCGTACGGATACGCAATAAGCCACCGGAGGAGAGATTCGTTGGGTGACATACAGCGGGCATGCGGTGCCTGAGGAGGGCGGCGAGATAGCCGACGGGGACGAAGCCGACCCCGCGGTTCACCCGTCACCGCTCTCCGTCCGTCGCCCGCCCACAGCACCCGCCGGCCAGTTATTCAGCCGGGTCTCAACCTGGCTGCGGACGTCCCGCCTGGGGATGGTGGCAATGGCGATCGCCGTCGGGGTGGGCGCGGGCCTTGGGGCGGTCGCCTTCCGATGGCTCATCTTCGGCGTCACCTGGCTCGTCACCGGTCACGAGCAGTTCGGCCAGGCGGGCAGGGTCGCGAGCCTCCATCTCCCCTGGCTCGGCATCTGGTTCCTCCTCCTCGTCCCGATCCTCGGTGGTTTGCTCTACGGCCCACTCATCCAGCGCTTCGCTCGGGAGGCCCGCGGGCACGGCGTACCCGAAGTGATGATCGCCGTTGCCGAAGACGGCGGACGCATCCGCCCCCAGGTCACGGGGGTCAAGGCCCTTGCCTCCGCGCTCTGCATCGGGGTCGGAGGCTCGGTCGGGCGCGAAGGTCCGATCGTGCAGATCGGCTCCGCCTTCGCGTCGAGTCTCGGACAGGTCATCCACATGTCGGAGTCCCGGCTGCGGATCCTCGTCGCCTGCGGCGCCGCAGGCGGCATCTCCGCCACCTTCAACGCCCCGATCACCGGGGTCTTCTTCGGCTTCGAGCTGATCCTGCGCGAGTTTTCGATCGACGCCCTCTTTCCCATCATCATGTCCTCCGTCATGGCCGACGTGATCGGCCAGGCGTTCTTCGGTAGCAGCCCCATCTTCGGCCAGATGCCCCACAACCTCGTGATTCCCCACGATGCCGACTACTTGCTCGTCGCTCTCCTGGCGGTTGCCGCCGCCCTCATCGGCGTCGGGTTCAAGACCGTGCTCTATCGCACCGAAGACGCATGCGACCGCGTGTGGAGAGGCCGCCCGGAGTGGGCCCGGCCAGCGGCCGGAGGCATCGTGCTCGGCGCGGTGCTCCTGGCTCTCCCCCAGCTCTACGGGGTCGGCTACCCGGTGATGAACAGGGCGATCGCCGACCACTATGTACTGTGGTTCCTCGTTCTCCTGGCGCTCGGCAAGGTTGTGGCGGCGAGCCTCACGATCGGGATCGGCGGCTCGGGGGGTGTTTTCGCGCCGTCGTTGTTCACTGGAGCGATGGCCGGAACCGCATTCGGTGTCACCGCGAACCACGTCTTCGGATCCGCGGTGGGGTCACCGGCCATCTACGGGGTGATCGCCATGGGCGCGGTCTTCGCCGCCGCCGCCCAGGCGCCACTCACCGCCATCGCCAGCGTGGTCGAGATGACCGGCAATTACGCCCTGACCCTTCCCGTCATGCTCGCCGTGGGCCTGGCGGTCGGCGTGTCGAAACGGCTCACCTACGGGACCATTTACACGACGAAGCTGCTCCGACGCGGCACTGACATCGATCGGCCCAAACCGTCATCGATGCTACAGGTGCTCACTGTCGGCGAGGTCATGCAGCCTCTGAGCGCGGTCAACGGTCGAGCCGACCTGTCACCTCCGGGCGACGAGGCGCGGCCGAGCAACGCCGCCTCCCCGGCGTTGTGGGCTCCCGAGTTCGCTGACGTGGTCGACCGTCGGCGGCCCCAGGCGCTGTTCGGCGACGAGACCCTCGAACAGGCACTCCGCCAACTCGTGCTCTACGGTCCGGACGGCCTCCCCGTCGTGTCCCCCAACCGGCACCATGTTGTCGGATGGATCACCCATCGCGATGTCGTTGGCGCCATGGCTGCACGCACCACAGCCTCCGACACCGAAGTCGCCGAGGGAACCCTTGCCGCCGAATGGGCAGCTCCTGATGCCGAGAAGGACCTCCACGTCGCTCCCGCTCCGCTCGAGGGCTACGACCTCGCAGAGATCCGCATCAGCGACGACGCTCCAGTCGATGGGCGCCGGGTTGACGAGATCGATCTACCCACCGGAGGGATCGTTGCCGCCATCACCGTGGGCCGGCGAACGCTCGCGGCCCGGAGTGAGGCGGTGCTTCACGGCGGGGACCGTCTTCTGTGCCTCGTTCCGACTTCGACCCGAAGCGATCCGGGCGGAACGGGTGTTGACGGGACAATCCCCGAGAAACCGACAGCGAGTGAGGAGACGGGTTGAATGAGGGGTGTTCAACGACGATGAAACAGATGACCGAAATGCGGCACCGTACTCCACCACCGTGTCCATCGGAGAGCACTTCTCATACGACATGCCGGCCGGGACGCCGCCGATGACCGCCGCGATCGAGGCGGTCGGTCTCACAAAGATCTACGGCGCGACCCGGGCGCTCGTCGACCTGGACCTACAGGTCGAGGAGGGACGGTGCTTCGGCTTCCTGGGCCCGAACGGCGCCGGGAAGACCACGACCATCCGCCTGCTCCTGGCCTTGCAGCGTCCCTCTCACGGGAGGGCCTCGGTGCTCGGCCACGACTGCCAACGTAACAACGTCGAGATCCACCAGCGGGTCGGGTACCTGCCCGGCGACCTGGCGCTCTATCCCCGCATGACCGGACAGCAACACATCGACTGGTTCGGCAGAGCCAGAGGACAACACGACCCGTCGGTCGCCCACACGCTCGCCGAGCGCTTCGACGTGATTCTCGACCGTCCCGCCAAGGAGCTGTCGACCGGGAACCGCCAAAAGATAGGCCTGGTCCTGGCGTTCATGCACCGACCTGCGTTGCTCGTCTTGGACGAGCCGACATCGGGTCTCGACCCCTTGATGCAAGACGAGTTCGAACGACTGGTGCGCGAGACGGTTGCGGAGGGCCGGACGGTGTTCCTGTCTTCGCACGAACTCGACGAGGTGCAGCGCCTGGCCGACCGGGTGGCCATCATCAGGAGTGGGAGGCTCGTGACCACCGATACGGTCGACGGCCTTCGCAAGAGCGCGCCCCTGAAGGTGGAGGCCCGCTTCCCCACGCCCGTCGACCCGATCCTCTTCTCGTTGGTCCACGGGGTGTCGGTCACCGCCTCCGACGGGAGCCGCATCGCCATGGAGGTCACGGGAGCCATCGGACCGGTGTTGAAGGTGATCGCCGAGCATGACCCGCTCGACGTCATCTCTCGCCATGCCGATCTCGACGAGCTGTTTTTGGACTTCTATCGAGAGTCCACTTCAACAGAGCGTGCCGACGCGGGCTGACCTCGCACGGCTCGACTTCTCCGGACGGTTTCGGAGCGTGATCGGGTACTCGCTTGGCATGGCCGTCTATAGCATCGTCGTCGTTGCCCTCTACCCCGCCTTCGAGCACTCGACGTCGCTGGACAAGCTGGTCCAGAGCGACGCAACCGCGGCCGCCCTGTTCGGGATCACCGGGAGGATCTCCTCGTCAGGGGGATGGCTCAACGCCAACATCTACGCCAACTTCTTCCCTCTGGTGATGCTCCTCCTCACCGTGGGCTACGGCGCCGCGTCGATTGCCGGACAGGATGAGGACGGTACCCTCTGCCTCATTGCCACCCTGCCCGTGCGGCGAACCAGAATCGTCGTACAGAAGGCGGCGGCCATGGCGCTACAAGCGGTCGTCCTCGCCGTCACCGTCGGCATCTGCGTGCTCATCGGGCGCTCCTTCGACCTGTCGGTCACCTTGGGCAACCTGACCTCCATTTCAATCAGCCTGCTGCTCATGGGCCTGGCCTTCGGCATGATCACCATGGCCGTCGGCGCCGTCGCCGGGAGGCGCGGCACCGCGAACGGTGTCGGAACCGCGCTGGCGTCGGCCTCCTACCTCGTCAGCTCGCTGGCCCCGGTGGCGTCGTGGATTCGCCCGGCGCGATACGCGTCACTCTTCTACTGGTCGGTCGGTCAGAACCAGATCACCACCGGCGTGAGCCTCGAGGACTACGCCGTCTTGGTCCTCGTCGGGCTGTGCGCAGCCTCTGCAGCCGTGATCGCGTTCGGGCGGCTCGATGTTCATTAGGAACACGGTCCGTCCGTCGGGTGTCTTCGTCTCGCCCCATCACGTGACGGACAAAAGGGCGATGATGAGTCCATGGGCTTGACCCGCGACCAGGCCAAGCGATTCTACGATCGCATGGGCCGTGGTCAGGACCTCCAAGGCTTCTATGAAGACCGGGCGCTCGGTGAGCTCGTCGCCCATGGCTCGTTTGAGGCTGCCCGTTCGGTGTTCGAGCTCGGGTGTGGAACCGGACGCCTGGCTGACAGGTTGCTCGACCACCATCTCCCCGCGGACGCGGCGTATGTGGGGGTCGACATCAGCGACACCATGGTCGACCTCAGCCGGGCCCGCCTACACCGGTTCCCACGCGCCCAGGTTCTCCTGGTCGACGGATCGGCGCCGCTTCCGGGCGGTGACGCGACGTTCGACCGGTTCATCTCGACCTACGTCTTCGATCTCCTGGGCCCGGAGGACTCCAGGGCGATGCTCGGAGAGGTCCGCCGACTCCTCGGGCCCGATGGCCGGCTGTGCCTGGTGAGCCTGGCCCCGGGCTCTACGCCCGCGACCCGACTCGTCTCGTCGGCCTGGACCGCAATTTGGTCTCGCATGCCGGCGGCGGTGGGTGGATGCCGCCCGATCGACCTGCGTCAACTCCTCCAGGGTTGGCACATCGAGCACCGGTCCCTCATCAGCGCATGGGGCCTCACCTCCGAGGTCGTGATCGCCAGTACCTGAGCTCGCCCGTGGGTTTCGTCCCCACGGGGCGCTTGCAGAAGCGAAAGGTTGTGGCGGCGCCGCGAAGACGCCGAAATCAACCGGGATTCGCAGAATCGGGCGGAGCCCTTGTGCGTAGGGCCTTTCGCCTCTAGCTCCACGCCGGCCAATGGTCGCAGACTGGCGGTAGTCGCCTGGAGGGGTCACGCATGATGTACGGATGGGGTAACCAGGGCTGGAGTGTCGGAATGTGGATCATCATGGCCGTCGCCATGGTGATCTTCTGGGTAATCGTCGTCTTCGGGGTGATCGCCCTCGTGCGCTACTTCGGACACAGCCATGACGCCCCGTCGGGACCGGGGTCTGGCCCAGAGTCGGACCCTGAGACCATCCTCCGCGAGCGGCTTGCGCGTGGAGAGATCGACGAGGACCAGTTCCGAAAGACCCTTGGCCTGCTTCGGGAACGGTGATGGCACCCCGTCTTCGCTCCCACGGGCTGCTGGTGCTTGTCGTTGTGCTGCTTGCCGCAGCATCGACTGCACTCATCGGTGGGCTTGTTGCCACGAACCAAGGGAGCATCCGTACCGTGACGTCGCTGACGTCGTGTCAGCCGTCACATGAGACGAGACAGGTCGTCCAGGTTGGCCTCTATGACGCCGGCGGCGGGATGATGAGCCAAGCCCCGATGATGCTGCGGCTTCTCCCGAGCCCGCCGAGCATCTCGGCTGGTCAGGTGACGTTCGTCGTCACCAACTACGGAGCGCTGGATCATGAGTTCCTCGTGCTTCCCATGCCCGCCGATGGGGTCGGTACCAGGCCGGTGGGGTCGGACGGCAAGATCGACGAGGCGCAGAGCCTTGGCGAAGCATCCACCTCCTGCGGGGCCGGGCCCGGTAACGGCATCTCGACCGGCTCCCGGAGCTGGGTCACGCTGACGCTGCGCCCCGGCAACTACGAACTGCTCTGCGACGTGGCGTGGCACTACGCCGACGGGATGTACGCCGCCTTCACCGTCTCCTGATCCCGGAATCCAGGGTCGGATACCCCCTGGCCGTATAATACCCCCTTGGGGTATTATCTCATCCGAAGGAGGGAGTGCCATGACGACGCCCGGATACATCGACGAAAAGGCTGCAATCCAGAAGCGGCTCCGACGGATCGAAGGTCAGGTACGTGGGCTGCAACGCATGGTCGAGGAGGACACGTACTGCATCAATATCCTCGACCAGGTTTCTGCCACCACCCGTGCCCTGCAAGCGGTCGCACTCGAACTCCTGGATGACCACCTGACCCATTGTGTCGTCAACGCGGTCGCGGCTGGCGGCCAGGAGGCTGACGACAAGATCAACGAGGCGACTGCGGCCATCGCCCGGATGGTGCGATCGTGATCCACGTCGTCGCGGCGGTCTCTCCGCTCGTCGATGTCGGGAGGAGCCTTCGTGAAGGCTTCTTCATGTTCTGGGAAACCCTCTGGGCACTCGTGCTTGGCTTCACGCTCTCCGGTGTCGTCCAGGCGTTCGTCTCCAAGGAACAGATGCAGGCGAAGCTCGGCGACCATCGGCCCGCCGCCGTCGGCCGAGCTGCCGGCTACGGCATGGTGTCGTCGAGCTGCTCATACGCAGCATCGGCCATGTCGAGATCCCTGTTCGCCAAAGGAGCCGATTTCGTCGCGGCCATGGTCTTCATGATCGCATCGACGAACCTGGTCGTCGAGCTTGGCATCGTCATGCTCGTACTCCTCGGCTGGCAGTTCATGGCCGCGGAGTTCATCGGCGGCCCGATCATGATCATCCTCCTTGCCCTTCTGGGCGGATTCGTGTTCCGCGCAGCCCTCGTGGAGGCGGCTCGTCGCCGGGTACAAGGAGACGGGGCACACGGACATGACCACGCTGCGATGACCGGGGTGTCCGCAGAACGACAAGAAGAGCTGGAACACGCGTCGTGGTCCGCAAAAGTGCGATCCCCGGCTGCCTGGTCGGACGCGGCGAGTTACGCAATTGCCGACGTCACCATGCTCCGACGGGAGCTGGTGATCGGGTACACGGTGGCGGGATTCCTGGCGGTGCTCGTCCCAACGCATGTGTGGAACGTGCTCTTCATCCACGGGCACGGTTTCGCGACGAGTCTCGAGAACGCGCTCGTCGGCCCGATCATCGCGGTCCTGAGTTGGGTGTGCTCCATTGGCAACGTGCCGCTTGCCGCGGCGCTCTGGTCGGGAGGGATCAGCTTCGGTGGCGTGATCTCGTTCATCTTCGCCGATCTCATCGCGATGCCGCTCATCCTCATCTACCGGAAGTTCTACGGACCGAAGCTCACCCTTCGGCTGGTGGGGCTTTTCTATGTGCTCATGGCCACGGCGGGGCTTCTGACGGAGGGCATCTTTCGGCTCTTCAACGCCGTCCCGACCACCCGGTCCCTCCAGGTGACCGCCGCCCACTTCGAGTGGAATTACACGACCTTCCTCAACGTTGTCTTCATCCTCCTTGCCATCGCGGTCTGGTGGCTTGCCCGGAATAGGAAGCGGTTTGGCGGCGGTGAGGGATACGCCATCGATCCGGTCTGCGGGATGCAGGTGCGAACCAGCGACGCTCCCGCTTCCGCGGTCGTCGACGGGACGACGTACCACTTCTGTTCCGACCGCTGTCGGAGCCGCTTCCTGACGGGACGAAGTGAGGAAGCGCCCGGCACACACCAGGTGACACCGATTGCTCACATAGCGAAGCCGTCACCGGGACCAGCCACCATCGACGTCGTCGATCCGGTCTGCGGGATGACCGTGGACCCCGACCACGCCGCTGCCCACCGTGACCATGCCGGCGTGACCTACTCCTTCTGCAATCCCGGCTGTGCCACCACCTTTGACGCCAACCCGGACCACTACATCGATCACGAGGTGAAGAGATGACCGACGACTCCAATCAGCCAACGACGCCCCGACAACGAGAGTCCATCATCCGGAGCCTCGACAAGATGGTCACGAAGGGGCAGATGACCGAGGGTGAGGCAACCCGCATCCGTGAGGCAGACGGCACCCAGGCCTTTGAGGCAGCCGTCCGTGAGGTCCGTGTGCGCCATGCCGGGAAGCGCTTCGAAGCAGCCGTCGCCGACGGCTCGATGACACAAAACGAAGCTGATGACATCCTCGGTCAAATCCGGAACGGTGCGCACACCCGGGAGCTCCGTTCACATCTCCGCCGTCTTGTCCCCGGCAAACGCACCGGAGGCTAGAGCGGTCACCGTCTCGGGACCGGTGGACCTCACCATTCCGAGTCCCGATACCTCTTCGGCGACAGGCACACCGACCGCGCAACCGTGGCTACCGCCCATCGCGCAACGCACAGTCATGGTCGTCGCAGATTCGTACCGGCAGATTTCGGGGACAATTTCACTCCCCGGTGACTTCGGGCTCAGCCTCTGCAGGGGGCAGTTCGCGTCTGGCGATGACGTGCACGTCGATGCCGACATTCCCCGCCTCGCGAATGATCCTCCGGACGATCGATCCGCCACCGGTCAGTTCTTGCCAGCGGCTGCGGTGGCTTGAGCCGATCACGATTTGGGTGATCTGATGTTCACGGGCGAACCCGATGAGCGCCCCGGCGGGGTCGGTGTCCGGCATCTCGTGCCAACGAGCCCCGAGGTCGGTGGTCAGCTGTTGTAGCCGGGCGATCTCCTGCTGGTTCCCGTGGCCGGTGGCGTCACCGGAGATGACGTGAACCACGTCCAGCTCACCCTTCACCCGAGCGGCGATCCGAGCGGCCCGGCGAAGCAGCACGTCGGTACCAGGTGCAGCGGTGACGGCCACCATGATTCGCTCGGTTGTCTCCCATACGACCTGGGTCCGATGGCGCCGGAGGTGGTCAAGCAGCTCCTCTTCCGTCTCGTCGGCGAGGAACCGCAACGCCAGCTCTCGCAACGCGATCAGGTTGTCGGTGCGGAAGAAGTGAGTGAGCGCTTGGGGAACTTTCTCA
>Ga0307373_10002178_pt1 | contig 35602 bp, 35 predicted proteins | sample OX2MG_FD_202534 | JGI IMG/M metagenome (GOLD analysis project Ga0307373, IMG submission 202534) | Soil microbial communities from Risofladan, Vaasa, Finland - OX-2 | ecosystem: Environmental > Terrestrial > Soil > Coastal area > Acid sulfate soil | place: Finland: Risofladan, Vaasa | collected...
CCGCGTCGTCGTGGCGCTCACGGGAATACCGGAGCACGCTGGCGACGAGCGCGGCGATCCCGTCCTCCTCGAGCCCCGCGACCTCGGCGTCACTGATCCAGGAGGCGAGGGAGCGGCCGAGCTCGGTGAGCTCGGGAAGCGCCGCCTGGCCGAGCGTCGCCACGACGAACGTGCCCAGGACCGGCCTCCCGACTGCGAGGCCCTTCGCCTCCAGCTCCTTGTACGCCTTCAGCCCCGTGTTCGGGTTGATCGCCAGCTCCGCGACCACGTCCCGAACCTACGGGAGCCGGTCGCCAGGGGTGAGGTAGTCGAGGCGGAGCGCATACTCGACCTGGTGCACGAGCAGAAGGTATGTCGGCACCCCGGAGCCGAGATCGAGGCGGAACTCGATCGGCGATGCCGATGTGTCGCCCGCCGCCGGATCGCCGCCTGGTCGGCGGGACGGCTTACTTACTGTCATAGAGCAAGAATACGGATTGAGTCACCGCTGTCGGCGGCACCGCGGAACCGCGGCGGGATCAGCTCGCGAGCGCGGCCCAGGCTTCGCGCGCGCCGTAGTACACGATGACGTATCCGGCCGCTGGGTCCGCCCACCACCAGCCGGCGGCCGCGTTGAGCACCAGACCGAGGAGCACTGCCGTCGCCAGAACGCCGTCCACGAGGGTGACCCGTCCTTCGGTGCGCAGCACCGGGTTGTCGAGCGCCGCGCCGATCTTGGCCTTTCCGGCTGCGAGAGTGAACATCGCGGCGGCGGTGACCCCGGTCCACACGATCCCGAGGGTGCTGTGGTGCGGGTGGAACCCGGCGACGAGCACCAGAGTGCTCTGGATCGCGAGATAGATCACCAGCGCGACGAACGACGAGCCGATCAGGCGCATCGCCCGGTGCTGTCGCCGCTCGGCGACGTCGGCCAGCTCCCAGAGCACGACGAGTGACGCCCCGATCTCGATGAGACTGTCGAGGCCGAATCCCGCCAGCGCGACCGAACGCGCGGAAAGCGCGCCGACGGCGAGCACGGCGATGCCGATCACGTTCCAGCCGAGCGTCGTGATCTCGAGGCGTCGACATCGGCGCAGCAGCACGCCGCGATCGCGCTGGACCGACAGTGGCTCCGTCACCCGCTCACTCTCGCGCGGCCGGTCGAGGACCGCGATCTGCGGCACGCGGAGCGTGACCGGAAGTTGGACCAGATGGCCCATCGGACGAGGCGGCACCGCGCCGAGAGGCGGCGGTCCTGTACTGCGGCTCGCCGGTGTCCCTCCGATCACGTCACCCGGCGACTGGCACGGGCAACCGGGATGGCGACGAGCAGCACGGCTCCCACGAGCATCAACCCACCGACGGCGAACAGCCCGGCCGAGATCCAGCCGAGCGCGGGGACGGTTGCGCCCGCGTCGGCCGTGACCGACACGCCCGCGGAGCCGTCGGGGTTCATGACGACCACGGTCCATGCACCATGGCCGGGCTCCCAGGTGACGGTCTGGGTTCCGACCCCTGTCGCCGACGTCGTCCAGATCGGCACGCTCGTGGGTGCCATGCTCGGCGGGCCTCCCGACACCTGCCGGTAGGTGGTCGTGCCGACGGACCAGCTGGTGACCACCTCGCGGCTGACACCGGCCAGGTACCGGTCGACTGACGCCTGGGGTCCGATGCCGACGAAGACGGCGGTGCTGGCTCCGGCCGTGGCACGGATGCGCACGGTGCCGAGAACCGAGGCCGGCGCGATCACATCCGAAGACCCGAGATCGATCCGGTCGCTCGTGATGGCATGGGTCGTCGTGGAAAGGACGCGGCTGTTGCTCACGAGATACCCGGCCGGGTCACGCTGGGTGTGGTCCAGCCAGGTCGCCGCACCGCCACCGACGAGCGTTGCGAGTGACACGAGACCGAGCAGGCTGCCGAGAGTGAGCGAGACGACGCGTCCGGCCGTCCAGCCGGGCGCTCGTCCCGGTGCCCCCCGAGATGCTGTCTCGCGGAGGTCGGGCGGCGTCTGGGGCGGGAGCGTGACCGTCGATCCGCCTTCGTGCTCGCCCATGTCCAATCGGAACGGCGGGTAGCGGTCGGTCATGAGCGCGGCGTAGGCCGCGACCCGCAGCACCCACCGGTTGAGGCCGAGGACGAAGTCGAACAGCTGCCGCGGGTAGCGGTCCGTGACCGCCAGGACGATCGCGGCGACGAAGACGAGCAGACCGATGAGCCCACCCGGACCCCACGCTGCGACGTGGCTGCGATCCTCCCAGGCGAGTCCCGTGCCGCCGACGAATACGCCGACGACGACGTACTGCGGGAGTGCGAGCAGCCACCACTTCACGAGGACGAGCCCTCGCGAGAGGTGGTCGGGGTACGCGATCTCGATGTGGGCCGGGTAGTCGGCGACCTCAGCGAGCGTGAACGGCGGGTAGCGGTCCGTGCCCAGCGCGCTGTAGCTGTAGTAGGCGACGCGCCAGGACCAGCGAAGGACGCCCACGTTGAACTCGAACAGCGCCGCCGGATAGCGGCCGGTGAGAAGGATCGCGAAGAAGGCGACCACGCTGAGCAGCACGAAGGCCGGCCACAGGAAGGCGAGAACGACGTAGTGCGGAATGGCCAGCAACCATTTGACGAGCCACAGCCACCGGCTCAGATCCGGGTCGAGCGTGGCATCGACACGAACGGGGTACGCCGCACTCGTCGTCATGGCGAACGCCTCCTGAGCCGTCTCCTGCACCCCCCATCGTCGGCTCTTCACGGTCGTCGCGGTAGTGGCGAACGGCCCACTCGGCCGGGCAGTCGTGGGCCGTCTCGGAGGCCGGTGTGGTTCGCCCCTGCCGTCGCGACCTGCCGCGCGAGAGCCCGACGGCGAGTCGCGCTCGTCCGTCGGCGGCCGTGGTCGGCGCGGAGGGAGCAAGTGACGCCGGCAACGGCACCAGCGTCATCGTCAGCGGTCCACCCGAGGGCGCGGCCCATCGCCGATACGTGCTTCGGACTCATGTCGGGACCTGCGGCTCTTGTTGCGACCTCGACGAGGTGCGCATGATTCAACCCGGCGATCCAGCGCCGCGGCCAGGCGCGATCCCCGAGGAGCCACCGGAGCCATGCGATCCACAAAGGCACTGTCGGCCATCGTCGTACTGTTTGTCGGACTTGCCGCCACGGCGTCCAGCGCCGCCTCGGCGGTTGCTCGCTACCGGTACGACCACGGCTACGCGCTGAACGGCCTCGGCGCGAGTCCAGGCGCCGTCTTCGACGTCGGCGTCGTGACCATCTGTCGAAGCGGCTACGCGGAGTCGGTGCGCCACGTGAGCGAGGCCGAGAAGACCCGCGTCTATGCCGAGTACGCGATCGTCCGCCGCACCTCGGGTCAGTACGAGGTCGACCACGTCGTCCCGCTCGAGCTCGGTGGGAACAACTCGATCGAGAACCTGTGGCCTGAACCGAACGACCACCCGCCCGGTTACCTCAACAGCAAGGACAAGCTCGAGAACCGTCTTCACGCGCTGGTCTGCGATCGGCGCGTCGCCCTCGTCGCCGCCCAGCGGATGATCTCGAGGGACTGGGTCGCTGAGTACGACCAGGTCTTCGGGACGTGGCCGCACGGGAGTGTCGTCGCACGACCGACGACGACGATCCCGACGACGACCGCTCCGCCAACGGCGGGTGTCGCCGTCACGTCCGCTCCGCCGAGTGTCACCCCTGGTTCGACGGCCTCGCTCACGGCACGCTCACCCCGCGCGCACGACACCTGCGATCTGACCGTGGTGCTGCCGAGCGGGCGTGCGAGCACCGCGCACGGACTCGGGGCGGCGACCGCGGACGCGCGCGGCGTCGTCTCGTGGACGTGGACGATCGGCAGCAATACACACGCGGGCACCGCGACGGCGACCGTGAGCTGCGGAGCAGGCAGCGCGCGGCGCACGTTCACGGTCCTCTAGCGCCGCGTCGACCAACGGCTGCACGTCGTCGTGCGCAAGTGGGTGTCCCACACGGGATGGGCACGTACCGAGCGGTCTAGGTCGGCGTGGCCTCCGGCCTGACGACGTCGACCGAAACCTCCACCGCGCGAAGCGATCCTCTGTTCTCGAGCCAGTGTGTGGTGTTCCGGTCTTCCGGCCAACCAACCCCCGGCCCGTAGTCCGTCGCGACTCCATCTCGATGGTCGGTGATCGTTCCTTCCAGGATGTAGACGATGCCCGGTCTGCCGTGGTGGTCGTGGAGAGGTCCGAAGACGGCTCCAGGCTCGAAGGTGAACCTACGCATCCGAAGCTGGCGACCCGCCATTCCTTCGATCTCGGGGCCCAGGTCGATCGCTGCGAGCAGTTCCGCGGTCACACCTCGAGTCTCAGGTGCCGCCTCCTCGTTGCTCATGGCGCTCTCCTCCGAGCGATGGCCGGCTCCGCTGGACGGTGGAACCTGGCTACCACATGGGATCAGCTCTCGCTTCGGGGTTCGGGGCCGGGTCCGGGTCGCATGGACGTCCAGCGCCGGCCGCGGGCTCGACACGGGGCGACGTTGGTCGTCGCGGCAGCAGCTCACTTCGCGCCGAGGAGCGCCGGCAGCGACGGCGCGCGGCCGGTCGCCCGCGACGTGTGGCAGCCACCCGGGCGCTTCGCCCGACTGCCCGCGCTCAGAGCGAGCGCGCGCACGTCCGTGGTCGTCGATACGTCGCTCGGAAGCGGCGCGCGGGCGGGCTCTCGTCGTCCTGGTAGTCGTCGAACGCGAGCTCGTCGAGACCGAGGTCGGTGATCGGCGCGAGCTCGACGCGCAGCACCGGCCACGGCATGAGGCCGTCGCCGTCGCGTTCGTCGCGGCCCCTCGCGATGACGAGGAGGATGTCGCCGGTGAGCCGCGCGAGGTTCCGCACCGCGTGGAGGCGCTCGGCGCTGTTCGGTGGGAGCACCTGGACCGTGTACGCGTCGACCACGAGGCCGAACGGTTCGACGAGCCATCGACCGGGGGGGTCGAGCAGGTCGGCGACGACGTAGCGGACCGCGCTCCCCGGGAAGCGCTCGCGGCAGCGCGCGACCGCGGTCGGGGAGATGTCGAACGCGGTCACGTCGAGACCCTGGCCGGCGAGCCACTCGGCGTCGTCGCCGAACCCGCACCCGACGACGAGCGCTCGGCGACCCGTCACCGCGGCGAGAAGGGGCCAGGTCACGAGGTGGGGATTCGGCGCGAGGTCGGTCCACGGCACGACGAGTCCGGTTGCTCGGGCGCCGTGGTAGAGCTCCTCGAACCACCTCGTCGGCTCGCCGTCCGCGATCGCCTGTGCGGCGAGCCGTCGTGCAGCGTTGCGATCCTGCTCCTCCACGCCCCGGCCCCTTCACGCGCCGCTGTGACTCGGGAAGCTAGACGATCCGCGACCTGGCGACCTGGCGACCTGGCGACCTGGCGACCTGGCGACCTGGCGACCTGGCGACCTGGCGACCTGGCGACGCGGTGGCGCCGACACGCCCGGCGGCGCCGGCGAGGTCGTGGCCCGGCCGCGCGGGCGATCGCCTCGACGCCGGCCGATGCGGAATGCGCGGACTTGCGCCGAGGTTGGCCTGGTCATGACGACGACGATCCCCGGCACGCACCGAGACCTGCTCGCCTCCGACACCGCGATCCTCGCGACGGTCGGTCCCGACGGCCGGCCCCAGCTCACCGCGGTGTGGTTCCTCGCGGACGACGACGCGGTGAGGATCTCGCTGAACTCGACGCGTCAGAAGCTGAAGAACCTGCGGGCGAATCCGGCGGTGACGTTCTTCGTGCTCGACCGCGCCGCGCCGACGCGCTATCTCGAGATCCGGGGCGACGCGGAGCTGGCCGACGACCCGGGCTACGAGCTCGCGGCCGAGGTCGGCCGGAAGTACGGCGCGGACCTGCGCGCGTACGACGGCGCGGGCGACGAGCGGGTCGTCGTGACGATCCGTCCGGTGCGCGTGAACGCAGTGGACATGGCTGCCGGCCACTGACGCCGGGTGGCGGTGCGCGCCGCCGCCCGGCGAATGGCGGCGCGTCGGCGACGGGCCGTCGCCGGACGGTCGATCCGCGCGTTGCGGACGTCGAGCTCGAGAGCCGTCCGGCGAACCCGGCAGCAGGATCGGTCGTCACGGTCGGCGCGAGCAGGTGGGCGTCGCACGTGCGCGCGCACGGCCGGTCCGGCGTGCTCGACTGCGTGCGCGCCGGCCCTCTTCTCGAACGGACCGTCCACGGACGTGTGCGCCGTGACGCCCGGATAGCGGCTCGGCGTGCGGGCGCGGGCACGGGGCGGCCAGGTACTCTTCCGGACGCGGCGCTCGGGCCGGTCCTCGCGAGGTCGCGGGCACCGGGCCGGCCCCGGCAGGAGCGTGTGGTGCGGGACATCCTCGACGACATCGATCGGTGGCGCGACGAAGGCGAGCGTTTCGCGCTCGTGCGAGTCGTCGCGGCCGAGGGCTCCGGACCCGCGGGGCCGGGCGCGGCGATGGCCGTCAGCGAGCGCGGCGAGGTGTCGGGGTCGCTCACGGGCGGCTGCGTCGAAGGAGCGGTCGTGGCAGCGGCCCTCGAGGTCCTCGCGTCGGGTCTGCCGCGCCTGTGCACGTTCGGCTACTCGGACGAGGACGCGTTCGCGGTCGGTCTCACCTGCGGGGGCGTGATCAGCGTGTTCGTCGAGCCGGTCGGGTGACGCACGCACCGTGACCGAGCTGTTCGACAAGGTGCGCGAGCGCGTGCGTCGCAACGTGCCGGTGGTGATCGCGACGGTCGTCGGGCTGGACGGCTCACCCCCGCCGTCGTTCGCCCGGCTCGGCGCGACGCTCGTCGTCTCGGGTGACGGCCCCAGCGCGGGCTCGCTCGACGACGACGCCCTCGACCGGATCGTCGAGGCCGATGCCCGCCGGGCGCTGCTGTCGGGGTCGAGCGGCCTTCGGCGCTATGCGGTCCACGGCGCTCGCGACGGACGACCGGCTGCGGCGGCCGAGCCCGAGAGCGGTGGGCTCACCGAGGCATCGGGCCCGACCCTCGCGGTGTTCATCCACGCGATCGAGCCACCACCGCGGATGATCGTGCTCGGCGCAGCCGACGTGTCCGCCGCCCTCGTGCGGGTCGCGAAGGTCCTCGGCTTTCGCGTCACCGTGTGCGACGCGCGGCCCGCGTTCGCGACGCGCACCCGGTTCCCCGACGCCGACGAGGTGGTCGTCGACTGGCCGCACCGGCACCTCGCGGCGATCGCCGACGAGCTCGAGCCCTGCGACGCGGTGTGCGTGCTCACCCACGACGCGAAGTTCGACGTCCCGGCGCTCGTCGCCGCGCTCGCGACCCGCGCCGGTTACGTCGGTGCGCTCGGCTCACGCCGGACGCACGCCGATCGTGTCGCACGCCTTCGGGCGGAGGGCGTCGCCGAGACCGATATCGCGCGAGTGATGGCGCCGATCGGGATCGACCTCGGTGGTCGCACGCCGGCCGAGACCGCGGTGTCGATCTGCGCGGAGATCGTCGCGAGCTTCTCGGGCACCCCGGCCGCGTCGCTTCGGGACGGCTCGGGCCCGATCCACCGGCCGACGCGAGCCTGAGCAGTCCCGGCCGCGAGAGAGCGTCGACCACGGCCGATCGCGGGTCTCGCCGGGCCGGCGGCGCGGTCACGAGATCGCGACGAAGCGCAGCGGCACCGCCATGAGTGCGAGCACCGCGAGCTGGGCGATCCCGGCGACGACGAACGTCGGGCGAGTACCGAGCGCGGAGGTGAGCACCCCGCCCGCGAGCGCGCCGAGCGGGACCATGCCGAGCACGCACATCCGGAACGCGTTGCTCACGAGGCCGAAGCGCTCCGGGGGGATGAGCCGCTGCCGCAGCGAGAGCGTGGTCACGTTCCCGAGTGAGGAGCCGGCGGCCTCGATCGCGAGCGCGACGACCGCGACGTACGCGTGCGACGTGCCGCCGAGCAGGACGTACGCACCTCCGGCGAGCGTCCCGGCGACGAGGATCGACACGTACGGCCCGAGCCGACCGTGGATCCTGCCCGCGAGCAGGCTCGCCGTTACGTCGCCGACGGCCGCGACGCTGAGGAGCGCGCCGTACGCGGCGCCGTGCAGGTGGAGGTCCCTGGTGGCGTAGATGACGAGCACGCTCAGGACCGCCGACTGGCAGAACGCGAAGCTCGAGACGATCGTCGCGAGCACGCGAAGTCTGCGGTTCGAGGCGAACCACGCGAGACCGGTGCGCATGTCCGCGACGATCCCGGTGGTCGGCCGCTCGGGGCGGGGACCGAGGTGCGCCGTCGCGCGCTCGAGCAGGAACGCGGAGGCGAGGTAGGAGACCGCGTCGCCGAGGAACGGGAGCCACGCGCGCAGCGAGAACACGAACCCGCCGAGCGCAGGTCCGGCGAACTCGACGCCGGCGGTCTCCGCAGCGTTGACCTGGCCGTTCACGCGTGGGAGCTCGCCGGGACCGGCGATCAGCGGCACGGCCGCCTTCGTCGCCGCGGTGACGACGGTCTCGCCGGTCCCGACCAGGAACGCGGCGGCGTAGATCTCGACCATCGTCGGGCGCGAGAACGCGACCGCGAGGCCGAGACCTGCGACCACCACGGCACGGACGAGGTCGACGAGGAGGACGAGGAGCGAGCGCTCGGCCCGGTCCGCGAGCGCCCCCGCGGGGAGCCCGAGAAGCAGCCACGGCAGGCCACTCGCGACTGCGATCCCGGCGATGAGCAGCGGTTGCGCGGTGATGCGTACGGCGAGGAGCGGGAGCGCGACGACGAGGAGCCCGTCGCCGAGGGACGACACCGCGATGCCCGCGACGAGGCGCCGCCGCCGCGTCGCGGCTGGAGTCGCTGCGAGGTGCTGCGGTCGTCGGCTCGCGCTCAAACGGCTTCCCGAAAGTGTCGTTACAACGGTCACGGCCGGCCAACGTCTGCTGGCCGGCCGTGTCTGTAGCCATAAGGGGGACGCCCCATCAACCACGCCCAGGTCGTCTACACCCGAACGTGCAGGGCGTCACCTCGTTGGGTCTCGAGGGCCTACCGAGAGGTAGGCCCTCAGATCCACTTGTCGAGCACTGTCATATCTCACCCCCTCTCGTTTTCGAGCGATCCGGGGGAGGCGGCGATGGTCCGCCGGCTGATCCGCGGGGGTGGAGCTCTCGTGCCCGGCTCGGACAGGGAGGGGTCGATCACATGCCCCGAACAGCGGCGCTCGTGGCGCGTCGACACATCGGGTTGCATTTGATGCGCTATGTGACCATCCACCGTGAGCGACATGCGCGTGTTCCTCGTGCGTGGCTGACGAGTATTGCGAGAGCTCCGGCGCGCGACGAGGCCGTGGATCGGCGTCACGTCCGCCTCACGAGTAACGATAGCAACGGCAGACACAGATGACCGAGGCGACCCCGATGCACGCGGCGGCGCGCGTTGCGCGCGCCGCGCCCGTGTGGGGGTTCATCGTCGCGATCGTCGGTGCGATGTCACTGCTCGCGTGGTTCGCGGAGCGAACTGACCACGCGATGGCCGCGCCCGTGAGCATGGCCTGGCCGCTGTTCGCGGTCGGCTTCGCAGTCGGTCACATCGCCCAGGTGCGGGTCGAGTTGTTCAACCACAGCCAGCGAATCGACCTGACGGACGTCGTCCTGCTTCCCGCGGTCGTGTTTCTCCCGCCCGGCCAGGCGATCCTCGCCGCAGCGCTCGGGACGTTCATCACGTGGGCGTGGGACCGCTCGCCGGCCGTCAAGGCGGTGTTCAACGGTGCTCTCCACGCGCTGGCGGCGGCGATCGCGGTCGTGGTGTTCGACGTCCTGGTCGGGAGCAGCGCAGCCGTCGACGGACGCGGATGGCTCGCCGCGATCATCGCGATCGTCGCCGCCGAACTCGCGACGGTCGCGTGCATCCAGGCCGTCATCGCGCTCGCCGCACGTCGATTCGCGGCCGCGAAGCTCGGCGAGATTGCCGTCGGGTTCGCATACGTGGTGGCAGCCGACGCGACACTCGGTCTTGCTGCCGTGCACCTGCTCTGGGGCGGCCTCGCCGGAGGCGTGATCTTCGTCGCGGTCGCGACCGTCGTCGGCATCGAGTACGCGACGCACGGGCGATTGCGGCGGCGTCACACCACGCTCGAGCACGTCTACCGGTTCGAGCAGGCGCTCGCGGGCATCGTGGAGACCGAGCGCGTCGTCGAGGCAGTGCTGAGCGAGGCGCTCGTGCTGTTCAACGCGGAGGTCGCGCAGCTCGTGACACTCGACTCGTCGGGCACGACGTGCCAGACGTTGCGCTCGGGCGACGCCACGTCCGCGACATCGCACGACGCGCACGCGCTCGCGGTCCTCGCCGGCCGCCGCGGAGGTGCGCTCGTGGCATCGCGCGGCGCGCGCGATCCGGATGTCGCCCTCGCGCTCCAGCGCTCCGGCTTTCGCGACGCGATCGCGCTTCGCCTGCCTGCGGAGGTCGCGACGAGCATCGAGTTCCTCGTCGTCGCCGACAGGCTCGGTGGAGATCTCGTCACCTTCGGAAACGAGGACCTCACGCTCGCCGAGACGCTCGCGACCCCGACCGCGATGGCGCTGCGCAGCAGCGACCTGCTCGCGCAGCTGCGCGCCGAGGTCGCGATCAAGGAGCACCAGGCGTCGCACGACGCGCTCACCGGTCTCGCGAACCGCACGCTCTACTCGGCCGAAGTCGACCGAGCGCTGCTCGAGCGCCGCCCCGGGTCGCTGGTGGGCCTGATGCTCATCGACCTCGACGGCTTCAAGAGCCTGAACGACACGCTCGGCCACGGCGCGGGCGACGTGTTCCTCCAGGCGCTCGCGACGGTCCTCGCCGACGTCGTCGGCGAGCGCGGGACCGTGGGCCGGCTCGGTGGCGACGAGTTCGCCGTCGTGATGCCCGACGTTCGCGACCTCGACGACGTCGGCGCGGTCGCCGCGGAGATCAACCGCTCGGTGCGCGCCCCGGTCGAGATCGCAGGCACCACGGTCGACCTGCGGGCGAGCATCGGCGTGTCGGTCGCACCAATGCACGGGGAGGACCGGTTCACCCTGTTGCGCGAGGCGGACCTCGCGATGTACCGGGCGAAGCAGGAGGGCGGGGGAGTCGCGGTCCACGACGACCGCTACAGCGGACAGATCGACCGCCCGTCGCTGATCGCGGCGCTCCGGGAGGCGATCAACACCTCGAGCCTCGTGCTGAACTACCAACCCAAGGTGGACCTCGTGACGGGCGAGCTCGCCGGTGTCGAGGCGCTCGTGCGCTGGACGCACCCCCGCTACGGCGCGATCTCGCCCGAGACGTTCATCCCGGTGGCCGAGAGCAGCGGGCTCATCCGGCCGCTCACGCGCTGGATCCTCGCGACCGCGCTCGACCAGTACCGCGCGTGGCGCGAGGTCGGCCTCGACGTGAACGTCGCCATCAACATCTCCCCCGTACAGCTGAACGACCCGGAGATCGCGAGGCATGTCGGCGAGCTGATCGCCCGCTACGAGATGCGCCCCGGCGCGCTCACGCTCGAGATCACCGAGTCGTCCGCGCTGAGCGTGGTAGCGGACGACGCGGACCACGTGCTCGAGCCGCTCGCGCGGACCGGTGTGCGGCTGTCGATCGACGACTTCGGCGTCGGCACGTCCTCGCTCGCACGCCTGAAGCGGCTGCCCGTGAGCGAGGTGAAGGTCGACAAGCTCTTCATCACGAGCCTCGTGACCGACCCGACGAACGACGCGATCGTCGAGTCGACGATCAAGCTCGCGCACCACCTCGGGCTCGTGGTCGTCGCGGAGGGCGTCGAGAACCACACGACGTACCGTCGTCTACGCGTGCTCGGCTGCGACGTCGCGCAGGGCTACCTCTTCAGCGCCCCACTCGCTCCCGACGAGCTCGCGCGCTGGGCACGCCGGCGCGACGAGTACGCGCCCCGGCAGACCGCAGCGAGCTGACCGGCGCCCGCCACCGACGGGCGCACCTCATCGGGTACCGGGGCCCTGCGAGGCGAGCTCGTCGACGCGCGCCTCGAGGCGCCGTCGTGCGAGGGGCCACTCCTCGGCGAGCAGCGAGAACATGACGGTGTCCCGCACGGTGTCGTCGTCGCGCCGCTGGTACCGGCGCAGCGTCCCCTCGCAGCGCGCCCCGAGCCGGGCGATCGCCTGCTGCGAGCGGACGTTGCGGACGTCGGTCTTCAGCTGCACGCGCCCGCAGCGGAGCTCCTCGAACGCGTAGCCGAGGAGCAGCAGCTTCGTCTCGGGGTTCACCGCGGTGCCCCACGCGGCGGGGACGTAGGCCGTCGAGCCGATCTCGAGGCGCGCGTCCGGGGGCGACGCGTCGAGGTACGACGAGGCTCCGACGACCGTGCCCGCGGCGAGGCCAGCGTGCTCGCGGACGAGTCGGACGGTCCACGGGAGGCGCCCGGCGTCGATCGAGCGCCGGAGCGCCCGGGTCCAGCCGGCGGGGTCCCGCGGCCTGGCCGCGAGGTGGCGCCACACCGGGTCGTGGTCGAGCGCGAGGTAGAGCTCCTCGGCGTCGCGGTCCGGGTCCGCCGGGCGGAGCGTGACGACCCGGCCGCGCAGCTCGGCTCCGGCGCGCACGGGCCAGCGCATCGCGGGCCACGGCAGGTCGTCGGGGCGCGAATCGGCGACCGGGACGAATGCGCGGACCTCGGGGACCGGGCTGACGGGTGGACATCGTCGCTCGCGCTCCGTGCCGGGCATGTCACTCATGAGCCGTCCTCGCCGAGAAGGTGCCACGCTATCGGTCGGAGCGCGCTTCGCGCGACGGACGACGCGGAGGCGCGAGAGCGCCCCGGCAGCTCGGGGGTGCAGATGACGGGCGGGATGTTCCGGCTCGACGAGGAGATGGCCGACCTGCTGATCGGGTACTGCCGGGAACGGCTCTCGCTCGAGGAGGTGCCGCTCGACCACTCCGGGGACAAGGCCGCCCTCGAGGCCGCGCTCGACGGTCTCGTCAACGAGCGCGGTAGCGACGTCCATCGAGTGCTCGACGTCGTCGAGCACTCGCTCGCACCCGCGGTCATCTCGTGCGACAGCCCGCGGTTTCTGTCGTTCATACCCGCCGCGCCGACGAAGGCCGCGCTGCTGTTCGACATGGTGGTCTCGAGCGCCTCGCTCCAGGCGATCTCGTGGCTCGAGGCGGCCGGCGCGGTCGCCGCCGAGAACCAGGTCCTCGCGCTCCTCGCGAGGCGCGCGGGGATGCCGGAGGGAGCGGGCGGCTGCTTCGTGTCGGGCGGATCCGCGGCGAACCTCTCCGCGCTCGCGGTCGCCCGTGACGAGGGTCGCGTGCGCACGGGCCGCGAGCGGGTCCGGATCGCCGTCAGCGAGGAGGCGCACTCCTCGATCGGCGCGGCGCTGCACCTGCTCGGCGTCGACCCGCTGGTCGTGCCGACGGCCGACCACCGCCTGCTCGGCGCACGCCTTCGCGACGTCCTCGACGGCGACCCGGCACGCGACGACGTCGTCGGGGTCGTCGCTACTGCCGGCACGACGAACGCGGGGATGGTCGACGACCTCGAAGGCGTGGGCGAGGTCGCGCGCGGGCGCGACATGTGGTTCCACGTCGACGGCGCCTACGGCGGCGCCGCGATCTTCTCGACGCGAGCCCGCGGACGGCTCTCGGGCGCGTCCCGCGCCGACTCGTTCGTCGTCGACCCCCACAAGTGGCTGTTCGCGCCGTTCGACTGCGCTGCGCTCGTCTACCGGGATCCGGAGCGCGCACGGCGCGTGCACACCCAGCACGCCGGCTATCTGGAGGTGCTCCACCGCGACGCGAGCGACGCGTGGAACCCGAGCGACTACGCGTACCACCTGACCCGCCGGGCGCGCGGCCTCCCGCTGTGGTTCTCCCTCGCCGTCCACGGCACCGACGCGTACGGGGAGGCCATCGACGCGGTTATCGACCTCGCGCGCAGGACCGCGGAGCTCGTCGAGAGGACCGCGTGGCTCGAGCTCGTGCGCGAGCCCGAGCTCTCGATCGTGCTGTTCAGGCGGCGCGGCTGGGAGAGGGACGACTACGAGCGGTGGAGCCGCCGGCTCCTTCGCGACCAGATCGCCTTCGTGGTGCCGTCGGTCTGGGAGGGTGAGCCGGTCGCGCGCCTCGCATTTCTCCACCCGGGCACGACGCTCGCGGTGGTCGAGGAGGTGCTCGCGACGACCGCGCCGCCCGCGTCGGACGTGCCGTGACCGGAGACCTCACGCCCGCCGGGCCGGACCGCGGCCTCGGTGGCGCGCGTGCCGCATCCTCCCCCGGGGTGATCGCGGGCGGGGCGGGGCTCGATCCGCGCGTCGTCGAGACCCACATCTCGGTGCTCGTGTTCCTCGGCGACCGCGTCTTCAAGCTGCGAAAGCGCGTCCAGCTCCCGTTCCTCGACTTCACCGACCGATCGGCACGCGAGCTCGACTGCCGTCGCGAGGTCGAGCTGAACTCCCGCTTCGCGCCCGACGTCTACCTCGGGGTCCTCGACGTCGTCGACGGCGGGGTGGCGGTGGACCACCTCGTCGCGATGCGGCGGCTCCCGGAGTCGAGGCGACTCGCGACGCTCGTCCTCTCGGGTGTCGACGTCGGCGAGGAGCTGCGCGGGGTCGCGCGGGCGCTCGTCGCCCAGGACCAGCACGCGCCGCGGTCGCCGGCGTGTGACGCGCAGGCGACGCGGGACGCGGTGCGCGCGCTGTGGGAGTCGAGCTTCACCCAGGTGGACGAGTTCGTGGGCCCGGTGCTCGACGCACCCCGCGAGCAGCGCTTGCGCCACCTCGCGCGCTCGTACCTGGCGGGCAGGGAGGCGCTGTTCGCGGAGCGCGTCGCCCACGGCCGCGTCCGGGACGGTCACGGCGACCTCGAGGCCGAGGACGTCTTCTGCCTCGACGACGGGCCGCGCATCCTCGACTGCGTCGAGTTCGACGACCGCCTCCGCTTCGGCGACGTGCTGTCCGACGCGGCCTTCCTCGCGATGGACCTCGAACGCCTCGGCGCGCCGGAGGAAGCGACCCGCTTCCTCGACGCGTTCCGTGAGTTCAGCGGCGACGTCTTCCCGCGCACGCTCGCCCAGCACTACAGCGCCTACCGGGCGTACGTGCGCGCGAAGGTCGCGTGCCTCGCGGACGCCGAGGCGATTCCGGGCGCCGCGGCCGAGGCGCGCCGGTTGCAGGACCTGTCACTCGCGTTCCTCGAGCGTGCTCGCGTGCGGATCGTTCTCGTCGGAGGTCTCCCCGGAACCGGGAAGTCGACCCTCGCGGCCGGTCTCGCGGCGGAGCTCGGCATGGTCGTGCTCCGCTCCGACGAGGTGCGCAAGGAGCTCGCGGGGGACGAGGCGGGGGCCGACGCAGGTGACTTGCCGGGCCGCGTCGACCTCTACGGCGAGGAGATGACCGGGCGCACCTACGAGACGCTCGCGCAGCGCGCGCTGCACGCGCTCCGACGCGGCGAGTCGGTCGTGCTCGACGCGACGTTCCGGCGCGACCGCTGGCGGGAGTTCGCCCGCGCCGTCGCGCGCGAGTCGTCGAGCGAGATCGTGGAGCTGCGCTGCGCGGCACCCGACGCGCTCGCCGCTCGCCGCATTCGGGACCGGCGCGGGCGCGGCGACACGCTCTCCGATGCGACGCCGGCGGTCGCGCGCGCGATGGAGCCGACGTACGAGCGCTGGCCGTCCGCTGTCGCGATCGCCACCGACCGCCCGGTCGCACGGGTCCTCGCCGACGCACTCGAGCTGTTCTCGGGTGAGGCCGCAAGGTCCTGAGCGCGACGGCGGGCGCGCTCACGCCCGTGCCGGCGCGTCGATCCGGCCGTCGGGGACGATCAGCGCGAGCACGTCGTGCATCGACAGGACGCCCGCCGCGCGCCCGTCGACCCGGAGCACGACCAGATGGTGCACACCGAGGCGCAGCATCATGTGCGCGGCGTCGATCACGTGGCTCGACGTCGTCGTCCACGCAGGAGTGCGCTCGAGGACCGACTCCACCTGGTCCGCCGGCCCGAGGCCCTGGGCGAGCGCCCACGCGAGGTCCCGCTCGGTCACGACGTCGCGCGCGGCGTCGCCGACGAGCCCGGCGGACACCCCGCGCGCCCGTAGGAGCCGGGCGGTCTCCGCGAGCGACGACCCGCGGGGGATGCGCAGGACCTCGCCGAGGTCCACGGTCCCGAGCTCACGGTCCGCCGCGGTCGTCGCCGCGTGCATCCGGCTCGTCACGTCGTCACCTCGCGGCCGACCGCGCGCCGGGCGACGCGCTCGGTGCCCCGTCCGGCCGGGTTCATGCCCCACGACGCCGCCACGGCGGGTTCCGGAGCGCGATGCGCGGCGCCTGGTGCGGCGGGCGCGCTCGCTCGACGGCGTCCAGCTCGACCTCGCGGCCGCGCGCCGACCACGGGACGCCGCTCGCCGCGGGCATCTCGTCGCCACGACGACCCCTTCCCCACCGGCGGTGCTTCGCCGTACCTTCGCTGTCACGGTTCCGGTCGCGCCTGTGCATCTGCTGCCTCCTCTCGGGACCGCCCGTGCTCACCGCCGTCGACCGGCGAGGAGACGACCTCGCCGATGACCGGTCGCACGAGCGCTACGAGGTCGCCGACCGCGTCGATGACGAGGTCGTCCAGCGCGAGCAGGCCGATGACACGCCCGCCGCTCACCACCGGGAGACGCCGGACCGCGTGCTGCGCGAAGAGCGCGACGGCCGCGCGCAGGTCCGCGTCGCCGTCGACGGTCACGACGTTGATCGACATGACGTCGATCACCGGCGTGTCCGGGGCGAGTCCCCTCGCAAGCACGCGCGTCGCGAGGTCCCGGTCCGTGACGATCCCGATCGGCGCGCCGTCCTCCTCGACGACGACGGCACCGACTGCCGCGGTGTCCATGAGCTCGGCCACCCGTGCGACGCTCGTGTCGCCGAGCGCCGCGACGGGCGTGCGCCGCAACGCGTCGCGCACCTGCATCGTTGCCTCCTCACCACCCGTCCGCGTCGGGCCGGGGCGCTCAGCGCTTGTCGACCGTCTTCGGAAGGTGGGTGACCGTCGCGTCGGGACCGGGGAAGAAGAGCCCCTCGTGGCCGTCGCTCTCCCACTGCACGCGGTACGGAGGCCCGCCGTCGGGTCCCTCCACCGCGAGGATGAGCGCGTCCTGGTCCGGCTCGCCCACGTGGTGGCCGTGGACGACGATCTTGTCCCCGATCGCAGCCTTCATCGTGCTGCCTCCTCGCTCGCCTGCCGCCGGCGCGCTCGCGCCGGCCTCCTTCGTGCTCCCGCCCGGATCATCCGGACGGCGACGCCCCGGCGAAGCCCTCGATCACGTCGATCGCCTCGTTGTCGAGCTGGCGCGCGAGGTCGGACAGCGCGCGCGCCGCCGCGAGCTCCTCGCCGACCGCCGGCACGTCGGGATCGACGGGATTGCGCCGGGACCGTCCCCATCCCGCGAACTGCCGATCGGGACCGACGAGCCGCGCGTCCGCGCGCGTGCTCGTGTCGCTCTCGGTGAACTCGAGGTCGACCGTCCAACGTGTCGCGGGCTGCATCGCACCCACCTCCTCGGCGGCTGCGCGACGACCTCGAGGGCCGCGCGCCCCGCCCCCGGCCACTCGGGCAGAAGCCCCAGCGCCTCGAGTGCATTCTCCGTCGGATCGCCGGCGCGCGTCAGAGCCGTTCGGCACATCGCCCGCGGCCGCGGGTGCCGGGCTCGCTCGATCGAGCCGCGCGCGCCCTCCTCACGGATGTCGCACGCGGGCGGCCCCTGCTCGCGCGGCTCGCGGGACGATCGGCCCTGGCCCGCGCGTGTACGACCGTGCACGATTGGGGCGATCGTGACACGTGGCGGGGTGCCGCGTGCCGAGAGGGGAAGCAGCGTGGTCATGGGCGTCATGGACCGGATCTCGACGATGCTCGAGGCGAAGGCGCACGCCGTGCCCGGCCAGGTCGGCGAGCCGCGTGAGGCGATCGAACACGCCTGCGAGCTGGAGCACGACGAGCTTCGCCGGGTCCGCCGGGCCGCCGCGGTCGAGCACGAGCGGCTGGCGCTCGAGCTCGTGAACCTCGACGAGTCGGTGGTCGCGCTCGACGCCCAGGCGCGCGACGCCGTGGCGCTCGGGCGCGAGGACCTCGCCCGCGACGCGCTCGCCCTCCTGCGTGCGGTCGAGCTCAGGATCGCCCCGGTCGCCGCCGAGCGGGACCGGCTCGCCGCCGAGCGGGACCGGCTCGCCGCCGGCGAGGGGCGCCTCGCGGCAGTGTTCGCGCCCGCTTCGCCCTCGGCGGAGCGGCCGAGCGGAGCCCGGCTGCGGGCGGATCCCGGCACGCGCTGAGTTGGAGCGGACCCGCGGGCGCGCCTGCGCCGCGCCGCGTCGCACCGGCGAGCGCGACGCCCGCGTGCGCGCGCGTCGCCAGCCCGCGCAAACGGACGGTGCCGGTCCGCGCCGTCGCCGCCCGGGGCGCGAGGATCTCGCGCTGCTCGTCGTCGTCGTCGGCGTGCTCATCACCGCGGTCGACACGACGATCGTCGTGCTCGCCTTGCCCGAGATCCAACGCTCGCTGCACATCGGCCTCGCGTCGGTCGTGTGGGTGATCATCGGCTACCTGCTGGTGATCACGCTGCTGTCGACCCAGGTCGGCCGGCTCGGGGACCTGTTCGGGCGGGTCCGGATGTACGAGTCGGGCTTCGTCGTGTTCGTCGCGGGGTCGATCGCGTGCGCGCTGTCGTGGAACGAGCTCTCGCTCGTCGCGTTCCGGCTCGCGCAGGGCGTCGGCGGCGCGCTGATCGCGGCGAACTCCGGGGCGGTGATCGCGGACACGTTCCCGGCCGAGCGCCGGGGCCGCGCGTACGGGTTCAACTCGATCGGCTTCAACACCGGCGCGGTCCTCGGCGTCGTCCTCGGCGGCACCATCGTGACCTACGTCTCGTGGCGGTGGATCTTCTGGATCAACGTCCCGATCGGCGTCGCCGCGGTGCTCGTCGCGGACCGGGTCCTCGTCGACCGGGGCACGCGGGAGCGCCGGAGGCTCGACTGGTCGGGCATGGCGGTGCTCGGCCTCGGCCTGTTCGCCCTGCTGTGGGCGATGGTGAAGCTCACCTCGGAGTCCGTCGGTCCCGAGATCGGCTCGTTGCTCGCCGGCGGCGTCGTCCTGCTCGCCGCGTTCTGGTGGATCGAGCGGACCGTCGCCGAGCCGATGCTCGACCTCTCGCTGTTCCGGGTCCCGACGATGTCGGCGTCGCTGCTCGCCGCGATGTTCCAGAGCCTCGCGAATTTCGCGGTGCTCTTCCTGCTCCTCATGTACTTGCAGGGCGCGCGCGGGCTCGACCCGATCGACGCCTCGTTGCTGCTGGTCCCCGGCTACGTGGTCGGCGGAGTCGTCGGGCCCTACGCGGGCCGGTTCGCCGATCGCCACGGGGCGGTCCTGCCGGCGACCGTGGGTCTCGCGATCCAGGCCGTCGCGCTCGTCGCGTACGCGCAGCTCGGTCTGCAAAGCCCGCTGTGGGCCGTGTCCGCGGCCTACGTGGTCGGCGCGGTCGGCGCGGGGTGCTTCTTCCCGTCCAACAGCTCCGCGGTCATGAAAGCCGCACCCGGTGACGCGCTCGGCGTGGCGTCGGGTCTGCTCAGGACCTTCGCGAACGTCGGCATGGTCTTCTCGTTCGCCGTCGCCATCCTCGTCGCGTCGTCGAGCATCACGAAGCGCCAGGCGTTCGCGATCTTCGTCGGCACGAGCACGCTCTCAGTCCGGACGGCCGCCGCGTTCACGGTCGGCGTCCACGCCGCCTTCTACTCGTCGACCGCGCTCATGGCCGTGGCGGCGGTGCTGTCCGCCGCCCGGGCGCGCCCGAGCCGTGCCACCCCCGGCAGCGTTGCGGACGCGCGGTCGGGACCAGACGACGGCCCGCGTCCGGGCTGAGCCGCCGCGCCGGCGAGGCGCGCGGCGCGGCGGAGGGTCGTGCTCCGCGGAGCGGGAGCCCTCAGCGCGACATCACGGTCTCTCGCTCGACCGCGACCTGCGCGAGCCCGAGCGCGCGCAGCACCTGGATGACCCGCCAGCCGAGGTCCCAGTGCCGGCTGATCCTCGCGAGCTGCGGGTGGAGGTGGTGGGTCAGGTGCTCGCCCTCGCCGAAGATCAGGAACGAGAGGATGCCGACGTTCTTCGCGTAGCCCGCGCCCGGCGTCACCTGAGCGCCCCGGTGGCAGTCCGAGTTGATCGCGCCGCCGAACCTGAGCAGCAGGACGATGTGGATCGCGAGCGCGACGACGCCTGCGATCACGCAGAGCGCCTCGAGGCCGACGGTCCGCCGCTCGCCGATCACGATCGGTGCCACGACGGCCAGCATGGCCGCGTAGGCGAGCCCGGCGACGATCGCGCCCACGACCGGCCGGTCGAACACGAGCCGGTCGAGCCCGTCGAGCGGACGGTCGGCCGCCGTGTCGTACGTGGTGTCGACGATGTCCGGGCACTTGGCCTCCTCGTGGAAGATCGCCGCCATGTGCCACGAGACCCGCCGGAACCCGTCGATGCCCTCCCGCTCCGCGATCACGATCGGCGAGTGCGGGTCGTGCCGCACCTCGTCGATCCAGACGTCGGTGTAGAGGTGGTGCTTGCGATGCACCCGCCGCCACTCCCAGTGGCGCATGAAGGTCGTGAGCCACGTCATCCACCGGCCGAGCTCGTAGAGGGGCCGCCGCATGTCGATCGCCCCGTGCGTGATCCCCCGGTGGAGAAAGACGGTGATCGTGACCCCGGCGAAGCCGGCTCCGACGAGCCCGAGGGCGAGCGTGAGGACGACGAGCAGCAACATGCCACGAGCCTCGCGCAGCGCGGCGCGTCCGGAAAGCGCGATCGTCCGCGAGGCGCGCGCCGGCGCGCGCGGGGCGCCCGACGCGCTGCGCGGTCGTCCTCTCACCTACAGCGAGCGAAAGGTCCAGCTCAGCGCTGTGCCGTCCTGTACTTGGTGACAGGGTGGCGCTAGAAATGACACGTCACCGACGCCGGACGCGAGGGAGAGCGCTGTGACGACGGAACAGGCACGGGCATCACTTCGCGCGATCGGTGAGTCGAGCGTTCTCGAGCGCGCCGTCACGGACGTCGCGCGGTCACGCGAGCGGGCGCGGCGCTCTCGGCTCCGGACCCTGGCGATCGTGCTCCTGCCGATCTTCGCGCTGCTCAGCGCGCGTGCGATCGTGACGCGCGCCGGGCTCCCAGGGCTGCACCTGTCCTCGACCGACGCTCGCTTCGCGCCGGCGGTGATCCTCATCGTCCTGCTCGCCGTCGTGATCCTCGCACCGATGCTCGGAGCAGGGCGCTCGCCGCACCAGCTCTACCGGCCGAGCGAGATCGACGTGCGCTTCTCGGACGTCCGTGGGGCCGCGCTCGTCGTCGACGAGGCCGTGAAGACCCTGAACCTGTTCCTCGCGCACAAGACGTTCACCGAGCAGATGGGCGGGACGTCGCGCCGCGCGATCCTGTTCGAGGGGCCGCCGGGAACCGGCAAGACGCACGTGGCCAAGGCGATGGCCGCCGAGGGCGGAGTGCCGTTCCTGTTCGTCTCGGCCTCGGCGTTCCAGTCCATGTTCTACGGCCAGACCAACCGCAAGATCCGCTCGTTCTTCAAGGCCCTGCGCAAGTATGCGAGGAGCGAGGGCGGCGCGATCGGCTTCATCGAGGAGATCGACGCGATCGGCGGCGCTCGCGCCGGGATGGGCGCTCGCTCCGAGGGTGTGTCCGGCGTCGTGAACGAGCTCCTCGTGCAGCTGCAGTCGTTCGACCAGCCGCCGGCCTCCCGGCGACTTGTCGGTGCGCTCGTCGACCGGGTGAACGCATGGCTGCCCGCAGCCCGGCAGGTCCGCAAGCGCCCGGCCCCACATGCGAACATCCTCGTGATCGGCGCGACGAACCGCGCGGCCGACCTCGATCCGGCGCTCGTCAGGCCGGGCCGGTTCGACCGCAAGATCTACTTCGACCTGCCGTCGCGCGCGGGGCGGCGAGAGATCCTCGACTACTACCTCGCGAAGAAGGCGCACGAGGACCAGCTGGACGACCCCGTGGCTCGCGACTCGCTCGCGGCGATGACGATCGGTCACTCCCCGGTCATGCTCGAGCACCTCCTCGACGAGGCGCTCGTGTGGGCGCTTCGACGAGGCGCCGACCGGCTCTCGTGGAATGACATCCAGCAGGCGAAGATGGCCGAGCAGATCGGCCTCGGCAACCCCGTCGAGTACACGGACCAGGAGCGCACCGCGATCGCGACGCACGAGGCCGGCCATGCGACCGTCGCGTGGCTCGTCGGCAAGGGACGCACGCTCGACGTCCTGTCGATCGTGAAGCGGGGCGCGGCCCTCGGCCTGCTCCTGCACAGCGACAGCGAGGAGCGCTTCACGCGCACGAAGTCCGAGATCGAGGCGCTCATCCAGATCGCGTTCGGCGGCATGGTCGCCGAGGAGCTCTTCTTCGGCGCGGCGGGCTCAGGCGTCGCGGGCGACCTCAAAGCCGCGACCGACGCGGCCTGCCAGATGGTCGGTTCGCTCGGGATGGGCAGCTCGCTCATCTCGCTCGACGCGGTTGACGCCGGCCTCGGGCGCAACCTCGTGACGAAGGTCCTCGCGAGCGACCACGCGCGCGAGGAGGTCGAGGAGGTCCTCCGCCTGATGAAGGCCGTCGCGCGCGAGATGCTCCGCGAGCACCGCCATGTCGTCGTCGCGCTGCGCGACGCGCTGCTCGAGCGCCACGAGCTCGTCGGTGGCGAGATCCTCGAGGTCATCGCGCACGCCGCCGACGTCGAGACGACCACCGAGGCGGCGAAAGCCGCGAGCTGACCATCGCTCGCGTGAGCGAGCGCATCGGACCTCCTCCCGCCTGACGGGGGGCCCGGAACCTCGGGCTCACGCGGCGTGCGCGCCGGGACGATAGGCCCTGGCGCGGCCTGGCGGCGAAGTCGCAAGCTCGTGCGGTGGCGAATCGCATCGTGGTCCTCGGCGGCGGGACAGCGGGCACGCTCGTCGCGAACCGCCTGCGGCGCAGGCTCGGTCGCGAGGAGGCCGAGATCGTCGTCGTCGACGAGGACGACCGGCACGTGTACCAACCGGGCTTGCTCTTCGTGCCGTTCGGCCTCGCCCATGTGGACGATCTCGTGCGGCCCCGACACGCGCAGCTCCACACGGGGGTCGACCTCGTCGAGCGTGCGGTCGAGTCGGTCGACCTCGCGGCGCGTGAGGTCCGGCTAGCAGGCGGCACGGTGCTCGCCTACGACGTGCTCGTCGTCGCGACCGGTGCGGTGCTCCAGCCCGAGGAGACCGACGGACTCACGGGCCCGGGCTGGATGGAGCGCGTCTTCACGTTCTACGACCCCGCGGGAGCGGCCGCGCTCGCGGATGCGATCGCGGCGTTCGAACGCGGCCGGATCGTCGTGAGCGTCGTCGACATGCCGATCAAGTGCCCGGTGGCCCCCCTCGAGTTCTGCTTCCTCGCCGACTGGTACTTGCGTCGCCGCAAGATCCGCGACGCGGTCGATCTCGTGTTCGTGACGCCCCTCGACGGGGCGTTCACCAAACCCGTGTGCAACCACGAGCTCAACGGACTTCTACGCGAGAAGGGCGTCGAGGTCGTGACCGAGTTCTCGACCGGGACCGTCGACGGACCGGGCGGTCGGCTGGTCTCCTACGACGGCCGCGAGGTCGCGTTCGACCTCGCGGTCGTCGTGCCGCTGCACGGTGGCGCGAAGTATGTGGAGCGGTCGCCGGGGCTCGGCGACGAGCTCGGTTTCGTGACCGTGGACGAGCACACGCTCCAGTCGCGATCGCACCCCGAGGTGTTCGCGATCGGCGACGCTGCTGGGATCCCGACGTCGAAGGCGGGATCGGTCGCGCACTTCGCGGGAGAGGTGCTCGTCGAGAACGTCGTCCAAGTGCTCGCCGGAGCGGAGCCGACCGCGAGCTTCGACGGGCATACGAACTGCTTCATCGAGAGCGGCTTCAACAAGGCGCTGCTCATCGACTTCAACTACGAGACCGAGCCGTTGCGTGGGCACTTCCCCTCGGCCGTCGGGCTTCCGCTTCTCCGCGAGTCACGGCTCAACCACCTCGGCAAGCTCGCGTTCGAGTGGCTCTACTGGCACGTGCTCCTCCCCGGTCACGACATCCCGGGCGTCGGGACGGCGATGCCGGAGCGGGGAAAGTCGATCCCTGAGCGGGGACGGCCGCGCGAGCGCGTCGGATGAAGGTGAGGTGCTGGCAGTGACGACCGCGACATACGCAGGGCACGACGTCGAGGTGGACGGCGAAGGGTTCTTGGAGGACCCGAGCGAGTGGACCCGGGAGATGGCGCCGGAGATCGCCCGGGACGCCGGGATCGAGACGCTCAGCGCGGAGCACTGGAAGGTCGTCGACTTCATGCGTGCGCAGTACGCGGAGAAGGGGACCGGGCCGACGGTGCGCGTCCTCGGCAAGACCTCCGGCGTCGCGATCAAGGAGCTGTACGAGCTCTTCCCGAAAGGACCGGCGAAGACGGCAGCGCGCATCGCCGGCATCCCGAAGCCGCGCGGCTGCATCTGAGCCGGGCGGTCGGCAGTCGCGCGCTCGAAGGAGAGGACGACATGGGTGAGGACGCGATCACGAAGGTGTCGGTCATCGTCTCGAAAGGTTCGCTCGAGGGCATCTACCCCGCGCTCATCATGGCGAACGGAGCGCGGGCCGAGGGAATCGCTGCGGACCTGTTCTTCACGTTCTTCGGCCTCGACGCGATTCACCGGCGCAGATACGAGCACGTGAAGGTTGCGACGGTCGGCAATCCGGGACTGCACGTCGCAACGCTCGCCGGTGGCCTGCCAGGAATGTCGAGCGTCATGACGCACTACATGGAACGCAAGATGGAGAAGCTCGACATCCCGCCGATCCCGGAGTTCCTCCAGATGATCGCGGACTCCGGGGCGGGGATCTACGCGTGCAAAGCGTCCTGCGACCTGTTCGACATCGCGCGAGCCGACCTCATCGACGAGGTGAAGGACATCATCACGGTCGGCGAGTTCTACGCGCTCGCGGCCGGCGGCCAGATCATCTTCACCTGACGGGCCGGTTGGGCACCCGGTGCACGCCGCGGCTCGGTCAGCGAACGGCGCCGGATTCGGCGTCGGCGAACTCGTGGAACGCTGCCCACGCCCGAGGGCCGTAGGTCGTGGCCGGACCACCGTCCATCAGGATCGCCACCGAGAGGGCCTCGGCGACCTCGTCGGCCGTAGCCCCCCGGCTCGCGGCAGCCTTCGCGTGGTATGCGATGCACCCGTCGCACTGCTTGACGACCGAGACGACGAGCGCGATGAGCTCCTTCACGTGCGCGGGCAGCGCGCCGTCTGCGAGCGCGGCGTCGTGAAGTTGGCCGAATCCGGCCCATGTCTCGGGTGCGGCTCGGCGGAGCGACCGCGTCGGATCGCGCAGCTGTGCGATGAGGTCGGTGTTCGTGGTCATGTACCAACGCTGTCAACGTCCGGCCGGCCGCGCCAGGGCCGAAGGTCACGGAGCGTGCGGAGCGCCGGGTGCGCCGTGCGCGCGGTCACGCGAGCCACGTGAAGTGCTCGAGGTCGCCCTGGAGCTCGAGGCGCCGCCACAGCACGGTGTTGCCCGCCGACTGGCTCCGGTGGCACGCGATCGCGTCGAGCTGGCGCGTCCGGTCGACGACGACCTCGAGGTCGTAGGCCCTGCTGGGCCTGCCCGAGAATGCCGTGCCGAGCTCGGCGTTCAGTCGCGTCGCGATCTCGGCCGCGACGCCCCATGCGAGTACCGGCACACGAAGCAGCCGCGCCGAGGCGACCGCCGCCTCGGTGGCCCGCCGGTGGTCCGCGTGCCCCGTGACGCCTTCGGCGTCGAACGCGACGAGGAGGTCGGGACGAGCCGCACGTGCCGCGTCGAGCACGTCCGCGGCCAGCACGGAGAGCGGAACCCCGTCGAGCCCGCCGTCGGGATGGTCGAGGAGCAGCACGTGCGAGGCACCGAGCGCGCGACCGGCGGCGGCGAGCTCGTCGCGGCGGACGGACGCGAGGTCCGGGTCGGCGTGGAGCGTCGACGCCTCGCCTCTCGTGAGGCTGAGCACGGAGACGGACGCGCCGGCACCCGCGAGGGCGGCGAGCGCGGCGCCGAGGCCGAAGCTCTCGTCGTCGGGATGCGCGCACACGGCGAGTACCGATCGTGCCGCCGGCAGCGACCGCTCCGGCCGGAGCGGGGCGGAGCCTTCGGGAGAGGAGGAACGGCGCTCCATCCCGCAATGATACCCCTTAGGGTATTCGCGCCGGCGGGCGCCCGATGCTGCAGGAGCGGGAATGCGCGGGCACCAGCCGGAGTTGGACGTGTCAGATACCCAGGAGGGTATATCGGGCGGTCGTCCGGCCGGGCACCGCGCGTCGAAAGGGGATGCCCGATGCGACTCGTGCAGTTCATGGGAACGGGAACGGGCCGCGCCGCGCGGATCGCCGCAGGTGCCGCCCTCGTCGCGGGCGGGGCCGTCGCCGGCGGTGGATGGTGGCTCCTCTCGGTGATCGGTCTCGTGCCGATCGCGGCGGGCGTGTTCGGCTTCTGCCTCCTGGCGCCGCTGTTCCGCGAGCCGCTGCGGGGCCGGCCGCACGCGTGAGGCGCGGGCCCGCCCCGGTCGCCGGGTCGGGCGGGCACGCACCGAGCCGCAGGGCGCCGGTCGGAGCGCTAGCGCGTGCGCCGGATGATGCCGATCATCTTGAGGTTGATCCGGATGAAGCGCCAGATCTGCCAGGGCACGAAGGTCCGTAGCGCGAGCGTCGCACGCGTCGGGAGCGCAACGTGGCGGGACGCCTCGGCGTGCTCGTCGAGTCGGTCGGGAGTCGTCATCGCGGTCTACTCCGGTACGAAGTGCCAGCCCGGGCGGAGCTTGGCCTTGTAGATGAACAGGTGGTGCAGGAGGATCTTGATCCAGTGGCCGGCGAGACCGATCTCGCCGAACGTCCGGTCCATGTCCCGTCCGTACTCGGGGTACCGCTCGAAGTCCGGGACGATCGGGAAGACTGTCATCGACGCCGCCGTGCCCGTGAACGGGTTCGCGCCCGCGGACGCGACGCAGGCGGCACCCATCTCGGCCATCGACGCGCGGCCGGTCGGCCCATCGGCACCGTGGATCATGTCGACGATGCTGCGCGCGACGCTTCGCCCGATCTCGGCCGACGGCATGCCCGTGCGCGGCGGCGCGGGCGCGATCACCGTGCCGTTCGGGCTCACCCGCGGTCGGGAGATCCCGTGCGGGGGGGCGAACGCGATGCCCGCGGCGAATACGTTCCGGTAGGCCGGCGACTGGTAGGTGCGGGGCCAGTCGGCCGGAGACCACTGCTCGAACGGCTTCGGCGCGTACACGGCGTCGACCTTCATGAATCCGTTCGGCTGGAACATCTGGGTCGTGACGTCCGTCCCGGACCGGTCGAACGCGGCGATCCCGACGCCGGAGAACGGTGGGAGCAGCATCGCGAAGTCGAAGGGGACCTCGTGCTCCTCGCCCGCCAGGTTCTCGTAGCGGAGCAGGCCGGGGGCGACCTCGTGGACGTGAGCGCGCGTCACCCAGTCGATGCCGCGCTCGACGAACAGCGACTCGTTGAACACGCTGCTCGCGATCACGTAGCCGGCCCGCTTCATGTGCATGCCGCCCATGCCGAAATCACCGAGCTCGTACTCGTTGGTGAGCCAGAGCACGTCCGCCTTGTCGCGAACCTTGCGAGCGCGCAGCTCGAACTCGAGGTTGACCACGTACTCGAACGCGGCGCCTTCGCACGTGCAGGTGCCGTGGCCCGTCCCGACCACGAATCGCTGTCGCTCGCCGCGTCGCATCCGCTCGACGGACTCCTCGAACGCCGCCGCGGCGCGCGTCGCGTGGTCCACGGTGCAGACCGACATCGTGTTGTGCTCGGGTCCGAGCCCCTCGGTGAGGTCGAAGCGAAGCCGCGGCCCGGTCGCGTTTACGAGGAAGTCGTAGGGCACGCGCCCGGCCGGGTCCCCCGGGGCCGTGCCCGCCCGCCGGACCGAGACGTACGGCCCGTCGTGCGACTCGTCGCCCTCGGGGTGGATCTCGGTCGCATGGCCCTGCACGAACTCGATGCCGTGCCGCTCGTACACCGGCCGCAACGGGAACGTGACCTGGTCGGGCCTCATGAGACCGACACCGACCCAGATGTTCGACGGGATCCAGTTGTAGGAGTCGTTCGGCGACACGACCGTCACCGAGTCCCCCCGCCCGAGCCATCGCCGGGCGTACGCGGCTGCGGTGTGACCGGCGATGCCCGCACCGAGCACGACCACGCGGCTCACGGCCGGACCGCCCGTCGAGCTGCACCTGTCGGACGCGCCTCGTGCCGCCGTAGCGCCTGTCGTGCCATCGCGCACCCCCTCGCCTCACGGCCGTCCCGCCCGCCACCGACCCTCCCGACCAGCGTGAGCCGTCGCGGCGTGCCGGGCCAGGGCCGAACGGCACGGCGGCGCCGGGATGCGAGCGGCTCGCCGGGCGGGTACGGCCGCCCGCGAGGGGGTGCTCCAGCTCAACATGTCGGCCGCGCACGCCGTTTGTGATCGGGACATCGGGAAGCTGCGGAGACGGGAGGGCACACGTGGCGGTCGAACGGGCCGCCGGCATCCAGCGCCTGGCACCAGCGTTCGAGCGCAACGTGCGTAGCGATCTCGTCGTCGCCGGGGGCGTGTCCTCCGAGCTCTACGAGATGGCCTTCGCGAGCAGCGTGACCGCGATGGCGGTCGTCGACGTGGCCGGCACGGTGCTCGAGGTGAACGCCGCGTTCTGCGACCTCGTCGGCCACCGGCGCTCGGCGCTCGTCGGCGCATTCGGGTCGCGTGTGCTCGAGACCGACGACGGCGAGCCTGCTCTCGCGGATCCCGAAGGCTTCGTGCTCGCGCGCCGTGTCGTGCGCTGGCGCCGGGGGGACGGCGCGGTGGTCGTCGCGGAGGTCGCCGCGTCGCGGCTCGGCCCCGGTGGGAACGCCCGCACGTCCTACGTGCTCAGCGCGCGCGACGTCGCGAGCGAGGACGAGCTCGTCGCACAGCTGACGTACCAGGCCTTCCACGACCCGCTGACCGGGCTCGCGAACCGGGTGCTGTTCGAGGATCGGCTCGACCACGCGCTCGCGCGTGCCGCGCGGGCCGGAGGCGGGTGTGGCGCCGTGCTCCTGCTCGACCTCGACGACTTCAAGGGCGTCAACGACACGCTCGGCCATCACGTGGGCGACGAGCTGCTCGTCGCGCTCGCGGGGCGGCTGCGCGACGCGACGCGTGCCTCGGACACCCTGTGTCGCTTCGGAGGGGACGAGTTCCTCCTGCTCGTCGAGGACCTCGACGGGCCGCGTGAGGTCGACCAGATCGCCGCGCGGCTCATGGGGTCGTTCACGCTCCCGTTCGAGGTCGGCAGCACATCCGTGATCCAGCACGCGAGCCTCGGGATCGTGCCCTGGGAGAGCGGTGGCGAGGACCCCGCGTCGCTGTTCGCGCGCGCCGACACCGCGATGTACGAGGCGAAGCGGCTCGGGAAGGGGCGCCACGTCGTGTTCGACCCGGACGTCCACGAGCGGGCGGTGCAGCGCTTCGAGCTCGCACAGGATCTCCGCGGCGCGCTCGCGGCGGGAGAGCTCTCGATGCACTTCCAGCCCCTCGTGGAGCTCGCGACCGGGCGCGTCGAGGGTTTCGAGGCGCTCATGCGCTGGTCGCACCCGACGCGCGGTGCGGTCGCGCCGGACGTGTTCATCTCGATCGCCGAGGAGAGCGACCTCATCTTCGAGCTCGGCGCGTTCGCGTTGCGCGACGCGACGCGGCGCGCGATGGCCTGGACCGTGCTCGGAGGAGAGCGGGCGCCGCACGTGTCGGTGAACCTCTCGACGCGCCAGCTCTACGACCCCAACCTCGTCCGCATCGTCGAGGACGCGCTCACGAGGAGCGGCCTTCCCCCGTCGCGCCTCGTCCTCGAGGTCACCGAGTCGGCCGCGCTCGGCGACCTCGAGGCGTCCAACCACACGATGCAGCGGCTCGTCCAGCTCGGGATCCGCATCGCGGTGGACGACTTCGGCATCGGGTACTCGTCGCTGTCGTACCTGTCGCTCATCTACCCCAAGGTCATCAAGATCGACCGCTCGCTCGTGCGGGGGTGCGACGACGATCCCGACCGTTTGACCCTGCTCGAGGGGGTCGTGTCGCTCGGGCACAGCCTCGGCGCGGTCGTCGTCGCGGAGGGGGTCGAGACGCCGGAGCAGCTCGGCAGCCTGCGCCTGATCGGCTGCGACGTCGGCCAGGGCTACCTCTTCTCGCCTGCGGTGCCCGCCGCCGACGTCGTCACGACGGTGCGTCGCATCGAAGGCGGTTCCTCGCCACGAGCGGGCGCCGAGCCCGGCGCGCCACGCACGCCCGTGGGGGACGTCGCGCCCGCGGGGTCCGACCTGCGAGGGAGCGTCCATGGCGGTCATTGACCTCGTCGTCGGCCGCCAGCCGGTCTTCGACGCAGACCTCGAGGTCGTCGGCTACGAGCTCCTCCTGGAGCCGGTCGATCGTGACGGTGCGGACATCGACACGACTGGCGGCGCCCTCGCGACGGCGTCCGTGCTGTACGACGCGGTGAGCATCGGCGTGTCCCGGCTCGTCGGCGACCGCTTCGTCTTCTGCGACGCCGACCGGTCGGTGCTCGCGGGCTCGGCGCCGCTCGTGCTCCCGCCCGAGCAGACCGTCCTCGAGGTCGCGCCCGCGCTCGCGGACGACGAGGCCGTCGTCGCGGGTTGCCGGAACCTCGCGGACGCGGGGTTCACGATCGCGCTCGACCGGGTCGAGGACCTCGACGGTTGCACGCCGCTGCTCGAGCTCGCCGGCATCGTGAAGATCGACCACGCAGGCCTCGCCGAGCCGAGGCTCGCCCGGCTCGTGGCGGAGGTGAAGCGCCGCGGGCTGCTCGCGCTCGCGCTCGGAATCGCGTCCTCCTCCCAGCTCGCGCGCTTCCAGGAGCTGGGGTTCGACTACTTCCAGGGCGACCTGCTCTCCGCGCCGCAGGCGGTGCCCGGACGCACGCTCGACGCGTCGAACGTCGCACGGCTCCACCAGGCCGCGAGGCTCGTGTCCCAGCAGTGCAGCGCCGCGGAGCTCGAGGAGGTCGTGCGAGCGGAGCCCGCGCTCGCGTACCAGCTCCTCCAGATCGCGGGGGTCGGCGCGGACAACGGCTTCCGGCGCCCCGTGCGCAGCATCCGCGAGGCACTCGTGCTCCTCGGATGGCGGCACCTGCAGAGCTGGATCACGTTCCTGCTCGAGACGCGCCGGGGCTCGACGACCGACGACGAGGCGATCACGACGCTCACGCGCGCGCGCATGTGCGAGCTGCTCGCACAGCGCTCGTACCCCGCGCTCGCCGACGTCGCGTTCGCCGCGGGGATGCTCTCGGCATTCGACATGCTCCTCGACATGCCCCTCGACGACGTGCTCGCGACGCTGCCGCTCGACGAGGTGCTGCGCGACGCGGTCGCGCGTGCGGACACCCCGGTCGGGCGGATCGTCGCCGACGTCGTCGACTGTCAGCTCGGGCGCTCGCAGGACGCGACGCGCTCGGGGTTCAGCGAGGTCACGCTCAGCGGCGCGGCGATCGCCGCGTTGCGGTGGGCGATCGACGCGTCGAAGCACGCGGCCTCGTAGCCGGGCGCGGCGCCGCACCCACTCGAGCACGTCGACCGGGCATCATGTTGCGATGCCCGAGCGCCTGACCGTGCCCACCTCGAGCTCCGCCGGGCGCGCCCGGTGACCCGTCTGCTCGCGGTCGCCCTGCCGGGCTTCCTCAACTCGCTCGCACCCACGCTCGACCACTACGGCTACTGGGCCGTCGCCGCGTTCGTCTTCCTCGAGGACTTCGGCGTCCCGCTTCCCGGCGAGACGATCCTGATCGCGGCCGCCGTGTACGCAGGTGCGGGTCAGCTGAACCCGGTGCTCGTCGGGCTGATCGCGGTGGTCGCCGCGGTGCTCGGCGACAACGTCGGCTTCGCGATCGGGCACTTCGCGGGGCGCGCCGCGATCGTCCGGTGGGGCCGCTACGTGTTCCTCACCGAGGAGCGGCTCGCGAAGGCCGAGCGCTTCTTCAACCACCACGGTGGCAAGATCATCGTCGCCGCGCGCTTCATCGAGGGACTGCGCCAGGCCAATGGAATCGTCGCGGGCGCGTCGGAGATGTCGTGGTTGCGCTTCCTCCCGTTCAACGTGCTCGGCGCGGTGCTCTGGGTCGGGACCTGGCTGACCGTCGGCGAGCTCGCGGGGAGCCACATCGACGCGGTCTACCACGGGATCACCCGCTACTCGCTCGTCGCGCTCGCGATCGCGGTCGTCGTGCTCGGCGCCCTCGTGCTCCGGTACGCGCTGCGCCGGCGGAGCGGGTCGGCGGCCGCGCCGGAGGCGGAGCAGGCACCCGGGACCCGGTAGCAGGCGGCCGGCGGAGGACGGCCTTCGGGACCTTCGGCCCTGGAGGTCGCGGACCGCCGTGCCTAGGGTCGCAGCGGTGGATCCGGTGCGCGTCGGCGACAGTGTGACGATCGGCGTCTCCGACCTCGACGGGCTCATCCGCGAGCTCGCGGCGCGCGGCTACGAGACCATCGGCCCGACCGTGCGCGACGGCGCCGTCGTCCCCGGCCCGGTCTCGTCGGTCGGGCAGCTCCCGCGGGGGGTGCACGACGAGCAGGCGCCCGGTAGCTACCGGCTGCGGCACGAGGGTGACGACGAGCTCTTCGGGTGGGCGGTCGGCCCCGCGTCGTACAAGGGCGTGCTGTTCCCCGCCGAGGAGACCCTGTGGCGTGCCCGTCGCGACGGCCAGGACGTCGTGGTCGACGAGGTGCGCGACGCGCGCCCGCCGCTCGCGATCGTCGGGGCGCGGCCGTGCGAGCTCGCCGCGCTCGAGGTCCTCGACCGCGTGCTGCTCGGCGGTCCGGTGGTCGACGACCGCTACGCGGCCCGCCGGGAGGAGGCGTTCGTGCTCGTCGCCGAGTGCGGGAAGCCCGCCGCGACGTGCTTTTGCACCTCGATGGGCACGGGCCCGGCGGCCGGCGCGTCCGCCTCCGTCTCGCCGTCGGAGCCGCGTTTCGACCTCGCGATCGCCGAGATCGTCGACGACGAGCCCGGCGCGGCCGGCGAACGGCCCGACGCCGGAGCGCCGGTGTCGCGGGACGTACGCGTCGGCCGCGGGCACCGCTTCGTCGTGACCGTCGGCTCCGAGCGCGGGGCGTCGCTCCTCGAGCACGTCGCACACGTGGAAGCCTCGGCGGCGGATCGCGCAGCGCGCGCCGGAGTCCTCGCCCGTGCGGCGGCGCAGATGGGCCGCTCACTCGACACGGACGGACTCGCGCCGCTGCTCGCCCGGAACATCGACAGCCCCCGCTGGCAGGACGTCGCACAGCGCTGCCTGTCGTGCGGCAACTGCACGATGGTGTGCCCGACCTGCTTTTGCACCGACGTCGACGACGTGACCGACCTCACGGGCGCCGTCGAGCGGCGGCGGCACTGGGCGTCGTGCTTCGACCTCGGCCACTCGTTCATGCACGGGGGGCCGGTGCGGTCGTCCGCGGCCTCGCGCTACCGGCAGTGGGCGACGCACAAGCTCTCGACGTGGCACGACCAGTTCGGGACCTCCGGCTGTGTCGGCTGTGGCCGCTGCATCGCGTGGTGCCCGGTCGGCATCGACATCACCGAGGAGGCCGCCGCGATCCGTGCGTCCGACGTCGAGGCCGCCGGTGCCGGACAGACAAGGGGGGAGCGATGATCGAGGAACTCGCGGAGCTCGTCGGGCACCACCCGCTCTTCGACGGGCTCCCCGCGGACGTCGCGGCGCTCGTCGCGGGATGCGCGCGCAACGCGGCGTTCGGCCCCGGCGAGCTGGTGCTCGCCGAGGGTGCGGTCGCCGACGCCTTCTACCTCCTGCGGCGCGGTCGGGTCACGCTCGAGGTCCACGCCCCCGGGCGCGGACCGCTCGTGATCGAGACGCTCGGCCCGGGGGCCGTGCTCGGCATGTCGTGGCTCTTCCCGCCGTACCGTTGGAGCTTCGACGCCCGGACGCTCGAGCCGGTCGGAGCGATCTCCGTCGACGCGGCGTGCCTGCGCGACAAGGCCGAAGCCGATCCCGCGTTCGGCTACGAGCTCATGAAGCGCCTGGGCGCGGTGCTGCTCGAGCGCCTCGAGGCGACGCGGATCCGCCTCCTCGACCTGTACGGCCATGATCGCCCCGACTGAGGCCGCGCGCCGGGCGGTGGTGGCCGGGGCGGCGACCGGCACCGGAGCGTTCACCCCCGCGCCCTACCGGGTGGTCGAGCGCCGCGTCGAGGCGGACGGCGTCGTGAGCATCGCGCTCGTCCCGGTGGCCGGCGAGCCGGTCCCGTGGCGGCCGGGCCAGTTCAACATGCTCACGGCCTTCGGCGTCGGCGAGGTCGCGATCTCGATGAGCGGTGTGCCGGGTGATGGCCGGTTGTGGCACACCGTCCGCGACGTCGGGGCCGTCTCGCACGCGCTCTGCGGCACCGGGGTCGGCGACGTGGTCGGCGTCCGCGGCGCCTTCGGAACCGCGTGGGGCGTCGAGGAGCTCGACGGCGTCAACGTCGTCGTCGTGGCCGGCGGGATCGGGCTCGCGCCGCTTCGCGGCGCGATCTCGCTGCTCGCGCAGCGCCCGAGCGGCCGCGGCGGCCTGAGCGTCGCGCTCGGCGCGCGCTCGCCCGACCAGGTGATCTTCGCGGAAGATCTCGAGCGGTGGCGTGAGCGGGGGGCCGAGGTCGAGCTCACCGTCGACGCCGCCGCGCCGGGCTGGACCGGCTCGGTGGGGCTCGTCACGGCCGTGCTGCCGCGGCTGTCGTTCGACGCCGGACGCGCGGTCGCGCTCGTCTGCGGGCCCGAGGTCATGATGCGGATCGTCGCGCGCGCGCTCGTCGACCGTGGCGTCGCCGCGGACGCGATCCGCGTGTCGCTCGAGCGGAACATGCAGTGCGGCGTCGGGCTGTGCGGGCACTGTCAGCTCGGCCCGCTCCTGATCTGCCGCGACGGCCCCGTGCGCTCTTACGGCGAGATCGAGCACCTCTTCGGGGAGCGCGAGCGGTGACGGGGCGGGAACCGGCCCCCGGCGACGCGCGTCCGAGCCTCGCGGTGTGGAAGTTCGCGTCGTGCGACGGGTGCCAGCTCACGCTGCTCGACTGCGAGGAGGAGCTCCTCGCGCTCGCGGGCGCCGTGCGAATCGCACACTTCACCGAGATGTCGCGCGCCTCGGTCGCCGGGCCCTACGACGTCTCGCTCGTCGAGGGCTCGATCACGACGGAGCAGGACGCCCGCCGGATCCGCGAGGTGCGCGAGAGCTCGCACACGCTCGTGACGATCGGGGCGTGCGCTACGGCCGGCGGGATCCAGGGCTTGCGCAACTTCGCGGCGAGCGGCGAGTACGCACGCGCGGTCTACGCGCACCCCGAGTACCTCGAGTCGCTCGACACCTCGACGTCCATCGAGCAGCACGTGCACGTCGATCTCGCGCTCCACGGCTGCCCGATCGACCGGGGACAGCTGCTCGAGGTCGTGACCGCGCTGCTCGCCGGCCGGCGCCCGGTCCTTCCGGGCCACAGCGTGTGCGAGGAGTGCAAGGCGCGCGGCACCGTGTGCCTACTCGTCGCGGGGGGCACGCCGTGCCTCGGTCCGGTCACGCGCGCCGGTTGCGGTGCGCTCTGTCCGGCGGTCGACCGAGGCTGCTTCG
>Ga0307373_10002181_pt1 | contig 35579 bp, 29 predicted proteins | sample OX2MG_FD_202534 | JGI IMG/M metagenome (GOLD analysis project Ga0307373, IMG submission 202534) | Soil microbial communities from Risofladan, Vaasa, Finland - OX-2 | ecosystem: Environmental > Terrestrial > Soil > Coastal area > Acid sulfate soil | place: Finland: Risofladan, Vaasa | collected...
GCAGGCCGCCGGTGGCGTAGAAGCGGGCGGCGAACCTGGCCAGGGTCCGCGCCCCGCGGACGATGCTGGCCAGTTCCACCACCTCGTCGGCGGCGTGGATGTTGCGGGCAACCGGGCCGTAGGCCAGGGCGGGCAGGCCGAACTGGTTGAGGTAGAAGCGGGCGTCGGTGGTGCTGCCGAGCACGATCCGGGCCGGTTCGCTGCCATGCGCACTGGCGTGCGCGTCGGCCAGCGCGTGCGCCAGCGGGTGGCCGGGATCGAGCAGGTAACCCTCGGCCCGGAAGCCGGCCTGCCGCACCGATGGCGGATGGGCGGCCAGCCACGGGTCACCGGCCGCCGCCCGCAGCACCGCGTCCCGCACCCGGCCGAAGGCCTCGTCGGCAGTCCAGGCGCGCGGGAAGGCGGCGCGGACCCGCATGACCAGGCGGGCCGGCACGCTGGACGCCCAGTCCCCGGCGCTGATCATCCCGACGTTCACGTTGTAGGGCCGGGCGACCTCGCGGAAGGCCGGGTCGTCCGCCTCGGCGTTGATCTCGTCCTCCAGGGCGGCCAGGGCACGCAGGATCTCCGGCAGGCACCGGACGGGGTTCACCGCCCGGTCGGCCGCCTCGGCATGCGCCGGGATGCCCTCGATCTCGATCTCGGCCCACAGGATGCCGACACCGCCCAGCAGCAGGTCCAGGCCGGTCGGCTCGAGCAGCACGGCCGCATCCGCGAGCACCCCGGCGTTGCCCGCGGCCAGGGTCCCGTTGCCGGTGCACTCCTCCTCGATCACGCTGAGGAAGCCCAGTTCGCCGGTGATGGCCCCGGGCATCGCCCGGCGCAGCGCGGCGACCGCGAGCAGGCCCATCGCGAAGCCGCCCTTCATGTCGCCGGCGCCGCGGCCCCGCATCCAGCCACCCGAGGTGACCGCCTGGTACGGGTCGCCCGACCACACCGCCGCCTCGGCCGGGACCACGTCGACGTGCCCGTTCAGCAGCAGGGACGGCGACCCGCCGGGGTTGAGGCGCCCGAGCACGTTGGGCCGGCCCTGGTAGGGAGCCTGCGCCACCCCGGCCGGGGCCTGCTCCGCCGTCTCGGGCGGGACCGGCACCTCGCAGACGCCGAAGCCGAGCCTGGCCAGCTCGGCGGCGACGAGTTCCTGGGCGGCGGCCTCCTCGCCCACCGTGCTCCGCGCGCCGATGAGCCGCTCCAGGAACGCGAAAGCGGTCTCCGCCTCCGCCCGGATGGCGTCATCGACCGCCTCGAAGTCAGCAGACACCCCGCCCCACTCATGGTCTAAAGGACTGATCTTCAGACCATATTGCGGAGCAAGACGTGCCTCGTCAAGACCTTGCGGGCCGTGGACCGCGAGCAACATTTGCCCTAAGGTGCCCTAAACATGCATTGGTGGGGGGTGGGGGGTGGGCGTGAGTGCCGTGACCGGCGACCGGGTCTACGACGTCGAGTTCCGCGCCGTGACCAAACGCTTCGGCGCCCTCACCGCGGTCAACGCGGTCACCCTGAAGGTCCGCAAGGGCGAGTTCCTCTCCCTGCTGGGACCCTCCGGCTGCGGCAAGACCACATCGCTGCGGCTGATCGCCGGCTTCGAGCAGCCTGACGAGGGCGAGATCGTCATCGGCGGGCTGGACGCGGTCGGCTCCCCACCGTACAAGCGCGACGTCAACACCGTCTTCCAGCAGTACGCCCTCTTCCCGCACATGTCGGTGCTGGACAACGTGGCCTACGGGCTCAAGCAGCGCAAGGCCGGCAAGCCCGAGCGGCACACCCGGGCCCGTGAGGCGCTCGAGCTGGTGCGCATGACCGGCCGGGAGAATCAGCGGCCGACGCTGCTGTCCGGCGGCCAGCAGCAGCGGGTCGCGCTCGCCCGGGCACTGGTGATGAACCCGCGCGTGCTGCTGCTGGACGAGCCGCTCGGCGCGCTCGACCTGAAGCTGCGCAAGGAGATGCAGATCGAGCTCAAGCGGATCCAGGAGCAGGTCGGCATCACCTTCATCTACGTCACCCACGACCAGGAGGAAGCCCTGTCCATGTCGGACCGGGTGGCGGTCATGTCGAACGGCGTGATCGAGCAGCTCGACGAGCCGCGTGCGATCTACGACCGGCCGCTGACGCCGTTCGTGGCGGACTTCATCGGGGACATGAACTTCCTGACCGGCACCGTGGCCGAGGCGGCCGACGGCGGCTTCGCCCTCGACGCCGGGGCCGGGATCGTCGTGCGCGGACGCGGCGAGGCGGTCCGGGGCGGGCGGGTGCGCGTGGGCATCCGGCCCGAGCGCATGGTGGCCGCGCCCGGGGTCTCCACCGGGACCGCCAACTCGGCCACCGCCGAGGTCATCACCAAGATGTACCTCGGCGACAAGATCCAGATCGTGGCCAGGCTGGCCATCGACGTCAACATCCTGGTGCGCGAGCAGCGCGCCAGCGCCGATCCCACCCTCGACACCATCCACCCGGGCGACCAGATCGCGGTCAGCTGGGACGAATCCGCCCCACTGCTGCTGGGTGACGCCGCCCCCGCCGACGCGGGCGACGAGAAGGAGAAGTCATGAATGAGCACCGGGACGAGCTGAGCATCCTCGCGCCACGCGAGATGAAGCCCAAGCTGGACTACCTGCACCGCGAGGTGCAGCGTGCCGCGGGCCGGCGGATGAACCGGCGGGAAGCGCTGGGGCTTGGCGGGATGGCGATCCTGGCAGCGGCGGCAGCGGCGTGCAGCACGTCCACCAGCAGCGGCTCCGCGAGCCCGTCGGGCGGCTCGGGGAACCCGCTGGCGGGCAAGCCGCTGGAGAACCACCTGGAGATCTACAACTGGTCGCAGTACGACGACCCCTCGACCTACACGAAGTTCCTGAAGCTGCCGGCCGAGGTGAAGGCCGGGATGACCTACCACGAGACCTACTACTCCAGCAACGACGAGCTGCTGGCCAAGCTGCACGCGGGCGGCACGAGCTACGACATCATCGTGCCCAGCCAGAACGCCGTCGCCGAGCTGATCCAGGAAAAAAGCCTGATGGCGCTGGACAAGGCGCTCCTGCCCAACCTCAAGAACCTGGACCCGTCGTTCCTGAAGCCGTCGTACGACCCGACCGGTGACTACCACGTCATCAAAGACTTCGGCATCACGATGTTCTTCTACAACAACAAGATCATCACCGAGAAGCCGGCCACGATGCTCGACTTCTACCACCTGCTGCCCAAGTACGTGAGCAAGGGCCGCACCAACCTGCTGGACGGGGCGGAAGAGGTCGTGCCGCTGGCGCTGATGGCGCTCGGCATGAACCCCAACACCGCCAGCCAGGCCGACTTCAACCAGGTGAAGTCCTTCCTGCTCTCCATCCGGCCGGGCGTCACCACGATCGACTCGTCCGCCTACATCAACGACGCCATCGCTGGCAAGATCATCCTCAGCCAGGGCTGGAACGGCGACGTGCGCCGGATTGTGCAGGGCCGGGCCAAGCAGGGCGACATCACGGCCATCATCCCGCACGCGGCGTCGGAGATCTGGGCGGACAACTGGTGCATCCCGGCGAGCGCCCCCCATCCTGTCGCCGCGCACGCCTGGATCAACTGGCTGCTCACCCCGAGCACGGCCGTGACCGAGATGAACTACCACAACTACAAGATCCCGATGCCGGCCGCGCTGGCCCAGTTGCCCGCGGCTCTCCGCAACGACCCCCTGTTCAACGTGCCCAAGACCTACACCGACAACTACCACTACATCCTCAACGTCAGCCCGCAGGTCGTCGAGGCCCGCACCCAGATCTACTCGGAGTTCAAGGCGGCCTGATGGCGGTCGCACAGAAGCCATCCGAGGTGGCGGCCGCACCCGCGGCCGCCACCCGGCGCAGGCGGTCCTTCAAGCCGCGCTACCCACCGTGGCTGACCTCTCCGTCGCTGCTGTACTACGCCATCTTCTTCCTCGGGCCGATGGCCATCCTGGTGGCGTTCTCGCTGGCGACCCAGCAGGGCTTCGGCAGCCTCAGCTACGGGTTCAACTTCTCCCAGTACAGCCAGGTGCTGAGCCCGCTGTACGTCACGGTCTTCGAGCGCACGCTGGTGATGGCCTCGGCCGGCACCGTGATGGCCATCGTGGTCGGTTATCCGATCGCCTACTGGATGGCCCGCTACCTGACCACCTACAAGATGCTGGCGCTGCTGCTCATCGTGGTGCCGTTCTGGACGTCGTTCCTCATCCGCACCTACGCGCTGAAGATCATCCTCGACCCCAACGGGTACCTCGCTCATTGGTTCGGCCTCAACATCTTGTACCACGGCGGCGCTGTGGCCGTCGGCCTGGTGTACAACTACCTGCCGCTGTTCATCCTGCCGGTGTTCGCCTCACTGGAGCGGATGGACTGGACGCTGATCGAGGCCGCCACCGACCTGGGGGCACACCCGTTCACCGCGTTCCGGCAGATCACGCTGCGGCTCACCCTGCCCGGCTTTGTCACCGGCGCGCTGCTGGTGTTCATCCCGATGACCGGCGAGTACATCATCCCCAACATCCTGGGCGGCGGGAACTTCGAGTTCGTGGGAAACGTCATCGGCGAGCAGTTCAGCGAGGCCCAGAACCAGCCTTTCGGGTCTGCGCTGTCGATCGCGCTGATGGCGGCGCTGTCGGTGTTCGTCGTCATCTACATCCTGTTCGCCACCAAAGAGGAGCAGTTCGGTGCCTAGGCGCCTCAAGGCCAGGCAGGGATTCACCGCGTGGGCGGTCGTGGTGTTCGCGTTCCTGTACCTGCCGATCCTGGTGATGGCGGTCTTCGCCTTCAACAAGCCGTCGGCCGCGGCCCTCGCCTCCTTCCACGGCTCCAACGTCTGCACCATCCCGCCCACCCAGGTCGGCAACATCACGGTCTGGAACGGGTTCACCTCCTGCTGGTTCAGTGCCGGTCTGCACTCCCACGAACCGAACTACATCCAGGCGATCGGCGTCAGCCTGCAGATCGCCGCAGAGGCGGCGATCATCTCCACCGTGCTGGGCCTGTGCGCCGCCCTGGCCCTCGGGCGGATGAAGCCGCGGTTCCGCGCACCGTTCGACGCCCTTGTGTACCTGACCCTGGTCGTGCCCGAGATCGTCATCGCGGTCGCGTCCCTCATCTTCTTCGTGCAGGCGCACAACCACTTCCACGCCTTCCCAACCCTGGGCCCATTCACCATCCTGTTCGGCCAGGTGGTGTTCAACGCCTCGCTGGCGATGCTCATCATCCGGGCCAGGTTCGTGGGGATGGGCAACGTGCTCGAGGAGGCCGCCTACGATCTCGGCTCCGGGCGGCTGGCCACCTTCCGCCAGGTGACCCTGCCCCGGCTCATGCCCGCCATCGTGGCCGCCACCCTGCTGTCCTTCACCTTCTCCTTCGACGACTACGTGGAGCCCGCGTTCACCAACGGCACGACGAACACCTGGCCGATCGTGCTCTACTCGGCCGTCCGTTTCGGCATCACCCCGGCCGTCAACGCCCTGGCCACGATCATGCTCGGCGTCACGGTCCTCGCGGTGGTCGTCACCGCTGTCGTCCTGCGCCGCAGCCGGGCGCGGGGAGGCCCCGGCCAGGAGCAGACGCGCGGCCTGGATGCCGCGCTGGGCATGCGTTAGGCCAGGTAGCCGTTTACCTGGCCGGGCTGCGCCGGGCCGCCGGCGGGCCTCCGGCCGGAACGCCCGCGCTCTGGCAGACTGATCGCTTATGTCCACATGGATCATCAGGGAGACCGCCGCCGGTCCTGGGCTGCGGGTCGCCGTCAAGGACCTCATCGATGTGGCCGGCCAGCCCACCACGGCGGCCAGCCGCGCTGTCGCCGAGCGTGCCACGCCCGCCGAAGCGGACGCCGCCTGCCTGGCCGGCCTGCGGGCGGCGATCGGCCGCGGCGAGGCGTCCCTGGCCGGCAAGGTCAACCTGCACGAACTGGCCTACGGCATCAGCGGGGTCAACGCGGCGTTCGGGACCCCGGTCAACCCGCTCGACCCCGGCCTGGTCCCGGGTGGGTCGTCCAGCGGGTCGGCGGTCGCGGTGGCGGCCGGGGAGGCGGACGTCGCCTACGGCACCGACACCGGCGGGTCGATCCGCATCCCCGCCGCCTGCTGCGGGGTCACCGGGCTGAAGACCACCTGGGGGCGGATCCCGCTCACCGGGGTCTGGCCACTCGCGCCCAGCATGGACACGGTGGGGCCGCTGGCCAGGGACGTGGCGGGCGTGATAGCCGGGATGGCACTGCTCGAACCCGGGTTCGCCGTGGCCGCGCCAGCTCCCGTCCGGGCCGGGCGGGTGGCGATGCCCGCCGACCCCGCCGTCGACCAGGCCATCGACAACGCCCTGGCGTCCGTCGGCTGGGACGTCGAGCGGGTCACCCTGCCCGGGCTGGCCGAGGCGATGATGGCGGCCATGACCGTGCTGGACGCCGAGGCGTGGGCGAGCGACGGGGCACTTGCGCAGGCCGATCCCGGGCGGATCGGCGGCGATGTGCTGATGCGGCTGCGCGAAGCCAGCCGCATCAGCACCGCGGCGCTCGGTGCCGCCCGCCGGGAGGGCGAGCGCTGGCGGGCGGCCCTGGCGGGCCTCTGGCAGCGGGTAGACCTGCTGGCCCTGCCCACCTTGCTCGGCTTCCCGCCCGCACTTGGCGACGCCCAGGGCATGGCCCGTATCCGGGGCCTGACCTCGCCCGTCAACCTGGCAGGCCTGCCAGCACTGGCGCTCCCGGTGCCGGCCAGGGGGCCGCTGCCCGCCAGCGTGCAGCTGATCGGGCCGGCCGGCGGCGAGGAACAGCTGCTGGCCGCGGGTGCCGTGCTCGAGCGCGCGGTACGGGGCTTATCCGGGCTCGCTATCCCGCTGCGACCTGGGCGCCGTGACCGTCGACGGCCACGGCGGCCGCCCACCACCCGTCCGGGCAGGCGCTGAGCACCTCCTGGGCCAGATCCGGGCCGTCCGGCGCGAGCACGAGGACGCTCGGCCCGGCGCCGCTGACCACCGCCGCGGCCCCCCGTTCCCGCAGGGCCGCGACGAGCTTGGCCGTCTCCGGCATGGCCGCTGCCCGGTATCCCTGGTGCAGCCGGTCCTCGGTGGCCTCCAGGAGCAGCTCGGGAGCCCCGGTCAGCGCGCGGATGAGCAGCGCCGTCCGCGCCGCGTTGAACGCGGCATCAGCCAGCGGCACCGCGGCCGGCAGCACCGCCCGGGCCGCAGCGGTGTACGCGCGCTGCCCGGGCACGAAGATGACCGGGCCGATGCCGTGGGCGTCGGTGATGCGCAGCGCCCGGGCGCCGCCCGGGCCGGCCTCGGCCGCCGGGGTCCACGCGATGGTGAAGCCGCCCAGAACGCACGGCGCCACGTTGTCCGGGTGACCCTCGATCCCGGCGGCGAGCCTGATCACCGCCGCCTGGTCGAGCCGCGCGGGCCCGTCGGCGACCAGCTGCCGGGCGAGCAGCACCCCGGCCACGATCGCCGCCGACGACGAGCCCATCCCGCGCGCCTGCGGTATCTCGTTCTGGCAGCTCAGCTCCAGGCCGTCCGGCTGGTGCCCGAGCTGCGCGAAGGTGGCCAGCATGGCCGACGCGACCAGATGCCGTTCGTCGGGCGGGAGCTCGCCCGCGCCCTCGCCGGACACGCGGACGCGCACTCCGTGCCCGCCCAGCCGGGCGGTGACCGTGTCGTGCCGTGCCAGCGCCACCCCGAGGGAGTCGAAGCCCGGGCCGAGGTTGGCGCTGGTGGCCGGCACCGTGACCGTCACCGGTGAGTCCACGAACGGCATGGCCGCATGTTATGGCACCAGCTCAGACGGCAAGTGCCCACGGTGGCCCGGTCACGCCGGCACCGCGGCGGCCTTGCGGGACATGCGGAGGGCCGGGCCCGGCTGGGCCCGGCCCCCTGCTGACAGCGCGGAGGTCAGGTGGTGGTGTGCTTGAGTACCACCGTGATCCTGGCGCCGGCCGGGCTGTTGTTGGCGACCGAGCCCACGATCTTGCTGTAGCTGACCGTGAGCTTGCCCGGGACGTCGCCGCTGGCCTGGTCGGAGTAGACCTGGATGGCGTGCACCGCGGACGGCCCGATGATGTCGTCGGCCGCGGCGGAGCTGACCTTCGGGGTCTGGCCCAGGTACTGGATCACCTGCAAGGCGACGTTGCCGCCCCGGATCCGGGACCGGTCGATCTGGGCCCGGCCCTGGTCCAGGCAGATGCCCTCGTAGCGGTTGTCCAGGATCGTGTCATGAGTGATCCAGGCACCGGTTTTGGCGGCGGACGAGGCGTAGAAATAGATGCCGATGTCATTGCCCTTGGCGGTGGAATGGGTGAATTGCGACCCGGCCGCGGCGTTGAAGAACAGCACGCCGGTGGACTGGGTCTGATTCAGCGAATCGGGCCCGCAGACGGGGTGATCGCATTCGTTCCCGCTCACCGTGCTGCCGTCAATGGAAGCGGCGGCCCCGTCGGCGACCTCGATGCCGTTCTGGGCGATGACCGGGGTCGGGCCCGCGCCGGTGACCGTCGTGCTCTCGATGGTCGCGCTGGTGCCCTTGCCCTTGAGGGTGATGCCGTTCTTCTGGTAGCCGGAGATCGCGGCGTCCCACATCTTCAGGTGGCTGCTGATCACCAGGACACCGATGCCGCCCTGGCAGCCGTTGATCGGGACCGCGCCGGCCGCGGTGACCGCCGAGTGGCCGAAGTCCAGGGTTGCCCCGCCCGCCACGAACACGGCGTTCAGGTCATCGTTGCAGGTGCCGCCCGGCCAGGCGGAGTTGATGGCCAGGTGGCTCAGTGTGACGTTGATCTTCCCGCAGACGTCCACGCCGTACTCCGACGTCCCCGTGCTGGCACAGGCGGTCGAGTACGCCGGGCTGGCGGGCAAGGTGACGGTGGCGGTGCCGCCGGTCCCGTTCAGGGTGAGCGACTTGGTGATCACCACCTGCTCCGGATAGGTGCCGGCGCACACCTCGACGGTCGCGCCGGACGGGGCGGCGGTGACCGCCGCCTGAATCGAGTTGTAGCCGGGCTTCGCGCAGCTGGTGCCGTTCCCCCCGGCCACCGGCGCGGCGGAGACCCACAGGGTGGGTGGGGTACCGGCCTGCGCCGCTGGCGCGGCCGCCGCGAGTGCCAGGACCCACAGGCCCATGCTGCTGACCGCTGCGATCCCAGCGGCCCAGGAATGCTTGCGCAACACATTGCTCCTTCGGTTGGTGAAACCGCCCCCCCGGGAGGCACAGCAGGCCAGGCGCGCATACCGGACCGCGATCAGGCAGAAGTGGCTGTGACAGGCCGGATCGGCCTGCACCGGGTTTCGCCCGGCAAAACCGGCGGGGGGACTTCCGTGACAACCGACCGCGATGCCTGGCACTTCATGGCACCCCGGGCATTGTGAACCACTTGTTAGATGCGCTGCATGGCGCCCCGGTGTACGCTCCGGCGCTTTCTTGATGCTGCGATAGCAAACTCGTGAACAGCTCTTTACCAGCCGGGCCTTCTGCGGGCCGAGCGGGTGCCCGGCGGCGGCCCTCAGATGCTGCCGGTGGCCAGCAGCCGCGCCGGGTTCTTCCGCTGGCGGCCCTCCACCAGGCGGACGTGATGGAGGTAGTGCCAGTTCTTGCCGGTGAGCAGGAACTCCCCGGCGGCGGGCAGTGCCGCGATCCCGTTGAGCACGGCCTGCGGGTCGTCCCAGTGATGCTCCCCGGCCAGCCGCGCGTCGACGATGCGGGCGACCTCACCACTGACCGGGTCGATCGCCACCAGGTAGGGCCTGGTCAAGATGTTGGCCCAGACCAGCCCACCGGACCACTCAAGATCGTTCAGATAGTCGACCCGCTCGCCCTCGCACCGGACCCGGACCAGCGCCAGCGGGGCGAGCGTCCGGGGGTCGCGCCGGACCAGCTCGCTGCTGCCGTCGCTGGTCAGAATATGATCCCCGGCCAGGCAGATGCCCCAGCCATCCCGGTTGAAGGGCACGGCGCCCAGCAGTTCCAGCGTGCCCGGGTGCCAGCGCAGCGCGGTCCGCTCCCGCCAGGTGAGCTGCCAGATGCCATCCCCGGCGCGGCAGATCCCCTCGGCGAACAGGTCCGGCGGCAGCGGCGCGCAGGCCTCCGGGTGCTGCGCGCCGAGCCGGTACCGGCGCAGCGCCGACTGCCCGTACTGGCCGGTGCTCTCCCACACGGTGCCGTCCTGGGTGATCAGGCCCTGGGTGAACCCCCGGCCGGGGTGCGGCAGCCGGCGCAGCACCTTCACCCGGTGGAACCTCATCCCGGGCGCCGCTCCCGCGTCCCGGTCACGGCGGGCGAGCGGGCCCACCGGGCCACGGCCGGGCGCAACGGCCGGTCGGTGTACCCGCCGTCGGCGAGCCCGGCACGCCGCTCGAAGACGTTGCGGGCGCCGAAGTCGCCGGTGAGCACCCACGACCAGCCCGCCGCGGCGGCATAGAGCGGCAGCATGACCAGGCCGGCGCAGCACGCGAACTGGGTCGCGTGCCGGGCCTCATGGGCCGCCAGCGCCCCCGCTTGGCTGAAGGCGCCGGCGTCCATCCGGGTGAGGATGACATTCCCCAGGCAGAACGCAGGCGCCGGGGGGACTGGCAGCCGGTACCGTTCCCCGAGCAGCAGGCCATTCCCGCCACGGGCCAGCCGGGCCCGCCCCACGGCGGCCACCAGCAGCCCGGCCAGGGTGGACCCATTGACCAGGTTGGCCACCAGCCGCACCCGGTAAGCGGGGCGCATCGCTGGTCAGCCGAGCGAGTCCGGGTCCGGTGTGGCCGCCGCGCCCTGCGGCACCCACATCGGCCGGGGGGTGACCGGCATGGTCAGTGTCACCCGGCTGTGCTCACGGTGAGCCGCCGCCGCACTGCGGTGATACTCCTCCAGCTGCTGCACGAACGACGAGTCGCCGTAGGGCCGGCCGTCCACCAGCGGGCCCTGCCGGCTCTCCAGCACGGCGAGCACGTCGTCGCCGCTGAGGGTCTTGTGCGTCTCCAGCGCGTGCGCGAGGCAGAGCACCCGGCCCCGGTTCTCGCGGATGACCGTCTCGACCCGTTCCAGCAGCCCGGTCAGGTTGTCCTCGATCCGGTCCGCCAGCGCGCGGCGCATCTCCGCCTCGGGGTCCTGGCCCTTCTTCTTCCGGCCGCCCTGCCCGCCGCCGGGCGAGCCGACCTCCAGCCGCTTGGCGGTCGAGTACGACGACACGGTGGACCCCATGCCCCAGAAGCCCTCCATGAACGAGGCCACCGTGGTCGCCGCCTCCAGGTCGCCGGACACGCCGGACGAGCTGTCGTCGTCGAAGAACATCCGCTCCCCGGCCAGCGAGGCGAGTGACACCAGGATGTCGGTCTCGTACTCGCTGCGCCAGCGGGTGAACTGGTCCTCGGGCGGGATGCTGGCGACCATCCCGAGGTAGTCGCTGCCCTTCTCGATCGTCGCGATGTCGATCTCCATGTGCTGGCGGGTGCGGTAGGCGACCATCGCGTGGCAGGCCTCGTGGACCGCGACCGCGTGCCGTTCCCGCTCGATGTACTCCACGTCCTCGGGCGGCCCGAGCTCCTTGAGCTGCTTGGCCCGGATCACGTCCCGCCAGGTGATGACATCCCGGCCATCCCGGATCGCGGTGATCAGCGCCTCGTTGACCAAGTCCTTGATGGTGGCGCCGGTCGCGTAGGGGGTGATGGTGGCCAGCTTGTCCACCTGCTCGTCAGTCAGCTCGTGCCGGACCTTGGCCAGGTAGCCCGCGTAGGTCTTCACCCGGCCCGCCTTGGACGGGTAGCCGACCTTGTAGATGCGGTCGATCCGGCCTGGCCGCAGCAGTGCCTCGTCCAGCGCCTCCGGCATGTTGCTGGCCATCATGACCAGGATCCGGTACTTGGGCGGCGGCTTGGGGCGCATGCCGAACAGCCGCCGGACGTAGCGGTTGACGAAGCCGCGCGGTTTCTTCAGCCCGGACAGCTCGGTCAGCAGCGCCTGCAGTGTGCCCATGCCGCCGCCACCGCCGCCGCCGCCGCCCATGCCGCCGCCGATGATCTGCCTGGCGCGCCGGCCGGCTGGCTCGTCCTCGATGCCCGAGGCCATGGCGCGCCGCAGCAGCATCCACTGCACGTCCTGGGACAGGTAGGAGAACCCGTGGCAGCCCGCCCGGTGCGGGGCCGGCGTCATGCCGCGCGGGAACCCGGGGCCGCCCTGGGCCAGCGCGCCGCGGTTGCCGAGCGAGTCGGCCTCGTCGAAGAAGACGATCACCCCGCCGTAGCGCAGCGCCAGCTTGCGGAGCTTGCGGAAAAGCCCCTTCACCTTCAGCACACCCACGCCGAAGAACATGTTGATGAACGCACCCGGGTCCACGAACACGTACGGCCTGCCGGTCTCCCCGGCCACCGCCTCGGCCATCAGCGTCTTGCCGGTGCCGGGTGGCCCCCACAGCAGGATGCCGCCGGGCACATAGCCGCCCCGGTCCTCGACCTCCTCGGGGTGCTCCAGGTAGAGGATGTTCTCCTTGACCCGCTCCAGCACGTGGTCCTGGCCCCAGACGTCGGCGAACCGGGTCTTGATGTCGTCGGGGAAGTAGACGTCCACGCCGCCCCGGGACAGGAACCAGAACAGGGCCGCGAACTGCAGGATAAGGAAGAAGAGAAGGAACGCGTACTGGAGGACGGTCGGCAGCGCGTGCCAGATGTAGCCCGGCAGGTGCAGCAGCGCCAGCGCCGGGTTGGTGTGCGTCACCTTGCCGATGACCACGGCGATCACGGCGATCCAGAACAGCCAGGTGAGCAGCCGCCACACCCGGAACCTGGTCCAGTCGGAGAGCTTGCGGTGGGTGGCCCGCTCGAACCCGCCGAACACCCCGTGAGCCCAGAACCGGTGGTAGCCCGCCCAGTGCTCGCTGACCAGGAAGTGGATCTGGCGCAGCGCTTCCAGGCCCATCAGGACGAAGACCCAGGCGGCGGCCCTGACCTCGATCCGCACCGCGTCGGTGAACCCGATCAGCGGGTTGTTCGCCATCGCCGACCAGGTCAGGATGAACCAGATCAGGGTGAGCAGGAGCAGGAACCTCACCCGGTCCCAGAACGAGAGCTTCTTGCGGGTCAGCAGGTCCTCATCCCGCGCGCGCTCGCCAGGCGGGCGCAGCCCCTCCGGCGGGCCCGCGTGGGTGCCTGCAGGGGTCATCGTCATCAACTGCTCCTGACCGTGAACGAACTGATCACTGTCTCGATCTCGTTCTGATGCTGCTGGTAGCAGGTCGCCAGGCAGTGCAGCACCAGCAGGTACACCTTGGTGCTGTCCGCGTTGGTGAAAGCGACCTGGTCGAACGTATCGGTGCTGCCGTCGGGGAAGGTGTAGTTGAACGTGACCCGGACCCCGTGCACACCCTGGCCGGGGGTGAGCACGGTGTCGCGCAGCAGGCGGAACTGGGTCAGCGGGAAGCCGCCCCTGACCGCGCTCTGCCGGGTCGCTGAGGTCACCGGCAGGAACAGGTCACGCAGCTGGTTGTAGGACATGGTGTTGCTCGCGGTCGCGCTCAGCGGCTCGACCAGCGCGAACGCGAAGGGCTGCGGGCTCGTCGAGTCGAACACGTGCGCGGCCGACGGCGCGGGACTGCCGTCGTAGCCGACCGACCAGACCCCGCTCGGCTCGCTGGTGCTGCCCTTGTGCAGCTGGTTGGCCAGGGCCGCGTCGCCGATCTTGTGCCATGCCCCGGGAACCTCGAAGTAGGCCTGGTCGGCGGAGTTCGTGACATAGGTGTACGGGGGTGCGCCGCATGCGGAAACCATGACCACAAGCGAGATCAGCCACAGCCCGGCGAGGCCCCTGCTCATCCACCTTCTCCTGCTCGCCAAACGGCGTGACCTCCGCTTCGCCCGACATTCTGCCCGTATCGCGAGTATCGCTCGTGAATACGCCGCCGGGATAGGGGCGGAACGGAACGTGCACACGCACGTAACACGCAGGCAATCGTAAGTGGGTTCCCTGAATGTCCGCTGACCGCCGCCTGTACCCGCCGTATACGCCCGGTCAGCTCTGTCCGGGGCCGGGATCCTCGGCGGATGCCACCTGCTGGTATGCCTCCGCCTCGCCGGTCAGGCCCCGCTGCCTGCCAACGGCGCCGATCGCCCAGAAGAGCACGCCGACCGCCACCATAGCCCCGAAGGCGCCGAGCGTGACCGACTCGAAGAAGACCCGGGACACTCCCCAGTTGCTCGTGATCGAGTAGGACTGGCCGAACCAGGAGTTGACCGCACCCGGCCACAGCAGGGTGAGCGCGGTGACGATGACGAACAGCTCGCAGATCCCGGCCGCGACCCAGGCCCCGGCCATCCCGCCGGGCACCCGGTAGGGCCGGTCCGCGGCCGGGTACTTGCGCCGCAGCACCACCAGCGCCGGGAACACGAAGATGTAGCTCACCGCCGCGGTGGAGACCACCAGGGCGATCATCACCGAGAAGAAGCTCGCCAGGCTGCCCTTGGTGATCGTGAACACCCGTACAGGACGGCGCCGATAGCCCCGGACCGCAGGATCATCTTGGGCACGTCCCGCTGGGGGTTGAGCATCTCCTCGGAGGCCCCGCTGGACAGCTCGAAGCCGACCCACAGGAAGACCAGCACCCCGATCACGGTCAGGAACCCGTTCACCGACGGCTTCAGGTCGGCCACGGTCGACACCCCGGCCGGGCGGCCGTGCCGGGCCAGGAACACGATGAACAGGATCGTGAAGATCGCGACCACCGCGATCTTCACGATGGTGCCGATGTTCGGCGCCCACTTCCCGTAGCGGAACGCGACGATCGCGGTGGCTACGGTCACCCAGGTGAAGATCAGGCCGACCACGATCTCGCCGGCGGTGCCCAGCGGCCTGCGCAGGACAAAATCGTTAAGTGTCGCGATTGTCGTTGCCGCCAGCGTGCCGCCGACCCAGATCGGGTTCGACAGCCAGTAAAGGACGGCCGTGACCGACCCCGCCAAGCGGCCGAACGCCATCTTGACCCATTCGTACGGACCACCCTCCACCGGGAACGCCGCACCCAGCTCGGCGACCAGCATCCCGTACGGGACCAGGAACAGCCTTCTCCCGCGCGACAAGCGCGCCCTGCGCGACATCAGCCATCCGCGCCACCCCTACCGTTGCCAGGGCATCCCGACCAGGTCGGAGCACCGAGAATGGACGTATCTATAGATCACCGTGAAACCCGTTGTCAACGCCCGCCAGCCCGGCTACCAGGGAGCTGCCATGGATTCGGAACTGTTCACCGAGGAGCGCTCGGCGCAGGTGGTGGCCGCCAGCTTCGCCGCCGCACCGCCGCGCCTGCGCGAGGTGCTCACCTCGCTCGTCACCCACCTGCACGCCTTCGTCAAGGAGGTGGGGCTGACCGGCGAGGAGTGGGAGCGGGGCATCGCCTTCCTCACGCAGACCGGCCACAAATGCGACGACGTGCGGCAGGAGTTCATCCTGCTCTCCGACGTGCTGGGCGTGTCCATGCTGGTGGAGACCATCAACCACCGGGCCGCGGGCGGTTCCACCGAGTCGACCGTCACCGGGCCGTTCCATGTGGTGGAGTCCCCGCCGCGCGCGCTCGGCGACACCATCGCCCTCGACGGCAACGGCGAGCCGTGCCTGGTCACCGGCCAGGTCACCGGGCCGGACGGGGAGCCGCTCGCCGGCGCTGAGATCGATGTCTGGCAGGCCAGCGCGGACGGCTTCTACGACGTCCAGCAACCCGGGATCCAGCCGGAACGAAACCTGCGCGGACTGTTCACCGCCGACGCAGGCGGGCGGTTCTGGTTCACCACCATCGTGCCCAGGTACTACCCGATCCCCGACGACGGCCCGGTCGGCGGGCTGCTGAAGGCGACCGGGCGGCATCCCTACCGGCCCGCGCACATCCATTTCCTCGTGACCGCGCCCGGCCACCGGCTGGTGACCACCCACCTGTTCGTCGCGGACAGCCCGTACATCGACTCCGACGCCGTGTTCGGCGTGAAGGACAGCCTGGTGCGGGACTTCCCCCTGGTGGACGACCCGGAGCGGGCGGCCGCGCATGGGCTTGCCAGCCCGTTCCGAACCGTCCACTTCGACGTCGCCCTGCTGCCGGAGGGCGGGGACTCCTAGCGGCGGCCGGTGACGCAGATCGCCCGCAGCCCGCAGACGGGGCACTCCAGCACGCTGACCCGTTCCGTCCGGCCCTGCGCCACTGTCCCGGCCCACCCAGGGTAGTTGCTGCCGCAGCCGGGGCGCCAGGGCGGTTAGCGGACCCCGTGCGGGCGGAACTGGACGCTGATCCGGGGCCCGGTGGCCCGCGCGGTCTTGGGCACGGCGTGTTCCCAGGTGCGCTGGCAGCTGCCGCCCATCACCAGCAGATCGCCATGGCCGAGGTCGTGGCGCAGGGTGGGGCCGCCGCCGTGGCGTGGCCGCAGCAGCAGGGCCCGGGGCGTCCCGAGCGACACGATGGCCACGACGGTGTCCTGCGTGCTGCCCCGCCCGATGGTGTCGCCGTGCCAGGCGACGCTGTCCCGCCCGTCCCGGTACAGGCACAGCCCGGCCGTGCACAGCGGCTCGCCCAGTTCCGGCCCGTAGTGCGCGTCCAGCGCGTCCCTGGCCTCGGTGAGCACTGGGTCGGGCAGCGGCTGGCCCGCGCCGTAGAAACACAGCAGCCGGGGCACGTCCACCACCCGGTCATACATCTGCCGCCGTTCGGCCCGCCACGGGACCTCGGTCATCAGCTGGCCGAACAGTTCGTCCGCGCCGGCCAGCCAGCCGGGCCGGAGGTCCATCCAGGCCCCGTGCGCGAGGACCGTCCGCCGCACCGATGTCCCCAGCGGGCCAGGCCCCGCCCGGTCCACCAGATCCAGCAGCGACCCCTGGAACACCGCACCTGCCATGCTGGCAGTATAGACCTTTTTCGAACAGGTGTTCAAGGAGGCGCCAGCGGGCTGGTGCCTGCTCACACATCACTGGCACCCCGGATCGATATGGCCACCCCTCCTGCCACTGCCAGCACGGGCCTTCCCACAGATATAGGCGGCTTAAAATGGCCCGCAGATCTGCTGGTCTCCCCCCGGCAGCAGGGCGATGATTTGGGCATGACAATCACCTGGATTTCACCTAGCCTGTCGGCATAGAACGACATGCTTGAGGCCTACCGGGGAGGAATCCAGTGGATTGCGAAGCTCAGGCGCCCGGGGGAGCACCGGCGCCTTGCCTGATCGCCGATCTGCGGGACATTCCGCTGCATCGGCTCGCAGGGCAGGCCGCCGACGTCACAGGTCCGGTAGCGGCCGTCGTCCGCCGGGTTCTGGAAGACCCCGAAAGCCCCACCAGCGTCCAGGTGATGACATTCAATTCTGCTATCTGAGACGACGGCATGTCGGCGTCTATCTCACAGTACGTTCTGAAGGTACACAGCCGGTGTGATCTCGCGTGTGATCACTGTTATGTCTACGAGCATGCGGATCAAAGCTGGCGGGTGAAGCCCCGGATCCTGGCGGAGGCGGCGGCCGGGCAAGCGGCCGCCCGGATAGCCGAGCACGCAGCCCGCCACCGGCTCGGCCAAGTGCATATCGTGCTGCACGGCGGGGAGCCACTGCTGCTGCGTCATGCCAGGCTGCGCACACTGCTGACCGTGCTGCGCTCCACGATCGACCCGGTCACCCGGCTCGACCTGCGTATCCACACCAACGGCGTGCTGCTGGACGGGCAGTTATGCGCCCTGTTCGACGAGTACCGCGTCAAGGTCGGGGTGTCCCTGGACGGCGACCGCGCCGCGAACGACCGGCATCGCAGATTCCCCGACGGCAGGAGCAGCCACACGGAGGTGAGGCAGGCACTGGCGCTGCTGCGGCAGCCGGAACACCGGCACCTGTACGCGGGCATCCTGTGCACAGTCGATCTGGCCAACGATCCCATCGCGGTGTACGAGGCACTGCTGGCCGAGAGCCCGCCGCAGGTCGATCTGCTGCTGCCGCACGCAACCTGGGACCGACCCCCGGATCGTCCACCGGATCTGCCTGCCCCCTATGCGGCGTGGCTGGGCGCCATCCACACGCGCTGGGTGGCCGACGGGCGCCCGGTGCCCATCCGGTTCTTCGACTCGCTGGTCTCCGCCTGGGAAGGCCGACCCAGCTCGAGCGAGGCGGTCGGCCTAGACGCGGTGGACCTGCTGGTCATCGAGACCGGCGGTGACTGGGAGCAGACCGACTCACTCAAGACGTCGTTCGACGGAGCGGCGGCGACGAGCCTGGACGTGTTCTCACACTCGGTGGACGAGGCGGCAGCCCACCCGGGGGTGGCCGCCCGCCGCACTGGCCTGGCGGGGCTGTGCGCCACCTGTCGTGCCTGCGAGGTGGTGCGCGCATGCGGGGGCGGACTCTACGCTCATCGCTACATGTCGCAGAACGGCTTCGACAATCCCTCGGTCTACTGTGCAGACCTCAAAGCTCTCATTCCCCACGTGACGGCGCGACCACCGGCCGCGACTCCCGCCGGGCACGTCCTCCCGGACGGGACCCTCGAATCACTGGCCGCGGGCCCCGGCAGCCGCGCCGCCATGATGTCACTGCTCGAGACCCGCTCGTCGGTTACCAGGGCGCTGGTCGCGGCGGTGGCCGCGAGCCTCGACCACAGCGGCGGCGGCCTCGGGCGGGCGGCAGCCGAGGGCTGGGCACTGCTGTCCCGGCTGGACGAAGCGCAGCCGGACGCGGTGCGGGAAATCTTCTCGTATCCGTGCATCCAGGCGTGGGCGGCCCGGTGCCTGCGCCCGCCGCCTGGCGCCGACCTGTCCCTGGACCGGGCGCACCTGGCCGGGATCGCCGCGGCCGCGGCGCTGTGGGCCGGGATCGAGACCGACGTGCGGGTTCCAGTCCGGGATGGCGTCATCCATGTTCCGGCCTACGGCGCGGCCACCGTGACGGCCGGCGCGGACCGCACAGCGGTCCTCCACCTGTCCCCGAGCGGACTGAGGTGCGATCGCGGCATCCGCGGGTGGCAGACCGTCCGGCGCGTGTCCACGGCCGGCCTGTCGGTGACGGTCGAGGACATCGACCCGTTCCGCGACTGCCAGGTGCTGCCGGCCACCGGGCGGCTGTCCAGCGAGTCCTGGCAGGCATGGCGGCTGGGGCTGGCAGGTGCGGCCCGTCACCTGGCCAGTGAGGTACCGGCGTACGCGGACGCCCTCGCGGTAGGCCTGCGCTCCGTAGTGCCGCTGCGCCCGGATCCGTCCGGCCGGCTGCGGAGCGGGACGGCGAGGCAAGCCTTCGGTGCCGTGGCCATCACTCTTCCGGCCGACGCGGCCAGCCTGAGCGTGCTGCTCCTCCACGAGATGCAGCACGTCAAGCTGGCGGCCCTGCTCGACCTCGTCGACCTCTTCGACCGGGCCAGTGAGCGGCTGTTCCAGGTGTCCTGGCGTGCGGAGCCGCGCCCGATCGATGCGGTGATGCACGGCATCTATGCTCACCTGGCCATTGCCGAACTCTGGCGTGCCCGGGCCGGTCGAGCGCCCGGCGGTGAGGCCGCCAGGCATTTCCGCACCTACCGCGCCTGGGTGACAGAAGCTATCGACGACGTGGCCGCCGCTGGGGTACTGACTGCGCACGGCGAGCGCTTCGTGGCAGGCATGCGCTCGACCGTCGGATCGTGGGCCGATGCAGGCTGAGGCAGCCTGCGGCCATGCCGGCGCCCACGCTGGCGGTGATCGGCTCACGGCCGACCTGCGCGCGCTCGGCATCCGGCCCGGCCAGGACCTTCTCGTTCACTGCTCGCTCCGGCGAGTCGGCCCGGTCGACGGCGGGGCCGCCACCCTGCTGGCCGCCCTGCGGGCCGCCGCGGGCCCGCGGGCCTCGCTGGTGGTTCCGGCCCAGACCGCGCAGAACTCGCTGACGTCATCCGCTTTCCTGGCTGCCACGGCCAGGCTCAGCCCTCGGGAGCGGGCCCGGTACATAGCGGCGATGCCGGGATTCGACCCCGCCACCACGCCGTCATCGGGCATGGGCGCGCTCGCCGAGCAGGTGCGCACCCATCCGGAGGCCGTGCGCAGCAGCCATCCGCAGACGTCCTTCGCCGGGCTAGGGCCGCGCGCGGCGGGCTGCATGGCCGCGCACGACCTCGGCTGCCATCTCGGGGAACGGTCACCACTGGGCTGGCTCTACGCGGCAGACGCGGCCGCTCTCCTGATCGGCGTCGGCTACGCCGCCTGCACCGCCTTCCACCTGGCCGAGTACCGGCTCCCCGGCCCGCCGCCGCTGCGCCGCTACACCTGCTTCACCTCGCACGATGGCGGCAAGCGGACGCGGCGGGAGTTCACCGACCTTGCTCTCGATGACAGCGACTTCGGCGCGCTGGGAACGGCAATCGACCCGGAGCCTTTCGTGCGGCGTGGCCGGATCGGCGCCGCGGAGTCCCGGTTGCTGCCGCTTCGGGCCGCTGTCGATTTCGCCCGCTGCTGGTTCCTGGAGCACCGAAGCCGGGCGATCTCGTGATAATGCCAGACCAACCCTATCGAACGGCGCTACCGCCTCGTTACGATGAAGGTGGCACCAGCGTAACGGGGAGGTGCGACGCGAGGTGCGCCCGGCCAGAGAACCCAGAGCGCCGCTGTTCTTCTTCAGCTATGCCCACAACGATGGCCGGGCCAGGAACGGGCCTAATTCGGCAGTCGGCAGGTTCTTCCAGGACCTGTCCGAGAACGTAGCGGAAATGGCCGGCAGCCCGGCTGGCGCGGATCCGGGCTTTATGGACCGCTCCATGCCGGGTGGTACCCGCTGGACACCCGAGCTCCTGCACGCAGTGGGCACCTGCCAGGTCTTCATAGCACTGCTGTCGGCTCCATACCTGGAAAGCGATTGGTGCGCGATGGAGTGGGACGCATTCTCACGACGTGCCGTGCTTGCGTCCGAGGCGGGCCCCACGCACGAGACCTGCATTATCCCGGTTCTCTGGGCGCCGGTTCGCGACTGGCAGTTCCCGCCCGTTGTCCGGAAGGTACAGCGTTTCTCACCGGAAGGGCTCCGGGACGCGGACATCGTGCAATACCGGCGGAACGGCATTTTCGGCCTGCTGCAGCTGGGCCGGAAGACTCCCTACCGAACGGTCGTCTTCCAGCTCGCCTACCGCGTCGCGGAGGTCTACTACACCCATCAGGTCGAACCCCGGGTGTTTGGGCAGCGGCAATTGCGCAATGTATTCGAGGGGTGAGAAAAGGTGACCGACGCTGGCAGAGCCCGCCGAAGGCCGCATAAGCGCGGCAGCTACTTCGTCCTGAGCTATGCGCATTCAGCTCCGCTGGAGGGCGAGCCGCCAGGCGATCCCGATCAGTACGAGCGCCGGTTCTTCAACCATCTCGCACGCGCGGTGGGAAGCCACGCGCCGCCCCACTCCGGCCTGGCCGCCGGGTTCTTCGACCAGAAGATTCCCGTCGCCTCGGACTGGAAGAAGTCCTTCAGCCGGGCACTGGGCGCCGCCGAAGTATTCGTGCCGCTGTACTCGCCGAGGTATTTCGCACGGTCCTGGCCGGGCCGCGAATGGGCCTGCTTCCACGAGCGCCTCGTGCGGGCCGGCCTGGAAGACCCGGCCCAGCGGTTTGCGCCGGTGCTGTGGACCCCGCTGTGGGAGCAGGAAGACCCGCCCGGGTTCCACGCGGCGCTCGCGATCGGCAAGTCAGAGCCGGAATACGCCCGGAGCGGCCTGCGGGCATTGCTGACGATCCCCGCCTACCGGCCGTCCTACAAGACGGTGGTGGACCAGCTCGCACAGCGCATCGTGACGCTCGCCGCGCAATCGCGGCTGGAGCCGTCGGCCGTCCCGGACATCGACACCGTGAAGAGCCGGTTCCACCCCGACGCCCGCCTTGCCGTCTTCCAGGTCAGCGTCGCCGCGCCGACGATCCGGTCGGTGCCTGTCGGGCGTGATCCCAGGCCATATGGCGACACTGGTATCCAGTGGCGGCCCTTCCCCCCACAGGAAGTCCCCCTGGCCGAATACGCCAGGCGCATCGCGGAACGGCTCGACTTCCGCGTCGAGCTCATCGGGGTCGGGGACAGCGGCGAGCCGGCTCCCAGCAAACCCGGGATCGTCCTGATCGATCCCTGGTTCATTGCCAGTGAGGCCGGGCTCCGGGCACTGCGCTCCGCCGTTCATGATCTTCCGCGGTGGGTGCTGCCCCTGCTGGTACTCAGCCCGCCGACCGACCGCGCGACTGGTGAGCTGGCACAGCGGGTGCGGGATATCCTGAGCGCCACCGAGATACTGCCGGCCGAGTCATCCCACCGTGCTCCACGTAGCGTGAGCTCGCTCAAAGACTTCGTCGCGATCGTGCCGATGCTGGTCGCCGAGGCCGAGCGGCGGTACCTTCGCCGCACCAGAGTTCCGGTGCCCTTGGAGCCACCGCCGGAACGGCCTCGCCTGAGTGACGCACCGCCGGATACATACAGTCCACTACGCCCCGTGCGGGAGGAGCCAGATGCCTGACGAGCCAGAGGGCGCGCCGACCCACGATGGCCAGGTCGTCACCTTTTATTCCTTCAAGGGCGGGACCGGGCGGACTATGGCGCTGGCCAACGTGGCATGGATCCTGGCCGCCAACGGCAAACGGGTGCTGGTCGCTGACTGGGACCTGGAGTCCCCTGGCCTGCACAGGTTCTTCCAGCCTTTTCTGGGTACCGACGTGAGCGAAAGCCCCGGCATCATCGACTTCGTCCGCGAGTATGAGTGGGCAGCCGACGCTTATCTCGAATCCCTCAGGGCGGAAAAACCAGCAGACAGCGAAGAGGCCAAGAAAATCGCGTACAGGGGGCTGGCGCAGCTCATCGATGAGCACACGGAGATAGGAAATTACTCCATTCCGGTCAGATGGGACTTTCCGGGAACGGGCAGCCTCAGCCTCGTATCGCCTGGGAAGCAGAACAGCGACTACAAGACGACTCTCAGCGCGCTGGACTGGGACACCTTCTACGAGCAGATGTACGGCGTGCTGTTTTTCGACGCCTTGCGCCTGGATATGAAGCGGCACTATGACTATGTCCTGATCGACAGCCGGACCGGGCTGAGCGACATCGCGGATATCTGTACCCTTCACCTGCCTGATGTGCTGGTTGACTGCTTCACCTTGAGCACTCAGGGTATCGAGGGCGCCGCCAGGATCGCCGAGATGATCCAGGCGCGGCCCGACCGCGGCCGGGCTATCCGGATCCTGCCAGTGCCGATGCGCATCGACCAGGCTGAGCACGAGAAGGCTGGCGCGGGCCTGGCATTGGCGGCCGGCCTGTTCCGAGGACTCCCGGCCGGGATGACGGACATGGAGCGGCGCGACTACTGGGCTGCGGTCGAGGTGCCGTACCGGGCGTTCTACGCCTACGAGGAGATCCTGGCCGTCTTCGGCGATATCCCGGGATCCCCGACCTCGCTGCTGTCCTCGTTCGAGCGGATCACCGGCCAGATCACCCAGGGCGAGGTGACCAGGCTGCCGGACATGGAGGCGTCGGTGCGCCAGCGGAACCGGTGGCTCTTCGCCCGCCAGCCGCTACCCTCGGCCGAGGACGTCTACCTTGCCTTCAGCTCGGAGGACCAGCTGTGGGCCGAATGGATCACGGCCGTGCTGGCGGGCGCGGGGATCAGGGTTCGCTGGGCCGACGAGACATCCAAACCGGAGACGAGCGCCGAGACTCAGCCGCGTGTCGTCGTGGTGGTCTCACAAGCACGCGGCCTGCGGTCGCTGAGAGCCGCGTCCCCTGGCCGCCCAGTCCTGGCGGTGTCCGTGTCCGAGGCACGCGTGCCCCATGAGCTCGATGATGTGCCGGTGCTCTTCCTGGCCGGGAGGACCGAGGACGAAGCCGCCGCGAGCTTGCTCGACAAGCTCGACGGGCAGCGGATGACGTCGGCGAGGCCCACCGATGCACGCTTTCCGGGGGACCAGCACCGCCAGATCCTGAAGCTGCCGACCCGCAATGCCAACTTCACTGGCCGCGAGCACGACCTTCGCCGCCTCCGCGAGGAACTGCGGGCAGGCGGCGGCGCCGTGGGGCGCCCGGTGATTCTGCAGGGTCTGGCTGGGGTCGGCAAGACCCAGGTCGCTGTTGAGTATGCGCACCGCTTCATGGCGGACTACGACGTCATCTGGTGGATGAACTGCGGTCAGGCGCAGTACATCGACGCTTCGCTGACCGACCTGGGCAAGAGGTTGCGCGAGGTATTCGGGGCGGGCCTGCCCGAGGAAGGCAGCGTCGCCGAGGTTGCCGACCAGGTACTGCAGCTGCTGAGCGACACCCGGACCGAGCAGCGGTGGCTGCTGGTCTACGACAACGCGGACGAGATCGAGGCAGTACAGCCGCTGCTGCCTACCGGTCATGGGCATGTCCTGATCACTTCACCGATCAGGGCCTGGAGCGACCAGGGGCAGTCCCTGCCTGTCGAAGTCTTCACCCGTGACGAGAGCATCCTGCACCTGCAGCAGCGGCTGCCCAAGATCACGGACGAGGAGGCTGGTCAGGTGGCGGACGCCCTCGGTGATCTGCCGCTGGCAGTGGCCGCCGCCGGCGCCTGGCTGGCCGAGACGGGGATGGCCGTTCCCGAGTATCTGGAGCAGCTCAGCAGCCGGCCCGCCAGCAGCGTCTCTTTCGCCCAGCTGGCCGACTATCCACTGCCGGTCGCCAAGGCCTGGGACCTGTCCCTGGACCGGCTGCAGGAAACCGCCCCGGCCGCCGCCCGGCTGTTCGACCTGTGCTCGGTGATGGCACCGGACATCAGCCTGGAACTGATCTACAGCAAGGCGATGGCCGCCGTGCTGGCGCCGCTGGACTCCGACTTCTCCGAACCAATGATCATCGGAACGGTCATCCGGCGGCTGGACCGGCTCGCGCTGATCAAGCTGGACACTACCGCCCACCAGATCGTCGTCCACCGCCTCCTGCAGGCCGTGGTCAGGGAGCGGATGTCGGCGGATGAGATGGCGGCGGCCCGGCGCGACGTGCATCAGGTGCTTGTCGCCGCACGCCCGGACAGCGAGGTGGACGACCCGGCCGCCTGGAGCCGCTACCGGCTCATCTGGCCGCACCTGACGCCCTCGGGAGCCATGTTGTCGCAGGAGGAGCCGGTCCGTCAGCTGCTCATCGACCGCGTTCGCTACCTCCGCCAGCGCGGCGACCTCGAACGCGGCCGCCGCCGCGCCCAGGAGATCGAGGGCACGTGGGAGCAGACGCTGTCCACCGCCTCCGACCCGGCGCTGACCGGCTCGCTGCGCAAGCAGCTGTTCCGGCTCCGCTTCAACCTGGCGAACATCATCCGCGACCTGGCCGAGTTCACCCAGTCCCAGGCACTGGACGAGGCGGTGCTGAGCGGTCAGCGGGACATGCTGGGTGACAAGCACCCACACACCCTGATGACCGCCAGCAGCCTCGCCGCGGACCTGCGGGCGCTGGGCCAGTACCACCAGGCCCTCGGGCGGGACCAGGTCACCTACGAGACCTGGGCCAGCGAGTTCGGCGAGGACTGGCCCGGGACACTGTCCGCGGCACACAACCTCGCGGTGTCGCTACGGCTCACCGGTGACTTCGGCGAATCCCTTGCCCGGGACACCGAGACCCTTGAGAGACGCACGGCCACGCTCGGGTCCGAGCATCCCAGAACGCTCGACTCCGCCATGGCCGTGGCTCGCGACCTGCTGGAGACCGGCCGCTATGCCGAGGTGGTCACCCAGATGACGGACGTGTGGGCCCGCTGCCAGGCGGCGCTCGGTGACGACGACCGGGCCACCCTGAACGCGCAGGTGCTGCTTGGTGTGGCCTTGCGCTGCGACGGCAGGCCCGATATGGCGCAGGAACACTTCGACCGGGCCAGAAGGGGCCTGACCGGCGGGTTCGGCCGGGACAGCAGCGACGCGCTCGCCGCCCGGCTCAGCAGCGCGATTAATCTGCTGGCTCTGAGCAAGGTTCAGGACGCCAGAATCTGGGCGGAGGAGGTTCTCGCCATCTACCAGGCACGGCTCGGGCCATCTCACCCGCACACGCTCATCTGCCGGGTCAATATCGCCACTGCCTCATGCCTGCAGGAGGAGCACGAACCGGCACTGGCCGCTGCCCAGTCCGCGGTAGCTGGGCTGGAAGACGGGCTCGGCGCGGATCACCCCTACACGCTGGCCGCCAAGATGGTCAAGGCTGCCGTCCTCGCCAGCCAGGGAGACCTGGCCGAGGCGGCTACCATCGAGGAACAGACGGCCGCTGAGCTGATGCGAGTGCTGGGAAACAGGCATCCGGACACGCTGCGCTGCCTCGCTAACATGCTGCTCACCCGGCATGAGTCAACCGGCGGCGAGACAGCCGAACGCCAAGCGATCATCGAGCAGCTGACCGGCATGCTGGGAGCACAGCACCCGGACATCGCCACTCTCACCCACGGCGGGCGCCTGTTCCGGATGATCGATCCGCAGCCGTTCTGACCTCAGATCAGGCTTCCCGGGCTCAGTGCCCGGGAAGCGCTGACGGTCGGGACGGCCTGCCTTTCCAGGCGGGTGTCAGCGGTGATCGGCCGTTGCGAGCCGCTATTACCGGCGATCCAGGCCAGCACCCTGGGGAGAATCTCCACCGCGTTGAAGTGAGCGGCGCCCGACTGCACTTCCACTCGTGAACGTTTGACTCGCTTCGCGAGCCAGCGCGTGTGGCTGGCCGGAGAGAAGACATCCTCTCCCCCATGCCAGAGCATCACCTCTGCCGCTATGCCAGACAGGTCGAATCCCCATGGGCTGCGCAGCGCCAGCACATCGTCGACCCACCCCCCGGCGGACTCCTTCAGCGCCTCCGCGTGATTCTCGGCAATGATCCGCCGGAGCGCGACATCGCCGACGACCATCCGGTCATGGCTGACCAGTTCCGGCCACAGGGACCGCAGCAGGCTTTCCGGATCACGGCGCACTTCCACCGCACGCTTGGCAAGTTCGGCCGCCAGCGCCGCTTCCCCATCGTGATAGGCCTGAACGTTGGAGTCCGCCATGCCGTCCGACCAGTCGAGGCCCTCCGCGTTGTACGGCGCCAGGCTGCCCAAAGTGGCGGCCCGGGTGACCCGGTCCGTGAGGACGGCCGCGCACGCCAGGGCGTGCGGTCCGCCGCCGGACCGGCCGACGACACCGAACTGGTCGATGCCCATGGCGTCGGCGATGCGGGCGACGTCATGGGCGGCGTCGGCCACGGTGCGGCCTACCTGCCGGTCAGAGGCGCCGTACCCCGGGCGGTCATACGTGACGAGCCGGATGCCGAGCCGGTACAGGACTATACCGCGGGGGCGCGGACCGCGCCGTCCGCCGGGCGTACCGTGTAACAAGAAGACCGGGCTCCCGTCCAGTGCGCCCAAGCTCTCCGCGGACAAACTACGCCCACCAGCAGCTTTGACCACCTGCGTCACCCTAGCCTCCAATACCTGCCTGGTTCATGCCAGGTCTCATTGAGTGGCCATACATACGCATGCCGTCAGCGGGGCTGCCATCTCAAGCGTCGGCTACGCAAGGTTACCCCCTAATGCCCAAGGTTAGCGAGGCCATACTTACGTTCCGGCACGGCCTCTTGACCAATCACAGTTCTGCGGCACGGCAGCCGTTCCCGTGACCTCGGCGCGACGCAGGCTTGCCGCGGCATAATCGCACGCCTAAGCGCACCGTGTGTGCCAGAAGTGGAGCAAGAGATGGAAATGACACCTGGGCGCCATCAGTCCTTAATACGGCAATCCGGCGCGCACCCATGAACGTAGCAGGATACTGAGCGGTACAGGGGCGCCGGAGTCGGAGAAATGACACCGGTGCATGTCACGGGAGGCTGACATGGCGGACGGGAACGGCTTGGCGGCGATCGAGCATGTCGTGGTCCTGATGCTGGAGAACCGGTCGTTCGACCACATGCTCGGGTACCTGTACGAGGCGAGCGGGAACGTCTCCCCGGCTGGGCAGCCGTTCGAGGGGCTGGCCGGGACCGAGTCGAACCCGGCCGCGTCCGGTCCCCCGGTCGCCGTCTTCAAGATCGAGCCAGCCACACCCAACGCCTACTTCATGCCCGGCGCCGACCCCGGCGAGGGCTACATGGCCACCAACGGCCAGCTGTTCGGCAGCACGACAGCCCCGGCCAGTTCCTCGGCCGTCCCGGCCAACCAGGGGTTCATCAAGGACTTCGCCTACACCCTGGACTGGCAGGCCAGGGAGGGCCGGTCGATCATCGCGGGCACCACGGCCAGCGACATCATGGGCTGCTTCACCCCGGAGGCGCTGCCGGTGCTGTCCGGCCTCGCCCGCGGGTTCGCGGTCTGCGACCACTGGTACTCCTCGGTCCCCACCGAGACGCTGCCGAACCGGGCGTTCGCCTGCGCGGCGACCAGCCAGGGCCACATGGACGACAAGACGCACACGTTCACCTCGCCGTCCATCTTCGGCCTGCTGGAATCACACCAGCTCAGCTGGGGGATCTACGGCTACGACGCCCAGCCGCTCACCAAGTCCACCTTCACCGACATCGCCGGAGCCCCCGCCAGCCGGTTCGGGCTGTTCAGCGCCTTCACCGCGGCCGCGGCCGCCGGTACCCTGCCCGCCTTCTCGTTCCTGGAGCCCAGCTGGGGGTCCTCGGGCAACAGCCAGCACCCGAACTATGACGTCGCGCTCGGCGAGCAGCTCATCCACGACGTGTACCAGGCCGTACGCGGCGGGCCGGGCTGGCCGCAGACGCTGCTGGTGATCACCTACGACGAGCACGGCGGCTGCTACGACCATGTGCCGCCGCCGTCGGGCGCGACCCCGCCGGACAGCAACGCCGGCGAGTTCGGTTTCGACTTCACCAGGTTCGGTGTCCGCGTCCCCGCCGTGCTGGTCTCCCCGCTGATCGCGGCCGGGACGGTGTTCCGGGCGCCGGACAGCTCGGTGCCGCTGGATCACACCTCGATCCTCAAGACCGTCGAGCAGCGCTGGGGGCTGCCCGCGCTGACCGCCCGGGATGCCGCGGCGCCGAGCCTGGCCGGGGTGATGACCCTGACCACGCCGCGCACCGATGACCCGCTCGCCGCAGTGACCGTGCCTGCCGCCGCCCGGCCCGGCCCGTCCGCGGGCGAGTCGTCCCACCTGCAGCGCGTCCAGGCCGAGCTGATCTCCCGGCAGTACCCGGCCGGTGTGGGCGCGCCGCCCGGGGTGGCCGGTCCCGCCCCAGCATCCGGGGCGGACCTGGCAAGCTACATCCACAGCTACGCCAGGCCACCGCACGCGTCCTGACCGGCCGCGGGCTACAAGACGTTGCGCGCCCCGCTGGACAGCCGGGTGGCCAGCTCGCTGTCGATCTGCCGGGAGCAGGCCTGCAGGCGGGGCAGGAACTCCTTCTCCAGCGTCCGCATCGGCACCCGGGCCGCGTGGGCGCTGGCGTTGATCGCCGCCACCACCTTGCGGGAGCTGTCCCGGACGGGGACCGCGATCGAGCGGACCCCGGCCTCCAGTTCCTGGTCCACCGCCGCCCAGCCCTGGCTGCGCACCCGTGCCAGCACGGCGCGCAGCTCCTGCGGGTCGACGACAGTGCGGTCGGTGAGCTTGCGCAGCGTGGTCCGGCTCAGGTGGGCGTCCAGTTCCTGCTCGGGCAGGTGGGCCAGCAGGACCCGGCCCATCGAGGTGGGATAGGGCGGCAGCCTGGTCCCGACGGTGAGCGCGATCGTCATGATCCGGTTGGCGGACGCCCGCGCCACGTAGACCAGGTCGTCGCCGTCGAGCACACTCGCCGAGCACGACTCGTGCAGCTGCTCCGCGAGGTCCTCCAGGTGGGGCTGCGCGATCTGGGCGACGCTGAACGAGGACAGGTAGGCGTAGCCGAGAGCGAGAACCCGGGGCCGCAGCGAGAACTGGCGCCCGGAACTGCCCACGTATCCCAGCTCCTGCAGGGTCAGCAGGAAGCGGCGGGCGGCGGCCCTGGTGAGGCCGGTGCGCTCGGCGACCTCCGACAGGGTGAGCGAGGGGTGCTCGGAGGAAAAGCAGCGGATGACGGCCAGGCCCCGGTCGAGGGACTGCACGAAGTCTGTGCGGCGTGTGGCGCCTTCGCCGGTCCGGTGCGCGGCCCGGCTCGCGGCACCGCCCGGCCGTACGCTCGCGTCGTCCGGTGGATCCCCACCCGCTGTGTTCACATAGCGAACGATAGCGCGCTGCGGGCACAGACCGCCAGAGTGCGGCTCCCGGTCAGGCCAGGGCCCGGAGGCGGGCCACCTCGTGCAGCGCGATCCCGGCGGCCACCCCGGCGTTGAGCGACTCGGTCGCGGCCGCCATCGGGATCTGCGCCAGCAGGTCGCAGCGCTGGGCGACCAGCCGCGACAGCCCGCGGCCCTCGGAGCCGACGACGAGCACCAGCGGCCCGTCCGCGACCTCCATCTCGCCGACGCCGACCGTGCCCGACGCGTCCAGGCCGACCACGAACAGGCCTTCTTCCTGGTAGGACGTGAGCGCCCGGACCAGGTTCGGCGCCTGCGCCACCGGCACCCGGGCCAGCGCCCCCGCCGACGCCTTCCACGCACCGGCCGTGACCCGTGCCGACCGCCGGGACGGGATGAGCAGGCCGTGCCCGCCGAACGCGGCGGCTGACCGGGCGATCGCGCCCAGGTTGCGCGGGTCGGTGACCCCGTCGAGGGCGACGACCAGCGGCACCTCGCCCCGCGCCGCCGCCCGCGCGGTCAGGTCGCCGGCATGCACATAGTCATAGGGGGCGATGCGCAGCGCCAGGCCCTGATGGACCGCCCCGCCGGTCAGCCGGTCCAGTTCCGGCCGCCCAGCCTCGATCATCGGGATGCCGGCCTGCGCCGCCAGCGCGATCGCCTCGCGCACCCGGTCGTCGGGGTCCACCCGCGGCCCCGCGTACAGGGCGGTCGCCGGGACGGCGGCGCGCAGCGCCTCCACAACCGCGTTCCGCCCGGCGACGATCTCGGGAGCGTCGCCAGCACCACGCGCCCGCCCGCCCGGGTAGTCACCGGCTGCCGCCGGGCCACGGGAAAACCCGTCCGCGGAACGGCTGCGGGCCCCGCGCCCACCGCCAGCCCCGCCCGCCCTGGCCCGTGGCTGGCCACCAGAGAGCCCGCGCCGGGTGCTGCTCTCGCGTGTGCCGCCGTCGCGTGTGCCGCCGGCCCGGGCCGACGCGCCCTCGCCTGCGTCGCCACCCGGCTCCCCGCGGCCAGCCCCACCCCGGGCCGCGGCGGCCCGGCGCTGCGCCGGGTGCCCGGGCCGCAGGTGCGCCGGTGGGGTCGGGCCCTTGCCCTCCAGCCGCCGCTTCCCATATCCGCCGGTGCCCGGGCGTGGCTTGCCGGACTTCGTGCGCCCGCCCCGCCCAGCCCGCCCGGATCCCGACTGCCCGGTAGATCCACCGCTCACTGCCCCACCTGCCCTGCTTGCGTGCCGCCGGGCACGCGGCTGGTGGCTGCGCGGGTCACCGCTTCAGCTCCCAGCGCGGCCCGTGCGGGGTGTCCTCGATGAGTACGCCAGCGGCCTTGAGGCGATCCCTGATCGCATCTGCCGCCTGGAAGTCCTTCCGCTCGCGCGCCGCCTGCCGCTGCTCGACGGCCACCTTGACCAGGGCGTCCACCACCGCGTGCAGGTCGTCCCCGGCGCCGCTGGCAGCCCACGGCTGGGCGAGCGGGTCCAGGCCGAGCACATCCAGCATGCCCCGCACCGAGGCGAGGCAGCCGCCAGCCGCCTGCGCGTCCCCGGCCGCCAGGGCGTTGTTGCCCTCGCGGACTGCGTCGTGCACCACGGCGAGTGCCTGCGGCACGCCGAGGTCGTCGTCCAGTGCGCCGGCGAACGCCGCCGGGAGCCCGGGCACGCTGGCGGGCGAACTGACGTCCGGCTCACCGGTGCCGCCCGGCCCGCCGGGCGTCCCGGTGATCTCCACGGCCCGGAGCACGAAGCCCTCGATACGCCGGTAGGCAGCGCCGGCCTCGGCGAGCGCCTCCGGCGAGTACTCCATGGCAGAGCGGTAGTGCGCCTGCCCCAGGTAGTACCGCAACTCCACCGGCCGCACCTGGGTGACCATCACGTCTACCAGCAGCGAGTTGCCCAGCGACTTGCTCATCTTCGCCCCGGCCACCCCGAGGAGCCCGTTGTGCAGCCAGTACTGGGCGAACCCGTCGCCCGCCGCCCGGGACTGGGCCAGTTCGTTCTCATGGTGCGGGAACACCAGGTCCAGGCCGCCGCCGTGGATGTCGAAGGCGGGCCCCAGGTACTTGGTGGCCATCGCCGAGCATTCCAGGTGCCAGCCGGGACGGCCCGGACCCCAGGGCGTCTCCCAGGCCGGCTCCCCCGGCTTCGCGCCCTTCCACAGCGCGAAATCCCGCGGATCGCGTTTGGCATCGCTGGTGTCGGTGTCGTCCGCTGGCCGCATGTGCTCCAGCCGCTGGCCGGACAGCGCACCGTAACCCGGGAAGGAACTGACATCGAAGTAGACGTCGCCGCCCGCGGCGTAGGCGTGACCGGTGTCGATCAGGCGCCGCATCAGCGCGGTCATCTCGGGCACGTGGCCAGTCGCCCGCGGCTCCACGTCCGGCGGCAGGCAGCCGAGCACGTCATAGGCGCGGCTGAACGCCCGCTCGTTGCGCTGGGCCACCGCCCACCACGGCACACCCTCGGCGGCGGCAACCCGCAGGATCTTGTCGTCAATGTCGGTCACGTTCCGGCAGAACGTCACCGTGTACCCGCTCGCCTTCAGCCAGCGGACGCAGATGTCGAAGTTGACTCCGGACCTGACGTGCCCGATGTGCGGGGGCGCCTGCACCGTGGCGCCACACAGATACAGCGATGCCTTCCCCGGCACGAGCGGGGAGAAGTCGCGCATCTGGCGGCTGGCGGTGTCGTAGAGACGGAGCGTCACGCCGCCAAGGCTACCGGTGAGCCGCTGCCGCCCGACCCCGCCTGTGTGATCACGTTCAAGGCAGTGTCGCCGGCCACACGTGCGGGCGCTACCCGCTAATACGGGGCGGGGTCATGACAGGTCGCTGTCGTCGCCGCTGATGGCGTGCTCGATGGCTGCGCGCAGCGCGGCGGGGCTGGCGGCGTGGACGGTGATGGCGGGGCATGAGGCGGTCCAGCGCCCGTCCTGGTGCTTGACGTGCCAGCCGGGATAGTCGGCGGCGATGGCCTGGGGGTATTCCGCGCCGTAAGGGGCTGGGCGGGGGTCACTGGGACTCCCCTGGGCTGGCGGGCTTGGCACCTGGTGTCCGGGGCGGTGGGGCTGGCTTGCCTGGGCCGGGACTGGCGAGCCCGGTTTGGCGCATGCGGGTGAGCAGTTCACGGGGGGTGGGGGCGGAGATGATGGTTCCGGGTTCGGCGCGGAAGCGGGGGTATGCCCACCAGAGCCGGCTGTGAACGCCCCAGAGTATGAGCCAGTGCGGGTGGTCGCGCCCCATCCGTGCTGCTGTGCGCCGCTCGTGCTCGTCGCAGGGCTGTGCTGTCTGCTGTCGCGGTGGCGCGGTCATGGGTGAGTCATCTCGAACCACACGGTGCGGGAGGTGGTGCCGTCGCCGCTGATGTCCCAGGTGGTGGCCAGCTGGGAGACGATGAGCAGCCCGCGTCCGCTCTGCCCGTCGTTGTGGTGGCCGTGCACCCAGGGGCCGCCTTGGTCTTCGACCTCAACCCGGAGCGTGCTCTTGTCGAGGCTGACGCGGACGGTGAACGCTCCGTGGGGCTGGCCTGAGTTGCTGTGAAGGACCGCGTTGGTGGCGATTTCGGACAGGCAGATCAGCGCGTCGCCGGTTAACGAGGAGTCGTTGAGGATGGAGGCGAGGAAGCGGCGTGCGTCGCCCACGCGGCTGGGGAGTGCCTCGAAAGTGCGGGCCCACGCGCACGCAGGGGAGACGGCGCCGGTGGTGTGCTTGAGAGCGATCTCGCGCATGGGCGGTCTCCAGACCTGGATGGCTTTCATGGCGTTGTACTCGTTACAATGAGTACAACGTTCACGCTAGAAGCGGTCCGGGCCTGGCGTCAAGCCACCCGCCTATACTCGTTCCCGATCTCTGATACGGGTTCTTCGGCTGTGTGCGGAGTGGTGGCTGTGCGACGGGTGACGACGCTCACCGAGACAGTCGCCGATGACTTGCGCGCGAAGATCTACGCCGGGGAGCTTGCGCCCGGCGAGAGGTTGCCGTCCGAGCCAGAGCTGATGAGCGCATACGGGGTGTCGCGGACAACTGTCCGGCGCGCGCTGCTTCAGCTCATTCATGAGGGGCTGGTGCAATCCCAGCAGGGGGTCGGTTACCACGTCCGGTCTGTGACGCCGCTGGTATGGGTGGCGAGCCGGCCTGAGCGCAACACCCGCATGGACGTGTCCCCTGCCGACGCTTGGTCGCTGGGGGTCCGGGAGCAAGGGCGGGAGCCGAGAGAGGATATTGAGGTAGGCATTGTCGCGCCGCCTGGGCGGGTGGCAGCGCGGCTGGGGCTGGGCGAAGGCGAGTCGGCGGTGGTGCGCAAGCGCGAGCGGTGGGTGGACGGGCAGGTCATGCTGCTTGCGGACACCTATTACCCGGAGAAGCTGGTCGGCGGCACCCCGATAGCCCAGCCCGGGGATGTGCTGCCTGGAACGTATGCCGTGCTGCGCGACCTTGGCTATGGGTGGGTCCGGTCCCAGGATGAGATCACGATCCGGATGCCGACGCGGGAGGAATCGGCCCGGCTGGGGCTGGCTGAGGGGACACCGGTCGGGGAGCATGTCCGCACGTCCTGGGCTGCGGACGGTACACCGGTCCGGCTTCAGGTGTCTGTGCTGCCGGGCGACCGCAATGTGATCGTTTACGAGCTAGAGGAGGAAGCATGAGCGGCACAACGTTCGCCGGGGTGCTGCGCACGGTCCCGCAGCAGGCGATGGACGAGCGCAACCGCTTCGGCGGGGAGTCCCCTTCCTCATGGGACGTGATCCCTGATGTGCAGGTCCGCAATGACGGTGTGTACCCAGCGACCCTGGTTCCTGGCTATGTGTACCGGATAGAGCACGACGGGATCGGATGGCAGATGACCCCGGAGGGGGAGCGGCCCCATGCGTACCTGGTTGATGCGGCGCTGGAGCCAACCGGGAGGCTGGAGCTTGCGCACCGGCCCATAGTGCTGATGCGCGGGTGTCGCTACACGCTTTCTCGGGACGAAGCAGGCGCTTGGCGGCTGTGTGAGCACACCGCGAACAGCGTTATCCGGTAGCTGCCTGCGCATAGTCGCTAGAGCACCCTGTGCGCTTCCTTTTGGGCTGACTCGTCGCTGTGCGACGGTTCCGGTCTGCGCCGACCGTAGTTCCTCGCCCGCTGGGCTGCTGCCTGTGCGTTTGGTGGTTGTGCCCCCGGCGCAGCGGGGGCCTTGGGTGGGCTCGGAAGGGGATGCGGGGGGGCCATCAAGCGCTACCGCGGGTACACCAACGCCAGCCTCAAGGTCGCCAAGGACTTCGTCGACCGGCTCTGACCCGCCTGGGCCGGAGGCATGGGCGCGGCTGCCCGGCTCCGGACGCGTCAGCGGCCAGCGGCCCGGGCCCAGGTCCAGGCGTATTCGGGGTCCTCGGCCCGGCGGGCCGCGGGGCCCAGGTGCAGCGGGCGGAACGTGTCGATCATCACCGCGGTCTCGTCGGTGGTGATCTTTCCCTCGGCCAGGCCGGCCACAGCAGCCTCGACCGCGCCCGGCTGCGGCCCGTGGGTGA
>Ga0307373_10002182_pt1 | contig 35577 bp, 30 predicted proteins | sample OX2MG_FD_202534 | JGI IMG/M metagenome (GOLD analysis project Ga0307373, IMG submission 202534) | Soil microbial communities from Risofladan, Vaasa, Finland - OX-2 | ecosystem: Environmental > Terrestrial > Soil > Coastal area > Acid sulfate soil | place: Finland: Risofladan, Vaasa | collected...
AAAGCCGTCGGCGAGGGGATGCCGCCCATCAACTACGCCGGGTTCGTCATTCACAGTGCGGTGTATTCCGTGCGGCCGGACGTGGCGTGCGTCGTTCACACCCATACCGAACCGGTCAACGCGGTCGGGATGATGCGAGAGGGGCTCTTGCCCATCACCCAGAAGGCCCTCTTGCTCTGGGACGCTGTGAGGTACCACGAATTCGAAGGAGCGGCGCTCGATCTGGAGGAACGCCAGCGCCTGGGCGAGGACCTCAACGACGGTTGGTGCATGATCCTGAAGCACCACGGCGGACTGACGGTCGGCCGCACCGTCGGTGAAGCGTTCTCCTGGACTCTCAAACTCGAGGTGGCGTGCAAGCACCAGGTCACCGGCCTGAGCTGCGGGCGGGAGCTGGAATGGCTCTCCCCGGAGGTCGTGGAAAAGACCATCGAGCAGGGCCGCCGCTTCCGGGCCGCGCGGTTGGAACGGGAGGCGAACGGGCTGCAGTGGTCGGCTCTGATGGGCGACCTGGAGTGGCCGGCATACCTGCGCAAGCTCGAACGCGAGCGAGGCGGGGGGTGGCGGCAGTAGGAGTGCTGGCTGTGGCTCTCTGCCGGGAGGGCTCACTTTTTCTTGATGCAAAGGACTGCGAGTGTCGTCAGAAGGTAATGGTCTTCCGCACCCGGCTGCCCTGGAAGGGGTAGTCGTCGTCGACCTGACGAGGCAGATGGCCGGTCCCTATGGGACTGTCATCCTCGGCGACTTCGGCGCGGATGTCATCAAGGTCGAGTCCCTGCCCGACGGCGATCCGAGTCGGAAGTCCGGGGTGGCTTTCTGCGGTACCGAATCGGCTGTATTCCTCCAGTGGAACAGGAACAAGCGAAGCATCGCGATCGATCTCCGGCGCCCTGAGGGCTTGCAGGTCCTGCTCGAGCTCATCGACCGGGCGGACGTACTGGTGGAGAACTACCGGCCCGGCGTGGCGGAAGAGATCGGGATCGGTTACGACGTCGTGTCCGAGCGCAATCCGCGGCTGCTCTACTGCTCGCTTTCTGCATTCGGCCGTGAGGGCCCCTACGCCCTGTCCCCGGGCACCGACCCGGTAGTACAGGCCATGTCGGGTGTGATGTCGCTCACCGGCGAGGTTGGAGGCGGCCCGCTCCTGGTCGGGATCCCGGTTGCGGACTTCACAGGGGCGCTGATGGTGGCTCAAGCCGTGCTGCTCGGCCTGGCTGCACGGGAGCGGACCGGGAGAGGCCAGCGGATCGACATCTCGATGCTCGCCTCGCTGCTGTTCGGCCTGACGACACGGTTGGCGACTTACTGGGCTACAGGTCGAGATTCGGAGCGGTACGGCAGCGCTCACAGCGTCGTGGCACCCTACGAGGCGTTCCAGACGGCCGATGGCGAGATAGTTGCCGGTTCGTGGGCGCCGGATGCGTGGCCCCGCTTCTGCGAAGCGATCGGCATGCCCGAGCTCGAGAATGATCAGCGGTTCGCAACGAACAAGGAACGCGTGGCCAACCGAACCGACCTCAGGTCTGTGCTCACACCTGTCTTCAAAACGCACACCACCGCCGAATGGGAAGAACGGTTCAGGGCCGCGACCGCATTGTTCGGGGAGATCTGCAGCATCTCGAGGGCGCTTTCACATCCCCAAGCGGAAGCGCTCGGCGTGGTCACATCAATGCCCCACCCGCGGCTGGGAGAGATACAGCAGCTGGCGAATCCCATCCGCATGTCCGAAACGCCAGCAGAGCTGCATCACCCTCCACCGCTGCTCGGGCAGCACACCGCGGAGATCCTCCGCTGGGTGGGTTATAGCAGCAAAGAGATCTCGTCCCTCATGAGCGACGGTGTCGTGCTTGCTGCACAGGAAGAGGCGGCGCGTTGAGCCTTCGCCGCCCCGCACGTCCTCGAGTTGGACCGCGTCCCGACATCCTGGAGAAGAGCAAGCCGATCACACCGGCCGCCAACGTGCGGGCAACCATCGCCCACAACCCACCGTTGGCCAGAGCAGTCGGCGCGCTGTGCAACACGGTCCTGACCGAGGGCAAGACACCCCGTCGGCAGCGGGAACTGGTGATCCTTCGCACCGGCTGGAACTGTGAGGCCGAGTACGAGTTCGGCCAGCACACGCTGTTCGGTCGCGAAGCCGGCCTTACCGACGACGAGATCGCCGCGCTGACAAGACCGCTGAAGACCCACCCCTGGGACGATGAGGACCTTGTCCTGCTCCGGATGGCAGACGAGCTCCGAGCCGACTTCACGGTCACCGACGAGACATGGCAGGAACTTGCCGCACGGTGGTCGACCCCCGAAATCCTGGAGCTCGTCTTCGCGGTGCTGTGTTACATGATGGTTTCCGGATTCCTCAACACCATGGGTGTCGAGATTGACCGTGGAGTACCGGGGTGGCCGGTTCCCAAGGAAGCAGCGGGTTGATCTCATTCCTCGAGGGTGTGAAGGTAATCGACCTGTCCTGGCTGATTCCGGGGCCGTATGTCAGCATGCTCCTGTCGGACTTCGGCGCCGACGTGATCAAAGTCGAAGACACCAATTCGCCCGATTACCTGCGGACTTCGATCGACGCGGCCCGGCATGGCGGCACATCGTCCATCTACCAATGGCTGAACCGCAACAAGCGCGGTATCGCGGTGAACACCCGAGAGCCCGAGGGCGTCGAGATCGTCAGGACACTGGCGCGAGAGGCGGATGTGCTGGTCGAAGGCTTCCGACCAGGCGTGGCAGAACGCCGGGGTCTCGGATATGCGGATATCAGCGAACTGAACCCTTCCATCGTCTACTGCTCTGTCACCGGCTTCGGGCAGTCCGGACCATGGGCTGCCATGGCGACACACGGCGGTGCCTATGACGCGGTGGCCGGTCTCGCCGTCCCCTACAGACTCGACGACGGCACCTATGCCCAATACAGGCCATTCCCGCATGGACTGACATATGGATCATGGCTGGCGGCCATGGCGGTCTCCGCGGCGCTGACGCGAGCGAAGACAGCAGGTGAGGGTTGCTACATCGACATCTCCTGCGTCGATGCCACCATGATGGCCCTCGCGCAGGAAGCGTTGCCCGTCCTGAACGACGGAGCGCAGTGGCCGCCTGATGCCGAGGACGAGGCGAGGCTGAAGTACTGCTACTACGAGACCAAGGACGGCCGCTTCATGTTGCTCCAGGCTCTGGAGCGACCGTTTTGGGAGGCATTCTGCGACGTCGCTGGCCGCCCCGATCTGAAGGAACGCGGGGCCTGGAACGGCGATCCCATGGATCGAATCAAGGCCAAGGATGACCCGGAACTGCGCCGGGAGCTCGTTGATATCTTCCGGAGTCGCACCCAGGCGGAGTGGACGAAGCTATTTCTCGAGAACAACGTCGCTGGCGCTCCCTATTGCTCCCTGTCCGAGGCCGCGCGCAACGAGCACTTCCTGTCGAGGTCGATGTTCTTGGAGCAGCAGCACCCGGACAATGCGAAGACCATCACCACCGTGGCCAACGCCACGAAAGTCCTGGGCCAATCCTTCGAGATACGTCGACCTGCGCCTGAGTTCGGTCAACATAGCGATGAAATCTTGTTGGCGCTCGGATACGAAGAGAGTTCAATCTCGGATCTACGTGCCAGGCGAATCGTGAGATAAGGAGCTGCCGAGTGACGCGGCGCCGGCCCGCCTATCTCGATACCGGCACCTTTGGCTGGCATGGCCGGGGTGTTCGAGCAGCCGACGACTTGCCCGAGCAGCCGCCAGAGGGGCCTTCGGCCCTATGGGGCAAACCCGCCTGAGCGCGATGGTAGGGGATGCCAAGAGATTCGGGACTGGGAGTGGCCGAACCGCACATCCCCGGAGAAGGCTCTGCTTCGTCGAGAAGGGCGTGAGCATGAATCGAGGAGCCGCCAAGCTGAGAGACCTGCGACACAACGGCACCGACGAGGCCACGCCGAAGCCTCAGGCTGAAGCCTCCGACCACGAGCCGGGCTCGAAGCGTGCGGGGAAGGACGATCTGCAGACCGTTCCCCTGGCGGAGGTGGAGAAACGGTTGGAGTCGTCACCGGACGGCCTGACCCAAATCGAGGCGCAGAAGCGGCTCGACCGGTACGGGCCGAACGAGATCGAGGAGAAGAGGGCCAATCCGTTACTGAAGCTGCTCGCCTACTTCTGGGGTCCCATCCCGTGGATGATCGAAGCGGCGGTGATCCTGTCGGCCGTGCTCAAACACTGGCCCGATTTCTTCGTCATCCTGGTCCTGCTGCTCGCCAACGCCGGGGTCGGGTTCTGGGAGGAGCGCCAAGCGGGCAAAGCTATCGACGCCTTGAAGGCCCAGCTGGCGATCAAGGCCCGGGCGCTCCGCGACGGGAAGTGGGTCACCCCGCCGTCGCGTGAGTTGGTACCAGGCGACGTCATCCGCCTCCGCCTGGGCGACATCGTGCCGGCCGATGCGCGTCTGCTGGAGGGCGACCCGGTCGAGGTGGATCAGTCGGCACTGACCGGGGAATCGCTGCCCGCCACGCGCAAGACCGGCGAGGCGGTGTTCTCCGCTTCGATCGTCCGCCAGGGTGAGATCGGCGCCCTGGTCTATGCCACGGGCGCGAACACCTACTTCGGCAAGACCGCGCAGCTGGTCCAAGAAGCACGAACTGTCAGCCATTTCCAGCGGGCAGTGATGAAGATAGGCACCTTCCTGATCGCGCTCGCGGCTGCGCTAGTAACGGTGATCGTCGTCGTATCGATCGCCCGCGGCGACCCGTTCTTCACCACGCTGCAGTTCGCCCTGGTGTTGACCGTGGCCGCGATTCCCGTGGCTATGCCGACGGTGTTGTCGGTGACCATGGCCGTCGGGGCGCGTCTGCTGGCCACGAAGAAGGCCATCGTGAGCCGGTTGGTGGCCATCGAGGAATTGGCGGGCGTGGACGTGCTGTGCACGGACAAGACCGGCACCTTGACCCAGAACAAGCTGACCCTGGGCGAACCCTTCGCCGTGGACGATGTCCCCTCGGCACAGGTCATCGTCAATGCTGCGCTGGCGTCGCGCGCCGACGATGCCGACGCCATCGATCTGGCCGTGCTGGGCGCCCTGGAGAGCGATCAGGCGTTGCAGGGCTACCAGGTGGTCCACTTCCAGCCGTTCGACGCCGTACGCAAACGTACCGAGGCGGCCGCCACAGCCGCCGACGGAACCTCGTTCAAGGTGGCCAAGGGCGCACCGCAGGTGATCCTCGAACTGTCGGCCAACGCAGAACAGGTGAGACCAGACGTCGACCGGGCCGTCAGCGAGTTCGCAGTGAGGGGCTTCCGTTCGTTGGGTGTGGCACGGGCCGAAGGAGGCGGGCCATGGCAGTTCCTCGGCGTGTTGCCCCTGTTCGACCCGCCACGCGCCGACGCCAAGGCGACCATCGCTACAGCGCGCCACATGGGCGTGGACGTCAAGATGGTCACCGGTGACGCCCTTGCCATCGCCCAAGAAACCGCCAAGACACTCGGCATGGGCAGCGACATTGTCGATGCCTCCGGGCTGGGCGACGTCAAGCGCCAAGAGACGGCAGCTACGGCCGAATCCATCGAGAACGCCGACGGGTTCGCCCAGGTGTTTCCCGAACACAAGTTCCACATCGTGGACGTCATGCAAAAGCGGGGGCACATCGTCGGCATGACCGGTGACGGGGTCAACGACGCCCCGGCGCTGAAGAAGGCGGACTGCGGCATCGCCGTATCCGACGCCACCGACGCGGCACGCGCCGCCGCTTCCATCGTGCTGACCACACCCGGGCTCTCGGTGATCATCGACGCGATCAAAGAGAGCCGGAGAATCTTCCAGCGGATGAGCAGCTACGCCATCTACCGCATAGCCGAGACGCTCCGCGTGCTGGTGTTCGTCACCCTCGTGATCTTGATCTTCAACTTCTTCCCCGTGACCGCGATACAGATCGTGATCCTGGCCCTGCTCAACGACGGAGCAATCCTGTCCATCGCCTACGACAACGTCCGCTACAACGAGCAACCCGAGGCCTGGAACATGCGCCTCGTGCTCGGAATAGCCACGGTCCTCGGCGCCGTCGGACCCATCGCCGCGTTCGGCCTGTTCTACCTCGGCGACAAGGTCTTCCACCTCGACCACCCGCAGCTTCAGACCCTCATGTACTTGACGCTCTCGATCGCCGGGCACCTGACGATCTTCCTGGCCCGCACACGCGGCCCGTTCTGGTCGATACGCCCCGCTCGGGTCCTCCTACTCGCCGTGCTCGGAACCCAGACACTAGCGACGATCATCGCGGTGTTCGGCATATTCATGACCCGCCTCCCCTGGGGATATGCAGCCCTCGTATGGGGCTACGCGCTGGTGTGGTTCCTCCTGACCGACCGAGTGAAACTGCTCGCGTACCGGATTCTTGACCCAATGAACAACAACACACCCGCCGATCGCTAGCCACCAGACGCATCCAGCAAGCCGTCTGGTGTCGAAGCACGGGCGCGTCCCGACCTTGTGCTGATGTCTAGGCGGGGCCGAACCCGGCCGACCACTCCAGGAGTTGGGGTACGAGGAGCGGCCAACGCACGAAGAGCTGCCCCTTCGCGCTCTGCTCGTTCCACTCGCTGTCGCCCCACGGCGGCTCGACCAGCTGGCTCTGGGGCAGGAGACCGGCCAGCCGCTCCGAGGTCTCCCGGGTGTGGTGAGCGTCGCTCTCACCGCTGCGAAACACCAGCGCCGGAATGTCGAGCGCCCTGACCACCTCGTCGGCGACGCCGGGGATCAGCTCGCCCTCCCTCGGGTAGTAGGCGAGCATCCAACGCTCCATCGTGCGGATGAACGTCTGGCGGTCCTGGGCCAGGATGCGGTCTCTGTTCCCCGGGTTGCGAGCCTGGACCTCCTGCCATTCGGGCAGGCCGGCCACCGCCTCCATCCCGTATTTCCAGGCGGCGGCGATCGACCCCGAGCAATAGTGGACGCCCAGGCTCAGCAGTCCGTAGGGCCCACCGCTGATCCACCACGTGGTCACCGCCTTGGCCACATCCCGGTGCCGGGCGGCGGTGAGCAGCGATACGCGGGCCCCGCCGGAGCCGCCGGCGACGACCGCCGGGGCCATGCCCAGCTCGCGGATCAGGCCGGCCAGGGTGTCAGCCTGCATGGCCGACTCATTGTCTCCGTCGAAGCAGACGTCGCTCGACCCGGTGTTCGGGCGATCCCAGATCAGCACCTGTTTGCCACCGGTGGCCAGGGCCTCGGCTGTCTCCCGCACGCCGGGGAAGTCTCGGGCGAAACGGCCTCCGGGCGTGAGCGCCCATGGCTCCCCGGCTCCGATCACGTCGTAGGCGACCTCGATCCCGCTGATGTTGAGTGTCGGCATGGTTAAAGACGGTATAGCTTTGCCGCGTTCTCGCCCAGGACCTTGCGGCGGGTCTCCGGCCGCAAAGCCAACATTTTGTCCGCAATGGAATCCAGCGGAGACGGATAGAGGCACGTCGGGTGCGGGAAGTCGGTTTCGAACAGCACGTTGTCCTCGCCCACGCTGTCGATCAGGTCCTGCACCTTCCCCCGGTTCTGCTCGAACCAGAACGTGGCGTACCAATGGTCCTTGAAGTACTCCGACGGCATCCGCTTGAGCTTGGCCGCCTGCACCGGGGCGTTCTCCCACAGCTCATAGTCCATCGTCTCCAGGATGAACGGGATCCACCCGACGCCGCTCTCCACCGACACCATCTTCAGCTTCGGGTGACGGTCGAATATGCCGGCGAACACGGTGTTGATGATCACCCGGGCGTTGTTGATGAACAGCATCGAGCCGCCGATAGCCGGCTTCACGAACTCGTCCTGAGACGCCCAAAAGTAGTTCCCGTAGAAATTCATAGCGGTCAGGCTGGCGCCGATGTGGAAGTGGACGGGCAGGTGGCGGTCGGCGCACACCTCCCACAGCGGATCCCATTCCCGGCTGGCCAGGTCCGGGGAGCCCAGGTCCTGCGGATCGCTGGTCATGTTCACCCCACGCAGGCCGAGCCCGGCGACCCGTTCCGCCTCCCGTACGCAGTCGGCGACGTCCCAGGCGGGTAGCACCGGCATCGGCAGCATCCGGTTGCCGGACCACTCCTGCAGCTCGGCGGCGTTGTCGTTGTAGATCTCGACACACAGCCGGCGCAGCTCCAGGTCCTGGCTGGCACCGCCCAGGCCCTGCCCACCGAGGCCGATCGAGTTCGGGAACATCACCTGGGCGTGGATGCCGCACGCATCCATTACCTGCAACCGAACCTCCGGGTTGTAGGCCGCCTCGTGGACGCGGTCGATGCCCCACACGATCATCGACTCGGCGAACGGGAACTTTTCCCCGTCCCGGTCAATGACACCACCGCCGCCGGCGAACCCGAGGGGGGTGCCGTCGAACACCCACGTCGGCCGCCCATCAACGGTTTCGACGCGGGGAACCCGGTCCTTGTACTTCTCCGGCGCCCGCTTGGTCCACAGGTCGTGGGCCTCGGTCAGATGCGTGTCGGCATCTACCACCAGTACGTCCTCGGCCACCTTGCTCATTTCGGTCCCCCTTGGTCCCGGGTGCTACGGCCTAAGCGGGAGGCTAGTCACTCGGAAGGCGAGGCGGTCCCAGCCGGTGGCGCCCTGAACGGATACGGCCGGCTGGCGTTACGTCGCGTCGCGCGAGGGCCCCCCGAGCCGGGCGACCTGCTCGGTGCGGTTGCGTACCAGGTCGTTGAGCGCTTGACCGGGCCCGATGTGGTCCCAGAGGGCGGGGGGGTAGTGGGTGACGTACATGGTGCGGCGCTGGCCTGAGCCGGTCGGTTTGGGCGAGGCGTGCATGACGTCTTGGATGTGCACGGTGACGTCGCCGGGGGCGGTGTCGATGCCAACGACGGGGACGTTGGTGAGGCGGTCCTTCCAGAGGTAGTGGAGGGTCTGGCCGTGGCTGCCCGGGACGACCTGGAGGTTGCCGGTGGCTGCGCTGGAGCCGGTGAGCTGGATGCCGATGCTGACCGAGGGGCAGAAGATCGCGTGGCCGCCGGTACCGCAGTCCTGGTGCCAGGGGATGTTGGACAGGCCGCTGGTCCGGCCCGGGACCTTGATCAGCACGGCAGTTCCTTCCATCCGGTCGGGCGCGATCCTGAGATTCGGGTCCAGGAGGGTGCCTAGCCGCTGGACTCTGGGATCGCTCTCGAGGGCGGCCAGCACAGGGGAGCGGAGGCTGGCGTAGACCAGCCGGCACAGCGCAGTCGAGCCATCTTCGGTGGTGACCCACCACGACTGGTCGTCGCCGGGACGGGCAAGTGAGGCCAGCCGGTCGATCTCCTGGTTGGCGGCTTCTGTCTCCTCGGCGCTGAAGACGCCTTTGATGTGGAGGTAACCCATGGTGCGCAGCTGGGCGGCGAGCTCGGCGTCGTCGGTGTCCGCGGTGAAAGTGGCAGCAGGGTCCCGGCCATGGAAGTCTGCCCGCGAAGGGTCATAGGGCGGTATGCCGGCGTGGAGGTACTTGAGGATCGGGTCCCAGTCGGCCAGCTGCTCGAAGCCGCCTCGCTCGAATGTCAGCTCGTTGCTGAGAAAAAGGCCGACGAAGGTGCTCACCTGCCCCACCAGGTCGTTCCATGCCCGGCGGCTGAGACGCACGGCGGCGGCTCCGTGGTCGAGACCCTCCTCGACCAGCACGGACGTCCCGTCGGCGGTGTAGGTGATCGCCTCGTCCTCCACGTAGAAGGTGAGACCCCCCGTGGCGGACACGTCGGCGGCGACCCTTCGAAGCACATCGTCGTGCACGCCGGCCGGGACTGCGGGAGCGAGCGTCATGGCGCCAGTATGCAGCAACCCGAACAGACGGGCCGTATGCCATTGGCTCCGGCAGCACGGTTCCGTCGGCTGCACCGTCTACGAATCTGGCCCCACCTCACCGAACATCCACAGCGCCGGCCCGAGCCCCTCGATCGTCACTTCTGGCCAGTCCGTCGACAGATCTTCCCAGCGCGATCTCGTAAGCACGAGCCGGATGATCGTCGCGCTCTTGCCGCGCCTCTCCACGGTCTCGGTACCGTCAGGCACGTAGCCGAGCTTCTCCGACACGCGAAGGCTGGTGGCATTGTCGGAGAACGCCCCGCTTCGTGCCACCTCGGTGCCGAGGCCGGTGAATGCGAGGTGCAGAACTGCCCGCCGCATCGCCGTCCCGATGCCGGAACCCTGGTATCGCCTTCCTAGCCACGAGCCGGTCTCGATCGCGCGCGTGGTCGCGAACTTCGAGGCGCTCATACCCTGCGTCCCGACAACGCAGCCATCGCGTGTCGTTACGAGAGGAAGATGCCACGAGGCCGGATCCCACTCTGCCCTCATCTTCCAGTTCCACTGGAGCACGCTGCGGGCTCTCTCCTCGGGAGCTACGTCACTCCACGGGACGCTGAAGGGCATCGTGTCGGGGTCGTGAATGTCCTCCAGGGCGAGGGTCGCCAGCGCGGCCAACTCGGCCTCGTCCGCGAAACGCAACTCGATGTCGCCGGTGCGCACCCGCAGCGAGTAGAGCGGCCAAAAGGCGGAGATGTCTCCCATCGCTCTATGAAACCCACTTCATGTCAACGGGGCCAACGATTTCGAGCAGCGATGGGGCGCCGGCACACCTACAGTCCCGAACGTGCACGACGACCTCGCGTACGCAGACGTCTTCACTCTCCGGGCTGAGCAGGTCCCTGCAGCAGAGTTGGCCAGGGCGCTGGTCGAGCGCATCGGGGCCATCGACGAACCAGGATCTCCGACCGAGCTCCGTTCCGTCCTGGCTGTGTCGCCACGGGCGGTGGACGAAGCCAAGCGCTGCGACACCGGGCCCAAGAGGGGTCCGCTCCACGGCCTGCCGGTCCTGGTCAAGGACAACATCGAAGTCGCCGGCATGCCGTCTTGTGCCGGGGCCACGAGTCTCGCCGGCCGCCCAGCCGTCCGCGACGCGCCGCTGGTGGCACGCCTGCGAGAAGCGGGTGCGATCGTCCTCGGCACCACGAACCTGTCCGAGTGGGCCAACATCCGCTCCCCGCGATCGACTTCGGGTTGGTCGGCGATCGGGGGACTCACCGCCAACCCGTGGGCGCTCGACCGAAGCGCGGGTGGGTCCTCGTCGGGATCGGGTGCGGCGGTCGCAGCAGGGCTCGCGCCGCTGGCGGTCGGTACCGAGACAGACGGGTCGATCACCTGTCCCTGCTCGCTCAACGGCGTCGCGGGAATAAAGCCCACCGTCGGTCTCGTGCCGGCGGGCGGCGTCGTGCCCATCAGCCGGAGTCAGGACAGTCCCGGGCCGATGGCGCGAACGGTCGAAGAGGTGGCACTGCTACTCGAGGTACTGAGCGCGACGCCCGGAATCCTCGACAGAACGAGACGCGGGGTCGCTGACCTGAGGGTCGGCGTTGCCCGAACCTGGCGGACGGGGCACCCGGCAACCGACCGCCTGTTCGATGACACCACCGCGCTGCTGCGGGACTCCGGTGCCGACCTGCTCGACATCGAGGTTCCGGTCCCAACGCCCGAGGTCGAAGAGGATGAACTCACCGTCCTGTTGTGCGAGCTCGTCGAGGGAATGTCTCTCTATCTCCCGACACGCGGTCCGCAAGGTCCGCAGAGCCTCGCCGAGGTGGTCGAGCACGAGAATGCGAACAGCTCCATCGAGCTGGCACATTTCGGCCACGAGTTCTTCGAACGAGCGCTGTCGCTGGGCGGTACCGGCACCGGCACGTACCGCGACGCCCGCACCCGCAACCTCGCATGGGCCCGCGGTGATTGCCTCGAGCCCGCCCTGAGCAAGTGCGACGTCCTCATCGCACCGTCCTATGGTCCCGCGTGGAAGAGCGATCTCACCCTCGGTGGCCACCCGGCGGCCGCGTCGCCCGTCACCACACCGCCGGCGATTGCCGGGTGGCCGGTAGCCACCGTGCCCATGGGAGCAGTGGACGGTCTGCCGGTAGGGGTCTGCGCTGTCGGGCGCCCCGGATCGGAGCCGCTGCTGCTGGCCGTCTGCCGTGCAGTGGAGCAGCTCAATGACGGCAATCCGCCTCAGCGACCTGCGTGGCGCCAACCCACCCGCGGCTGATGGATCTCACACTTCCCTTACAAGCCGGTGCGACACTTGGCAACGCATGACGACCGAGCAGGCGACGATCGTGGTGGTAGAGGATGACCCAAACATCGCGGACCTTCTCGACATGTACCTCCGCAGGGACGGACACCGGGTCATCCAGGCTTCCGACGGCGAGTCAGCACTCACCGCGGTCAGCCGCGAACGACCGGCTCTGATCGTCCTCGACATAGGCCTGCCCGGCGCTGTCGACGGCTTCGAGGTCTGCCGGCGCCTGAGAGCGACCAGCGCCGTGCCCGTCATGATGCTCACCGCCCGGGGCGACGAGATCGACAGGGTGCTCGGCTTCGAGCTCGGCGCAGACGACTACGTCACCAAACCGTTCTCTCCGCGAGAGATTGCGGCGCGCGTCAAGGCCATCCTGCGACGAGCTGCCGGCCCACCGCCGCAACAGCCCTCGATCCTGCCGGCAGGCGACGTCGAGGTGGACCTCGCCCGCCGCGAGGCGCGAGTCGGAGGGCGCCCGGTGGCACTTGCGACCCGCGAGTTCGACCTCCTCGCCTACCTGGCCGGGAACAAGGGGCTCGCCCTCTCGCGCCAGCAGCTCCTCGACGGAGTGTGGGGTCCGGGTTGGTACGGCGATCAGAGGACCGTCGACGTCCACGTCGGGCAACTGCGGAAGAAGTTCGGTGACGCTCTGACGTTGACCACCGTCTGGGGCGTCGGGTACAGGCTGGACTAGGACGGAAGGAGGAGCACGTCTATGCGCCGCCGCCTCACCGTCGCGATGGTGGTCATGGTCTTCGGCACCCTCGTCCTGTCCGGTCTCGTAAGCCTCGCGCTCGCAGCTCACAGCGCGACCGTGCAGACGCGCCACGAGTTGATGAACGAGGCAGAGGGACTTGCGGCCAGCGTCACGACCGAAGCCAGAACCGCCAACCGCAACGACCCGGCCAAAGCGCTCCGGACCCTTCTCGCCGGGCTCAAGTCGCCGCTCAGGCTCGATGGGTCCGCGGTACTGGTCGTCTCGCCGGACGGCCGCTTCCTCGATCCGGTCAACCCCCGCCGGACCCCTGTCCTCCCCGGTGGGCTGACAGCGGCCGACCTGCCACCGCAGACCCTCCTCGACCTCCAGCCGGTATCGGGCACCACGGGGGGAGTCGTCTTCGCGGCCTTTCCCTACAAAGCAACGGTCCAGATCCTCGGTGCTCCGCGCGACGTGGTCCAGACCGTGATCCTGACCCGTCGGCCCCCGAGCGCGCTGGTGAGTGCCGGCCCTTGGTTCGCGCTCTCGTCGCTGATCATCCTCATAGTGGCGTGGATACTCTCGCGCCGGCTCGGGCGGAGATTCGTCAAACCGGTCGAAGCTGCCCAGCAGGTGACGAGCCGGATCGCCTCAGGCGACCTGGATGCTCGGCTCCCCGAACACCCCGGGACTGATCCCGAGCTAGCGGCGCTCGCCGCGTCGATCAACTCGATGGCGACGAGCCTGGCGGAGGCCAAGAATGCCGAGAGGCACTTCCTGCAATCGGTCTCGCATGACCTCAGGACGCCTCTGACGTCCATACGCGGTTTCGCGGAAGCGATCGAGGACGGCACGACAGCGGACACCGTCGCCGCGGCCGGCGTCATCGCGTCCGAGGCCCGCCGCCTCGAACGGCTCGTATCGGACCTCGTCGGGCTTGCCAGCCTCGAAGCCAAGAGGTTCAACCTCGAGCCTCGACCACTCGACCTGAGAGCAGCGGTTGCCGATGTGACCGCAGCGTTCGCGCCGGCCGCCGCCGAGCTGCATCTGACGCTCGCAATGGACCGGCCACCGGCACAGGACGCGGTGTGGACGTACGCCGACCCCGACCGCCTGGCCCAAGTGGTCGCGAATCTGATCGAGAACGCGCTCCGCTACGCCCGAGCCGCCGTGAACGTCGGTGTCGGCCAGTCCGCCGGCAGCGCGGTCATCACCGTCGCCGACGACGGGCCCGGGATCTCGGCGCAGGACATGCCGAGCATCTTCGAGAAGCTCTTCGTCGCTCGCCCTCGGCCGGACAGGCCGATCGGCTCCGGGCTCGGTCTGACGATCGTGTCGGAGCTCACCCAGGCCATGGGCGGGTCGGTACGGGCGGAATCGCCGATCGAGGGGGAGGGGGGCACGCGGATGGTCGTGACGCTTCCTCTGGCCGCGTCATCCGGGACCCCGGCGGCGACTCCGGCCGGAGCCACCCCGCGCCGCTGATCGGGATGCTAAGCACTTTGCATGCCCTCCGAGCCGACCGCTGATCAAGTAGCCCTTTTCGCGCTGAAGGTCTGGGAGTACAAGCAGGGGGAGAGCGTCTCGCTCATGGTCCACCTGGGCGACCGGCTCGGTCTCTACAAGGCGATGGCCGGAGCGGGACCGCTGACCGCCGGCTCACTCGCGGACAAGACCGGGCTCCACCCGCGCTGGCTACTGGAGTGGCTTCGCTCCCAGGCGGCCGCGGGCCTCATCAGGTCCGACGACGGCGAGGTGTTCGAGATGCCACCCGAAGCGGTGCCGGTGCTCTCCGACGAGGGAGGAAGCCTGTGGTTCGCCGCCGGCGCGTTTGCGGGCGCGGCCGTACCGCCCGGGGTCGTCGACCGACTCGCCGACGCCTTCCGGACCGGCAAAGGACTCAGCTACGACGATCTCGGACCCTCCGCCGCCCACCATGTCGAAAGGATGCTCGGCCCGTGGAGCCGCCTCGCGCTCGTTCCGGTGATCCTTCCCGCGCTGGAGGGAGTAACAGACCGGTTGTCCGCCGGGGCGCGTGTCGCCGACATCGGCTGTGGCGCCGGCGTTGCGCTGCGAGCCATGGCTGAGGTTTTTCCGAACTCGACCTTTGAGGGTTTCGACCCTTCGACCCATGCCATAGCCCGAGCCCGGGAGCGCGCGCGCGAAGCGAATCTCCCGAACATCCGGCTCCACGAGGTGGGCACCGAGCAGCTGCCAGGCGACCCGAGCTACGACCTGGTCCTGACGTTCGACTGCCTCCACGACATGCCCCGCCCGGCCGAGGCGATGGCCGCTATCCGCAGGGCGATCAAGCCCGACGGCACGTGGCTCATCAAGGAGATCCGGAGCTCGTCTCGCTGGTCCGAGAACCTGCGAAACCCGCTGCTGGCGATGATGTACTCGACGTCGGTTACGACTTGCATGTCGTCGGCCATGTCGGAGCCAGGCGGAGCCGGACTGGGGACCCTCGGGCTGGACCCCGAGCTGCTCGAGCGGATGTGCACGCAGGCCGGCTTCACCCGTTTCGCTCAACGTGACTTCGAAGACCCCGCGAACCTCTACTACGAGGTGAGGCCCTGAGCATCCTCAACTAGAAAAAGAGCCACCCGTCCCCGGAAGGAACCTGTCGTGCACACAAGAGCCTGCGACCTGCTCGGAATCGAGTTCCCCATATTCGCCTTCAGCCACTGCAGAGACGTCGTGGCCGCGGTGAGCAAAGCGGGAGGCTTCGGTGTGCTCGGCGCAGTCGCCTACTCGCCAGAGCAACTCGACATAGCCCTGTCTTGGATCGACGAACACGTAGGCGATCGGCCCTACGGCGTCGACGTCATCATCCCGGCGAAGTACGTGGGGGACGAGAGCGGTGGACTGATGGCGAGCCAGGTCCGGGATCTGATCCCCGAAGAGCACCGGAACTTCGTCGAGCAGATCCTCGGTCGCTACGGAGTCCCGTCGATGACGGAGGAGCCTGAGGTTCCGGGCTCCGACCGGCGGATGCCCTTCTCCAAGGAGAGCACCGACGAGCTTCTCGACGTCGTCTGGCGGCATCAGAAGGTGCGGTTCATCGCCAACGCCCTCGGGCCGGCGCCGGCGCACCTCGTCGAAGCCGCCCACGAGCGCGGGCTGGTCGTCGGCGGCCTTGTCGGCACGGTCGAGCACGCCAGGCGCCAGAAGGCGGCGGGGGTCGACTTGGTCATCGCTCAGGGCTACGAGGCAGGCGGCCATACGGGGGAGATCTCGACCATGGTGCTCGTTCCTCAGGTGGTCGACGTCGTCGCCCCTGTTCCCGTGCTCGCCGCCGGCGGGATCGCCGACGGACGCCAGGTCGCAGCCGCCCTCGCGCTCGGCGCGGAAGGTGTCTGGTGCGGGTCTGTCTGGTTGACGACTGACGAAGCGGAAACACACCCGGTTGTGAAAGCGAAATTCCTTGCCGCCTCGTCCACCGACACCATCCGTTCCCGCGCCAAGACCGGCAAACCGGCCCGGCAGCTGAAGTCCGCATGGACCGAGGAATGGGAGGACCCCGCAAACCCCAAGCCGTTGCCCATGCCACTGCAGGGGGCCCTCGTCGCGGAAGCTGAGACCCGTATCGCCCGCTCGGCCGCCACCAACGACGGAGCCCGCCAACTCATCAACTACTTCGTCGGTCAGGCCGTGGGACAGATGAACCAGCCGAAGCCTGCGGCGAAGGTCGTCCTCGAGATGGTAGAGGGGTACATAGACGCCGCGAGCCGGCTTGGTTCGACGCTCACCACCGCGTGAGCGCCGATCATCTCGTATCGAGTTACGGATACTGGGCGGTCTTCGTCCTCGTTGGTCTGGAGAGCATCGGGATCCCACTTCCGGGCGAAACGATCCTCATCGTCGCCAGCACGCTCGCAGGCAAGTACCACCACCTGAGCGTCTGGGGCATCTTCGCGGCGGCATCCGCAGGGGCGATCATCGGCGACAACATCGGCTTCTGGGTCGGCGACAAGGGCGGTTACCGGCTCCTCCGCCGCTTCGGGAAGTACATCCACCTCGATGAGGGCAAGCTCAAAGTCGGCCGCTACATCTTCGACCGCCACGGGGGCAAGGTCGTGTTCTTCGGCCGCTTCGTATCGGTGTTGCGCACCTACGCCGCCTTTCTCGCCGGAACCAACAAGATGCGGTGGCGCGCCTTCCTCGTCTTCAACGCGGCCGGCGGGATCCTGTGGTCCGGCATCTACTCGTTCGCGGCCTACTACGCCGGCGACAGCCTCCGGCACGCCTCCGGCAAGATCGACATCATCATCGGCGCCATCGCTGTTGTCGTGATCGTCGGCGTGTTCCTCTTCATCCGGCACCAGGGTGGAAAGCTGCAGGAGCGCGCCGAAGCCGCCTACCCCGGACCCCTTGCGTAGAGAGGCTCTGCGAACCTCTTCAGCCGCTATCGGGGAAGTGATGCGCCGTGATCGTGTGCGGATCGGTCGAACCGTCGGCACTGCAAGGGTTCAGGTGGATCGTCGCCCCCGCCAAACGGGGAAGCTCGTGCAGCAAGCGGTGCTCCGCTTCCTCCGCGACGGCGTGAGCCTCTGAGAGAGTCAGCGCGGCATCCGCGCCGATGTCGGCCTCGGCAAGCAACTCGTGGCCCACCCAGCGGACCCGCACCCGGTCGACACGCGAGACCCGCGGGACCGCGGCCAACGCGTCCCGGGCGGAGTCAACCAAGTCAGGGTCGACGGAGTCCATCAACCGCCGGTAGATGTCGCGGGCGGCGTTCTTCAACACCATCAGCACGGCGACGGTGATCACCAGCCCGACCACGGGGTCCGCCTGCTTCCATCCCGCAGCCACTCCTGCCGCGCCCGCCACCACCGCCAAGGAAGTGAACCCGTCCGTGCGAGCGTGCATCCCGTCCGCGACGAGCGCAGCCGAGCCGATCCGCCGTCCGACGCGGATGCGGTAACGCGCCACGAGCTCGTTGCCGGCGAATCCCACGAACCCTGCAGCGACCACCCACCCGACACCCTGCATCGACCGGGGATGCTGGAGCCGTAAGACGGCCTCCCAGGCAGCGAGGACGGACGAGCCCGCGATGACAGCGACGATGAATATGCCTGCCAGGTCCTCTGCTCTTCCGTAGCCGTAGGTGTAGCGCTCGTTCGGGGGGCGCCGGCCGATCCAGAACGCGATGCCGAGCGGCACCGCGGTGAGAGCATCCGCGAAGTTGTGGATCGTGTCGGACAGCAGCGCGACCGAGCTGCTGACTATCACCACCGCCAACTGGATCGCCGCCGTGACGGCAAGCCCCGCCAACGACACCTTCAACGCCCGCATTCCCTCGTCCGTCGACCCGAGTGCTGCGGCGATCGAGTCGCCGGCGTCGTGGCTGTGCGGCACGAAGATCGACTTCACGAACCCCACCGGCCCGCCACGGTGAGTGTGATCGTGGGCGTCCCCGTGATCGTGGTGGTGCTCGTGCGCCACGTGCTTACCCTACCGATCAGCTGGAGTGCTATGACGGTGTTATGCCCGATGCAGACGCGCACGCCGCCCAGATCGCGGAGCGGGGTTGGACGGTCATCGAGGACGCGATCGAACCTCAGCTCCTCGACGCCCTGGCCGAGGATCTCGCCCGCCTCGAAAAGGAGCTCGACGTCCAGCCCGCGACCAACTCGTTCGAGGGCCACCGCACCCTGCGCGTCTACAACCTCCTCGCCCGTGGGGAGATCTGGTGGAAGGTCCCGGTACACCCGGTCGTGCTGCCGGTAGTCGAGAGAGTCCTCGATCCGGGGTGCCTCGTCTCGTCCCTCTCCTCGATCAACATCGGGCCCGGCGAGACGGCCCAGCCCATCCACTCGGACGACCAACTGATCCCCATCCCCAAGCCGCACCCGCCGACCGTGTGCAACACCATGTGGGCCCTGACCGACTTCACCGAGGAAAATGGCGCGACCCGCGTGATCTCCGGCACCCACCTGGCAGACGCCTCTCCCGACTACGGCAGCCCGTATGACTCGGAGCCTGCAGTGATGCGCCGGGGGAGCGTGTTGGTGTGGCACGGCAGCCTCTGGCACGGCGGCGGTGCCAACACGACATCCGAGCGGCGGATCGGCATAGCCATGAACTACTGCGCCGGCTACATACGCCAGCAGGAGAACCAGCAGCTGGGCATCCCGCCCGCGGACGTCGCCCGCATGCCGCGCCGCCTTCAGGAGCTCGTCGGTTACGGCATCTACAGCGGGCTCATCGGCCACATCGACAAGCACTCACCCGGGGCCGTGCTCGCCAGGTCCGCGTCCGAGTCCGACTCGCCGATGGTCTGGGACGTGGTCGGCTAGTCGTTGGCACCCTCCGGCCGCGGGTAGCGTCTTGGGGGTGACTCTGGCCGGACACCCCGACACCGCGCCTCGGCAGGGCGCAGCGTGGGACGCCTACCGCCGGCGCGTGGCGACCCTCCAGCGGCAGTACGGCGCGATCCCCGCCGGCGATACCGTTCGCCTCGCCAAGAAGACGTCCAACCTGTTCCGCCCTCGCGCCCGCGACGCAGGACCCGGCCTCGACGTCGCAGCCTTCGACGGCGTGATCGAGGTCGACGCTGCCGCCCGCACCGCGGACGTGCAGGGGATGACCACTTACGAGCATCTGGTCGACGCCACGCTGCCGCACGGCCTGATGCCGCTGGTCGTGCCCCAGCTGAAGACGATCACCCTGGGCGGGGCGATCACAGGGTTGGGCATCGAGAGCTCGTCGTGGCGCAACGGCATGCCTCACGAGTCGGTCCTGGAACTCGACGTGATGACCGGAGCCGGCGAGGTCGTCACGGCAACCCCGGGCGGCGACCACAGCGACCTGTACTACGGATTCCCCAACTCTTACGGGACGCTCGGCTACGCGCTGCGGGCGCGCATAGAGCTCGAGCCGGTGCAGCCGTTCGTGCATCTCCGCCACCTCCGTTTCCGTCGCTTCGACGACCTCGTCGAGACGCTTGCGTCCGCCTGCTCCACCGGGGTCCATGACGGAGAAAGACTGGACTTCGTCGACGGTTGCGTCTTTTCCCCCGAAGAGAGCTATCTGACGCTCGGGTCGTGGTCCGATGAAGCTCACGCCGTCAGCGACTACACCTGGATGGACATCTACTACCGGTCGATCCAGTCGCGCAGCGAGGACTGGCTCACCGCCCGCGACTACCTGTGGCGCTGGGACACGGACTGGTTCTGGTGCTCGCGTGCGTTCGGCGCGCAGAAACGTTGGGTGCGCCGGCTCGCCGGTCGCCGCTTCCTGCGCAGCGACGTGTACTGGAGAATCAAGGCCCTCGAGGACCGCTACCACCCCAAGGCGCGCATCGACCGGGCCCTCGGCAGGCCCGCCCTCGAAGACGTCATACAGGACATCGAGGTTCCGATCGAACGGCTCGCCGAGTTCGTCGAGGGTTTCCAGAGGGAGGTGCCGATCAGCCCGTTCTGGCTCTGCCCGCTGCGGCAGCGAGACCCGGACGCGGCCTGGGACCTGTACCGCCTCGACCCTTCGGTCGTCTACGTCAACGTCGGCTTCTGGTCGAGCGTGCCGCTGGCACCCGGTATGGATCCAGCGCACCACAACCGTTGGGTCGAGGACGAAGTGGACCGCCTCGGCGGGCGGAAGTCCCTGTACTCGACAGCGTTCTACGACGAGGACCGCTTCTGGGACCTCTACAACGGACCCGCCTACCGGACCCTCAAGTCCCGCTACGACCCTGACGGCCGGCTGCTCGGCCTCTACGAGAAATGCGTCCGATCCGCATGACCGCCCCGACTACGGAGGACACATGGCCAACCGCACCGCTATAGCGCCCGTACTCGCCAAAGTGATCGGCCCCGGCAAGCCGATCGCATTCGAGGCCTTCGACGGCAGCAGCGCAGGCCCGGCCGACGCGGAGAGCCGGATCCTCGTCAGGGACCCCCGCGCTCTCAACTGCGTGGCCACCGCCCCGAGCGACCTCGGCCTCGCACGGGCCTACGTGTCCGGCTACATGGATCTCGAAGGCGACATGTACACCACGTTGGAGATGCTGGCGGCGGAGACCGTGGGGTCGTTGTCGTGGGCGGACCGGCTGGGAGTGCTGCGCGATCTCGGTCCTGGCATCCTCCGTCCTGTTGCCCCACCACCGGAGGAGGTGCACCCGGGGCCGTGGTGGGGGCTGCGCCACTCCGTCAGCCGCGACTCGCGGGCGATCAGCCACCACTACGACGTCTCCAACAAGTTCTACGAGTGGCTGCTCGGTCCCTCGATGGCATACACGTGCGCGGTATACCCCCATGACGGGGCGTCGCTCGAAGAGGCCCAGGAGGAGAAGGTCGACCTGGTCTGCCGCAAGCTCGACCTCCAGCCTGGCCAGCGGTTGCTCGACGTCGGTTGCGGGTGGGGGACCATGGTGGTGCACGCGGCGAAGCACTACGGGGTGCGGGTGGTCGGCGTCACCTTGTCGCGCCAGCAGGCCGAGTACGCGCAGAAGCAGATAGCCGAGCTCGGGCTGTCGGACCTGGCGGAGGTGCGCCACGACGACTACCGCAACGTGACGGAGACCGGTTTCGACGCGGTCAGCAGCATCGGCCTGACCGAGCACATCGGAGCCAAGAACCTCGCCGGCTACGTCCGTTTCCTGGCTTCGAAGCTCCGCCCCCATGGCCGCCTGCTGAACCACTGCATCACCCGCGCAGTGACGTCGGCGCCGGCGCGCCCCGGCGGTTTCATCAACCGCTACGTGTTCCCCGACGGCGAGCTCGAAGGCGCCGGCACCATCATCTCCGCCATCCAGGACAACGGCTTCGAGGTCCGCCACGAGGAAAACTTCCGCGAGCACTACGCCCGCACGTGCACTGCGTGGGGGGCGAACCTCGAAGCCCACTGGGACGAGGCGGTCCGCGAGGTGGGGGAGGGGCGCGCCCGGGTGTGGCGCCTCTACCTGGCCGGCTCGCGTCTCGGGTTCACGCAGCGGCGCATCGAGCTGCACCAGGTGCTGGCGGTCAAGAGCGTCGACGGCGTGTCGGGCATGCCCCTCGAGCGGCTCGAGTTCCCCCGCCGGCGCTGAGACCCGCCGGCGCTGAGACCCGCCGGCGCTGAGCCCCGCCGGCGCTGAGCCCCGGCTCCCCGCCCGCCAAAAGTCGTTAGCAACGCTAACTGGGTAGCTTAACTATCCCGTGGGGATACTTAACCTACCCACTACCTGAGGCAGCCCAGACCGAAGGCCCCTCCGAGCTCTCAGGCCGCCTGCACCCGCCGGCGGGCGATCATCGACGCGTCCGGCCAGCGCACGTCGCTCACCCAGCGCAGCTTCTCCATGACCTTGATGAGCATGGCGCTCGAATCGATCTCGAAGAGGCGTACACCGTGGCGGGCGGACGTCGGCTCCGCATGGTGGAAGTTGTGCCAGGACTCCCCAAACGACGGGATCGCCAGCCACCACACGTTCTGGCTCCTGTCACGCGTGCGGAACGGCCGGCGGCCCTTGATGTGGCACACCGAGTTGATGGCGAAGGTCACGTGGTGGAGCAGGCCGACCCGCACCAGGCTCCCCCAGAAGAAGGCTGTCACCGCACCCTGCCACGACCACGACCACAGGCCGCCGACCAGAGGCGGGAGCAGCATCGACACGGTGACCCAGAGCGGGAAGGTGCGCGACACCCGGCTTATGTCCTTGTCGGCGACGAGCTCGGGGGCGTAGTGGTTCTCGGATGTCTTGTCCCAATCGAAGAGCCAGCCGACGTGGGAATAGAAGAAGCCCTTGGTCAACGCCAGCAGGCTGGTCCCGTATCGCCAGGGCGAGTGCGGGTCGCCGGGCTTGTCGGAGAACCGGTGGTGGCGGCGGTGGTCGGCGACCCACTGGATGACCGAACCCTGGATCGCCATGCTCCCGGCGACCGCGAGGACCACGCGGAGCCAGCGCCGGGCTCTGAATCCCCTGTGCGTGAAGTAACGGTGGAAACCCACGGTCACCCCGTGCCCGGTCAGCGCGTACATGAACACCGCTATCACCGCGTCACGCCACCCGAGGCCCCGCCCCCACAGCAGCGGGATAGCTGCGCCGAGAGCGACGAAGGGCAAGGTCATGAAGAGCAGGAGGAGGATCTGCTCGGTCCAGGTCTTCGTCTCGGGTACTTCGGCGTCAGCATCCGGAGAATCCAGGGCAACGGCGTCTACGGCAGCCTCAGTGAACGTCAATTGACCTCGTCTCTTGGGGCGAACGGCCGCCGCTGTGTGGGCCGGCCGGACGGTGCGGCTCCCATTCTCGCATGTCCCGACGGACCCCGCGTACGCGCGGCCCGCGCGCTACCTTGGCCGCGCTATGAGGCCGGTGGAGCGCGTGTTGCTCGCCACTGCGTCCGCGATCCTCGCAGCCGGTGTAGCCGGCGCAGTCACCGTCGGTAGGGCACCGTCCACCCGCGGTTCCGCACCGCCGCATACGAGCACGACCAGCGGCTTCCACAACCCGTCGAACACCACCACGACGGTCCCATCCGCTACGACGGCCCCCGGCGGACCCGGACCCGATTCGGCTGCCCTAACCGCCGGCATGCTGGCGCCGGTCGACCTGGGCGGCTTCTACCGGGTCAACGATCCCTACGCATCGACCGTGCTGGCCACCGCTCCGTGTCTCGCCGGCGTGGGCCCCTCGCAGGCTCAGAGCGGGCGAGCGTTCACAGGGCTCGTCGTGCCGGGCGGGCACCCGGCCATAACCGAGGTGGCGACCTCCTACCCGGGCTCTGCAGCAGAACAGGTCTTTCATTCCGTCAACGACGCGCTCGCCGCGTGCAGTGCCTTCTCCGCCAACCTCGCCGGCCAGAACATACGTGTCCAACTGTCCCCCCAGAGCACCCCTGCGGTCGGGGACGCATCCGACTCGTACGGGGGGACCTTCGCCGCCGGCGGCAAGACCTGGTCCCTCCAACTCGAGGTCGTGCTCGACGCGAAGATCGTCCTCGTGGTCGTCTACGCCGACACGGTCCCGCCGACCAATGCCATCTACGGCGACCTTCCCTCCACAGTGGGCGCAGCGATAGGGAAGCTGGCCTAGCCTGCCGGGCCATGGCCACTCGCAGGGCGACCCACACCGAAGCAGCCGCTGCTCTCGCAGAACGCGATCCCGTGATCGCCGGCCTGGTCGACCGGGTGGGACCGCCGAAGCTGCGCAAGCCCTTCGACACCCACTTCGCGGCCCTGGTGCGCTCGATCGTCTACCAGCAGCTGGCCGGTAAGGCCGCCGCCGCCATACACGGTCGCCTGGTCGTCGCTCTGGACGGGGATGTGCGCCCGGAGACGCTCAGCGCGCTCCCCGATGAAGCCATGCGCGCCGCCGGCCTGTCGGCCAACAAGTCGGCGTCTCTGAGGGACCTCGCCGCGAAGGTTCTCGACGGGACGGTCGTGCTCGACCCAGCCGGCCTGCGCCGCGAACCCGACGAAGAGGTGATCGCGCGCTTGTCAACGGTGAGGGGCATCGGTGTGTGGACCGCGCAGATGTTCCTGCTCTTCCAGCTCCGGCGCCTCGACGTGTGGCCGACCGGCGATCTCGGTGTACGGCGGGGCTTCGGGCTGGCGTGGAAGGTCCCGATGCCGACACCCAAGCAGCTCGAGCCCCTCGGGGACCCGTTCGCCCCGTACCGGTCCGTCGCCGCGTGGTACTGCTGGCGCGCGTGCGAGGTGTACGCAGGCGCCGCCGAGAGCGCCCTTACGACGTGATCGACCGATGAAAAGACTCCTCGTCGTGCACCACACGGTCTCGCCGGCCACTCACACGCTCCACCTTGCGGTCGTGGCCGGAGCGCGCGACCCGTCCCTTCATGACGTGGACGTGGTGGAGAAGCCGGCGCTCGCTGCCACCGCGACAGACGTGCTCGAAGCCGACGGCTACCTCCTCGGCAGCCCGGTAAACCTGGGCTACATATCCGGCGCGTTGAAGCACTTCTTCGACCAGATCTACTACCCGTGCATCGGAGCGACGCGGGGGAGGCCCTTCGGCGTGTACTTGCACTCGAACTCCGACGCCGCCGGAGCTCTGCGGGCGATCACCACGATCACGACGGGCCTCGAATGGCACCAGTCGCAGGCGCCCCTGGTCGTGGCCGGCGAGCCCGGCCCCGACGAGGTAGCCGCCGCCCGGGAACTGGGCGCGAGCGTCGCTGCCGGGCTGCTGCTCGACTGAGCGGAGAACCTTTACCGCTGCGCGGAGGGCTTGCCCACCGACGCGAGGTCCTCGTCCATCTTGTCGAGCATCCGCTCCACGACCGCGCGCCGCGCTCGGGTCTTGGTTCCCGACACCGCCCCGCGCCTGAGCGCGGATAGCCGCTGTGCCTCCTCCATGGCGACGTCGATCACCCCCGCCGGCGCCACATCGTCGAGGAAGCCGGAACGGACGGCGGCTTCGGGCCCACCGATCTCACCGAGCACGATCCGGTCGAACTCGCCTGCCGGCATCCGGTAGCGCGCCAACTCCACCGCCCACACGGGGAGCGGCATGCCGATGGCGACCTCGTTGAGGCCGATCTTGTATTCGCCCGCCGCTCCGATGCGCCGGTCACCGGCCAGCAGCACGAGCGCGCCTGCCGCGAGGGCGTGGCCGGTGCAGGCGACCACAACCGGCATCGGGTGTAGGACGAGCCTTGCCACGAACCTCCCGCCGGCGGCGACGAGCGCCCGCATGGAGTCTTCGCTCGAAGTCATCGTCGCCAGGTCGAAGCCCGCGGAGAAGCGCCCGTCCCGACCGGCCAGCAACAGCGCGGACACGCCCTCGTCGGCGGCCGACTTCTCGAGCGCCTCGGACAGCTCAGCGAGAACGTCGAGCGTGTAGACGTTGGCCTTGCCGTCGTCGTGGGTGACGACCGCAACCCTGTCCTGTACCTCGTAGGTCACCGGCATGGCCGCAGATGCTAGGGCCACCCGTCAACCGAGCTCATCCCGGCAGTTCGCCCAGGAGCAGGTAGCCCCCGCCTCCCGGGAGGATGCCGAAGAAATGGTCCAGCCCTGTCTGGCCACCTCGCGACCCCAGGTAGGGGGCGCCGAAATCGAAGACACCGCCGTCGGAGGCGACCAACCAGTAGCCACCCGTCGAAGGGTCGGCAGCCATCCCGACCACGGGCTGGTTCAACACCAGGCTGCCGGTGGACCCGTAGAAGTGGGCGTCGCCGAACGTGAAGATCCCCCCGTCGGCTGCCGCGAGCCAGTAGCCACCCCCGTCGGGCGTCGACGCCATCCCCACCACCGGCTGGTTCAGTTTGACGCTGCCCATCGAGCCGTAGAAGTGGGCGTCGCCGAATGTGAACACGCCGCCGTCGGCTGCCGCGAGCCAGTAGCCACCCCCGTCGGGCGTCGACGCCATCCCCACCACCGGCTGGTTCAGTTTGGCGCCGCCCATCGAGCCGTAGAAACCAGCTCCCCCCATCGTGAACACCCCACCGTCGGCAGCAGCGAGCCAGTAGGCGCTGGCCGTCGCCGGATCCGCCGCTGCGCCGACGAACCCGCGGTTCGACCGCACCGCCGGCGAGGTCGCAAGAGGCGACGAGAAGGCGTAGGCATCGCTAATGACCGGTCCGAACCACGGGTCGCCACAGATCGCAACGAACGAGTACCCGCGCGACTCGAGACCGGTGATGATCCCTGGAAGCGCGCCGACGGTCTCCTGGCGGTTTCCGCCACCGTCGTGCAGGTCGACGACTGCACCCGGGAACGCGGCGCCGACGACGCGCGACACGATCGTCTGAGTCCCTGGCAGCGACCAGTCCCTGGGGTCGACCGAATAGCTCATCGTCGTGAGATTCCGTTGCGCGAGCTGGGCGAGCACAGTGGAATTCCAGTCGTTGTACGGCGGTCTCACGCACGACGGCGTCACGCCGGTCAACGACCGGAGCTCGTTCTGCGTCTGGTCCACCTGGTAGCTGAACGCCGATACCGGGATCGTCGCCAGGTCCGGGTGACTCCACGTGTGGTCCTCCACGGGATACCCCGCGCTCGCGAGCTGCCGTGTGTACTGCGGATAGCTGCTGGCGTTGACGCCGATCTCGAAGAACGTCGCGGGCACGTGGTAGCGCTCCAGCACGGACAACACCTGTGGCGTGTACGGCCCGGGTCCGTCGTCGAACGTGAGGGCGACATACTTTTGCCCGGCGGTCCAGCCGGTACCAGGAACCTGGTAGGTGTAGAACGCCGGCGCCGCCGACGAAGCCCCCGCGCGCGGGGCGAGCACCGAGCAGCACCCGGCGATCATCACCAGGCATACCGAGACCTTCAGGCCCTTCATTCGTTTGCCCCCACTCTCTTGACGCCCCCGCTGCCCGGGGACGACCACACGCAGACTACCCGGCGCCGGTGGATTCCGCTGGGAGCCGCCTCGACGCGACCAGCGCCAATAGCGCGACCAGAGCCGCTGCTGCGAACGCCGCGAGGAGCCCGTCGCGGGTGCTGGCCCGATGCTGATGCGCCACGGCGACAGCAGCGCCGGCGACGCCTGTGCCGAGCGCCGTGCCCAGCAGGTCCGACAACTGCAATCCGGCGCTCGCTTCCCCGACGCGGGCAGGATCGGCGAGACCGAGCACGATCAACGACGTCGGCGAGTACGCCGTCCCTATCCCGAACCCGGCAACGCCCCATGCGAGAGGGGCCACCCACAAAGGCACCGATCGTGACAGCAGCGACGCCATCGCCACGATCCCGGCCACCACGAACATCAACCCGCCGGCGACCAGCGTACGGGCGCCGCGTACCGACGCCAGCCTCGCCTGGACCCATGAGCCGGCCGTCCACGTAACCGTCGCAACCGTCAGGGTCAGGCCGGCGAACGTCGTCGACGTGTGCCGCACAGACGTCAACGCCAGTGGAACGTAGGCGTCGCCCGCGAAGTAGGCGAACGTGAGCAGCCCGCGCACCAGGACAGCCGCCGGCACCCCCGGCCGTGCCCGCAGCGTCCCGGGCGGCGTGAGCTTTTTCAGCGCAGGGAAAAGAGTCCCCGCGCCGACGGCAACGAGCGGGACCGAGGCTGCCGGCTCCGCTGCGCTGAGGCCTGCGAGGAACAGCCCGGCGCCGGCAGCGACTGCCAGCGCCGGCACGACCCGCGCTCCGGCCGGTCTTTTCCCCGGTTCCGCGTCTGAGTGGGGCATCGCCGGGATCGCGATCGCGGTTGCCACGACGACGAGCGGGATCAGCCCCACGAACACCCACCGCCAGCCCGCCAGGTTCGCGATCTGCGCCGCCAGCGCCGGGCCTATCAGCCCCGGGACGATCCACGCGGTCGACATGACCGCGAACATCCGCGGCCGGGACTGGGGTGGGTACGTGAACCCGACGGCGACGTACGCCGCCGCCGGCACCATGCCCGCTCCGAGACCCTGCACAACCCGGCCTCCGACGAGCACCGGCATGTCGGGCGCCGATCCGCCGATCGCCAGACCGACCGCGAACACAGCGAGCCCCAGGGCCATGGGATAACGGGGGCCGCGAGCGTCGGCCATCGACCCGCCGGCAACGGTACCGAGGAGGCTCGAGAGGAAGAAGGCGCTGAACACCCACCCGTACAGACGGATGTCGCCCAGGTGATGGCTGACGACGGGGAGGATCGTCGCGACCGACAGGCTCTCGAACGCGATGAGCGTGACCGTCATCACCAAGCCGGCGGTCACCCTTCTTCGCCCCGGAGCCCACACCCCGCCGGCGGTCGCCTCGCGCCTGCGGGTCTCCATGGCGTCACAACGCTACGGTGACCTCGATGCTTCAGGAGCCTCTTTCCGCCGGCGGAGCCTTCCAACCCCTCTCGGGTGTGACGGTGGTCGAGGCGGCCTCGTACGTGAGCGGACCGTTCGCGGCGATGATGCTCGCCGACCTCGGAGCCAGGGTGACCAAGGTGGAGCCTCCGGGCGGCGACCCTTACCGGCGCTTTGGGCGGGCGGTGCAGGGCACCGGGATCATGTTCGCCAACGTCAACCGCAACAAACGGTCCGAGGTCGTCGATCTCAAGGCCGATTCCGGGCGGCGGCGCCTGCGGGCCCTGGTCGCGGAAGCGGATGTGTTCCTCACTAATTGGCGGCCCGGCGTGGCGGAAGAACTCGGGTTCGACGAGTCCTCGTTGCGTTCGCTCAACCCGCGTCTGGTGTGGTGCCGCGTGAGCGGCTTCGGCCAGGACGGCCCGCTCGCCGGCGCACCGGCGTTCGACACGGTCATCCAGGCGAGGGTGGGCTTGATGTCGGTGCAGGGGGGCGCCGGCTCGCCGGACTCCGTGCGGGGGTACCTGGTGGACAAGGTGACGGCGTCGTTTGCGGCTCAGGCGATCATGGCGGCCCTGCTTCAGCGGGCTTCCACCGGCGAGGGAGGGGTAGTCGACGTGTCGATGCTCGACGCGATCGCGTATTTCATGGGCCCCGAGCTGCTCGCCGAGCGGACCCGCCTCGAGGACGGAGAGGGAAGGCCGGCGCTTGCCGAGCAGCTGACAGCGCTGCGGTGCGTGCAGACCTCCGACGGGTGGGTACTGGTCAGCCCCGTGCGCGCCAAGCAGCTCAAAGGCATGGCTGCTGCCGCCGGTCATCCCGAGTGGGTGGACGAGCTTCGCGGCGAAGCGGATCCCGGACGTCGAACTGCGCGCATCTACGACCTCGTCGCCGGCGTCACGCCGTCCGCCACGACCGCCGACTGGCTGGAGCGCTTCGAGGAGCACGACGTTCCTGCGGCCCCGGTCCTCGACATCGACGAGCACCTCGCGGACCCTCAGGTCGAGCACAACCGCACCTACGTGTACTACGACCATCCGGCCCTGGGCCGGATCCGCCAACCGCGCCATCCGACCCGCCGGCCCGGCGCCTCCGACCAGCCCGACCCGTCGCCGTCGCCGGCTCTCGACGAGTAGACCGGCCCAGGGCCTTGCCGGCGTCACAGGCCGGCGCAATGATGTGAAAGCGGTCCGGCCAACCCGCCGGATGCGTATCTCGAGGTCGTAGCGCCGCCCGACGGCGCCCGTTTCGCCTCCTGTATTGCACGCCACGGCGTGCCTGGCGAATGGCGGCGCGCCACCGGCGCGTCAGTCGCACGACAGGAGGTCGTACATGTCCCGTTCGGTTGATCTGTTCATCTCGTCGCCCGAGCCACTCGACGCGGTGGCCACGAAGATCAGTGACCTCGCGAAGGTGAGCGTTGTCGCCGGCCCCGATGGGCGTTGGGAGGTGCGTGAAGGCGACACGTCGGCGTCGTTGTACGAGCACCGGTACATCGACGACGGCGACCTGTTTCTCAGCCACTACCAGTACGTCCTGTCGGGGCAGGCGCCGGCGACGTCCCGGCCCCAGGACACCCCGGAGGCTGCGCTTTTGCGTCGGGTGGGGTCCGTGTTGCAGCAGGGGACGTCCTGGCCGGTGCTGCTGGTGCTCGACCTGCAGTACAGGGAGCAGGTCTCCGCAACCCCGGCAGCGGCCGGCGCAGGCGAACGCGAAGGCTCCAACGGGAGCACCCCGTGACCGCCCTCGAGTCCGCCGGCGGGCCGCCTCGTGACGGTGCCGCCCGGCAGCGGCCGTTCCTGCCCATCGCCGACGCTCTGGCCTCGTGCGCCCGCGGCAGAGGCTCGCTCGACGAGTCCGCTCGCCGGCTCAGCCACGAGGAGCTACGCGTGGCGCGAACGTTCGCTGGCGAGGGCCACGACGTGAAATCGGTTCCGGAGCGGAGGGGGAGCGGGCGTACAGCGGACCTCGAAGTATGCGGTACGCCCGTGGAGGTCAAGTCGTGGTTGGCCCTGTCCGACCGGCGCGGAGTCGCGCCGAGCCCCAGATCGGTCGTCAACAAGCTGATCTCGGCCGAAGGGCAGAGCGCCGTCGTGGTGCTTTCCGCCGCCGGGAGCGGACTGTCGGCGTCGGATGCCTCCGCGGGGGTCGCCCGCTACGCGACCCTGCGACCGCGTTCCAACATCAGCTCGGTCCGGGTGATGGGCGACGGCTACGACCTCTCCTGGCGTCGCTCGCCGAGTTTGGAGCTGCGCCGGTCGGCGGCGAGGGTGCCGGGCAGGGCGGCGGAGAGGGGCATCGGCATCGAGCCTCTTTAGGTGCGCGAAGCTTCCCCTGTGAAGGGAGCGGCGCCGCTGCCCGAGGAAGGCTCGTGGGAAGCACAGGTCAGCGCACTGCTGGCGGTGGAAGGTTGCGGCGCGCTCGCCGAGTCGTTCGTGGCGAGCGTCCCGAGCAGCTACCGCGATCAGACCGGCCCTCCCGACGCCGTCCGGGATGCGATCGAGCTGGCGTCCCTGGGCGACGCCGGCGCGGACACCGGGGCCCCCGCCACAACCGCCGACCGCGCCTTCGGCGGACCGCACCGTCTCGCCGTGCGCCCCTCCGCGGATCCCGAGTGTACGTTCAGGATCCGCCGTTACGGCGAGCACGGCATCGAGCTCACCAGACTCCTGCCGATCCTCGAGAGCTTCGGGCTCGTGGTCGTGGATGCCATACCTCACCGGTTCCTCCCCACCGCCGCCGGCGGCGGATCAGCGATGCACATCGACGACATCGGCGTGCGGACCGACTCGCCCCACGGCGTGGAGGCACTGCGCTTCGTTCCCGACATACACGGCCCCCGCCTCGTGTCGGCGCTCGAAGCGGTGTCGCGCGGCGAGACGGACGTCGACTCGCTCAACCGCCTCGTGACGGTCGCCGCCCTCGATTGGCGCCAGGTCGCGTTGCTGCGCGTCTACCTGCGCTACTGGACCCAGGCCGGCGCCGGCACCGACGCTGTCGAGCTGGCCGATCCCTTGGTGCAGTTCCCCGACTTCGCCCGTTCCCTCGTCGGGTACTTCCAGGCCAGCTTCGACCCGGCCCTGTCCCGCGGTCCCGGCAACGTCGCTCCCGGCGAGGCTGCTGAACGCGCCCGTTGCCTGGCGGCGTTGGACCTGGTGCCGCACCTCGAGCAGGACCGCGTCCTTCGCGGGTTCCTCGCCCTCGTGGATGCGACGCTGCGGACCAACTACTTCATGACCGACGCCTGCGGCGCTCACCGCCCGGCGATAGTCGTCAAGTTCGACAGCGCTCTCGTGCCCAACCTGCCCAAGCCGCGGCCGAAGGTGGAGGCGTTCGTGCACGGGCCGAACGTGGAGGGCGTACACCTGCGCGCCGGGCTCATCGCGCGCGGTGGTCTCAGGTCCAGCGACCGGCCGCACGATTTCCGCACCGAAGTGCTCGACCTCGCGTTCGCGCAGGTGAAGAAGAACGCCATCATCGTCCCGACGGGAGCAAAGGGCGGGTTCGTCTCGCGGGCGCCGTCGTCGGACACCAAGCCCTGGGCCCACGGCGGCTCTACGGACACGCCGGCGAGCGACCCTGCATCGGTACGTTCGGCTTACGAGGTGTTCGTCGAGTCGTTGCTCGACATCACCGACAACGTCGTCGGCGGCGAGACGATCGTCCCCCGGGACCTGGTAGCGAGGGACGGTCCCGACCCGTACTTCGTGGTGGCGGCGGACAAGGGCACGGCGACCTTCTCCGACCTCGCCAACTCCGTCAGCGAGAGGAACGGCTTCTGGCTCGGCGACGCCTTCGCGTCGGGCGGATCCAGGGGATATGACCACAAGCGGCTGGGCATCACCGCCCGCGGCGCGTGGGTCGCGGTGGCCCGCCACTTCCACCAGTTGGGCATCGACGTGCAGGCCGAGCCGGTCACTGTCGTCGGGGTCGGCGACATGTCAGGCGACGTCTTCGGCAACGGCATGCTGCAGAGCGAGCAGATCAAGCTCGTGGCGGCATTCGACCACCGGCACGTGTTCATCGACCCCGACCCTGACCCGTCTACCTCTTACGCCGAGCGGACGAGGATGGCCACCCTCGAGCGCTCGAGCTGGGCCGATTATTCCGCTGCGGCCATCTCCGCCGGGGGCGGTGTATGGGCGCGAGACGCGAAGTCGATCCCGCTCGCACCCGCAGCCCGGCGTGCGCTCGGCGTGGAGGCGGAGGAACTCAGCCCGCCCGAGGTCATCTCGGCGATCCTCTCGGCGCCCGTCGACCTGCTGTGGTTCGGCGGCATCGGAACGTTCGTGAAGGCTCCCACCGAATCCGATGCCGACGTGGGCGATCACGCGAATGACGGCGTACGCATCACGTCCGACCGCATCCGGGCCCGCGTGATTGCGGAAGGCGGGAACCTTGGCATCACCCAGCAGGCCCGCATCAGGTACTCCCGCCGGGGTGGGCGGATCAACACCGACTTCATCGACAACGCGGCCGGCGTGGCGACCTCGGACCGGGAGGTCAATCTCAAGATCCTCCTTGCCCTCGCCATCGAGGAGGGGCGGCTTCAGGCCGCCGACCGGGACGGCTACCTGCAGCGCGCAACCGACGAGGTGACGCGCGAAGTGCTCCGCCAGGTCGACCACAGCGTCGCTGCCCTCGACCGGGCGGTCCTCGCCAGCGCGCACGAACCGGACGCCTTTGTGGCCCTAATCGACACTCTCGAGGAATCCGGTCGTTTCGACCGGTCGGTCGAGTCACTGCCCGGCAGCGAGGAACTCACGGTGAGGCGCGAGGCCGGCGCCGGTCTCATCCGGCCTGAGCTCGCCGTTCTGCTCGCCTACGCCAAGTCCGACCTCGTCGACGCGATCGAGCCGTTGATGGAAGCCCGTGGCGGAGACTTCCTCGATTCCGTGACGCCCTACTTCCCCTCCGAGATCCGCACGGAATTCGCGGAGCTGATCCCGCGCCACCGGCTCCACCCGCAGCTGGCCGCCACCGACGTGGCAGGGGAGATCGTCGACCAGCTCGGGATCGTATGGGCGCACGAGACTGCCGCGGAGCTGGGCCGCAGCCTGCCCGAGGTCGCCACGGCCTTCTGGGCCGCCCGCCAGGTCATCGGGGCCGGGGACCTTTGGGCCGAGCTGGAATCACGAGGCCGTTCGGTGTCCGCCGACGCCGAGGCCGCGCTGCACGCGGAGATCGCTGGGTCGGTCACCCGGCTGACCCGCGCCTACCTTCTGCGTCCGGGCATGGCGTCGGTTCCGGACACGGTCGCCCGGGACATGCCGGTGACACGTGGACTTCGAGGACTGACCCTCGGGGAGCAGGCGAAAGCCTCCCTAGACCGTCTCGTCGAGCTCGGAGCTCCTGAGGATCTGGCCGAGAGTCTTTCCCGCTGCCAGCTGGTGTCAGCGGTCGGCGAGGCACAGCCGGTAGTGGAACTCACAGGGCGGCCCGTGGCTGAGGTGGCCGAGACCCTTGCCGCGATCGACCGGGCGGCGGGGACAGAAGCCGTGATGCGGGCCGTCGCCGCATCCGCTTCGACGATCCCGCCTCCGGCCAGGTTGACCCTGTGGCTGGGCAGATCCGTGCTCGACGACCTCGCCACCTGGAGAAGGAACGTCGCTGTCAAGGTCCTCTCCGCCGGCGGTGCGCCCTCGGAGTCACTGGCGGCGTGGCTGTCCGAGCAGCAGGAAGTCCTCGCGGGCGCCGCCCGGATGCTCGAGTCCACGCCGGCGGGCGGGGACATGCTCGACAGCGCCGTGCTGGTGGTGCGGCGGCTCCAAAGAGCGCTTTGACCTAGCCGGCGGCCTCCACCTCTTCGTCGTTGGCGATCCGCTCGGCTCCCGGTGGCGGGTTGGTGCCGCCCGGTTCGGCCACCAGAGCCCCGGTCGCGGTCCACGCTGCCTCGATCGCGTCGAGGCGTGCAGGTGCGCTCTGGCGGAGCCTCACAGCAACCGCCGTAACGAGGGTGTTGGCGAGGGCGATGCCGCCGGTGAGACTGTCGAACGGGCCGATCCCGCGGGCCGAGACGAAGAAGGTGTGCTCGGCCGCAGAGGCCAGTGGAGACAACGGGCTATCAGTCAGCGCGATCACGGCAGCTCCGCGCTCCGCGGCCCAACGCACGACCGACACGAGCGACCGCTCGTAGCGTCGTATGTCGACGGCCACCAGCGTGTCTTCGGCCTCGAGACCGGCGAGCGCACGGCTCACCGCGACCTCCGAGCCCCCTACCTGTGCGACGCCGTCCCGCAGCTGGCCGAGCTGCCCGGCCAGCACAGAACCGATCGGTGACATCACCTCTCCGGCGAGCACCCACACCCGCCGGCGGCGGTCGGCAAGGCGTGCGACGGACTCGTCGAGCATCCGCGGGTTGATCGCGTCCAGGGTGCTGAGGACGTTGTCCTGTTCCGCCGCCTGCACACGCGCGAGAAGATCCGACGGCGGTCGCTGGCGGATGCGGTCACGGGCCGGGCCCAGCTGGCGAGCCAGCTCCGATTGCACGTCCGCCTGGAGGTCGACGAAGCCCTCGTAGCCCAGCTTCACAGCCAGGCGAACGACCGACGGCCCACTCGTCCCCGCGCGGCTCGCCACTTGGGCGACGGTCCCGAACGCGATGGTCTGAGGCTCGCCGGCGAGAACCTCGGCGATCTTGCGCTCCGTCGAAGTCAACCGCTCCGCGTGCGCCACGATCCGCTCGACCACACCCATAACGTGCGCGGCAGCATAGGTCTATCGTGCGTCGAGGGGCGCCCGAATGTGCGATCGGGTCAGCGCGTGCGCAGGTCCAAGCCGAGCGAGCGGAGTTGGTCCGCGGGACGGTGGTAACCGCGCTCGAGGTGGTGAACTCCCCGCAGGACCGAGGTTCCCTCTGCAGCAGCCGCTGCGATGACGCTGGAGAACCCGGCGCGCACGTCGGGTATCTCCACCTCGGCTCCCTTCAACCGGGATACACCTCTCACGACGGCGGAGTGAAGGTTGCTCGTCTCGTAGAACCTGCACGCCGGTCCTCCGAGGCAGCTCGAGAACAACTCGATCTCCCCGCCCATCTTCTGCAGTGCCGGAACGTATACGAATCTGTCCTCGTAGACCGTCTCGTGCAGGACCGACATGCCTTCCGCCTGGGTGAACAGCACCAT
>Ga0307373_10002184_pt1 | contig 35572 bp, 35 predicted proteins | sample OX2MG_FD_202534 | JGI IMG/M metagenome (GOLD analysis project Ga0307373, IMG submission 202534) | Soil microbial communities from Risofladan, Vaasa, Finland - OX-2 | ecosystem: Environmental > Terrestrial > Soil > Coastal area > Acid sulfate soil | place: Finland: Risofladan, Vaasa | collected...
TAAACTGTGTAGTCATTCCGTCACGGGGTCGTCGAAGACCATTTTCTTCCTGAGTACTCATCATTCAATCACAAAGGGATGCCTTGACGCGCCGAGGATTATTGTTCGGAAGGGATCGTAGTTGAACAGTGAACGGAAGGGACTTGAGGTAAGGCTCATCGCAGAAAATGGCAACTACCACTCGATTAAAAGACGAACTTCAACTCTGTTGCGTCATCCCGACGCAATGTCTCTGCTACTGGGAATTGCAGTTGGGCTTGGCGTATGCGCGCCCCTATTAAATGGTAATCGTCTATTCCTTCTTGACTGGTCTGTTGGACCACATGTCGTAATCGCGACTCCGGCTGCCGTGGGACTCAATGGCGGGCTCACTGCAGGAATCGGCGCGTCTACTGCAGTGGCACTATTGAATCGCTTCGTCGCCGGCGCTTCGACTTGGCTGCCGTTGTTTGCGTTTTTCCCCGTTGCCGCCGTGGGCGCGGGACGACTTGCCGGCGGGTCTCGCTGGTCGCGCGTTGCGGCGGGAACGCTATACGCGGTCAACCCATTTGTATTCAACCGTCTCTACGTCGGTCACATTGCTCTGCTCATTGGTTATGCCCTTTTGCCCTTCGCTATCAAGACGGCCATTCGCTCCTTGTCATCGCAATCGCCATCGGTGCGTTGGTTCGGGCCGTCACTTTGGTGGGCGGGTCTTACTTCTTTGAGTCCCCATTTCGCGTGGATTTACGGTCTCGTTGTTCTCGGTGTCGCGATTGTTGCCATATTCAAAATGCGATATCCATTTCGTCGCGTAGCTATTTGGTTCGCCACATCCATGGTCACATTCAGTCTCATGAGCACTTACCTCCTATTGCAAGTTGGGTCGACGAATTTGCCAACTCGGGTCGGCTCCGTAAGTCTCAATCTTTATAGGACTAATGGGGATCCTCATTTGGGCCTATTTGCGAATGTGCTGTCTCTATACGGATTTTGGCGAACTGGGCCAGGTCCCGAACTTCCCAAGGATGTGATTATCGGATGGCCTTTCATAATGTTCGCGATTCTTGTGATCGTGGGGGTTGGCGCTTGGTACGCATTTCGCGGCCGTCCGATCGTTGACAAATCGGCAAATCTTGCAATCGTCGGAAAAGGCCAACAAGTTGAAAGTAAAGTGTCTAGGACGCGGACGACGAATGTAAACCATTCGTCCGAAATTGATCAGAAGAGCTTGGCGTCTCTTCTCGTATTTTTTGGCGTGATGGGGTATTTCCTCGCACTCGGCAATCAAGGACCATCTGGCTGGTTGTTCGTGTGGGCGTACAAACACTTGCCTTTCTTTTCAATTATGCGTGAGCCGCAGAAATTCCTCATGCTGCTCGCTTTGGCGTACGCCGTCTTCTTCGGTTGGGGAGTCGAACGACTATCGCAAGTCAACGTATCAACTACACGATTTGGCGCCGTTACGGCCGCGATGTTCTTGGGCGTCGCCCTTCCGCTCGGTTACTGTTCCACCATTTTTGATGGACTCGCTGGGCAGATCTCTTCGAGTCCTTTGCCTCAGGCGTATCAGTATGCCGACGCCCTAATGGGTACGGGCGCGGGTAACGTCCTCGTCTTACCGTGGCACATATATATGGAGTATCCCCTCTCCCATGGCCGAGTGATCACAAACGTGGGGCCAACGGCTTTCCGGAGGAACGTGATCTCCGGAGACAATGTTGAAGCCGACAACGTCGAAACGCAGTCCACATCACCACGATCTTCATACTTAGAAAATCTATTCCAAGAAGGCAACATGACCAGTAGTTTTGGTGCGCTGATCACCCCCTTAGGAGTGCGCTTCGTCGTACTCTCGAAGGCGGTTGATTGGGTTTCGTATAGTTGGCTGAACGATCAAAAAGACTTAACGCTAGTACTCGACGACCGATCGCTTGAAGTTTGGCGCAACCTGGCTTATGACGGAGTTGGTCAACGAGTGGCGAAGTTGTCCTCTGTTACGGACATCGCCGGTCTTCTGGCGCTGGCCAAGGAGAACGAACTAGGCGATGGCGCTGTAGTGATGGCTAAGTCGACAAATACGTCGTTCTCGGCGACTACTCCGAGAGCCTCAGCTTTGGCCAACGTGTCAACCACTCGAATGTCGGTCCGACAGCTGTCGCCCGTGGCGTACCAAATTTCAAAAGGTTCGCCGGGTTGGGTTACTGTCGACGCCACCTACCAAAAAGGTTGGTCCCTCAATGGTCACGCGGCGAAGAAGAGCGCCGAAGGTACTGTGCTAGTGCGCGTTGGCGCCAAAGGTGGGGAGCTCGTTTTTACTCCCTGGCGTTTGGTCCGTCTCGGCTACATCATTAGTATTTCTACCTTCGCCTCGCTCGTTCTAATTCTCATTGCCGAATCGCAACGACGAAAAAGAATTCGGGATCGTGTGCGGGGTTCTGATGGTCTAATTGAGAGTGCTTGAAGGCTTCGCAAATCCCCGAAGGTTGCAAACAGCGATATTTGTGGTAATTCGCGAACAGTATTCGGGATGACTCAGTTTTCCTGCGCGAAAAGGGATTATCCATGATTCGATCGCCTTTGGGTCGTAACTCTTTGCGATTAATGAGGTCTAGTGGCCCCATACTGGCTTGGTGTCCTAACCTTGTAGCCGAAGAGCGCACCGTCGTCACTACTTAAAGGGTCCTTATGGTTGATAACCGTTTCTCGCTTTTGGGCCGTGACATGGCGGTCGACCTGGGAACTGCCAACACGTTGGTCTATGTCCGAGGCCGTGGCATCGTACTCAACGAGCCATCAGTCGTCGCCGTCGACGTGAAGGACGGCAAGCCACTGGCCGTGGGCGCCGAAGCCAAACGCATGATCGGTCGTACTCCGAGCAACATCCAGGCGATCCGTCCGCTCAAGGACGGCGTTATCGCGGACTTCGAGATTTGCGAGAAGATGCTGCGCTACTTCATCCACCGTGTTCACCAACGTCGCTTCGCGAAGCCGCGCATGGTGATCTGCGTGCCGTCGGGCATCACTGGTGTCGAACAACGCGCCGTCATGGAAGCGGCTGAGTTCGCAGGTGCGCGAAAGGCCTATATCATCGAAGAACCGATGGCCGCCGCGATCGGTGCCGGTCTACCAATTCACGAACCTACCGGCAACATGGTCGTCGACATCGGTGGCGGCACGACCGAGGTCGCGGTCATCTCACTCGGTGGCATCGTGACCAGTCAATCGATTCGCGTCGGTGGCGATGAACTCGACGAGGCGTTGATCGCCTTCGTCAAAAAGGAGTTCCAGTTGGCGCTCGGTGAGCGAACCGCCGAAGAGATCAAAATTCAACTCGGCTCGGCCTACCCACTCGAAGAAGAGTTGCGCGCCGAGATACGAGGCCGCGACCTCGTGACGGGACTCCCGAAGACCGTCATCATCTCGACCGAACAGATTCGCAAGGCCATGGAAGAGCCGGTGCAAGCAATCGTTGACGCCGTGAAGGTGACCCTCGACCGCACGCCACCCGAACTCTCCTCGGACCTCATGGAACAAGGCATCGTGTTGACCGGGGGCGGGGCTCTTCTCGCGGGCATCGCGGCGCGACTTGAGTACGAGACGAACATGCCCATCATCGTGGCGAATGACCCACTCAACTGCGTGGCTTTAGGAAGCGGCATGTGCCTCGAAGAACTCGACGTCTTCGCGCGCATGTTGAAGACCAGCCCTTCGCGCTAACCCGTGGCTACCGACCGGACGAGGCGTCGTACGTGGACGATCGGCGCCACCGTTTCGGTTTTCCTGGTCGTGCTCTACCTGAGCGGTGGCGTGGTGTCGGGGCTCAGGTCAGCGGCGAATCTCATCACCTCGCCGTTCAGCTGGTCCGTCAACGAAATAGCTCGACCAATCGGCCACATGTTCGCCGGAGCCATCAACTACAGCGACGTGGTAGCCCAGAATCAGAAGCTGCGCTACGAGCTAGGCAAGGCTGAGCTCAAAGCCAACGAGACGTGGGCCGAAAATCGACAACTCACGCAACTCAGCACCCAGCTTGACGTGCCTTTCGTCGGCTCCTTACCTACGGTGGCGTCCCAAGTGACGGCGATCTCGCCGACGAACTTCACCGCGACCGTCGATATCTCCAAGGGCCGTGACAGCGGTGTCATGGTCGGGATGCCGGTCGTCGCCAACGGGGGACTGGTCGGCACGGTGATCCAAACGACCCCGCACGGCGCCACGGTTCGCTTGATCACGGACGTGGACTCACTGATCGGCGTGACCTTCGGATCGGGCAAGACCACGCTCGTGGTCCAAGGACAAGGCGTCAATAATGGTCTGGGTGCGACGTCGGTGCCGCTGACGTCGTCGGTGCGCTCCGGCACGGTGCTCTTCACCAACGGGCTGGCCGGTGGGCTGTATCCACCGGGCCTGCCGGTCGCCAAGGTCTCGAAGGTGACGCTGACGCCCGGCGCGGCGACGTATAACTTGTCGCTGCATCCGCTTGCAGACCTGCGCAATCTCGAATATCTCGAGGTCGTGTTGTGGGAGCCATCGACGTGACCCGCGCGTTGATACCGGTCACCATCGTCACGATGTTCGTGGTCGGTGTGCAACTGTCCGTCTTCTCGACGTGGCGAATCGAGGGTGTTGTCTTCATGCTGGTATGGCTCTGGCCCTTCGCCTTGGGTCTCGCGGGTTTCACGAACCTCTCGCTCTGGGCCGCGGTCGTGGGTGGCGTCTTCTTCGACACCCACGCCACCACGCCCTTTGGCCTCACTGCGATGGTAGGTGTCGTGCTCGCCTTCGGTGCGTCGCGACTCGGTAAAGAGGGTGTCGGTGACCTCGACTCGGCGGCATGGTGGGTCACACCGATCTTGGCCGCGGTAGCGGGGCTCGCGGCGCCGGTCATCTACACCGTGGGCGGAGTCGGCGTCCTCAACTTCTCCTTGTGGCACGGCAGCTTGGTGGATTCGATGGTCGTCAACGCCATTGCGTTCTTCGTCTTGGCGCGCCCGGTATCGCGACTGGCGCGAATGGTCGGCCGCGTCGGCGTGCGAGCGTACCGATGAAGGGCTCGTGGCGTGATCGACCGTCGGGGCCCCGGTTCTCACGGCTGTGGCGACCCTGGGAGTCTTTGCATCCGTTCCGGGGTAGGGGCCGTTCCATCAACGAACCTAAACCCGTGGGCATTCGCGACCTCGTCGCGGCCCCGAGTGACGTCAAGTTACGTCCCGAACGTCGCTGGTACGTGATCGGCGGTTTCTTCTTCTTGCTGTTCTTATTGCTCGTCGGACGGCTCTACGTCTTGCAGATCAAGGACAACAAGCAGTCCGACGCTCAGGTCGCCGGCAACTCGTTGCGGGTGGTGAGCACTCCTGCGTCAAGGGGCTTGATCCTCGATCGCAATGGGCGGCCCTTGGTCGACAACGTGACGACCGTCGAGATTCGACTCTCGCGCGCCGAGGCGACCTTGGATCCGAAGATCGAGGGCACACTCGCATCACTTACTGGACTGAGTGTCAACCGTATTGCCAGCGACCTCGCGGACCCGGCCTATAACCCCTACCAACCGGCGCCGATCCTCGCCAATGCGCCCAACCGCATCGTGCAGTTCATCAAGCTGCACCGCTCGGAGTTCCCGGGCGTCTCGGTGCTCGACGTCTCGCGGCGCTCGTACCCGCTTGGAGGCAGCGTCGGGTCCCAGGTCTTGGGCTATGTGGGTCCGATCACCGAGGCTGAGATCCAGCAACACCCGAACGCCGGGTATCAGACCGATTCGACGATAGGTAAGACCGGCGTCGAAGCCTTCTACGAGCCGTACCTCCGGGGACATGACGGTACGAGCACCTTCGAAGTCAACTCCCTCGGCAGCGTGATCGGCACATTGAAGACCACCCAACCGAAAATCGGCGACTCGCTGGAGCTCAACATCGACGCCGGACTCCAAAGTGCGCTCGACGGGATCCTCAAGAGCGACATCTTGCACGACCGTACGGTGCCCGACCCCCGTTCTGGCTTACTGCCCCAAGCGATCAACGGCGCCGCCGTCGTGTTGGACCCGAATAACGGTGCCGTGCTTGCGATGTCCAGTTATCCGTCCTACAACTTGTCATCCTTCGTGAACGGACTCTCCAACAACCAGTTCCACCAACTGTTGAGCGTGGGGGCGTTCAACAACTACGCCATCCAAGGCCTCTACACCCCGGGCAGCACGTTCAAATTGATAACGGCGACCGCCGAGATGCAAACCGGAGTCCTATCGCCCAGCGTCCTGGTCCACGACACGGGCAGCTTCAAGGTGCCAGGCTGTCACTCGAACCCGAAGGGCTGCGTCTTCCACGACGACGAGACGACCGGCCTCGGCTATGTGAACCTGCCGCTCGCCCTCACCGAGTCCTCGGACTACTACTTCTATAACCTGGGTTACCTCTTCTGGTCGCAGCGGGCGAAGTACGGAGAGACGCCGATTCAGAACGTCGCGCGTCAATACGGACTCGACAATTACACCGACATCGACATCCCCAACGAGGTCGAAGGGCGCGTCGATTCACCGGCCGTACGACGGATCCTGCACGCCCAAGCGCCCAAGGACTTTCCTAACGTGAGTTGGTACACCGGCGACAACATGGAGATGGCCTTCGGTCAAGGTACGACCGCGCTCACGCCGATCGCGCTGGCGAATGCGTACGCGACCTTTGCCAACGGCGGCACGCGCTACGCGCCCGAAGTCGCCGCGGCCGTCGTCAACGCCCACGGCCAAACCGTCATTCGCTACGGACCGCGCGTCCTCGGTCACGTCAGTCTCCCTGCACGAGTACGCGATTCGATCCTCCAGGGCCTCGAGGGCGTCGTCATGAGTCCCAGCGGCACCGGGTACTCGACGTTCCACAGCATCATCAACTTCTCGCTCTCCGCGTTCCCGATTGCCGGTAAGACCGGCACAGCGACCAATGGAGGGATCGGGATCGAACCGAACTCGTGGTTCGTCGGATTCGGGCCGGCCACTCACCCGAAGTACGTCGTGCTGTGCGTCATCGACGAGGGTGGCTACGGCGCCGACGCCGCGGCGCCGGTTGTCGCCAAGACCTTCAACTACTTGGTGGCCCACCCCATCGGGGCGGTGAAGCTCAAGCACCAATTGACCGCGCCGACGACCACCACTACGACGAAGTCGCATTCGGGCACGGCGACCACTACCACGACCATCAAGTAGGTGAAATCGCCTGTCCCGCCGCTTCGGCGAGTATCCTGAGGGTGTTGGGCGTTTCTGTGCAAAATGCGCAGTGCGCGAAAAGAACGCAGCAGTTGCGCGGTGCAGTCGCACTCCGCTACAGCAGGCATTGAGGACTACACGTGGTACACGGCAGTGAAGTGACCCTATTTATTACCTGGATCGTCGCTCTCTTGTTGACCCGTCACGCCACCACTCCCAACAACTACGTCGCCCGATTTTGGCGCGTATCCACCCCTGTAAGCGCGGCGCATTGCGCCCCCCTACCTAAAAACTCGAGGAGTACCCGTCGTGAGCGACGAATCCAACATTCAACCCGCATTATCGTCTAGCCCCCGCATAGGCGACACCCGACCGGCACCACAGATTGGCGACACACGACCGGGTCCGACGCCGCCCTCGTCGAACGGCCAAGTCCCAACCCGTCAGGGCCAAGGGCAAGGACAGGGTCAAGGTCAAGGCGGCGGCAATCGACGTCGCCGTGGTGGACGGGGTCGGGGCGGCCAGGGCGGCCAAGGTGGTCAGCCGCGAAACCCGAATCGTTCCTTCGACTCGCCCGTCGAAGCGTCGGCACCGGAAGCGGCCGGCGACGAAAGCGCAGCCGCCCGTGGGAAGAATAAGCGACGTCGCGGCGGAGAACGCCGTACGCGCGCTCAGGGTCGCTACCTCATGTGCGTACATACAACTCCCGAGGCCACCCACATCGCAACCCTCGAAGGCCGCACCATGGTCGAGTACACCGTCGCCAAGGCCGCCGATGAGACGAACCAGATCGACGGGAATATCTACGTCGGGCGAATCCAGAACGTACTCCCGGGCATGGAGTTGGCCTTCGTCGACATCGGCATTCCGAAGAACGCTGTGCTCTATCGAGGCGACATCTCCTTCGACATGGACGACGTCGAAGGCACAGCGTCCAATGACAAGCGCATCGAGCAGATGATCAAGTCTGGCCAGACCATCATCTGTCAGGTCACGAAGAACGCCATCGGCGCCAAAGGGGCTCGCCTCACCCAAGAAGTCTCGTTGCCCGGGCGCTTCGCCGTCCTGGTGCCGAATTCGAACACCATCGGAATCTCCAAGCGCCTGCCTGACGGCGAGCGTCGTCGCCTCCGCAAGATCATCGACGACGTGAAGCCGGAACGTCACGGCATCATCATTCGCACGGCCGCCGAGGGCGTCACCGCCGATGACCTCGCGCGAGACGTCAGTTCACTGGCAGAGAAATGGGCGGCGATCGAAGCCGAAGTCGCCAAGTCCAGCCAGCCTCGCCTCGTCTATCGCGACCTCGACCTCGCGGTACGGGTACTGCGCGAAGAACTGAACGACGACTACCGCGGCGTCTTGATCGACGATCTCGTGCTCTACGAAAAAGTGCGCGAGTACGTGCTCGCCGTAAATCCCGAATTGGCCGATCGCATCGAGTACTACGACCGCTCCACCGAAGAACTACCTCTCTTCGAGCGTTACTTCGTCCACGAGCAACTGCACCGGGCGCTGGATCGCAAGGTCTTCTTGCCCTCCGGTGGCTCTTTGATCATCGAACGCACTGAGGCCCTCACGGTCGTCGACGTCAACACCGGAAAGAACGTCGGGACCACGAACCTAGAAGAGACCGTGTTCCGCAACAACCTCGAAGCGGCCGAAGAGGTGGCCCGACAGCTGCGCCTTCGTGATATTGGCGGCATCATCGTGATCGACTTCATCGACATGGAGTCCAAGGTCAATCGCGAGGCCGTCGCCTCGGCGTTGCGCCAAGCTCTGTCGCGCGATAAGACCCGCACCCAGGTCTTTGACATCTCGGAACTCGGTCTCGTGGAGATGACGCGAAAGCGCGTGAACGAAGGGCTGTTGGAGTCCGTGTCCAAGATCTGCACGGTGTGTGACGGTCGCGGATTCATTGTCGAGACCGGACTCTAGGGTTCGGGACCTCCGCGGTATCGGCTACAATCGAATCCCTATGTACGCCGTTATCCGTGTTGGCACATCTCAAGAGCGCGTTACCGAGGGCCAAGTGGTCCGCGTTGACCTGCGCCCCGAAGAAGATGGTGCTGAAATCCAGTTCGAACCCGTCCTTTTGGTCGACGGTGACTCCGTGGTCGCCGGACCAGCCTTGAAGGGTGCGTCCGTGACCGGCACGATCCTCGGCGAGGAGAAGGGTCCGAAGATCCGAGCCCTTACCTATAAGGCGAAGTCGATCCAGCGCAAGCGTTGGGGACACCGCCAGCACTACACGAGCGTCGAGATCACCAAGATCTCACCAAAGGCCTAGGAGAATCCGATGTCCAAGACCAAAGGCGGCGGTTCCACCAGGAACGGTCGCGATTCCAATGCGCAGCGCCTGGGCGTCAAGACCTTTGACGGAACTGCCGTAAAGCCAGGAAGCATCATCATGCGTCAGCGCGGGACCCAGTTCCATCCCGGTCGCAATGTCGGGATCGGCAAGGATGACACATTGTTCGCGCTCGCTGAAGGAACCGTGAAATTCGGCTACCGGGGCGGCAGAAAACTGGTTGACGTTCTTGTCGGCTGAGTTTTCCTCCTAAATCAAGAAACCCCCGGGCCTGACCCGGGGGTTTCTTGATTAGTAACAGAACTACGCGCTCTTGACTGCCTTTTTAAAGGTTGAGCCAATGGAAACCTTTGGAGCGTTCGAAGCCTTCACCTGAATGGCTTCGCCAGTTTGGGGATTACGGGCGGTGCGGGCCTTGCGGGCCACACGCTCGAAAGAAAGGAAGCCCGACAGAACAATCTTCTCACCCTTCGAAACATTCGATACCACAACATCTTCTAGGGCCTTGAGGACTTCAGCCACCGTGTTCTTGTTTGCGCCGCTTTCGGCAACAATCGCATCTACCAACTCGGCCTTGTTCACCGGTCGACTCCTTACTCTTCGTTGAAACGGACTGGGAGTGTTCCCAGCAACCGGAGCCATCTTTACGCAAAATGGCGGAAATAATGGGATTTCTCGTAAGATTTCGGTCTTTCACGGGAAAATGAAATCGGGAAACTACTGGTCAGAATACGTTTCCAATTTTTAACTGTTACGGATTCGTAACGTTCGGGACCACTTTGAGCCCGAATTAACCCGAGTTTTGCTGGAAAACAAGGAGATTAGAGCTGTCTCGCGGATCTTCGCGGATCACATCCGCCCCTAAATTCGTCACGTGGCGATCATGTGTGCGGACTGCGGTTGCAACGTTGTTCGAGGACACGTGCTGGAAAAGTGCACAAACCCCGAGTGTTGTTGTGTCGGTTTACCGGTACGCACTATCGATACCCTCACCGACGAGGTACGCCACGCAGTGGAGACCGTCGATCTCGTCGCGATAGCAGCGCTGCTCGCGCCGGATGCGCGTTGGGGTGTACCGGGACAAAAGGTGCCCACGTGCCGCAACTCACAACAAATACTCTCGTGGTACGAAATGGCCCGGGACAACGGTGCGCGCGCCGATATCACCGAAATCGTGATCGAGGGCAACAACATCGTGGTCGCACTGAAGGTCTTGAACGCCAAAGCCCCGTCGAAAGCTCCGAACAGCGAACGTTGGCAGGTACTGAGCGTCGACGGCGGACTTGTCGCGGAGATCCGTGGCTACGAGACCCGTCATGAAGCTCTGGAGTACGCGAAGTCCGGTGTGTCGCAGTGGAGAGCTTGAAGCTCGCGTCGCTCGACGCGCTGAGTCATTGCTGTCGTCGAAGTCAACGGCTTCTCAAGGTCCATCAGGGCGACCCGTAGAATGCATTGGTGTCCACCTTCGTTGATTTCGCTCAATTACACGCGAAAGCGGGCGATGGCGGGGCCGGTTGCGTCAGTTTTCGTCGCGAAGCCCACGTCGCCAAGGGCGGCCCGGACGGCGGCGACGGCGGAAAGGGCGGCGACGTCTGGATCGTCGCGGACCATAATCAGGCATCACTCCTGGGTTTTCGCGACCACCCCTTTCGTCGCGCCACCGACGGCCAGCACGGCACGTCCAAGCGCCAGCACGGCTCAAAGGGCAAGGATCAGATCGTCATCGTGCCGGTCGGCACGATGGTCTACAGCCGGGAAGGCGAGTTGCTCGTCGACCTCAACGGACCAGGGGATCGCTGGCTGGCGGCCCAAGGTGGTCTCGGTGGTCAGGGCAACAACCGCTTCCTTTCGAACAGTCGGCGCGCTCCGGCCTTCGCCGAGCAAGGAGAGCTCGGTCAAGAGAACTGGTTCAACCTTGAATTGAAGCTGCAGGCCGATGTCGCTTTGATCGGTTTCCCCAATGTTGGCAAGTCCACGTTGATTGCTCGCGTCTCGGCCGCTCGACCGAAGATCGCGGACTATCCCTTCACCACGCTGGTGCCGAATCTCGGGGTTGTTCGTGTTGGCGAACGTGCCGGTCGCCGAAGTGACGCGACCGAGTTCGTGATGGCCGACATCCCCGGACTGATCGAAGGCGCCGCTGAGGGCCGTGGTCTCGGACACGACTTCCTTCGTCACGTCGAGCGCGCCCGAGTGCTGTGCGTTCTGCTCGACCTCTCGGAGTTCGCGCCCGCGCCCCCACAGGAGCAGTTGGACATCTTGTTGCGTGAGCTCGGCGACTACCAGGCCGACTTGCTCGAGCGACCGAGGGTGATCGTGGGCTCCAAGGGTGACGTCGCAGCCTATGAGATGGAAGGCGTCCTCACGATCTCTTCGATCACGGGAGAGGGAGTCGATGAGCTGGTCGGTCGCTTGGCCGCCCTCGTCACCGAAGTCCGACGCGAAGAACAAGAACGCATCGAACACGAGATCGTCGTGCACAAGCCGTTGCCCGATGAGATCACCGTCGAGCGAGCAGGAACGAACGGGTGGATCGTCGCCGGACGTCCAGCCATCCGGGCCGTGCGATTCCAAGACCTCACGGACGACGAGGCGCTGGCCGAAATAGTGCGACGTCTGCGCGACCTCGGCGTAGACCGAATGCTGACGCGTGCCGGCGTGCGCGATGGCGACATCGTCAACATCGGCCCCCTGTCATTCGAATGGTGGCGCGATGAAGTGAGCGCCGGACTCGACCGCGGCGATCACCACCGCGCGTCGCGTCGAGAGCGATTGGCGCGACACGGACGGCTGGATCTGGGCGACGGTGATGGCGACGCGTAGTCTCGTCGTCAAGATCGGCACCACGTCGGTGACCGATGACACCGGCGGCGTCGCCCACGGGGCCTTAGCGAGCGTGGCGCACGACGTGGTCGAATTGCGAGCGAAGGGCTGGACGGTCGTCGTCGTGACTTCCGGCGCCATCACTGCAGGATGGTCCGAGGTGGGTCGCGGCCGCCGCCGACCCTCGGACAGCGTGTCGTTGCAGGCCGTCTCGGCCGTGGGACAGCCACTCTTGATGCACGCGTGGCGCGACGCCTTTTCTGAAGTGGGCGCGAGCGTCGGTCAGGTCTTGTTGGCTCCGCTCGATTTCTCGCATCGCGGCCAGTACCTGCACGCGCGCGGCACGCTCGAGGCGCTGCACGCCTTGAACGTCGTGCCGATCGTCAATGAGAACGACGCCGTCGCTGACGAAGAGATCCGATTCGGCGATAACGACCGATTGGCGGCGTTGGTCGCCAATCTCGTGGGTGCGTCGCACCTGGTGCTCTTGACCGACACCGCGGGACTCTTGACCGCGGACCCGCGACTGGACCCGACCGCAACCTTGATCGAAGAGGTGACCGCCTTCGACACTGAACTGGTTGAGGTCGCCGGTGACAGTCGTTCTGGCGTGGGCAGCGGGGGAATGGCGTCCAAGCTCGCGGCGGCACGAATGGCGACGTGGTCCGGGATCACCACGGTGATCGCGCCGGCTCGCGCCGAGAACGCTCTCTTGCACGCGATCGAGGACGCGCCGGGATTCGGCACGACGTTTCGTCCCCGTGCCGAACGACTCTCGGCGCGTAAGTCGTGGATCGCCTTCGCCGTAGCGAGTCGCGGAGCGCTGCACATCAATCAAGGTGCGTTACAAGCACTCGAACATCACGGTCGAAGCCTTTTGCGCGTGGGAGTTGAATCGCACGCCGGAAGCTTCGTCGAAGGCGATGCGGTCGAGATAAAGGGACCGGAAGGTCAAGTGATCGCCAAAGGTCTCGTGCGCGTGAGCGCCGAGTCGTTCCACGACAGTGACGACGTCGTCGTGCACCGCGACGACCTCGTACTCCTTCGTCGCTCCTGATGTCACCCGTTACGATTGCTCCATGTCAATAGGTGCGTTGGCGGCGCAGGGTCGCGTGGTGCGAGAGTCGGCCACGGCCCTCGGACAGGCTTCGAACGAGCAGCGTCGCGCGGTGCTGTTGCACGTCGCCGATCGTCTCCAAGAGAGCGCCGACGAACTCCTGGCCATCAACGCGGATGAGGTCGCGGCCTATAAAGAGTCCGGTGCCGGCGTCGATCGCCTCACGCTCACCCAGGCACGCATCGACTCCATGGCCGACGCGCTGCGCGAGATTGCGCAGAGTCCCGATCCGCTCTTTGAAGTCGTCGACCGGAGCGTGCGACCGAACGGTCTGCGCATTGAGCGTCTTCGCGTGCCCCTCGGGGTCATCGGTGTGGTCTATGAGAATCGGCCGAACGTCACGAGTGACGTGGCCGGGCTCTGCGTGCGCAGCGGCAACGCCGCCTATCTCCGTGGATCGTCGACGGCCTTTGCCACGAATCAGTTCATCGTGTCGCTCTGGCACGAGGCGCTGGAAAAGGAGGGCCTACCCGCGGCGGGCGTTTCGTTGGTGCAAGACACGTCGCACGAGGCGGCGACGGCCTTTATGCAGATGACCGACGTCCTCGACTGTCTCATCCCGCGCGGTGGTCCGAGTCTTATTGCCGCTATGCGCGAACACGCACGAGTTCCCTACGTGCTCGACGGCGATGGCAACTGCCACGTCTTCGTCGACCAGTCGGCCGATCTGGACATCGCGGTCGAGGTCGTGAGGAACGCGAAGACGTCTCGTCCGGGCGTGTGCAATGCCGCCGAGACGGTGTTGGTTCATCAAGCCGTCGCCTCTAGGTTCCTGCCGGCATTAGCCGCGGCGATGCCCGAGGTTGAGCTACGTGGCGACGACGCGACCCGTCGGTATCTGGCGAACGCGACGCCCGCGAGTGAAGAGGACTACGAGCGAGAGTTCCTCGATTTGATCCTCGCCGTCAAAGTCGTCAACTCGTTGGACGACGCGATTTCCCATGTCGCGCGCTACGGCACGGGTCACAGCGAAGCGATTCTCACCCAGGACCAAGCGAACGCCGACGCCTGGGTGAAACGCGTCGACGCAGCCGCGGTGCTGGTGAACGCTTCGACGCGCTTCATCGACGGCGGTGAACTCGGTTTGGGGGGCGAGGTCGGTATCTCGACCCAGAAGTTGCACGCTCGAGGCCCGATGGGGCTTCGAGAACTGACCTGTCTCAAGTGGGTCGTACGAGGAGAGGGACAGATTCGATGACCGCACTTGACCCGCGCGAAGAACTCGCCAAACGCCTGGGCCTGGACGAAGTCCCGCCGGTGCGCTTCGAGTCGGCCAAGGACGTGTTGGGGCGTCTCGCCGAGCACGACTATCTCGCCGACGACGCCATCGCCTCGGTCTGTTTCTTGGCCGACCGCCTGGCCAAACCGGTCCTGGTGGAAGGTCCGGCCGGTACCGGTAAGACCGCGCTCGCTCGCGCTGTTGCCGACGCCGTCGGCGCGCGACTCATTCGCCTTCAGTGTTACGAGGGCTTGGATGATTCCAAAGCGCTCTACGAGTGGAACTATCGCAAGCAACTGCTGCGCATCCAGGCCGGTCGGCCCGAGGGCGAAGGGACCGAGGACTGGGAGCAGCTCGAAGAGGACATCTTCGGCGAGGAGTTTCTCCTCACCCGTCCGTTGCTCGAGGCGATCTCCGCGACCGACCCGGTCGTGTTGTTGATCGACGAAGTCGACCGCGTCGAGCTGGAGACCGAAGCGCTCTTGCTCGAAGTCCTCTCGGAGTATCAGGTGTCGATTCCCGAACTCGGCACCGTGCGAGCCAAGCAGATACCGATGGTGTTTCTCACGTCCAACAACACTCGCGAGCTCTCCGAGGCGCTCAAGCGACGTTGTCTGTATCTCTATATCGGGTACCCGAGCGTGGAACGCGAACGCGACATCATCGTCTCGCGCGTTCCCGGCATCACGAGCACCCTGGCCGAACAGATCGCCCAGGTCGTGCGGTCGCTTCGCTCGCTCGACCTCAAGAAGGCGCCTTCGGTCGCCGAAACCCTCGACTGGGCGCGCACGCTCGTGGTTCTCGGTCGCTCGGAGATCGGTGATGAGGATGCGGCTGAGACGCTCCACATCTTGTTGAAGTACCAGACCGACATCGAGCGCGCGACGAAAGAGCTGTTAGGTCGGCCCAAGACCGGTGCTTAAGCTCCTCGGCGACTTCATCGGCGAACTACGCGCCGCAGGAATACCGATATCCATGAGCGAGCACGTCGACTCGGCCAAAGCCATGGAAGTGATCGACCTCTCGGACCGATCGTTGGTGAAGAACGCACTCGCCGCGACCCTGGTCAAAGACGGTGATCACATGCCGGTCTTCAATACGGCGTTCGAAGTCTTCTTCTCCAATCGTTCGTGGGACAGCGCCTCGGAGTTCATGGACGAAGTGGATACCGGTGACGCGCAACGCGAAGGCGCCGCCGGGGCCACCGGTCCAGGTCAGTCGCGGGGCGAGGGCGGCGCGGCGAGTTCCTTGAGCGCACGGGAGCTGGCCGAGTTGCTCTACCGCGCACTGCGCGACGGCGACCGCGAGGCGTTGCGACTCGCGGCCGGCGAATCGGTCACTCGCTACGCCGGGATGGAACCCGGTCGTCCGGTCGGAGGGACCTACTACCTCTATCGGACGCTGCGCAATCTCGATCTCGAGAGTCTCGAGAAGCGACTGACGCTGGGAACTCTCGACGACGACCGGCTCGGGGAGCGCATTGCGCGTGAAGAGGCCCGAGCTCGCATCGAGATGCTGAAGGCCGAGATCGAACGCGTCATCCGCGAGCGACTGGTCGAGGACCGTGGCTCCGCGGCATTGGCTAAATCCGTGCGAAAACCGTTGCCCGAGGACCTCGACGTCATGCACGCCAATCGCGATGAGATGGCTCAACTCGAGCGAGCGCTTCGACCGCTCAGTCGCAAGCTGGCCGTCCGTCTCGCTCGGCGCCGTCGGCGCCGTCGTCGCGGACCCGTCGACCTACGACACACCGTTCGTCGCAGCCTTTCGACGGGCGGAGTACCGATCGATCTTCGTTTCAAGCCGCCACATCCGGCCAAGCCTGAGATCTTCGTGATCGCCGATATCTCGGGATCGGTGGCGTCCTTCGCGCGTTTCACCCTGCACCTGGTGCACGCCATCAGTTCGCAGTTCTCAAAGGTTCGAAGCTTCGTATTCGTCGACGGTCTCGACGAAGTGACACAACTGTTCGAAGGCGTCGACGATCCGGCCGAGACGGTGGCCAAGATCAACGCCGAAGCCGACGTCATCGCCTTTGACGGCCACTCCGACTACGGTCGGGCGCTCTTGAGCTTTCATGAACGATTCGCCAAGGACATCACGCGACGCTCGACGATTCTTATTCTGGGCGACGCACGAAACAATTACCATCAGGCCCACGCCGAGGTGATCGCCGACCTCAAGTACCGCGCGAAGGCGGTCTACTGGCTCAATCCCGAACCGACGGCCTATTGGAACAGCGGCGACTCGATCGTGAGTCAGTACGCGCCGTACTGCGAGAAGGTCATCGAATGTCGCACGCTTCGTCAACTAGAGATGTTCGTGGGAGAGCTCGCGTGAGCGATTCCGAAGATCAACGACTTCCCCCGGCCGGTTTTCGCCAACGCGGTCCCAAGCCGACGGGTACGCGACTGCTGTTGATTCGCCACGGCGAGAGTTACGCCAACGCCGACGGACTGGCCGGCGGGCCGCTGGGCGACGGGGGACTGACGCCACTGGGACGCCGACAGGCTCAGGCTCTCATCGAGCGACTCACCATGAGCGCGGAACTGTCCGGGACCACCGCCCTTTACACCTCGGCCCTACCGCGCGCCCTCGAAACCGGTGAGATGCTGCGCGTGGCGCTGCCGGCCGATCTTGTACCCGTCGTCGATCCGACTCTTAATGAGATCGACGTCGGCGAGGGTGACGGTCTGCCTTGGGCTGAGTACGTCGAACGCTATGGGGCCCCGAATTGGGACTTGGAGCCCGACGCCTTGACGGCGCCGGGCGGTGAGTCACTCCTCGGATTCCACGAGCGCTGTCGCGCTGCCATCGAACGACTCGTCGCGCGCCATCCTCACGAACTGGTGGTCATCGTGACCCACGGCGGCTTCATCGAACAGGCCATGAAGATCCATCAGGGTCTGGCACCGAAAGTACGACTACGACCGCGAATCGATAACTGCTCGATGACCGAGATCGAGTTTCGCGACGAGGGACGCCGCCTGTTGCGCTACAACGACCGCGCGCCGTTGCCCGCCGAATAACGCTGCAAGAACTCCGCGACGTGAAAGGCCATGTCGAGGCTCTGGGTCGCATTGAGGCGCGGATCACAGATCGAGGTGTAGTTGAGATCAAGGTCGACTTCGTTGAGACGCGAGCCGCCGCCGAGACACTCGGTGACGTTATCGCCGGTCAGTTCCACGTGGAGGCCCCCGGGCCAGGTCCCGAGGTTCGACAGGGTTTCGAAGAACTTAGAGGTCTCGGAGAGCACGTCATCGAAGTGACGGGTCTTCTGCCCGCCCGAAGCGACGAAGGTATTGCCGTGCATCGGATCACAGGCCCACACGACTTCGCGGCCCTCGGCGCGAAGTGACTCCACGAGCGGCGGCAGCTTCTCTTCGACCAGTGCGTCGCCCATGCGGGCGATCAACGTCAATCGACCGGCGCGGTTCTCCGGGTTGAGCACGTCGACAAGACGAAGCAGTTCCTCGAGGCCCATCGTCGGACCGACCTTCAGACCAAGCGGGTTCGAGACTCCGCGCAAGAACTCCACGTGCGCGCCGTCGATCTGTCGCGTGCGGTCCCCGATCCAGAGCATGTGGGCCGAGCAGTCGTAGAAGTCGCCGGTCAACGAGTCGCGACGGGTGAGCGCTTGTTCGTACGGGAGTATGAGCGCCTCGTGGCTGGTGTAGAAATCGACGCCCTGTAAGGCGTCGTCGTCGTGCAGGTCGATGCCACAGGCCTTCATGAACTGCAGCGCCCGTTCGATCTCGTCGGCCACCACCTCGTAGCGCTTGCCCTCGAGCGAGCTCGCGACGAACTCCTGGTTCCAGGCGTGCACGCGCGAGAGCGCCGCGAATCCACCGGTCGTGAAGGCCCGCAAGAGATTGAGGGTGGCCACGCTCTGGTGGTAGGCGGCTAACAGACGCTCGGGATCGGGTCGCCGGGCCGCCTCGTCGAACGCTTCGCCGTTGACGATATGGCCGCGAAAGGCCAGTAACCGCTCTCCGTCTCGCTCTTCGTATTCGTCGGTGCGGGGTTTGGCGAACTGGCCGGCGATGCGCCCGACCTTGATGACCGGCACGCCAGCGGCGTAGGTGAGGGCCACCGCCATCTGCAAGATGACCTTGAGTTTGTCGCGGATCGAGTCGGCCGAACCTTCGTCGAAGGATTCCGCGCAGTCCCCGGCCTGCAAGAGGAACGACTTCCCGTGGGCCACGAGTTCGAGGTGATCGAGGAGTCGACGGGCTTCGCCGGCGAAGACCAACGGTGGCTTGCGGGCCAGGTCCGCTTCCACGCGCGCCAGGTGGACTTCGTCGGGCCAGGTCACTCCCTGGGCGGCGTGACGCGTTCGCCACGTGCTCGGACTCCAGTCGTTGACGGACTTCTCCATCAATCAATGATAGAGGTTCTAAGAACCGGCCATAGATCGGGGCCTAGTGTTGGCGCGTGAACGTTCGGCGAGTCGGTCTCTTCGGCGGGACCTTCGATCCGCCTCATTTCGGTCACGTCGCCGCGCTTCGCGCCGCCGCCGAGAGCGCCCGGTACGACCTCATCGAAGTCACCGTCGCCGGCGATCCGTATGTGAAGCGTCTCGACGGTGACGTGCGTGACGCCTCGGTGCGACTGGCCATGGCCGAGGCCGCGTTCGGGGACCTCGATCTCGTCGAAGTGTCGGACCGCGAGATTCGTCGCGACGGGCCGTCCTACACGATTGACAGCGTGCGCGAACTGTTGGTCGACTGGGACGCGGTCGATCTGATCGTCGGCGCCGATTTGGCCGAGCAGTTAGACGGTTGGCACGAGGCCGACGAACTACGAACTCTGGTTCGTGTCGGCGTGGTGCCGCGTCCTGGTGCCACGACCATCGTGCCTGATGGATGGGTGAGTTACGAAATCCCGATGGACCCCGTCGATCTGTCGAGTTCCTACGTGCGACAACTCGATCCGACTTCGGCCAACCTTCGCCAGTACCTTCCGGCCTCGGTCATTCCGCTTTACGAGGGCGCCCGAGGCTAAAGTCAACGGAATGGCAGTGCGACTCTTCGACGCGACCGACCCGCAGCCCACGAGGCTCAGGGGTCTGGAAGCGGCGCCGAGGAGTCGAAGAGAAATTCGTCGCTTGAAGCATCGATACGCCATCATCGGAGTCACCTCGCTCATCGTCCCATTTGTCGCCGCGCTGTTCGTGCTCGGGGTGTCGCGCTGAGTGACTTGAACGCGAGCGGCGAGACCCTTCGCAGCCCACACTCGGGATTCGTGGCCGCGTTGATCAACGCTGCGGTCGTGGCCGCCGAAGACAAACTGGCGCGCGACACGGTCGTACTCGATCTGCGTGAACTGGTCGACTCCTTCGATGTCCTCGTGGTCGCCTCGGGACGCAATGACCGTCAGGTCCGCGCCATCGCCGAAGAGATCGAGCGACTCGTGGAGCTCGCGCTCGACGTGAAGCCAATGCACGTCGAAGGATGGACCAGCGCCGAATGGATCGCGCTCGACTACGGCGACGTCATCGTGCACGTCTTCGATGAAGCCGCACGTGACTACTACGACCTTGAACACCTCTGGAGTGCCGCGCCCGCCTTTCGCCCGGCGACCATCGCCTAAGCGTTCAACAGGCTCTGAAAGTCCTGCGTCGTCACGAGGTTCGCAAGGTGGCCGCCCGGTAGGGGCGACTGCTGGGCCACACCGGCGACGAGGATCTCGATGCCCTTCACGTGGATTCCGAGCGTGATGCCGACGTCGTGGGAGGTCCACACCAGCTGGCCCACAGCCAAGATTTCCTGGTGGTGGTCCATTTTGGCGAGCGTGGAGGCGAGGTCGATGTAGCCGATGCCACTTCGAAAGCTGGCCGAGAGCACTATCAAGCTCTTCGGCAGATCCGAGGTGTAGCCCCCGAGCGATTCGAATTTCGTGGGACCGATAACGAGTTGACGCAATACCGATTCGAGCACGGGAGGCGCAGGCACGATACGGCTCGACGCTGAGAGGTGCCCGGTGGCGTCGACGAGGAAGACCGGCTGCGAGATGAAGCGGACCCGACCGTTTTTTATTCCCGGGATCGTCTTGTCGAGCAGTCCGAAGGGGACGTGACTCTTGCCAATTATCTGCGGCGACGACGCCGTCGGGACCAGCGTGCAGCCGGCCAGGGCGAGCGCGCCGAGGATCAGCCCCACGAGGATCCGGACCCGTCTCACACGTGCTCGCTTTTCACGATCGGCAGAAGAATCTGGAAGCGCGCCCCGCCGTCGGGACTCTCGCAGACCGTTATCGTGCCACCGAAGGCGCGCACGTGATCGCGCACCAGAGCGAGACCGAGTCCGGTCCCTCGCGCCATGCCGCGGTCGTGGGCCGCGCGACCGCGGAAAAATCGCTCGAAGACCTGTTCGTGTTCGTCACCGGGTATGCCGGCTCCGGCGTCATCAACGTTGACCGCCAACTGGTTTGCTTCGAGGTTTATGCGCAGCGCAACCGCTCCTTCGGCGTAGTGATGCGCATTGTCCATCAGATTGGTGATGACGCGTTCGAAGCGGCGGCGATCGACCAGTACCAGAGGATCGCCGACACCCTCGGCGATCTCGATGGGCGGCTCTGCGAGGCCGTGGCGGCGCGAGGCCGATCGAACGGATTGGTGCACGAGCTCAATCGCCCCCAACGTCTCCATGACGAGCGGCACGGCACCCGCGTCGCTGCGCGACATCTCCAAAAGGTCTTCGACCAGGGATTGGAAGATCGAAAGGTCGGCCACCAAGAGGTCCAAGCTCTCTTGTCCGGCCGGTGATAGGTCCTCGCGGTGTTGTTGCAAGACCGTGGCCGTCGTGGCCAGCGTCGTGAGCGGCGAGCGCAGTTCGTGGCTCACGTCGCTCGCGAATCGTGCGTCGCGTTCCAGTCGCTGCACGAGTTGGCTCACCATTTGATTGAAGGACTCGGTCAACTGCTGGACTTCTCGGTCGGCGCGATTCACTTGCAGTCGCGTGGTGAGGGCGCCCTCGGCGATCAAGGCGGCTGCGTAGGAGACCTCCTCGAGGGGACGAACGGTTCGGCGAGACACCCAGATACCGCCGCCAATGCCGACGATTGACGTGAAGAGCGCGCCGAGCAACAAAACGAGGCCAAGGAGCCGCAGTGAATGTTCGAGGGCGTCGAGCTGGAAGACTTCGAACACCTGGGTCTCGACTGAGGGAATCGGAACGCCCACCACGAAAATGATCCGCCCGTCGGCGTCCAGGGTCTGTTCGGTCGCGTGACCGGCGGCGACCGTCCTGATGGTTGCTTGCTTGACGTCGATCGTCGACGCCTTATTTGAACGCGCCAACCACTGACCGTGGGTTTGCACGAGCACGTTCGCGTCGGTTCCCTTTTGAATCGAGATGAGGAGATCGGAGAGCTCCGTGGGCGAGGAGTACAAAGTGCTGCGCACCAACGCGGCGTTCACGTAGCTCTGTTTCAGGTCCGTCTGTTGCTGGTTCGAGATCAACAGGTGATTGACGCCGATGTAGGTGAGCGAGGCGAAAAGAGAACTGAGGATGAACGCGCCCAGTCCGAAGGTAACGAGCAGGCGAAGTCGAAGACTCCGTCGACGCATTAGATGACCAGCTTGTACCCGGTGCCGCGAACCGTCACCAGGAAGATCGGGTTGGCCGCATCGGGCTCGATCTTCATGCGTAGACGTCGGATGTGCACATCCACGAGGCGGCTGTCCCCGAAGTAGTCGTAACCCCAAACCCGCTCCAGCAGGTCTTCACGCGTGAGCGGCTTGCCGTTGTTGGAGGCGAGGTCGGTCAAGAGGCGAAACTCCGTTGACGTGAGGTGTAGTTCTGAGCCGTCGGCTTGACGAACGACGCCTTCATCGGGAATCACGTGCAAGAAGCCGAGTTGGAAGGCACCGGTGCTCTTTTCCGGCCGACGACGAAGGTGCGCACGCACTCGAGCGAGTAGCTCTTCGGGCACGAAGGGCTTGGTGACGTAGTCGTCGGCGCCCGACTCCAGTCCGAGCACGACGTCGGCGGTGTCGTCACGCGCCGAGACGATCACGATTGGAAGATCGCTCGAGCTACGTAGCGCCAAGCACGTGTCGAAGCCGGAGATGCCCGGCAACATGATGTCGACGATCGCGACGTCTGACGCCATGCGATTGAACATCGCGATGCCGATCTCGCCCGTCGGGGCGTCGTCGACCAAGAAGCCCTCGCCTTCGAACATCAATCGAAGTGCGGTGCGGATGTGGTCGTCGTCTTCGACAATCAGGATTCGCGACACTCGTCCCCCCTCGGATTCCTCGTCCACCTTAGTTATGTCACGTCGTTGCATTTGGTCGTCACTAGCCTTGTTGGCGTGTCACCTCTACGCGACGGCGCACGGGCCACGGGGCCCTGGCGACTAAAGGACTACGCCGTGACGTTACGCGCGACGGACCGGGCCCCGGCGACCCAGACGGCCTACCTGAGCGATGTCGGTGCCTTCATCGCCTGGGCCGAGGAGCGCGAGGTATCACGACCTCGCGATGTGACCATGAAGACGCTTCGCGACTACCTGGCCTTCATGACCGAGCGCGGCGACGAACGAACTTCCATCATTCGCCGGCGCGCGTCACTGCGCGGCTATTTCTCCTGGATGGTCCAACGTGGACATCTCATCGAGAGTCCGGCCGCGAGACTCTCGGCCCCTCGTCCGAATCATCGACTTCCCAAGATCGTGGTGCGTGAACAGCTCGACATCCTGCTCGACGATGACTGGGGCGACAGCGAGTGGGCGACGCTGGACCGCGCGGTGTGCGAGGTCCTCTACGGCGCGGGACTTCGCGTGAGCGAACTGTGCGGACTGAACGTCGCGAGCGTCGACTTTCGCCAGGGATTACTTCGCGTACTGGGTAAGGGCCGCAAGGAACGGCTCGTTCCACTGCACCGCCGAGGACTCGAGGCGGTGCAACTCTGGATTCACGACGCGCGCGAGAGGGTGATGAGCCCCGATGCCGAGCCCGAGGCGTTGTTCTTCAATCGACGAGGCAAACGACTCGGCTCGCGCGACGTGCGCCGCATCCTGGACAACCGCATCACCCGAGGTCACATCCACCCGCACGCACTGCGCCACACGTACGCGACGCATCTGCTCGAAGGTGGCGCGGACCTGCGCGTCGTCCAAGAGTTGCTCGGCCACGAAAGTCTCACGACCACCCAGATCTACACCCACGTCTCCAAGTCGCGCCTGCAAAAGGTCCATCACGACACCCACCCGAGGGGATAGGTGGGTTCGAACGGTTAAGATAGACCGGCTCTCCCGCAGTGGGGGAGTTCTGATATATCGCCGTGGTTTCGTACGGTCGCCTTCGGGTGCACCACGGGGATCGAGCAACCGAACGGAAGGAAAAATAACGTGGCACTCGTCACCCTGCAAGAACTACTGGACTCCGGAGTGCACTTCGGACACCAGACCCGCCGCTGGAATCCCAAAATGCGCCGATTCATCCTCGGCGAGCGAAACGGCATCTACCTGATCGACCTGCGAAAGACGCTGCTGGGCATCGAGACCAGTTACGCCTACGTGCGCGACCTCGTCGCCGACGGGGGAGTGATCCTCTTCGTGGGCACCAAGAAGCAGACCCAGGGTCCCATCGAGGACTACGCCAAGGCCTGTGGCATGCCCTTCGTGAACCAGCGTTGGCTGGGCGGCATGCTCACCAACTTCGCCACCGTCGCCGGACGGGTGAAGCGCATGGTGGAGCTTCGTTCCATGCAGCGCGCCGGTGACTTCGAGAACATGCCCAAGCGCGAGGCGCTGCGCCACAGCCGCGAACTCGAGAAGCTCGACCGCAACCTCTCGGGTATCGCCAACCTCGACCGCGTCCCTGACGCCATCTTCGTGATCGACACGAAGAAGGAACACATCGCGGTAACCGAAGCCCGCAAGCTCGGCCTCCCGGTCGTCGCGGTGGTCGACACCAACTGTGACCCTGACGTCATCGACTACGTGATCCCGGGTAACGACGACGCGATCCGCTCTGGCGCGCTGCTCTGTCGCTTGATGGCCGACGCCGTGACCGAAGGCCGCTACATCCGACAGAACCGTCCGGTCATCTCGAAGCAGGCATCGGCTCCGGCCAATCGCGCCGCGCTGATCGACGAGCCGGCGAACTCGGAAGGGACACCAGCGCCCACGACTCCCGACGAAGTATTGGCCGACGTGGCGCCCGAGGTCGCACCCGACGACGCTCCTGAGTTGGTGGAAGTAAGCAGCACCGAGCCGGCCCCCGAGGCCGAATTGCCCGTGGGCGAAGAGACGGTGGAGGCTGAGTTGCCCGTGGTCATGGTGACGCCCGAGGCTGCTACGGCCGACGAATCAACGGCCAACGCCTAAATTTCTAAAGCAAAGAATCAAAGAGGAGAACAAGGTGGCTATCACCGCGAAAGAGGTACAGACGCTGCGCCAGGCGACGGGCGTCGGGATACTCGACGCCAAGAAGGCGCTCGAAGCCAATGAAGGCAACATGGAAGAAGCGACCAAGTGGTTGCGCGTGCAGGGCATGGCCTCGGCCGCGAAGCGCGCTGATCGTGAAGCCGGCGAAGGCGCCGTCGCGGTCGTGCGAAACGGCAACGTCGCGGCCATGGTCGAGCTGCGTTGCGAGACCGACTTCGTCGCGAAGTCTGATGAGTTCGTATCGCTGGTCGACGAGATGGCGGCGCGGGCGTGCGCCGAGGGCACCGACGCGGTCGCTGAGTTCAATGACCAGATCGAAAAGATGCTCACTACGCTCAAGGAGAACCTCTCGGTCGGTCGCGTCTGCCGACTCGAGGCCGGCGACGACGAAATCGTCGATACCTACAACCACCAACAGGCCGGACGCGGGGTCAACGGCGTCATCGTCGTGGTGAAGGGCGCCACCGAAGAGATGGCCCACGAGATCGCGGTGCATATTGCCTTCACCAAGCCGCTCTATCTGAACCGGTCGGACGTGCCCCAGGCTGAGATCGATAAAGAACGCGCGACGGTCGAAGAGATCTCGCGCAACGAGGGCAAGCCCGAAGCGGCGTTACCCAAGATCATCGAGGGCCGCATGAACGGTTGGTTCAAGGACCGCGTGCTCACCGAGCAGAGTTACGTCAAAGACGAAAAGCAGACCATCGCCCAGTTCTTGGGTAGCGCGTCGATCACGGCGTTCGCGCAAGTGGTCATCGGGGGATAGGTCATCACCGTGCGCCGCGTGGTCTTGAAGCTGTCGGGTGAGGCACTGGCCTCGGCCGCGAGCGACGAGACCATCGATGCGTCGACCGTCGACTTCCTCGCTTCCGAGATCGCCAACGCCATGGAGCGCGGCAATCTAGAACTCGCGGTCGTGGTGGGTGGCGGCAACATCTGGCGCGGCGCAACTGGGGCAATGGCAGGCATGAACCGGGCCAACTCGGACCTCATGGGAATGCTCGGGACGGTCATCAACGCCTTGGCTCTTCAAGACGCCATCGAGAGCCACGGTCGCCCGACGCGGGTGCTCTCGGCGATCGGCATGGACCAGGTCGCCGAGCCCTACATCCGCCGGCGCGCCGTGCGTCATCTCGAAAAGGGTCGCGTCGTCATCTTCGCCGCCGGTATGGGCAATCCATATTTCACTACCGACACGCCGGCCGCTCAGCGCGCCGCCGAGATCGAAGCCGACATTGTCTTGAAGGGAACCCACGGTGGCGTCGACGGCGTCTACACCGAAGACCCGCGCATCAATCCCAATGCGACGAAGTTCGAAGAACTGTCCTTTGACGAGGTCATCGCTCGCGACCTTCGCGTGATGGACATGACCGCGATTACGTTTTGCAAGGACAATCACCTGCCCATCCGAGTCTTTGACCTGATGGCCGACGGGAACCTGGGTCACGCGCTCGACGGTCAGGCCGTCGGTACTCTGGTGAGGTAATGGAAAACGAACTGGTCGAGCTGGTGCTGCAGGACACTCGTGAACGAATGGCGAAGGTCATCGAGCACGCCAAGAGCGAGTTCGCCGCGGTGCGAACGGGCCGCGCGTCCTCATCCCTCATCGAGAACCTGATGGTGGACTACTACGGCGCCGACACCGCCTTGAAGCAACTCGCCAACTTCTCGGTGCCCGAGCCCCGCCTTCTTGTCGTGTCGCCGTTCGACAAGGGCGCCATGGCCGCGATCGAAAAGGCGATCAGTAATGCCGACCTCGGGCTCAATCCGTCCAATGACGGTGTCGTCATTCGTCTCGCTTTCCCGTCGCTGACTGAAGAACGTCGCAAGAGCTTCGTGAAGATCGTGCACACCAAGGCCGAAGAAGGACGCGTGGCGTTGCGCGGTGCGCGTCGCCATGCCCGCCAAGAGCTCGAAGCACTGGAGAAGGATAAGAGCATCTCGGGCGACGACCTCGAGCATTACGAGAAGATTCTTGACAAGATGACACAAGAAGAAGTGGCGGTCGTGGACGCGCTGCTTGCGTACAAGGAGCAAGAACTACTTGAAGTCTGACGACGACGACGGCACGCTCTTCGACGAAGCCACGGGCGAGATGCCCGTCGTCAGTTCGACGGACTCTCGCGTTACGATCACCGGCGCCGAAATTGCCGCCGACGCGGCCGACGAGACGATGATCATCGATCCCACCACGTTGCTCCCGCATTGGACTGACGCCCCGACCGGTCAGGTGCCCATCGTCGTCGCGCGAGAAGCAGCCGACAGCGATGACCCGTGGTCGGCGATTCCCGCGCCGGCGTGGCGAGAAGGCGAAGCCGATTGGGTCGCTCACGAAGACCAATTCGACACAGCGATCCTGGCCGGCGAAGCGCGTGAGGACACCGCTCGGCCGTGGGAGTTCACCGAACCGGAAGCCGAAACGGTCCACGAGGTCGTGAGTGACGCCCCGCGACCGGAGCCCGACCGCATAGCGCGCACCCGTCGCTCCATCTCGAGTAATCCGTTGGCCGGTCGCGCCGTTCGACAGAGTAACGATCGAAACTTCGCGCGAGCGCTGGCGACCGGCGTCGGACTGGCCGTAGTCGTCTCGGGTGTCTTTTTGGCCGGCGCGCTGCCGGTGGCGATCATGGTTGTGGTCGTCCTGGGACTCGCGGGAGCCGAGGCCCTCGCCGGTTTCAGATCGGCTGGCGCGCACCCGGCGACCGTGCTCGGCATCGTCGCGATACTGACGCTCGGTGTCGCGGTCTACAACAAGGGCCTGACGTCGGTCGGCGCCGTCAGTGTGTTGCTGATCATCTTCGGCTTCGTGTGGTACTTGAACGCCGGACGCGAAGTCGACGTACTGGACGGCCTGGGCGCCACGGTCTTCGTCTACGTTTGGATCGGCGTTATCGGCTCCTACGCCCTGCTCTTCGTGGCCCCACGGAATTTCGTCAGCGGACACGGGCTGTCCTTTCTTTTCGGCGCGATACTCCTCACGGTGGCCAACGACTCGGGTGCCTTCATCATCGGGCGTCGGTACGGTAAGCGACCCCTCAACAAACTTCTCTCTCCGAACAAGACCCTCGAAGGTACTGCCGCCGGCACGGTCGTGACGTTGCTCGTTGGCGCATTGATCGTGCCGCTCATGAGCGTGTGGACTCGTAAGGCCGGGATCGAGGCGGCCGTCGCTCTTTCGATCGTGGTCCCACTCGGCGACCTCTTCGAATCGATGGTGAAGCGCACCATCGGCGTGAAGGACCTCGGCCGACTTCTGCCGGGACACGGCGGACTCTTGGACCGTATCGATGGACTGTTGTTCGCACTGCCCACGATGTACTACCTCTGCCACGTTCTCAAACTGGGCTGACGGTGCCGACGGTGCGGCGCAGCGTCGCGCTCTTGGGAGCTACGGGATCGATTGGAACCCAAACCCTCGACGTCCTTCGCCACGAGCCTGATCGTTTCGAACTGACGGCTCTCTCCGGAGGCGAACAGCTCAGCGAATTGGCCGCCATAGTGAACGAGTTCCGCGTCACTCGCGTCGGGGTGATCACAGATCGTCACCGCGACACGCTGGCGCCACTGGTCGGTGCCGAGGTTGACATCGTCGTCGGTGACGACGGTCTTTCGGAGCTCGCTGCCAGTGCCGACATCGTCATGAACGCTGTCCTCGGTTTCGCCGGCCTTCCGATCACGCTCTCGGCGCTCGCGTCGGGTAAGCGCCTCGCGCTCGCCAACAAGGAATCGCTCATCGCTGCGGCGCCGTTGGTGGCCAAAGTGCGCTCGACCCCCGGCGCGACGTTGCTGCCCGTCGACTCCGAACACTGCGCCATCCACCAGTGCCTGGCGAGTTCACCCGGGGAGCCCGGCTATCCCGACGTCCGCCGATTGTTGCTCACCGCATCTGGCGGACCGTTTCGCGGATGGTCGATCGACCAACTGAAGCACGCCACCAAAGCCGACGCCCTTCATCACCCGACGTGGTCGATGGGAGCCAAGATCACGATCGACTCGTCGACGTTGATGAACAAGGGTCTCGAAGTACTCGAGGCGTCCGCGCTCTTCGGTATCGAGGTCGGACGCGTCGAGGTCGTGGTGCACCCCCAGTCGATCGTGCACTCCATGGTCGAGTACGTCGACGGCTCGGTCTTGGCCCAACTCTCTCGCCCCGATATGCGACTTCCGATCGCGTACTGCCTGGGACTTCCGGAACGACTGGACCACGCGTACGGGGCAATCGATTTCACCAAGGACTTGGAGTTGACGTTCGAAGCGCCCGATCCCAAGGCCTTTCCCGCCATCGGCCTGGCCTACGAGGCGTCGCGACTCGGGGGAGCCGCGCCCGCGTGGCTGAGCGCGGCCAACGAAGTCGCGGTCGCGGCGTTCTTGGCCGATGAGATCGACTGGTGCGACATCATCGATGTCGTCGCGCACGTCATGGACGGTTACGAGAGCGGTCCGCTTGATTCCCTGGAAGACCTGGTCGCCAACGACGCGACCGCGCGAGCGCGAGCCCACGGTATTCTCAAGCAATAGTCATGGATTCGAACCCCGAGACCCGTCGGTCCCTGTTAACTCTTCTCGTCGGCGCCATCGCTTTCGTCGCGTTGTTGACCTGGAGTGTCGGATGGGCCCTGCCCTTGGTGATCTTCGCGATCATCTTCATCGTCATGGCCCACGAATTCGGCCACTTCATCACCGCCAAGCGAGCGGGCATGAAGGTGACCGACTTCTTCGTCGGCTTTGGCCCGGTGCTCTGGTCGACCACTATCGGCGAGACCCGCTACGGCGTGCGCGCGATCCTCGCCGGCGGGTACGTGAAGGTGCCGGGGATGACCTGGACCGATTCGATCCTCGAGGACGAGGAGTCACGGACCTACCGTTCGGCGTCGTATCCGAGGAAGGTCCTGTTCGCCTCGGCCGGTTCGTTGATGCATCTGGTGATGGCGCTGGTCTTGGCGTGGGCCGCGTTGACCTTCGTCGGTCTTCCCTCGACCAGCCACGTCGGCGTCGGATCATTCGAAAAGTGGCAGGGCCACAAGGAGAACGCTGCTCAGCTGGCCGGACTCAAGATTGGTGATCAGATCCTGTCCGTGAACGGCACCGCGATCACCAGCGACAGCCAGTTGATCAACATCGTGAGCCACGCGTCCGGCCAGCGACTCACGCTGGTCGTGGTGCGCTCCGGTCGCGACCTCACCTTGCACGCGACGCCGGTGAACGGACAGACGATCACCTTCGCCGGGCAGACCGAGCCGGCGTCGTCGCAGGAGCACGGCTACATCGGTGTCCAAGTCGCGAACCTTGCGCTTCGCGATACCTGGTACGCCGCGCTGCCCGGTTCATTCGGGGAAGTCGGATCGCTGCTTGGTTCGGCCGTGCACGCGATCGTCCACGTCTTTTCACCGGGTGAGTTCTCGAGCCTCTTCCACCAGGTCGCGTCGCCCGCCGCGGCGAGCAATCCCACGAATCAGGCGACCCGACCGGAGTCGATCGTGGGCGTGGTTCGTATCGCGGTCCAGAGCACGCAAACCGGGCCGGGTGACCTGTTGTTGATCTTGATGGTCGTCAATATCTTCGTGGGGGTCTTGAACATGTTGCCGATGTTGCCCCTCGACGGTGGTTACGTCGCAATCGCCACCTACGAACGGCTTCGCTCCCGGCGCAGCGAGCGCTATCACGCTGACCTAAACAAGATGGCGCCCTTCATCTACGCCTTCATGGGCGTGCTGCTCGTGCTCTTCGCCTGCACGCTCTTCCTCGACATCGCCCACCCGATCGCCAATCCGTTCCGCTGAGCGAATCGAACGGCGCGCGAACGGGCAGACTGGACATATGGACGTCACCGCTAGCCCCCTCAGTGCCCGACGAAAGACCCGCCAGATCGCGCTCGGATCGGTAAAGGTCGGGGGCGACGCGCCCATCTCGGTCCAGTCGATGACGACGACCAAGACCGCCGACGTCGAAGGCACGCTGGAACAGATCTATGCGCTCGCGGCCGAAGGCGCCGACATCGTGCGCTGCACGTGCAACGAAATAGCCGCCGCCGAAGGGCTGGCCCAAATCATTCCGCGCTCGCCGGTGCCGATCGTGGCCGACATCCACTTCCACGTGGAGATGGCGCTCGCGGCGCTCGAGGCGGGGGTCCAAGGACTACGCCTCAACCCCGGCAACCTTCGAAAGCCGGAAGAGATCAAACTCGTGGCCTCCGAGGCGAAGGACCGCGGTGTGCCGATCCGCATCGGCGTGAACGCGGGGAGCCTCCATCCCGATCTCTACGAACGATTCGGCGGCGCTACGCCCGAAGCACTCGTCGAGTCGGCCCGGATGGAGTTGGCCTACTTCGAAGAGGTGGATTTTCACGACGTCAAGATCTCGGTGAAGGCATCGTCGGTCGCCACGATGATCGCGGCCTACCGGCTCGCTTCGGAGACCTTCGACCATCCGCTGCATCTGGGCGTGACCGAAGCGGGCCCACTGCCCGGTGGACTGTTGAAGGGCACAGCCGGTATCGGGACGCTGCTCGCAGAAGGAATCGGCGACACACTTCGTTACTCGCTTACGGCCGATCCGGTCGAAGAGGCGCGCGCCGGTCGCACGCTGTTGGAGGTCCTCGGACTTCGCGAACGAAAGGGACTGGATTTGATCGCCTGTCCCAGCTGCGGTCGCGCCGAGGTCGACGTCATAAAGATCGCCAACGAGGCCCAAGAGGCGTTACAGGCGCTGAACTTACCGATTCAGGTCGCGGTGATGGGCTGCGTCGTCAACGGTCCCGGCGAAGCCAAACACGCGGACCTGGGCATCGCGGCCGGCAAGAAGCGCGGTCATCTCTTCATCAAGGGCAAGATCGTGCGCGTGGTGAAAGAAGACGAGATGGTCGAGGCACTGGTCGAAGAGGCGAAGATGATTCTCGAAGAAGGCGTCGAGGCACGACTCGCGGCGCGCGACGAAGGGGCCGAAGCCGAAGCCGAGGCCGACCGCGCGATGTTGCTCGATGACCGCGGAGCGGACGCGAACCACGCGAAGGAACGTATCGAGAAGATCCGCCGTCGAACCGAGAGTTAATACGTTGCTTGGGTAGGCTGTCGCCACGAATCAAAGGAGAATCGTGGCCCAAGGCGTGCTGACACCTCAGAGCGAAGACTTCCCCCGTTGGTATCAAGACGTCATGGCCAAGGGCGAGATGGCTGAGAACGGTCCCGTGCGCGGCACGATGGTGATCCGTCCCTACGGCTGGTCTCTCTGGGAGCGAATGCAGGCCGAGATGGACGCGCGGATTAAAGAGTCCGGTGCGCAGAACGCATATTTCCCACTGTTCATCCCGCTCAGTTACTTGGAGCGCGAAGCCGAGCACGTCGAGGGTTTCAGTCCGGAACTGGCCGTCGTCACGCACGCCGGCGGCGAGGATCTCGCCGAACCCATCGTGGTGCGCCCGACGTCTGAGACCGTCATCGGTGAGTACATGGCCAGGTGGATCCAGAGCTACCGCGACCTGCCGTTGCTGCTGAATCAGTGGAGCAACGTCGTTCGTTGGGAACTGCGGCCGCGGCTGTTTCTTCGTTCCACCGAGTTCCTCTGGCAGGAGGGTCACACCGCCCACGCCAGTTACGAGGACGCCCACGCCTTCGCCACCAAGATCCATGACGAGGTCTACAACGACTTCCTGGAGAACGTCCTCGCCGCGCCCTCGCATCTCGGTATCAAACCAGCCAGTGAACGCTTCCCGGGCGCCATCAACTCGATGACCGCCGAAGCCATGATGCGTGACGGCAAGGCGTTGCAGATGCTGACGACCCATGAACTCGGTCAGAACTTCGCGCGAGCCTTCGACATTTATTTCCAGAGTGAAGAGGGACAGGCCGAACTGTGCTTCACGACCTCCTGGGGCGCGTCCACGCGCATGGTCGGGGGACTGGTCATGCTCCATGGCGACGACGATGGCCTCGTCGTGCCGCCGAAACTCGCGCCGATCCAAGCGGTCGTCATCGCCGTGCGTGACGAGCCAGCGGTGAATGAGGCGTGCGAACGTGTCGACGCGTCGCTGAAATCGGCCGGTATTCGCGCGCAGATCGACCGCAGTCGAGGTAGTTTCGGACGTCGCGTCACCGACTGGGAGATCAAAGGCGTGCCGCTGCGCGTGGAGGTCGGTCCTCGTGATCTGAAAGAGGGACTGGTCACGCTGGTGCGACGCGACAATGGCGCGAAGGCGCCGCTCAGCATTGACGTGGTGGCGACGAACGCGCTGGCCCTCCTCGGGGAAATTCAAGTCGATATGTTCAACGGCGCGAAGGCCCGCCTGACGTCGAACACCCACGACGTCGCGAGTATCACCGAAGCCACCGAAGCGGCCGAGACTGGCTTCGCGCGTCTCGACTGGTCCAAAGTCGGAGCGTCGGGTGAGGCGGAGTTGAAGGTGAAGGCGATCACCGTACGTTGCCTCCAACGTCGTGACGGCTCGATGCCACTCACCGACGACGAGGACGACCTCGTGTGCATCGTCTCGAAGTCGTACTGATCAGCCAAGAAAACCGTCCACGCCCGGACGAGGTGAACTTCAGGACGCCGACATTGCTCAGTCCGTGCGGACGCACCGCTCCAAACTGGCAGCCCCGGGGACTATCAGCGCCCGTAGGATAAGAATTCTCGATGAATTTGTGCGTTACGGTCGAAGGATTTCTGATGTCATCCCGGGCGAAAAATGCTACAATTGATGCCTACAGTCCGCTCAGGACGTATGGACTCGTTTAAGCGCGGGCCTCGGGCCCGCGCTTTTTCTTTGTCCGGACGTCCGAACGGCATACGGAGAGGAGAGGGTCGTGGACTTAGAGACACCACTGCGATCACTCCTATCCGAACTCGGACTTGACCTCTACGACCTGGAAATGGTCAAGGGGACGCTCAACGTCGTCGTGACCAAGGCCGGTGGCGTGGACTTAGAGGCGCTGACCAAGGCGAATCGACAAATATCGGAGTGGCTGGACGTGAACGATCCCATCGCCGGGCACTACACCCTGGACGTCTCGAGCCCCGGGTTGGAGCGCAAACTTCGTACCCCGGCGCACTTCTTTTCGGCGGTCGGTGAAGTGGTCACCCTGCGCGAACTTCGAACCGACGCCCCGACGCGCCGTCTCGAGGGAATCGTGAGCGCGGCTGACGACACGTCGGTCACGATCGACGATGCCGAACACGGTCGCGTCGTCGTGGCATTCGACGTCATTGAACGAGCCCGCACCGTCTTTCAGTGGGGTGCCGATGCGAAACCTTCGCCTTCACGAGCGAAGTCCGATGCTTCATCGACGAGGAAGGGAGGGTAGGCATGGCGAACTTTGAATTCCTAGAAGCGTTGGGACAGATTGCTCGTGACCAGAACATCGACGAAGGGGAGTTGCTCATCGCGCTCGCCAACGCGCTCCTCGCCGCCTACAAGCGCCGTCCGGACTCAGCTGAAGACGCCGAGGTGGAGATCAATCCCGAGACGGGTGAGATCAAGGTGTGGGGCCTCGAGCTCGACCTAGAAGGCAACGTCACCCGTGAGTGGGACGCGACGCCCGAGGACTTCGGACGTATCGCGGCTCAAACCGCCAAGCAGGTGTTGATGCAACTCATCCGCGACATTCAGCGACGCCAGATGTACGAGGAGTTCGCGAACCGCGAGGGCGACATCGTCTCGGGCACCGTGCAGCAGAACGACAACCGTTACACGTTGCTCGACCTCGGTCGGGTCGAAGCTCTTTTGCCCCAGGCCGAACAGATCGCCTTCGAACGCTACGAGCACGGTGCGCGCATCAAGGTGTACATCGTGGAAGTGCGCAAGACCAACAAGGGACCTCAGATCGTGGTCAGCCGCACCCACCCAGCCCTCGTCGCCAAGCTCTTCGAGATCGAGGTGCCCGAGATCGCCAACGGCATCGTCGAGATCAAGGCGCTGGCCCGCGAACCCGGTCACCGCAGCAAGATCGCGGTGGCCTCGAACGATCACATGATCGACCCCGTCGGCGCGTGCGTCGGCGCTCGGGGTAGTCGCGTTCGCAACATCACCAATGAACTGCGCAGCGAGCGCATCGACGTCGTGCCCTACAGTGACGATCCCATCGAGTTCATCCAGGCTGCCCTGCAGCCCGCGCGAGTGCGCGAAGTGCGACTCGACGAGACCGAGGGCATCGCAACGGTGATCGTGCACGACCAGCAACTCTCACTGGCCATCGGCAAGGAAGGGCAGAACGCCCGGCTCGCCGCGCGACTGACCGGATGGCGTATCGACATCCGGTCCGAGAACGAAGGGGTCGAAGAAGTGGTCGTCGAAGAAGTCTGGACTGAAGGCGACGTCGTGGTCGATGAGACGATCGCGGTCGTGCCGGGCGAGGACGCCGAGATCGCGGCGATCGTCGTCGACGAAGTGGTCACCGACACCGAAGGTCACGTCGAAGAAGTGGTCGTTGTCGAAGAGATCGAAGGCGTGACCGACGACGCGACGGAGAGCGACGAAGTCGAGGATGAGCCACTTTTGGAGGACGAGGCATAGCGCCGATTCGCACCTGCGTGGTCTGT
>Ga0307373_10002186_pt1 | contig 35544 bp, 33 predicted proteins | sample OX2MG_FD_202534 | JGI IMG/M metagenome (GOLD analysis project Ga0307373, IMG submission 202534) | Soil microbial communities from Risofladan, Vaasa, Finland - OX-2 | ecosystem: Environmental > Terrestrial > Soil > Coastal area > Acid sulfate soil | place: Finland: Risofladan, Vaasa | collected...
TGAAGCCGTGCAGGTTGAACGCGTGGATCAGCTGACGGACGTAGTCGTCGCTCATCAGGGCAATCACGGAGATCTTGGGTGGCGTGAATCCCTGAGCGGAGGCCATGATCACTTGGGCCCGTTTCACCTCGATGGCATTCTGTCCGTGCCGAACGATTCGGCGCAGCTTGTTCCCCTCTTCGTCAGATATCTCTCGAACTCGGACGACCATGCCCAGGGCATGGAGCTCGACCGGAAAGTACTATCGCCTCAGATTCCGAACAACCCCGCCGGCCGCTCCACTAGCTCGGCCGCCGCCACCCGCAGCTCGGGCGTGTATCTCCGCTTGCCGATACCGAGAGCCGCGAGAAGAGGGACGAAGGTTCCTCCCTCGAGGCGATCATGGATCCGTCGGACTCGCAGGTCGACCCGACCCATGCGGGTGACCAGAGTACGGGGTCGTGTGCCGTGCCCGACAAACCGAGGTCTACCGTCGGAGAGCTCCTGTCGGCGGAGATTCTCCCAGAGGGAGACCTCCGCCTCCTCGAAGAGGGCACGCAGAGCGTCCCTCCCGATGTGGTAGGCACGGTTCAGCAGATGGCCAAGCTCTATCGGTGCGATTTCCTGTAGCTTCGTGGGCCTCTCCTCCTGTTGGGTTCTTTGCGGTCCCCACCAGGGGAGAGGTTCCCCCGCCATCAACCGATTCTTTCACACTACCCCGGGCCCCGCCCTCGGGCCCGCTCGGCGCCGGCGGAGCTCCCCGGAGCCATTAAGCGGCGGTTCGCATCGGAGCGCGTCGAGAGGAGCGCATGAAGGTCCTCATCACCGGGATCGACGGCTACTCCGGCTGGCCCCTCGCGCTCCATCTACTGTCCCGGGGGCACGACGTCGTCGGCGTCGACAACTTCGTCACCCGTCGCAGGGTCCGAGAGGTCGGCAGCTGGTCGGCCACCCCCATCCCGTCGTTCGCTCAGCGCCAGAGGCTCGTGAACCAGCTCCTCGGCAAGGAGCTCCCCTTCCACCGAGGCGACCTAGGGCGGTATGACTTCGTCGCCCGCGTGCTCGAAGAGGAGCACCCCGACGCGATCGTACATCTCGCGGAGCAACGAAGCGCCCCGTACTCGATGATCGACGTCCACCACGCGGTCACGACGCAAGTCGACAACGTGGTCGGCACGCTCCATCTCGTCTACGCCATGCGCGATCACTGCCCGGACGCCCACCTCGTCAAGATGGGAACGATGGGGGAGTACGGAACCCCCAACGTCGACATCCCCGAAGGATTTTTCGAGATCGAGTACCGGGGGCGCAAGGACCGATTGCCGTTCCCCCGCCAGGCGGGGTCGTGGTACCACTGGAGCAAGGTCTTCGACTCCGGGGACGTCATGTTCGCGTCGAAGATCTTCGATCTGCGCGCGACCGACGTCATGCAGGGGGTCATCTACGGGATCCGAACGGCCGAGATGACCGATCGACGGCTGCTGACCCGATTCGACTTCGACGAGACGTGGGGGACCGCCCTCAACCGGTTCATCGCGCAAGCGGTACTCGGGCTCCCGATCACTCCCTACGGCAAGGGCGAGCAGATCCGCGGGTTCATCGCGCTGGAGGATTCCGTCCAATCTCTCCGGCTCGCCGTCGAGCACCCCGCAGACCGGGGCGAGTACCGCGTGTTCAATCAGTTCGACGCAGCGTACTCCATCAACCAGCTCGCTGAGACCACGCACCAGATCGCGACCGAGCTCGGGCTCTCCCCCCGGATCGAGCACCCCCCGGATCCCCGGATCGAGGCCGAGCAGCACTACTACGCCCCGATCCACGAACGCCTCTACGCTCTAGGATACCAGCGCACGCGCGAGCTCTCCGAGGTGATGCGGGAGATGTTCACCGACCTGCTTCGCTACCGGCATCGCCTGGAAGCCCGCCGCCACGTGGTGATGCCGACGATCGGCTGGCGTCGCGCGGACAACCCGGCGGCGCTGAACGCTCGGGTCGCCGCTTCCTCGGCACCGCCGAGCGCGGAGCCGCCACCTCCCGTCCAGGACCGGTGAGCGCGTGCGCGGTGTCGTGACCCTCGCGGGCGACGGGAGCCGGATGCTCCCTTGGACGCACGGCTTGCGCAAGGAGTTCCTTCCGCTGTTCGACCGCGCCGCCGTCCGGGGCGGCCCGCCGGTGCTGAAGCCCGTCGCCCTGCTCTCGGTGGAGACGCTGGCCAGCGCTGGGATTGAGGACCTTACCCTGGTCGTCCGGCCGGAGGACCTCGCATTCGTGCGCGGGTACTTCCGAGTCGATTCGGCGCTCCTGCGCCGCCATGCCCACCAGCCGGAGCGCCTCGGAGAGACCCGGAGGCTCTACCGGACGCTCGAGCGGCTGACCATTCGGTTCGCGGTCCAACCCCACCCTCGCGGGTTCGGGGACGCCGTCCTGTGCGCGACGCGATCCGTGGGCGATCGCCCCTTCGTCCTCCACGCGGGGGATGCCGCGCTCCTGGAGCCGGAGCGCGGAGCCGTTGTCAGGACGATGGCCCGGCTCCGAGAACGCGAAGACCTGGATGCAGTCCTTCTGGTCCGCCGGGTCGCGGACCCGAGACGGTACGGAGTGATCGAGGGAAGCACGAGCCGACCGTTCGCGGGGGTGCGCCGCATCGACGTGCGCGCGATGCTCGAAAAGCCGGCGCGTCCCCGCTCGCACTGGGCGGCGACGGCGGTCTACGCCTTCGGACCGGCGATCTGGAGGGTGCTTCGCGAACGCGCGCGCCACCGGGGATCCGGCGAGCTCGAAGTGACGGATGGGATCGCGGCCCTCCTCGTTGCGGGGGGACGGATCTCGGCCCTCGTGCTCGATCCGGGCATGGGCCTATGGAAATCCGTCGGGTCGCCGGAAGGATATGCCGCCGCGCTCCAAGCGACCCGAACGCGCGCGCTCCACGCTCGCCCCCATTCCTGAGAGGAGAGAGATTAAGCTCCGCCGAGCGGTGGGGGAGGACGGTCCGACCGCGCGCGCGTATTCCGCCCGCGTCGAGGGGCCAGGTGGCTCATTCCCCATGAAACGTCAGATGGTCGATATGCTCGCCGAGCTCGTCAAGATCCCGAGCGACCCATTCTCCGACAAGCAAGAGGTCCTCGACTACGTTCAGTCGTTCACCGACCAGATCCACATGCGTAACACCCTGTTCGGGGATGCGCAATCCCCGGCGCTGCTCGCGGAGTACGGGCAGGGCGGACTGGTCCTCTCCGGCCATCTCGACACTCCCCCGATCGGGGACTACTGGAGCTTCTCGCAGAGCCAGGTCGCCTCCGGGCGACTGTACGGTCGCGGCGCGGCCGACATGAAGGGAACGGTCGTCGCGATGCTGCAGGCCGCGGCGGACCTCGTGCTGAGGAAGGTGCCGGTGGTGCTCGCGTTCACCACCGACGAGGAGACGACGATGCAAGGGGCGGCGGCGCTTTCCAAGACGTTGCCGATGCGCCGAGCGAAGGCGATCGTCGTCGGGGAGCCGACCGGACTGCGGGTGGCCCACGCGGAGAAAGGAGTCCTCGATATCGCGATCGAGACGCGGGGGAAGGCCGCGCACGGCGCGATGCCTCATCTCGGGGAGAACGCCATCTCCAAGATGATGCGGATCGTTCGGGGGCTGGAGTCGTTCAAGGGCCGGATCGCGCACCCGGAGCTCGGGACCGTGACGATGAACCTCGGGACGTTCCACGGAGGGAACCGGCTCAACGTGGTGCCGAACAAGGCGACCGCCGAGGTCGATATCCGCTTCCCGCCACCGTACTCCCCCGATCAGCTCTACCGCGAGATCGAGGAGCATCTGCGGCGGATCAAGACCCCGTTCACGCTGCGCCGGCTCGTCTCTCTTCCGTCGATCCAGATCGATCCGAACGCTCCCCACGTTCGACTCCTTAGGGAGGTCTCCGGTGGGGAGACGACCGTCCTCGTACATGCGTCCGAAGCCGTCCATTACACGCAGGTCAATCCGCGCGTGGTCATCTACGGCGCCGGCGAGGAGGAACTCTCCCACCAGGCGAACGAGTACGTCAAGATCGAATCCGTCGCGCGCGCTACCGAGGTCTACAAGAAGTACGCCCAGCGGTTGCTCTCTCCCCGGGCCGCCACGTAGTTCGCACGTGAAGCTCGCGCAACTGTCCACACGCTATCCCCCGGGCCTGGGCGGCGTTGAGCGGCACGTCGCCGAGATCAGCGCGGAACTCGGCGCACGCGGGCACACCCTGCGCGTCCTAACGAGCGATCTGTACCGAGAGTATCCGTGGGAGCGACTTCCGGCGAGCGTACCCCGACAGGAGCGGACCGCGTTCGGGACGGTCGAGAGGCTTCCCGTATGGTCGCTCCCGGGCGGACTCCACTATCCTTTCTTCCGAGGACTGATGCGGGCCCTCGAAGCCGACCCGGTCGACGTCGTGCACGCCCACACCTACGGCACCCATCAGGTCGCGGTCGCCCATCGATACCACCGGCGGACCGGGACCCCGTATATCCTGACCGCTCACTTCCACCCGATCACTTCGATCGAGGGTGGCTGGTTTCGACACCGCCTGCGCGGGTTCTACGATCGGCGACTCGCCGCGCCGATCGTCGCGGACGCGGCGCGCCTGATCGTCCAGAGCCAAGAAGAGGAGCGGCTCCTCCGCGGGCTCTCGATTTCGCTGCCTCCCGTACGGATCGTACCTCCAGGGTACACCCCGTTCCCCGCACCGGCCGACGGTGCGCAGTTCCGGGCCCGCTACGGGATCTCGGGCCCGTACGTGCTCTTCGTGGGGCGCCTCGCATCGAACAAAGGACTGGGCGCGCTGCTCGAGGCGTTCGTCCCGCTCGCCCGCCGCGAGCCGACCGCGTCGCTCGTGCTGATCGGACCGGACGGGGGCATGCAGGCGGTCCTGCAGGCTCGCGTCCGTCAGCTCGGCATCGCAGGCCAGGTGCGCCTGCTCGGATGGGTCTCCGACGAGGCACTGCTCGCTGCCGCGTTCCGCGAGGCTCGGTTCTTCGTCCTCCCCAGCGAGTACGAGGCGTTCGGCCTCGTGCTCCTCGAAGCGATGGGGCAGGGAACGGCGGTCATCGCGACCCGCGTCGGCGGGATCCCGGAGTTCGTGGAGGACGGGCGTGCGGGCCTCCTCGTTCCGCCGGGGGACCCGGGGCGATTGCGCGAGGCGATCGAACGGCTATGGGCGGATCCCGCCGGCACGGAGGCACTGGGAACCTACGGGCGCGATCGCATCGTTCCTCAGTACCGCTGGGGGCTCGTCGCCGACCGGCTCGAGGCGATCTATACGGAGGCGCGCAACGCGTGAAGATCGCTCAGGTGACGTTTCGCTTCGACGCACCGGGAGGCGTGGAGACCTGCGTACGCGAGGTCGGGCGGCGCTGTGTCGCCCGCGGGGACCCAGTGCGCGTCTACGCGAGTGACCTCTACGACGAAGGGCGTTGGGAGCGTCGGACCGACTGGGCGCCGGTCGTCGACGGCATGCCGGTAGAGCGATTCCGACTGCGCCGCTACCCGGTCCCCGGTGTCAGCATGCCCTCGATGATCGGCCTGATCGATGCGCTCGCGAGTAGCGATGCGGACGTGATCCACGCGCATTCGCATCGCTATGGACACGTCCTGCAGAGCGCGCTCGTCGCGTGGGAGCGACAGGTGCCGCTCGTCGTGTCCACGCATTATCACCCGGCCGACGCGAGCGAGAACGCGTTGCGTCGGGGCCTGTTGCGAGTCCAGGACGTCGGTTTCGGGGCGAGCGCCTATCGGGTCGCTCGCGCTCTGGTGGTCGAGACCAGACTCGAGGCGAGGCTTGTCGGGGAGTTCGCCCCCGCCGATCGCATCCACATCATTCCGCCCGGGATCGATCTGTCACTGTGGGGGAAGACGTCGGCACGATCCATCGATGATCTGCCGAGCGGCTACTTCCTCTTCGTCGGTCGGATCGCGCCGAACAAGGGGCTCCCTCTGCTGGTGGACGCGTTGGCCCGGCTCCCTCCCAGCGAGCGGCGACCGCTCCTCTTGATGGGATCGGACTGGGGGGAACGGGCGACGGTGGAAGCACGGGCCCGCGAGCGCGGGGTCGCCGATATCGTACGCTTCCTCGGGCACGTCAACGATGCGGATCACTACCGCGCCATCGTCCGGGGCGCGTCCGTGTTCGTGCTTCCGTCCGAGTGGGAGGCCTTCGGGCTCGTCCTCCTCGAGTCGATGGCCGCCGGGGTGCCGATCGTCGCGACCGCCGTCGGAGGAGTTCCCGAGGTCCTCGACGGGGGCCGCGCGGGTTGCCTCGTTCCGTACGGCGACGCGGAACGTCTCGCTGACGGTCTTCGGGAGGCTTTCGTCGGATCCGAGGACACCCGACGCCGGACCGTCGTTGCTTCCGAACGCGTCCGAGCGTACGACTGGAACGTCGTGACGGATCGCCACCGCGCGCTCTACCGGTCAGTGCTGGACTGATCGCGGGCCCATTCGATCCAGCCGCTCGAGCTCTCCCGCGATATGCTCGATATCGCGCCGCACCGGCTCCGGGCGCATGATCGATAGGGTCCGCAGCCCGAACGCGATGAGGCGGGGCATCAAGCGCGGTTCGCCTCCTGGGCGTACTCGCGGAGGATGGCGAGCCCACGCGTAAGATCCGTGCGCGATGCCGCGAAGGAGATGCGCAGATGCTTCGCCCCCCGTGACCCGAAGGCATCGCCTGGCGTCGTGATGAGGCCCCGGGAGAGGAGCGCCTGCGCCGCTTCCGTCGCGGTCTCCGGCCAAGAGAATCGAGGGAAGGCGTAGAACGCGCCGGCCGGCGGAACGCACGTCATTCCTGGGCAACGTGCGAGCTCGCGGAGCACGATCGCCCGTCGCGCCTGGAACTCCCGGGTCATCGCCCGCGTCGAGCTCAGTCCGCCCTCGAGCCCGGCGAGGACGGCGCTCTGGGCGGGCGTGGAGGCGCAGGCTACGATGTGGTAGTGCATTTTGTTGATCTCGACCGCGAGGGCGCGCGGAGCGATGAGGAACCCGACCCGCCATCCGGTCGCCGCGAGTGTCTTGCTGAAGGAGTTCACCACGACCGCGCGATCGGTTCGGCCCCAGAACGACGTCGCCGGTCTGTCGTAGACGATCTGATCGTACACCTCATCGGAGACGATGTGCAGATCGTGCCGTTCCGCGAGCGCGATGATCTCCTCGACCGTCTTCTCCGGAAGGACCGCGCCGGTCGGGTTCGATGGGCTGTTGATCACGATCACCCGGGTGCGTGCGGTCACGAGCCGCTCGATCGATCCGATGTCGGGCAGGAAGGCACGCTTCTCGTCGAGCGCGTACGCCACCGGTTCCGCTCCGAGGAGTCGGGCGTGGGGCGCGTACAGAACAAAGCCCGGGTCTGGGACGAGGATCTCGTCCCCGGGGTCGTACAGCGCGAACGCAGTCGCCATCAGCGCCTCCGATCCGCCCGCGGTGACGATTACATTGTCTCGGCTCGTCTCGGGAGCCCGGGCGCGGTATCGCTCCGCGATCTTCTGCCGCAACGCCGGAAGACCCGCGGAGGGGCCGTAGTGGTTCCCTCCATTGCGGACAGCGTGGCAGTAGGCATCGAGCACGGCGCCGGGGGGCTCGAAGTTCGGCTCGCCGAGCCCGAGGTTGATCGCCGTCGGGGGAGCGGCCTCAAACATCCGTCGGATGCCCGAGATGTCGACCTCGCGCGCTCGATGCGCGACCATTCTCGCGCGACGGTCGGCCTACCATTTACCCTTTGGCAAGACCGTGCGGGGTCTCACTCGGCCCTTCGCCCGCACGAACCTGCCCAGTTGTCGGAGCGAGGGTATATGGCACGTATCGCACGTCGGAGAGGGCCGGTATGACGAGCCCGAGCGAGACGGAGCGACGTGCGCCGGCCCCGTCGGTCAGCGTCATCGTCGGCGCGTACTCGCGCCGAACCTACCTCGCTTCGGCGGTCCGTTCGGTACTGGACCAGCGACTCCCCCGAGGTTCTTTCGAAGTGCTCGTGCTGAAGAACTTCGAAGATCCTGCGCTCGACCGCTGGCTCGATGAGGAGGGGGTCCGGCGCCGGTTCGATCCACAACAGCACATCGGGCGCTGGGTGCTCGGCGCGATCCGGGACGCACGAGCGCCGATCGTCACGTTCCTGGACGACGATGATCTCTACGCTCCGCAGCGCCTCGAACGCCTGATCGACGTGTACCGGACTCATCCCGACCTCGGCTTCTACCACAACCGATCGGTGGTGATCGACCGGGAGGGCGCCCCGGTGCCACCGGAGCTGTGGCGGCTCCACGAGTCTGCGCTCGATGTCCCCGAGGAGGGGTGGTACATCCCTTCGGCGGACAAGATCGAGCGACTTCCCCAGTTGATCCAGGCCCAGTCGGACTTCAACCTCAGTTCGATGGCGCTGCGCCGCGAGGATGCCGTGGGCGAACTCGCGTCGATCCTCGACGCCGCGCAGTACGTCCCGGACCTGCCCGCATTCATGATCGGCCTCCTTTCTCCTCGTGGGATCTTTGTGGACGGTCAGCGGCTGACCTGCTACCGTCACCATGGCCGGAACCGCACGATGGACCTCGGCTGGCTGCGGGATGCCGAGGAAGATCGACGGCGGCTCGCGGTCATCGCCCGGAGCCGAGGCCCGCCCGCGTACGCGGACTGGCTCGAACACCTCGCCGATCACTTCGAGAAGCTCGTACGGATCGACACCATCGGGGCCGGGATCCGCGGCGGCGCACCGCGCCGTGAGGTCGCCGAGCGCGCCCTCGAATATCTCCGTTTCCTCGGTCGGCACCCCGAAGAACGCGATCTCGAAGCCCTCACATGGGGGATCGAGCTATTCGCCGGGGCCTACCTCGTTTCGCCCGAATTGGCGCGACGGGTCCGTCAGCTCCGGGACACCCAGATCGAGCGCGCACGAGCGGCCCAGGGATTCGGCTGAACGGAGCGCGCCGCGGCCGGGGCACAAGGGCCATCTACTTTCTCCCCTCCCGGTTCAGTGGGTCCAAGTTCCATGCCGGTCACCATCGTGGTGGGTGCCCAGTTCGGTGACGAAGCGAAGGGCAAGATCACGGACTTTCTCGCGGCCGACGCCCAGTACGTCGTGCGCACCGGCGGTGGCCCCAACGCGGGGCACTCCATTCACCTGCCCGAAGGCGTTGTGGTCCTGCACCAGCTCGCCTGCGGGGTCCTGCGGCGTGGAGTGACCGGGATCAGCGGGCCCGGGATGGTCGTTCAGCCGATGAAGCTCGAGGAGGAGCTTCGGGCTCTCGAGGAGCGCGGTCTGTTCCGCGGAAAACTCCTGCTCTCCGATCGGGCCCATGTGCTGCTCCCCCTCCACGAGATCGAGGATGCCTGGGAGGATGAGCTTCGCACCCAGCAATCCCCCGCGGCCGGTCTCGGCACGACGGGACGCGGCATCGGCCCGGCGTACTCCGATCGGTACGGTCGATGGGGGATTCGGCTCGGAGACCTCGACCGCCCCGCGACTCTGCGTCAACGCCTCGAACTGCTCTACGCTCGCAAGACCCAGCTCCCGAACCTTCCTCCGCGCGAACAGTTGGCGTCGACCCTGATCGAGGTCGGTAGCCGGCTCGCCCCGTACATCGGGCCCACCGAACCGATCCTATGGGAGGCGATCGGCCGGGGCGACCGGATCCTGTTGGAAGGCGCCCAGAGCGCCCTCCTCGACATCGACTTCGGCACCTATCCGTACGTCACGAGCTCCCATCCCACGAGCGCCGGAGCCCTGGTCGGCAGCGGGATCCCTCCGCTCGCCGTCGACCGGATCGTGGGCGTCTCGAAGGCGTACTCGACGCGGGTCGGGGCAGGACCGTTCCCGACGCGAGTGGAGGGCGAGCTCGGCGAGTACCTGCAACGTGTCGGCGGCGAGCGAGGCGCCACGACCGGTCGGCCCCGCGAGTGCGGCTGGCTCGATCTCGTCCTGCTGCGCTATGCGGCCCGGCTGAACGGGTTCACCGCTCTCGCGATCACGAAGGTCGATGTGCTCGGAGGCCTCCCCGAGGTCCCCGTGTGCGTGCGATACGAGCTGCCCGATGGCTCGTCGCTCACGGATCGGCCGCCGACCTCCGCGGACGATCTCGGCGAGGTCCACCCCGTCTACGAGCGACTGCCCGCGTGGGGGGAGTTTCACCCGCGACTGCTCGAGCGCCTCCGTGAGGAAGGCGCCGGGGCGCTGCCCGCGGAGCTGCGCGCCTTCCTCTCCTTTGTGACCGAGGAGACGGGGGTCCCGATCGAGTTCGTCAGCTTCGGGGCCGCGCGCGACGCCACCGTCCGTCTCGGCCGAGGAGTCCCCGGCGCGCCGCCCTCACCGAGCGTCCGTCGATGGAAGGGCTGAGCCGACGGTGGAGTTCGATCCGTTCCTCTACGTCGCGTTCGTCGCGGGCTACCTCGTAGGATGGCGTTGGCGCCCGAGCACTCCATGGATCCTGCGCGCCACGATCGCCACCATCGTCGCGCTCGTCTTCCTCCTCGGTGCCTCGCTGACCGACGTCAGCCCCGCCACGCTCGCTCCGAGCGTGGTACTGGCGATCGGGTTCGCCGGCCTCATCCTGGCCTGCACGCTCGCGATCTACGCGGTATTGCCGCATCGCACGGTCGTCGGTCCCGCTCGCGCGCTGCCCCAGGCACCCGAACGCGTTCCGCTCTCCGTCGTCCTGATCGGGGCGCTGTTCGCCGGTTACGCCGTGGCGCTCGTCCTCCCGCTGCCCGCAGCTAGCGCGATCCCGTACGCCCTGTACATCCTCCTCGCCCTGGTGGGCCTCGGGATCCGATTGCATTGGGAGACCCTGCGCCGGGTGTGGGTGCCGGTGGTCGCAGCCATCACCGGTGCGCTCATCGCCGGGGGAATCTATGCGCTCGCAACCGGCACCGGCGCCGCGGCGAGCCTCGCGATGTCCTCCGGGTTCGGCTGGTACACGCTCGATGGCCCCCTCGTCGCGGCGCGACTCGGCGCGACCCTGGGGCTCGTCGCCTTCCTCGCCAACTTCCTCCGCGAGAACCTGACGATGGTGCTCGCTCCGGTCGTGGGGCGACGGGTGAAGGGAGAGGGACTGGCCGCGATGGGAGGCGCGACCGCGATGGACACGACGCTGTACTTCGTGGTGCGCTACGGAGAGGCCGACGCCGGAAGCCTCGCGCTTGGGAGCGGCCTCATCCTGACGGTCGTGGCGAGCCTCCTCGTGCCTGCCTTCCTCCTGCTCCCTCTGTAGCAGTCTTAAAGGTCGGACGACCCTCGCGTCGGCGCGCGGGCTCGTAGTCCAGCGGTTAAGACGTCGCTCTCACACAGCGAAGATCGCCGGTTCGAATCCGGCCGAGCCCATCGAACCCGAGGTGCCTGCCGTCCTCGGCCCGCATCTCGGCTACGCCGCGGGGACCGCGTCTGCGCTCGGCCCTGCCCGGCGGTCGACCGATGCGAGGAACGCTCGGGTCTTCGAACGATGGCACGGTCGGCAGATCGTCTGCAGGTTCGAGTACTCCAGCGCGGCTCCACCGCGCGCAATCTCGACAATGTGATCGACCTCGAGCTCGCGCGCCCGCCGGCGCGATCGGCACACCGCGCACGTGTACCGGTCGCGACGCATGACGTAGATGCGGGCCGCATCCCAGAAGTAGTGCCCATGGAACTTCCATCGGCAGACCCGAGAGCAATACGGGGTCCGCGATGTGGCGAGCGCCGAGTGGCACTCGACGCAGTGTCGGTCACGTCGGGCCTCCCGTCGGCGGTCGGCTCCGTCGGAGTACCATGCCGCGGAGAGCGCCAGGATCCGCCCGCCCGGCGCGACGGTCACGGATGGAACGGTCGGTGGGCGGCGACGCATCAGCGTGAAGGGGTCGCTCGCGGTTCATGAGCCCTCGGTTCCACTGGCGGCGGTCGGATATGTAGCCGGTCTTCCGTGCGGTCTCCTCGGGGTGATCCGTGACGAACGACGTCGCCGTCGCAATCCTGGCGCTGGTGTTCGGCGCCATCGTGGTGCGCCAGCTCTTCGGCCGCGGACCGCCCATCTGGGGGATCTTCGCGGTGGGGGCGGCGGGGACCGTCGTTTCGAGCACTCTGTCGCTCGGCGGCACGTACTCCGCGCTGACCCAGGCCGCCCCCGTCCTCCTGTTCCTGTTCGCACTGTTCGTCTTCGCGGGGGCGCTCGAACGGCAGGGGATCCTCGATCACGCCGCCCGCTGGTTGATCGGCCAAGCGCGCTCCCCGGCGGACCTTCCGTTCGTCATCTTCGTGGGGTTCTCCATCGCCGCTGCGTTCCTCGTGAACGACGCCCTCGTGCTGCTCGCCGTACCTCTCCTCTACGGCGTCGCGAAGCGGACGAAGATGGACGCGAAGCCGATGCTGCTCGCGGTCGCGTTCGCCGTCACGATTGGCAGCGCGCTGACCCCGATGGGAAATCCCCAGAACCTGTTGATCTCGATCTCGAGCGGGCTCCAGGCCCCCGTGGGCACCTATCTGCGCTACCTCCTCCTTCCGATCGCGGCCAGCATCGTGCTCGGCGCCCTGTTCGTGCGCTGGGCATTCGCGGCCCGGATGGGACCCGCGACGCCGGAGTACGACCGACTTCGCGCGGAGGCCCCGCCGCTCTTCCCGGATGGGGAGTGGAGCGGCCGCATCCTGCGGCGTCCGGTGATCGTACTGTTCCCGGCGACGATGGTCCTCCTCATCACTCTCGATGTGGGCGGGGCCTCCTTCGGCCTCCCGGCGATCCCGATCTGGGAGATCGCCCTCGGCGGGGCACTCGCGACGCTCTTCGTGTCCCAGGAGCGGCTCGCGATGCTGCGCGCGGTCGACGCGCGGATCCTCGTGCTCTTCGCGGGGCTGTTCGTGGTCGTCGGGGGAGCCGTTGCCGGCGGCGTCATCGGCTCCCTCGAGACCCTGCTTCCCATCCCGGCCACGGGCAGCTCGAGCACCTCCGCCCTCCCGTCGATCTTCGCCACGAGCGTCGTCGCCTCCCAGGTCGTCAGCAACGTCCCGTGGGTCGCCCTCCAGATCCCCGTGCTCACAGGCCTCGGGTACGGGGCCTCGACCCCGATCCCATGGGTCGCGCTCGGCGCGGCGAGCACCCTCGCCGGGAACGTGACGTTCCTGGGAGCGGCCAGCAACTTGATCCTGGTGGATCGCGCCGAACGCACCGGCATCCCGATCCGGCTCGCCGAATTCATGCGCTACGGCCTCCCTATCGCCGCGCTGTCCATCGGCCTCACGTTCGCCGCGCTCTGGATCGGCCTATGAGCGCGGCGATCGTCCGGTCCCCGTGCAGAACGGTTCCAAGGTGCGCCCGCGGGGCCCCGGTCCGGTCGGCCGTGATCCTTGGCCCGACGCACCGCCGCCCGTGGCACCGAGAAGGCTATACCCCACGGGAGAACTGGGCCGCGCGGAGCGTTCATGAGCGAAAGCCGGGCGTCCCCCACGGCCGATCTCCCTCCTCGCGACCCATCGAAGCCGCCCCATCGAGGAGTGATGATTCGGGTTCCGATCCCGGGACCGAAGGCGCAGCGCATCATCCGGGCCGACGAGGCCTCGATGGCGACGACCACCAAGACCTCCCCGATCGTGGCGGAGAGCGCGCTCGGGGTCTGGGTCACCGACGTGGACGGCAACCGGCTGCTCGATTTTGCCGCGGGTATATCGGTCCTGAACGTCGGACACTCCCATCCGGCGGTCGTTCAAGCGGTCCGGGAACAGGCGGGAAGGCTCTCCCACTTCGCCGGGACGGACTTCTACTACGAAAACCAAACGCGGCTCGCCGAACGTCTCGCGGCGATCACGCCGGGCACCCACGCGAAGAAGGTCTTCTACACCAACAGCGGGACCGAAAGCGCCGAGGCAGCGCTGAAGCTCGCGCGATGGAACCGCCAGCGACCGCTGACGGTGGGTCTACTCGGGGCCTTCCACGGGCGCACCCTGGGCGCGCTCACGATGACCACGTCCAAGCCGGTCCAGCGCTCGCGGTTCAATGCCTACACCGGAGGCGGACAGCACATCCCCTCTCCCTACTGTTACCGATGCCCGTACAAGCTCGAGTATCCGAGCTGCGATCTGTACTGCGCCAAGATCCTGAAGGAGCTCTACTTCGAGACCTCGATCCCGCCGGACGACGTCGCGGCGTTCATCGCGGAACCGGTCATGGGGGAGGGTGGGTACATCGTTCCCCCGAAGGGATGGCACGCGGCGATCAAGTCGATCCTGGACGAGCACGGGATCCTCTTCATCGATGACGAAGTGCAGTCCGGCATCGGACGCACGGGACACTGGTTCGCGATCGAGCACCACGGGATCGTCCCGGACATCGTTACGACCGCGAAGGCGCTCGGGAGCGGGCTTCCCATCGGGGCGATCATCTTCCGCGGGGACCTCGATTACACGAAATCGGGGGCCCACTCCAACACGTTCGGTGGAAATCTGGTCGCAGTCGCCGGGGCCCTCGCGACGCTCGACGTGATCGAGCGCGAGCATGTACTCGAGAACACGCGGACCCAAGGCGCGTATCTTCAGACGCGCCTGCGCGAGCTGCAGGCCAAGTACGAGGAGATCGGCGACGTCCGCGGGCTCGGGCTCATGGTCGCGACCGAGTTCGTGACGAGCCGGACGACCAAGGAGCCCGCGGTGCGGCTCCGCGACCGGATCCTTCAGGAGTCGTATCGGCGCGGCCTGATCCTGTTACCGTGCGGCCGCTCCTCGATCCGGTACATCCCTCCCCTCATCATCCAGCGCGAGGAGATCGACGAGGGCGTCGAGATCCTCGATGCCGCCATCCTCGCGGCCCGAGCCCGATGAAGTACGCTCGGCTCGAGGCCCCGGGGCGGGTGGGCCTCGCCGACACTCCTCGGCCGGTCGCCGGCCCCGGTGAGATCGTCGTCCGGATGGCCGAGTGCGGCCTGTGCGGGACGGACCTCGAGAAGGTGCGTGGTGGCTACACCGCGAGCGCGATCCTCGGTCACGAGCCGGTCGGGACCATCGAGACGGTCGGCACGGGCGTGGAGGGCCACGAGGTCGGAGACCGGGTGTTCGTCCATCACCACGTCCCCTGCCTCGCTTGCCCCGTCTGCGCCCGGGGGGACTACATGTTTTGCCCGGCGTACGCGAAGACGAACCTCGATCCGTGCGGGTTCGCAGAGGCGTTCCGGGTCTCCGCCGATCATGTCCGCAAGGGAGCCGTCCTGACGCTCGACCGGCGCGTGGGGTGGGACGCCGGCGCCCTGCTCGAACCGGGGGGCTGCGTTGCGACCGCCCTGCGACGGATCGCGCTTCCTCCGGAGGCGTCCGTGTTCGTCATCGGCCTTGGACCGGCCGGCCTTCTCTACGCACGCCTTGCCCGCGCCCGGGGCGCGGCCTGGGTCGGCGGGGCCGAACTCGCTCCGTTGCGCCGCCTCGCGGCCGAGCGGGGTGGGATCGATGCCGCGATCGATCCGACCGACGGGTCCGCCGTCCGCGACCTCATCGATCGAGCGACCGATGGACGGGGGGTCGATCTCGCGGTCGCCGCGACGGGCGCCCCCTCCGCAGTGACCCTCGCCACGACGATCGCCCGTCGAGGGGGTACCGTGAACCTCTTCGGGGTCCCACCCAGCGGTAGCCGCCTTGACGCCGATCTTCAGGAGATCTACCTGCGCGGGATCCGGCTCGTGCCCTCCTACGCGACGACCGAGGCCGACATCGCCGCCGTCCAGCAGCTCGTCGTGGACGGCCGGCTCGCGCTCAATGACCTCGTTTCCCACCGGATCCCGCTCGAGGAGATCGAGGAAGCGTTCCGGCTCGCCCAGCGGCCCCAGGACTCGCTGAAGGTTGTGGTGACGGGCCCGGCGCGGTGACTCAGGCTTCCCCGCCGGCGCCGAGGACCTGATCGGCGACCCGGTGCCCGGCCGCGACGTGTGCGCGCGGACCGAGGATCGAACCGATCACGGTGGCGGCGGAGTCGATCCGCGCCCCGTCCATCACGATCGAATTGGAGATACGGGCCTCTTCTCCGACCACGACGCCCGCTCCGAGGGTGACGAGCGGGCCGAACGTCGCGCCGACCGCACGTGCGCCCGGTCCGACCGAGACCGGGCCCGTCCCCGACGCGCCGGACGGTAGGTAGACTTCGACCCCCTTTCCGGCTTCGAAGAGGAGCCGCTGGGCGTACAGCACGCGTTCCGGCGTGCCCGCATCCTGCCAGTACCCCTCGAGTCGCGCTCCGTACACCCCACGGTCCAACAGACCGGGAAGGATCTCGCGCTCGAAGCTGACCTCGCGGCCGGTCGGGATCCGATCGAGCACCTCGCGTCGCCACACGGAGATGCCGGCGTTGATCCACGGGGAGGGCGCCTCTCCCGGCGCGGGTTTCTCCACGAATTGCGTGATCCGGTCGTTCTCGCCGAGCGCGGCGACGCCAAAGGTCTGGGTCTCCTCGACCCGTGCGAGGAGGAGGGCACCGATCCCGTTCCGCTGTTCGTGCACCCGGAGGACCTCGGCCGCGGAGGCCGCCGAGACGATGTCGGAGTTGATCACGAAGAAGGGGTCGGACATCCCGTCGGCGACGTTGCGCATCCCGCCTCCGGTCCCGAGCGGTTGCCTCTCGGGGACCGTGCGGATCCGGAGCCGGTAGGGGTGCTCGTGCACGTACGCCGCGATCTGGTCGGCCTTGTACCCGGTCGCGAGGACCACTTCCTCGAGATCGTCCGGGAGCACATCGAGCGCCCGATACAGCATCGAACGTCCGGCGAGCGGGATCAGCTGCTTGGGAAGATCGTACGTGATCGGGCGCAGGCGGGTCCCGAGGCCCCCCACGAGCGCGATCGCCTTCATCGTTCCTCCTCCACCGGCGATTGGGTACCCGCGATTAAGGCTTCGTTCGCCACCATCCGTTACAGGACTCGGCTGCTTTCTCCCTGCTCCACGGCGTGCGAGTAGTCCCGCTGGATGAGTCGCTTGAGGAGCGCCGCCGGGCTTCCCCAGAGCGTCAGTCGATCGAGCGCGGCGGCCCCGGCCCCATGGCCGACGGACACGGCGGCGCCTCGCTCTCGGTAGGAGAACGACTGGAGCTCGGTGCCCTTCCAGCGCGCCACGATGTTGGCCGCCGCCACGCGGGCCTCGGCGAGGGCCGCCTGGGCGGTGCTGGGGACGAGAAGTCCGGTCTTCGGATCCTGGAACTCGATCACGTCGCCGACGGCGAACATCCCGGGATGGCCGGGGATCTCGAGTGTCGGCTCGACCGTGATGCGGCCTCCCCGTCCATGCCGGACCGGAAGCTCCGCGACCGCAGGGGGCGCCTGGAGACCGGCGCACCACACGGCGATGTCGAAGCGCAGCACGCTCCCGTCTTCCAAGTGCAGCCGATGCGGCTCCACCCGAGTTACGTTCCAACCGTAGAATATCGAGACCCCGGCCCGGACCAGGAGTTCCCGCGCGTGCTCGATGAGTTGGGGAGGGAAGCCCACGAGGAACGGTAGAGAACCGGTCAGCAGCATGACGTCCGGACGGCGCGCCCCCGGCTTCGTGATTGCCGCCCAGTCGGTGGTCGATATCTCGGCCGCGATCTCGGTGCCGGTCGACCCCCCGCCGACGACGAGCACCCGGGGTCGTCGCTCCCCGGGGAGCGCGACCGAGGCGATCTCCATCTCTCGGATCGCTGTCGCGAGGCGTTGCGCCGCGGAGAGCCGGTAGACGCTGTGGGTGTGCTCGGCCGCCCCCGGGACTCCGTAGTACGCGGCGACGGATCCGAGACACAGTGCGAGCGCGCCGAACTCGATCGTGCCCGAGTCGAGCTGGACGGTGTGCTCGGCGAGATCGACGCGCTCGACCCGGGCGGTCCGGATCTGGACGCGGGTCTTCTCGAGCACCGAGGCGAGGGGGACGGCCCATCGGCGGAGGTTCCCTCCTGAGGTGGCGATCCGATCGATCTCGTAGAGTTGGGTCCGCAAGATGTGGGCGGGGCTTCGGTCGACGAGGACGATCGGAATCTTTCCCCGGGAGAGCCGGTGGACCTGCTGAGCGAGCGTGAGCCCTGCGTAGCCCGCGCCCAGGATGACCAGCGGCGGTGCGGGAGCCGGTGACGGAGCGGCCACCATGCCATCCGGAGAGGAGCGGCCGCGAGGGATATCGATTACCCGGAGGGTCGCGACGTCAGTTCGGGCCCACGGCGAGGACCCGGTTCCCACTGAGTCCTCGGGTCGCGATCGCGTCCATCTCCACGAGGAGGGCCATCGCCTCCCGGCCGCGCGGAGTGATCCGGTAGTCATCCGCCGAGTGGACCAGCAGCCCGTCCTCCTCCAAGCGATGCAGGTGGAAGGAGACCTTCGGAGTCTCATCGATCCCGGCCGCGCTCATCGCCTCCGTGAACGTGCACGGGCCCTGCGAGGCGCGACGCAGGATCGAGCGGCGCAGCGGGTTCGAGAGTGCCTCGAGGGTCGCCCGCGTCGTCTCCGCGAGCACTCGGGCCCGCAGGTCGACCACGTCCGCGACCGTGATCGAGCCCGGGTCGAACGTCACCATCAATGGACCTCGGCCTTCGAGCTCCTGCCGCAGCCGTTCGATGAACTGGATGACCTCAGTACGCCGATGGGCTCGGAAGAGGCGATCCGCGCCCTCGAGGAGCAGGGCGCCGTGGGGTCGGTCCGCGAGGAACGTCTCAAGGTGGGCTTGGATCTCTGCCGGCTGATCGAGCCCCGTGGAGACCACGGTGACCCGGGGACGCGGGCGGACCGTCCGGTCCGTCAGGTGAAGCACGTCCAGGTCGTCCGTGGTCGTCCACGCCTCGAGCGTGCGGTCGATGTCCTGAACGCGGCCTCCGTCGCCGTGGAACTGGATCGCCTGGGCCGCGAGGTCGAGCATCGATCGTATCTGCTCGAAGCGGAACGGCTTGCGGACGTAATCGAAGGCTCCGAGCTTCATCGCTTCGACCGCGGTCTCCACCGTCGCGTACCCCGTCACGACGACGACGAGGACCTCCGGCCAGCGGCGGCGCACCTCCCCGAGGAGCTCGAGCCCGCTGTGTCGCGGCATCTTGAGATCCGTGAGAACGAGATCGATCGCTTCTCGCTCAAGGATCTCGATTGCTTTTGGGACCGAGGGGGCGTCCCGGACCTCGTGGCCATCGTCGCGGAGCAGCTCGCCGAGTTCCTCTCGGATCACGGAATCGTCGTCCACGAGCAACAGACGCATGCCACCGCGAGGAACCGCGAACGACAAAGCCGTTCTGGGTCCCGTCCCGGGGCCGCCGCCCCAGGTTCCCCTCGGCCGACCTCTCAGGTGTCCGGTGGAGGGGAGGTCGCAAGGGGCAACCGCACGAGAAAGCTCGCTCCTCCCTCGGGCCGGTTCCGCGCCAGGAGTTGACCGTGATTCGCCTGGACGAGTCCGTCGCTGATCGCGAGTCCGAGCCCGGTGCCGCGCCCCTCCGGCTTCGTGGTGAAGAACGGTTCGAACAGGTGCTCGATCACCTCCGGAGGGATCCCCGGCCCCGAGTCCGTCACTTCGACCTCGGCCAGGCGGTCCACCGCCCGGACCTCGATCCGCAGACGACCGCCGGGAGCTCCGTCCATGGCCTCGTAGCCATTGTTGAGAATGTTCGTGAGCACCTGGATGAGCTGGCCACGATCCCCTGCGACCGGGACGGGGGTCGCCGGGTAGACCTCCTCGAGCTCGATGTTCGCCGACTGCTTTCCCCGGAGGAAGTCGACCGCCGAGCGGCTGACCTCGACGAGATCGAGGGCGACGATCTGGGGCTCGGACCGACGGGCGAAGTCGAGCAGTCCCCGCACGATCTTCGCGGCGATGTCGATCTGACCGGTGATTGCATCGACCCGGGCGAGCACCCACGGATCCTTGCTCCGCCGACGGAGGGATTCCGCGACCAGCATCACGTTCGTCAGGGGGGTGTTGATCTCGTGGGCGACTCCAGCCGCGAGCTGCCCGATCGAGGCCAGGCGGTCGGCGTGGGCCGCGCTGCGCTGCCAGATCCGCTGTTCGGTCAGATCCACCGCGACCCCGAGGTAGTGGGTGGTGATCCCCCGATCATCCCGGACCGCGCTGATGGTGAGCAGGACGAGACGTTCGTGCCCCCACCGGTCCCGGTTCATGATCTCTCCGGACCAGTATCCGCGGGAGGGATCGAGGAGATCCGCCCAGAGACGCGAGTACACCTCCGCCGGGGTCGAATGACTTCGGACCATGTTCGGTCTTCTTCCGATGCACTCGGCCCGCGAATACCCGTAGATTCGTTCGAACGCGGGGTTCACGTCGACGAGGATCCCCTTGTCGTCCGTAATCTCGATCGCGTTCGTCGAGGTCAGGAACGACTCGTAGAACAGGCGCGCCCGGTCGTGCTCGATCGCCCGATCGGTCACGTCGTGGATGACGACGAGACGGTCGGAGTCCGGTGCGATGGGGGGGACAAGGCGAACTTCGATGTCGGCGTAGGTCACCCCGGCCGACCCCGCTCGCGCGAGCGGGACCGACCGGAGCACCCCGGCCGTGCCGTCCCGGATCCAGCGGAGCAGGGTCTCTCGATGCGGGGCTCCCGCGATTCCGAGTGCTTCGTCCACCCGGCTTGCCGGGCGGTGGGTCTCGAGGCGCGTGTGCATGTGCCACGTTCGATTCGCCCACCGCAACTGACCGTCCGGCCCGACCGTGGCCAGCCCGAGCGGGAGCGCGCCGACGAGCGCCTCGAACCACAGGCCGGAGTGGGGGAAGTCGGGCATCGGATCGAGCGAGGCGGAGAGCTCTATTGACGCTGCCGGGCCGTGAGCCTAGACCCTCCCGGGTGGAGATGCCGGTAGGGGGGAGGCGCCCACGGCGTGGGCCTCACTTGAATTCGATGAGCGGCTTGATGATCCCGTCGGATTTGGATGCCATCATCCCGAACGCCCGTTCGATCTCATCGGACCGGAACCGGTGGGTCGTCAGGGGCGTGGGATCGATCCTTCCGCGCTCGAGTAGGCGCAGCAACCGGCCCATCCGCTCCCGCCCGCCCGGGCACAGACCGGTACGGATCGTCTGGTCGCTCATCCCGACCCCCCAATCGAGGCGGGGGATTCCGACGAACTCTCCCTCTCCGTGGTATCCGACGTTCGAGATCGTGCCGCCCGGCCGCGTGACGCGAACGCAGTTCGCGAACGTGGCGGACGACCCGAACGCTTCGATCGCAGAGTCGACGCCGGTACCGTGCGTCAGGCGACGGACCTCCATCACCGTGTCGACCGTGCGAAAATCGACTATCGCGTCCGCCCCGAAGTGCCGGGCGAGCTCCTGGCGCTTCGGCACTGTCTCGACCGCGATGATCGAGCCCGCGCCGAGCATGCGCGCCCCTGCGATGGCCATGAGACCGACCGGGCCCGCACCGAAGACGGCGACGTCCCCGCCGATAGGGATCGCCGCATGTTCGGCAGCCATGAACCCCGTGGACATCATGTCGCACGCGTAGACCGCCTTGTCGTCGGGAAGCCCCGCGGGGATCGGGGCGAGATTGGCCTCCGCGTCGTTCACCCGGAAGTACTCTGCCAAGCCTCCATCTACGGTGTTCGCGAACTTCCATCCACCGAGGATCTCGGTGCATTGCGATGGAAAACCGCGCAGGCAGTTGTCGCACCGGAAGCATGGCGTGATCGCGTTCACCGCGACGCGGTCACCGACCCCGTGTCCCTGGACCGCCGACCCGAGCCGATGGATCACTCCGACCGACTCGTGACCCAACGTGAGGTTCGAGCGCTCGCCGATCGCCCCTCGCACGGTGTGCGTGTCCGACGTGCAGATCATCGCCGCGGTCGTTCGGATCACGGCATCGTTCGGTCCCGGCTCCGGGATCGGCTTGTCCATGACCGCCACTTCTCCGATCTTCCGCATCACGAACGCTCGCATGGGCGGGCCTCTCTCGCCATCCCGGGCCCCGCAGATAGTCCCCCCGTCAAACCGGCTTGACCCGGAGCCGATCCTCGCTCCCAGGGGAGCGGAACGCTCGTGGATCGCCCCGCGCGGGGCCGCCGAGCCTGCGATCCCCTCCTCTACGATCGGCGGTCGCGTGTCGGTCCGTCAAGTCCAGCGAACGGACCGTGGAAATACCCCCCAACGAATCGGGGTCGTAGTCGCGGCAGGGAGCGGAACCATGAACCGAGGTCGAACTGATCGGGTCGTGGGGCACCTGCTCGAACCGCGCTAGGGGTGAACGAAGATGGTGTTTATCGACGAGCTGACGTTTGTGATGATCACGCTGATCTTGGTGGCGGTTTCGGTCGCCTACATCGTGGTGGCCGAATCGCTGGCCTATCGTCGCCGCGGCCCTGCGGGACTCGGGGTGGCCCTCCACGAGACCGCGATCCCGCTGATCGCCATGGGAGTGGTCGTACTCGTGATGGGATTCTGGGGGATGATGACCTGGCCCCTACCGGGCGCGTACAACATCCTGTTCTACGATATTTACACCCTCTTCGGGATCATCATCCTCGGGTTCGGAATCTCGGTGGTTCTGCACTTCCGCCTACAGTACGTCGGAGTGCTCAGCCTGGTCTCAGGGTTCACCGTGATCGCCTACGGGTGGAGGGCCTACCAACTCGGCCTCACATCGACCCCCTGGGCCATGTTCCTCATGTACATCGGGTTCGGAGTGACCGCGATCCTCGCCTTCCCGGTCGCGATCATCGCCGATCGGTGGCTACACGCGAGCGGCGAGACTCTGGTCGAGCCTCCCAAGAACCGGCTGGGCCGGCCGATGTACCCGGTGTCGTACCTCGAGGCCGCGATCGTGTTCTTCTTCGTGGTCGTCATCTTGCTCAGCGCAATCGCTGTAGAAGGGACGCTCGCGAACTCGATCATCACCCACCTTCACTCGCCCCCGTAGAGGGTAGAGGCACGCCACGCGCGCAGGAGCGACGGCACCCCCTCGGAGGGCCGACCGGCGGTCGACCCGCGTCCGAGGGGGCCGGGAGAGGCCTCCGTCCGTCCCGTGAATGGACCTCGAACGCGGATCCGCGTCCGAGCCCCTGTCGGGACGCGGAATGGGCGCATCTTCCGAGCGGAGCCTCCGTTAGGGGGCGAGCCAAGGGAGGGAATCGAACCCCCAGGAAACGGATCTGCAGTCCGTCGCATTAACCATTCTGCCACCTTGGCGCGGCAGGGGTCAGGAGCGTCCACCTTAAAGTGCTGAAGTGCGGCGGCGTCTATATTCTCCGGAACCCGCGCGACGCCCGGAGGCCGAAGTTCCGCACGCTGACCCGGACCTGACCCCAGGGGGTCAAGGACGATCCCTCCGCCACGGTCCGATCGCGGCGAATGTCCTCGAGCAAGTCGTCGACCGTGTCCGCTGTTTCGTCGACCAGGGTCGACGCCCGCCCGACGTCGTTCGGGGTGTGAGCGTCGCTCCCACCGATATGTCCGAGGCCTCGCTGGCTGGCCACGAACTCCGCGCGGGCGTTAGCGAGTTCGGAGTTGTGCCCGTTGCGTACCTCCATCGCCCGGATGGCCGCCGTCTCTGCGATCCGACGCCCGACCCCATGGGAGCGGCGAAACGGGTGGGCGAGGACCGGCTCGCCTCCGTGCGCGAGGACCCAATCGATCGTCTCCGCCACGGGGCGGTGGGCCGGCGGGGCCGTTGGAATCCCGTAGGCGAGCAGGTGGCCTTCGAGGGCCGAAACCTCGACCCCCGGCACGAAGAGATACCCCGGATTCCGTCGCTGGAGCTCGCGCAGCTCGTCGTGACCGGCCACGGAATTGTGATCGGTCAGCGCGAACCCGGACAGGCCGGTCCGGCCCAGCTGTCCAACGATCGTTTCGAGCCGCATCTTCGAATCCGGCGAGTGCTGCGAGTGGACGTGCAGGTCCAATCGGCGCGTTCCAGTCATCGGACCCACGCCCCCGCGGGCAGATCCGCGGACGGCCGGATCGGGCCCCCCGGGCGGAAGGACAGCACCGTCCCGCGATCGGCTCCGGGGGCTGCCAGCCGGACGATCACCATCGAGCCCTGGGGCCAGGCCCCCTCGACCTCGATGCGACGCCCTCCGATATCGACCCGCGACGTGGCCTCGTTCTCCGAGCCCTCGACGCGGCCAACGACGAGCGGGGTCTTCGCCAACTCCTCGATCGTGATGACCGGCGCGTCCGGAGCCGTCCCGTCGATGATCGCACCCGGCGGGACGCCCTCCGGCGGTGCCAGCAGCGCGACGGTCTCTCCCGCTTCGGCCGCGAGCACCATCCCTTGGCTGGTGATGCGGCGGATCGTACGGGGGGCCAGATTCGCAAGGACCGTGATGCGTCGCCCCTCGAGCTCCTCGGGAGCGTAGTGGGCCCTCATCCCGGCGACGATCGTCCTCGGCGTTTCCTCACCGAGGTCGACCCCGAGCACGTAGAGCCGGTCCGCATCGGGATGGGGAGCGACCGAACGGATGGTGCCCGCCCGGATCGCGAGGGGAGGGGCGCTTGCGTTCGTTGGCGCCGATGTCGGTGCGGGACGAACCGTTCGTTTCGCTCGGGGGAACAACGGGCGGATCTCTCCCAGAGGCTGCCCGGTGATGAGTGGCTCGAGCGCCCGGTCCCACTCTCCCGGATCCGGCCCCGAGGAAAATCCGAGCATCCGGTGGACCTCCGCCGAAGAGAACGGCAGCACGGGCGATAGCCACGTCGCGATCGCGCGGATCGACGCGAGGGCGTCGTTCAGTGCTTGCGCGAGCGCCGCGCCCGACGCCGCCCAGGGGCGGGCCTCGTGGAACCTGCGGTTCGCCTCGCGTACCTCTCCGAGCGCGAGGTCGAGCGCCTCCTTCAGTTGCACCCGCTCGTAGCGCTCGGTGATCTGTTCGTGCACGGAGCGCAAATGCGACCCGACGCTCGCACGGCCCTCGGGGATCTTGCCGTCGCATCGATCTCGAAGGAGGACGAGGGCGCGCTGAACGAGATTGCCGTACTGGTTGGAGAGGATCTCTTCGCTGACCCGATGAAACTCGTCCCAGTCGAACTCGGTGTCGTGGTTCTGGGGTGCGAGCAGCGCCGCGTAGAACCGGACGACGTCCGGCGCGTAGTGCGACAGCAGCGACGGGATGAACACCTCGAGCTCTGCCGGCCGGGATTTCGAGATCTTCTTGCCGGCGATGAGCAGCCACTCGTTGGCCGGAACGTCGTACGGTAGGACGTACGTGCCGAGCCCGATGAGGATCGCCGGCCAGATGATCGTGTGAAAGAACTTGTTGTCCTTCCCCACGAAGTAGTACTGGCGCACGGGCTCGCGGGAGTCCCAGAACCGGTGCCACGCCTCGGGCCGATCGGCTCGGATCGCCCATTCCCGGGACGCCGAGAGGTACCCGATGACCGCCTCGAACCAAACGTAGAATCGCTTGGAGCCGTAGCCGTCGAGAGGGATCGGAACGCCCCATTCGAGATCGCGGGTGATCGGGGTGGGATGGAGTCCCTCGTCGAGGAAGTTCTGCGCCACCCGCAGCGTACCGGGCCTCCAGTGCGTCTGTCGATCGAGGTACTCGGCGAGCTTCGGTTGGAGCTGGTCGAGTCCGAGGTAGAAGTGCTCGCTCGGCCGGAACTCCGCGGGAGTTCCGCACAACGAGCATCGGGGCGATCCGAGCGTCTTCGCGTCCATCGGTCGCCCGCACCGATCGCACTCGTCCCCCCGGGCCTCCTCGAACCCGCAGTTCGGGCACGTTCCGACCAGGTAACGGTCGGGCAGGAACCGCTGGTGCTTGGGGCAGTACGGGCTCTCCTCCGTCCGACGGTGGATGTATCCCCGCTCCAGCAGGAGGAGGAACACCTCGTCGACGGTGCGTTCGTGATTGGCGGTGTGCGTGGTCGTGTACGTGTCGAACGTGAACCCCAGCCGCTCGAACGAGGAGCGGTTAATCTCGTGGTAGCGGTTCGCGACCGCCTCCGGACCGATCCCTTCCGCTTCCGCGCGCACCAGCGTGGGCGTCCCGTGCATGTCGGATCCCGAGACGAAGAGGACCTCGTTTCCACGAAGGCGGTGATACCTCGCGAAGGTGTCGCCGGGGAGGTACGCTCCGGCGAGATGGCCGATGTGGAACGGGCCGTTCGCGTACGGCCAGGCCACCGCGACGAGCACTCGGGGCATCTCACCCTCCAACGCCGTGCGAACGAAGGCGGAGCGTAAGCCTTTCTGCCGACGGCGGCGGAGTGACGGCGGCTTTATCGGACCCCTCGCCGTCCCGCGTCATCGTGCCGACCGAACCCCCTCGCATGAGCCGCCCGAGCGTCCCGGACGCCGATCGGGAGATCGGGGTTCGCCACCCGGTGCTGCTCCACGGCTACGTGGTCCTGGTCGACTACATGGGGAACGACAACGCGATTGTTCAGGCCGCGCGGGTCTCCTACGGGCCGGGCACGAAGACCGTTCGGGACGACCGTGGGCTCATCCGATATCTGATGCGCCATCGCCACACGACGCCGTTCGAGATGGTCGAGTTCAAGTTCCTCGTCCGCCTCCCGATTTTCGTCGCACGTCAATGGGTGCGCCACCGCACGGCGTCGCTGAACGAGATCAGCGCTCGGTACTCCGTCCTCGAGGAGGAGTATGAGATTCCCGTTCCGGAGGAGGTCCGCCATCAGTCGAGCCGCAATCGCCAGGGCCGGGGCGATCCCTTGCCCGAAGAAGCGGTGGCCTTGTTCCGTGGGGATCTCGATCGGGTCTCCCGCGACGCGTACGCGTCGTACCAGCGCGCGCTGGAGGCGGGCGTGGCACGGGAGACCGCTCGGCTGCTGCTTCCCGTCGCCTTCTACACGCAATGGTACTGGAAGATCAACCTGTACAACCTATTCCACTTCCTGTCGCTCCGCCTGGACCCGCACGCGCAGGAGGAGATCCGGCTGTATGCGGCCGAGCTTGCGAAGATCGGCCGGCTCGTCTGTCCGGTCGCGTTCGAAGCGTTTGACGAGTTCCAGATCGGAGCCCTCGGGCTCGGTCGACGGGAACAGCGGGCCCTCCGCCTCCTGCTCGAGGGATCGACTCCCGCCGCCGCGTGCGCGGCGGCCGGCCTTCCCCTCTCCCGAGAGGACGGCACGCCGATGACGACCGGGGAGGGCGTGGAGTTCCTAGAGAAGCTGGCCCGAGTGCGCGAAGCGCTCTGACATGCACCCATCCTCGAGCGAGACCCGTCGTCGATGCCGGCCCGCGAACCCGTCAGAACCGCGGAGAATCGCCGGCCTCCAAGGTGAACCCGGGACGCGGAGCGAAGGGTGGATGGGGTAGGTGGAAGCGATCGGGCCGCACGACACGAAGCTCTTCGTCGGCGCGCGAACCGGGCCCATCGGCGATCCGGTCGGCGAGGCGACGTGCCACGCCACCGGCGCGCATCACGCCGAACCCGTTGAACCCGGTCATAGCGTACAGTCCCGGCGCGCCGGGAACCTCTCCGACGAGGGGTCGGCGATCCGGGGTGGCCGTGCATACGCCCGCCCACGCCGCGATCATCTCGGAGTCCGCCCATCCCGGGAACCGGTCGCTGAACACCTCGGCAAGGTGGGTCCGGAAGCGATCGTCTCCGCTCGTGACGAATCGCTCGGGATCCGCCTCGATGAGCTCGGTGCCGTCTCCCGCGAGGATGCGGCCGGGACCCTCCGGCCGGGCGTAGACATCGGTATCGACATCGTGGCCGGTCGGAAAGACGTCGGGAGGCGCTTGCGGTGGCCGAAGCGTCGCGGCCTGCGTACGATACGGCACGAGCGGGAGCGGATGGCCGAGGTCCGCGAACAGGCGCTTCGACCAAGCGCCGGCCGCGACGACCGTGGACTCGGCGTCCCAACGTTCCTCGCCAAGTTCCAGTACCGGTCGTCCGTCCGGGCCCGGGGCAATGGCCCCGGCCCGTCCCAGATGGAATTCGACGCCCCGCTGTCGGGCCCCTTCGACGTACAGCTCGGCGATCGCGCTCGGGGTGACCACCGCGTCGTGGCGGCTATAGATCGCCGCGCGCACATCCTCGAATCGACCCCACGGCATCCAGCGCGAGATTTCGGCGGGTCCGACCGCCTCCACGTCGACCTTCCAGGATCGCAGGCGCTCGACCGCTTCGAGAAGCACCGCCGCGGCGACCGGATTCTTCGTCCAGCGCACGAAGCCGTTTTCGGAGTACGCGTCGGGCCGATGACGTCGGGCGAGCGCGCGGTACTCCGCGTGTGCCTCGCGTGTCACCTCGACGTCCCATTCGTTCCAGAGCTGCTCGGTCACCACACCGCCGGCCCGCCCGGTCGCCCCGGCGGCCGGCGTGCGGGGATCGTACACGCCGATCGACCCGACCTTGCGTCGCGCGAGATGGTAGGCAAGGGAGCAGCCTGCGATGCCGGCACCGAAGATCAGGACGGCGAGTCGCTCTCGGGGCACGGGCCGGTCGAGGCCCCGGGGAGGTTAATACTGAGGTTTCGCCCGCTCGTAGGCATCCCGCAAGGATTGCGTGTCGACGTGCGTGTAGATCTGGGTCGTCGCCACGGAGGCGTGGCCGAGCAGTTTCTGGATGAACCGGATGTCACAGCCGCGGGCGAGCAGCGTCGTGGCGAGCGTGTGACGCAGCATGTGCGGAGTGACCCGGCGGGGGATCTCTGCCGTGCGCGCGCACTCCCGGACGATCCGCTCGACCGTCACCGGACCGACCGGGAAGAGCCGCGTCCCTTCACCGCCATTGGTCGCCCGGTCCGCTAGATAGCGGTCGACGGCGGCCCGCGCGCGGTCGTCCATCACCACCTCCCGGTCCTTGTCGCCCTTTCCCGAGCGGACATGAAGGATGTTGCGCTCGAGTTCGACATCCTCGAGCTGGAGGTGGCATAGTTCCCCGACCCGCAGCCCGCAGAAGGCGAGCACGTGCACGATCGCGCTGTCCCGGGGGGACCGGGCCGCGGCCTGGAACAATCGGTGCGTCTCCTCCTCGGAGAGGTAGCGCGGGAGGCGCTCCGGCCTGCGGGGCAGTTCCTGGTGATCGGCGACCGTGAGTCCGAACGTCCGGAACAGGCAGGTCAGCCCTCGGATCGTCGTGTAGAGGGAATTCTTCGAGTAATGCCGCTGCAGGACGAGGTGCTCCCGGAAGAGATCGATGTCCCGCTCGGTGACCTCGTCAAGCGGCTTCGGGACCCGAGCGAGGAACATCCGCGCGATATGGGCGTACTGCTTGATCGTGCACGGGCTGCGTTCCTGGGCCCGAAGGCTCCGGACGAACTGCTCGACGATCCTCTCGGTGGAGAAGCGGCTCCCGGGTTCGTCGGGGACCGGCGCCAGGGCCGGTCGGGACATGGCCCGCGGCATCGATCCGGCCCGGGGAAGCCGGGCGAGCGCAGCGGAGCCCATCGTCGGCGCGTAGGTCCCCGTTCGCCTAATAATCGTATGCGCGCAATGGCAGAGTCCGGCCCGGCGTTCGGCTCCGGAACGCCGCTCGCTCCTCAAATAGCCCGGGAAGGATGTGCCCCGCGTGCGGTGCTCTTCGTGCGACGCCTCGGCGGTGGTCGATCAGCCGTATGCCGGAGCCCACGCGTGCGAGCGCCACTTCATCGAAGGGGTCGAGGAGCGCGTCCGCCGCGAGATCCATCGACAGCTTCCCCGATTCTCGGGCCGCACGATCGCCGTCGCTCTTTCCGGCGGAAAGGACTCCGCGGCCGCGCTCGCGCTCTCGCAGCGCTACTTCCTCCGGCGCCCTTCGGTGCGCGTGGTCGCGATCAGCGTGGACGAGGGGGTTGAAGGGTACCGAACGGCCACGCTCGAGGCGGCCCGCGCCCTGACCGAACGGCTCGGCGTCGAGCACCGGGTCGTGCGGGTCGAAGAGGAGCTCGGAACGACGACCGACCGGGCCGCCGAGCGGCTCCCCGAGACGGTGCCCTGCTCGTTCTGCGGCGTCTGGCGCCGCCGGCTGCTCAATCAAGGCGCCCGCGACGCGGGAGCCGACGTGCTCGTCCTCGGATTCAACCTCGATGATCTCGCGCAGACAATCCTGATGAACCTCGTCCGCGGGGACCTTGAGCGACTGACTCGGATGGCTCCCCACCGGGGCCGTCAACCCGGGCTCGTCCCCCGCATCGCCCCGCTGGCCGCGATCCCGGAACGGGAAGTGTACCTCTACGCGCGTCTGACCGGGCTACCGTTCGACCATGGGGAGTGCCCGCACGCGGGACGAGCGCACCGCAACGTCTTCCGGGAAGTGCTCTGGCGGCTGGAAGAAGCCACCCCGGGGACCCGCCAGGCGCTCCGGCGAACCCAGGAACGCCTCACCGACCTACTGAGGACCAGGGAGCCGACCATCGCCCCCGAGCGCTGCACCTCTTGCGGTGAGCCGTCGAGCGGTCCGCGCTGCCGTACCTGTGAATTCTTGGAGCTCGTCCTCTCCCCGCCCGAGCCGGCCGTGGGGGAACGCCCGTGAGCGATCCGGGATCCCCTCCGGCCGCCAGCGATCCGCGCCGTTCGATCGGGCGTCGAGTGTTCGTGGTTGGTGCCGGGATCATGGGGAGCGGGATCGCGGCGGAGTGCGCGCTGCACGGCTACTTCGTGACCCTTGAGGACACTACCGAGGCCTTCGCAGAGCGTGGGCGGGCGAACGCGGTGCGCGCCCTCGAGCACCAGGTGCACAAGGGGCACCTTTCCGCCGCCGACGCGGCGGCCGCCGTGGCGCGCATCGACCCGGCGATCGGGATGCGCCGGATCAGCTCCGCCGACATCGTCGTCGAAGCGGCTCCCGAGAACCTCGCGCTGAAGCGGGAGATCTTCCGCGAGATCGAGGCCGGCGCCGCACCCGACGCGCTCCTCGGGTCCAATACCTCCTCACTCCCGATCACGTCGATCGGTCAGGACCTGAAGGACCCGGGGCGACTGGTCGGGATCCACTTCTTCAATCCGGTCCTCCAGATGGCCCTCGTCGAGATCATTCCGGGCCTGCGGACCCGGCCGGAGGAGGTGGTCCGCGCTCGGGAGTTCGCGGCCGCCCTCGGAAAGGCGGTGGTCCTCTCGAAGGACACCCCGGGGTTCGTGACGACGCGGGCGCTGGCCGTCCTGGTGAACGAGGCGGCGTGGATGCTGTACGAAGGGGTCGCCACCGCGGAGGACATCGATACCGCCTACGTGCTCGGGTTCCACCACCCGATGGGCCCGTTCGCTTTGATCGATCTCGTCGGGATCGACACCGCCGTATCGATCCTAGATGTGCTCTGGGAGGGATACCGGGATCCGAAGTACCGGGTCTGCCCGCTACTGAAATCGATGGTCGCGGCCGGTCGCCTCGGACGAAAGACCGGAGAGGGCTTCTTCCGGTATCCCGCGCCGGAGCACTGACGCCCCCGGATAGGGGGGCTCTACTTCGGCGGCGGCTCCGACTCGGGGCCGGACCGCTTCCAGGACTGGGCCGAGATCGATTCGTAGACCGATTCTTCGGGGGCTCCGTCCGATCCCCGCGCCTCGGTTGCGGCGTGGACCCGGTCCTTCTGCATGAGCCAGTAGTGGATCCTCCAGGACCGCCCTCGGGACACGGTCGCGTCCTCTTCTTCGCTCGTCAAGAGCCCGGCGTCCTCGAGCCAGTAGAACCGGTCCCGGTCCTCCTTCGAGAGCGTGTTGTCCAGCACCGAATCCTCGTTGCCGAAGTATGCCATCACCATCTCGGCCGTCGGGCGCGCCTCCGAGGGCATGATCTTCCCCTGGGCGACGAGGGTGCGCTCGATCGCCCGGGTCAGCTCCTCCACGGTGATCCGGGGCATGGGGACGCTCGCCGCAGGGCGCCGGCGCCAATAACCGTCGCTCGTCCGTGCGGCGTCACGCTTTAGTGGCGTCCCGGGGTCGTCGCGCTCGTGATCCAAGCGTCGGTGCCGTTCGCTCCCCCGGAGGAGGCGGTGACCGCCGCGCGGTCGGCCGTCGCCCTCGGACTGTGCGCCGACTGTTTCGGGCGCCTGTTCGGCCGCTTGGGCCGCGGCCTGACGAACCTCGGGCGCGCGGAGAGGCTCGCCTCGATGCTGGGAGGGGTGGACTTCGCGCCGGGTCCGTCGTGCCGGCTCTGCGCGGGGGCGTTCGACCGTATCCCGGTATGGGTCGAACGGATCGTCCGGGCCTCGGAGGGCTACGAATGGCATCGGTTCACCTGCGGGTCCCGTTGGGAACCCGAGATCCTCGCGCGCGAGGAGGAGATTTGGAGAACGGTCGGCACCGGATGGGGCGAAAGCGCCCGTGCGGCGTTCAACCGGGAGCTCGGCAAGGCGGTCGAGGCACGGACCGGCGCCATCGGCGGCAGCGGCCCGGCCGATCTCGTCTTCCTCGCGGATCTCGAAGTGGGTCGTGTCGGGGTCACGGTTCTCCCTCTGTACCTGCAAGGTCGGTACCGGAAGCTCGATCGGACCCTGCCGCAGACGCGGTGGCCATGCCGCGCGTGCCACGGCCGGGGATGCGATCGCTGCCACGGGACCGGGAAGACCTACTCCGAGAGCGTCGAGGAACTGGTCGCAGCGCCGGCGATCCGGGCCTCCGAGGCCGAGGAGAGCCGCTTCCATGGAATGGGCCGGGAGGATATCGATGCCCGCATGCTCGGTCGAGGACGGCCGTTCGTCCTGGAACTCGTACGACCCCGGCACCGAACGATCGATCCGGCGGCGATCTCCGCGGCGATCGCCCAGGAAGCGGCCGGACGGGTCGAGATCTCCGACCTCACGCTCGCCGAGGGCGCCGACGTGATCCGCGTGAAGGAGGCCTCTCCCGAGAAGAGTTACCGAGTCACCGCGGTCGGTGCCGTGGATGTGGCAAAGGTTAAGGAGGCATTGAAGCTCTTCCGCGGTCGCGCCATCGCCCAGCGCACCCCAACCCGCGTCGCCCACCGCCGAGCCGACCGCGTTCGCATGCGTCGGATCGTCGAGGCGGAGCTCGTGGAAGGGGACGCAGGACGGTTCACGGTGCAACTACGAACCGAAGCCGGCACGTATGTCAAGGAATGGGTGGAAGGAGATGGCGGGCGCACCGATCCGAGTTTGTCCGGGGTCCTGGGGGTCCCGCTGAAGGTGGAATCGCTCGACGTGCTCGAGATTCATGATATCGAGGTCACATAGATGGTGAAGAGTTCGAAGGGGTTCCGATCACGCAGCCGCGGCACGTTCACGAAGCACGTGCGCGAGCGGGGCTCGCCGCCGGTGACCCGGTTCCTGCGCAAGTTCGAGATCGGCCAGAAGGTTATCGTCCGGATCGAGCCGTCGGACGCCCACGGCGTGCCGCATCCTCGCTACCAGGGCCGCGTCTGCACGGTCGTCGCCTCGGTCGGTCGGGCTTACCGCATCGAGTTTCTGGATGGAGGCAAGCGCAAGCAGCTCATCGCCAACCCGGTCCACCTTGCCCCGGCCGATACGAGAGGACACTGATGCCAGAACCCCTACCACTCGCCTCGGTCAAGCAGATGCTCGCCGAGGAGGCCGCGCTCCGCCCGCTGCCGCGCGAGGCCCTGCTCGCCCAGCAGCACGCGGAGCTATTCGCCCGACTGACGGTCGAACAGACGAACAAGCTGATCGCCGAGCTGACGAAGCTCCCGTTCATCGATGTACCGCTCGCGATCAAGATCGCCGACATGCTGCCTCAGTACCCGGAAGAGATCCGCCTGCTCTTCGCGAAGGAGCGGATGGTCCTCGAGGAAGCCCAGATCGCTCAATTGCTCGACGTGGTCGCGCAGCACAAGTGAGGTCGGTCGGGAGAATGCCGTGGAGAGCTACGCCCGTGTCCTCGATTATCTGCCGAACGGCCGCCCGGTGGACCGGGGCTTCCACCGCGAACCGGTCGCGATCGCCGTCGGCGAAAGCGAACTGAAGCTTCTCGAATTGATCCCTCGCCCCGGAGCCCAGCTCGCGCTGGGCGCTCGGATCGCGCTCCTTTCCGAAGAAGGTTCGATCCCCCCGATCGATCACGTCCGTCGGCGGATCGGCTTCGAGGAGCTCACGGCTACGGCACGTTCGGAGCTCGCCCCGGCGCTCGAGGAAATCGTCCGGGCGAACCCCACGAAGTATCTGCGCTTCTTCAACGAGGCGCAGCCGATCTCTCGACGAGCGCACCTGCTCGAACTGCTGCCGGGCATCGGAAAGAAGACGATGGAGACGATCCTCGAGGAACGCCGGCGCGGCCCGTTCACGAGCTTCGAGGACCTCAACACGCGCGCGCACCTCAAGAGCTCGGAGAAGCTCGTGGTCGGCCGCATCGAGCAGGAGCTCATCGGTGCCGAGGACAACTACCGCATCTTCGTCGCCCCATAGTCTGGCGGACCCGTTCGCCGTTCCCGAGGGAGCGCGGGCCATCGACGCGACGCTCAAGCGTCTCGGGATCCGCCCGTCGCGCCGTCTAGGTCAATCGTTCCTGATCGATCCATTCGCGGCCGATGCCGAGGCCGCGCTGGTCGAGGCGCCCGCCGGCCATGCCGTCGTCGAGATCGGAGGGGGTCTTGGGATGCTGACCGCGGCCCTTCTCCGGCGCGGAATCCGTCCGCTGACCGTGGTCGAACGCGATCCGCGCCTCGTCGCCTTCCTCCGCTCGATCTTCGGCGGATGGATTATGGTGGAGGAGGCCGACGCGGAAACCTACGCCTTTCCCCCCGGTGCGACAGTCGTTGGGAATCTGCCGTTCTCCGTCGCGACGCCCATCCTCCTCGCGCTGTTCGCCCGCCGCACGCCGCGCGTGGTGGCGATGGTACAGCGGGAGGTCGCCGAACGTCTCGCCGCCGGTCCGGGGTCGAAGACGTACGGTCGCCTCTCGATCGTGGCGCGGCTCTACGGAGACGTCGAGCTGTTCCGGACGGTACCCCGGTCGGCCTTCTATCCGGTGCCCGAGGTCGAGGGTCGCATCTTCGTCCACACGGCACGCGCGGGCCCTCTCCCGGTGCCGAACGTAGATCGCTTCGAACGGATTGTCCGAACGCTCTTCTCTTCTCGCCGCAAGCAACTCGCGAACCTCCTTCCTCGGTTGGGTCGCCCGAGGATCGAGCTCGTACGATTGGCTCACGAGGCCGAGTGGCCGACCGACTGGCAGCGGATGCGGCCCGAAGAACTCCCCCCCCAGGCGTACTTCCGCCTCGCGACCGCACTCGATGCCGGGTCCTCCCCGTAAGGAACACGGGAACCCGGCCGACGAGCCTACCGATGGGGGCCAAACCGGTACCGATCCGGTTTGGCATCTGCATGCGGGAGATTAGTCTGACCGGTCGTCCACTCACTTTTGTCCACTTCACATGGTCATACTCTCGATAATTCAACGGCGGTCGTTATCGCGAACCGTAGACTTCGCTCCGGACGCTGGGAACCTTGGAGACCCACATCCAGCCTGCTCGGCACTCGGATCTCGAAGGTATCATCGAACTCTACAACGAGTACGTTCGGCACACCCCCGCTGGACACTACTCCACCGTTGCGGCGGGCTTCGAGCTTCTACGAGAAGAACGGCTTCCGGAAGTCCGGGCGGGTGATCGACTTCTTCGGAATGCCCCTTTCGGAGCACTTTCTTGAGTTTGAGTAGGAAGCGGACGCCCCCTCGGGGCCGACCCCACTTTCTGGAGTACGGAAATTAGTTCCAGCCCCTGTCCTCGCCCCGACTCCTGACCAGCTCCAGTGGGCCCGAGCCCGCGCTCAGGCCCTCCGCTACCGTCAGCACATTCCTCTCCCTCCT
>Ga0307373_10002187_pt1 | contig 35536 bp, 37 predicted proteins | sample OX2MG_FD_202534 | JGI IMG/M metagenome (GOLD analysis project Ga0307373, IMG submission 202534) | Soil microbial communities from Risofladan, Vaasa, Finland - OX-2 | ecosystem: Environmental > Terrestrial > Soil > Coastal area > Acid sulfate soil | place: Finland: Risofladan, Vaasa | collected...
ACCTCGTCGGTCACCTGCCGGCAGTGGCTGCGGGCCGGGCAGGTCATGCACCACATCATCGACCCGCGGACCGGACTGCCTGCCGCCGGGCCCTGGCGCACCGTGAGCGTCGCCGCCGCCAGCTGCACGGAGGCCAATGCCGCGTCCACGGCCGCGATCATCGCGGGCGACGACGCGGTCGGCTGGCTGAGCGAGCAGCGCCTGCCCGCCAGGTTGATCGGCCACGACGGCACGATCGCGCGGACCGGCGGCTGGCCGGTGGCAGAAGGCGGGCGGGTCGATCCGCCGGCCACTTCCAGGCTCGCGGCCTGCCGCGCACGGGAAGCCCGGTGAGCGCGCACATGATCGCTGCGCCGGCCCTGGCGGCCGCGACCGGTTCGCAGGGCCTGTGGCTCGTGTCCCGGGCCAGCGGGGTCATCCTGCTCATGGCGTTCAGCGCCGTCATGGTGCTCGGAGTAGCGACCAGGACCGGCGCGACGACCCGGCGCTGGCCGAGGTTCGCCGTCGCCGAACTGCACCGGACGCTGTCGCTGTTCGCCATCGCCCTGCTCGGCCTGCACGTCGCCACCGCGGTGCTCGACCCGTACGTCTCCATCGGCTGGGTCGCGACGGTGCTGCCCTTCACCTCGCATTACGAGACCCTCGCGGTCGGAGCGGGCACGCTCGCGCTCGACCTGGCCGGCGCGGTACTGATCACCAGCCTGCTGCGGAACCGGCTTGGCCTGCGGACCTGGCGGGCCGTGCACTACCTGGCCTACCTGGCCTGGCCGGTCGCGTTCGTGCACGCGATCCGGGCGGCCAGCTACGACCAGCACCTGTGGTTCGTGGCCCTCGCCGAGTGGGGCTCGCTGGCCGCCGTCACGACGGCGGTCCTGGTGCGGCTGATGACTCGCGGCCGAACCGGCCCGCCGCGACCCGAGCCGGACCCGGGCACGCCGCGGCAGTATCTCCAGCCAGCCGGCCGGGGCTGAGTGCGGCGTGAACTCGATCAGGACCGACCCGACAGTGAGGATTCAGGTACCTGTGAGCTGGGACGCGACAGAGGAACCGTGGGCCGAGCCGGCGACGGCCCGCCTGCGCCAGCAGCCTGCCGCGCCAGGCAGCGATCCCGGTCACCTGCCCAGGCTGCTACCCGACGGCTTCACCGCTGACCCGACCAGCCTGGCCGATCACCTCGCCAGGTACGGGCCCCCGGCACGTGCCAGCGGGCGGCGGCAGCGCGAGGAACTCATCGCCGAGGTCGACCGCGCCGGGCTGGCCGGGCGCGGCGGAGCCGGCTTTCCTACCGGGCGGAAGCTGGCCGCGGTGGCCGAGCGGCGGCGCGCCGTGGTCGTCGGCAACGGCACGGAGGGCGAGCCGATCAGCGCCAAGGACAAGGTGCTGATGGCCCAGTCACCGCACCTCGTGCTGGACGGCGCTGCCGTGGCCGCTGACCTGGTCGGCGCCGCCGAGGCGATCATCGTGGCCCATCCCGCGGTGGGCGACATCATGGCCGCGGCCGCCGCCGAGCGGAAGCGGGCCCGCATGGACCGGGCCAGGCTCAGTGTCGTGCCGGCCGCCGACCGGTTCGTCGCCGGCGAGGCCAGCGCCGTCGTGCACTGGCTCGAACGCGGCATGCCGAAGCCGAAGGCGACACCACAGCGGCTATCGGAGCGCGGCCTGCACGGCAGGCCGACGCTGGTACAGAACGTCGAGACGCTGGCGCACCTGGCCCTCATCGCCAGGTACGGCGCTGGCTGGTTCCGCGGCGTCGGCACCCGGCGCGAGCCGGGATCCATGCTGGTCACAGTGGCCGGGGCGGTCGGCGATCCCGGCGTCTACGACGTCGCCATCGGCACGCCGGTCGGCCAGGTACTCGATCTGGCCGGCGGGCCGGCCGGCCCGATCGGCGCCCTGCTGATCGGCGGCTACTTCGGCAGCTGGGTCGACGCGGCACGCGCCGCCCCGCTGCCGCTGTCAGACGAAGGGCTCAGGGCTGTCGGCGCGGGTGTCGGCGCCGGTCTGCTGGCCGCCCTGCCCGCCGACTCCTGCGGGCTCGTCGAGACCGCGCGGATCGCTCGCTACCTGGCCGCGGAATCGGCCGGACAGTGCGGCCCGTGCGTTTTCGGCCTCGACGCGATCGCTGGCCAGCTGGAGCGGCTGGCCGACGGCCGGGGAGCGGACCTGGCGAAGCTGTCCCGCTGGATCGGCCAGGTCGGCGCGGGCCGTGGCGCCTGCAAGCACCCGGACGGCACGGTCGGAATGGTCGCCAGCGCACTCGAGGCGTTCGCCGGCGAGATCGACCAGCACCGCGCGGGCTGGTGCTCGGGTACCGCGGGCCGCGCCGGGGTGCTGCCAGTCCCGTCCTGGAGTCAGCGATGAAACTCAGGGCGGACATGATCGCCTGCGACGGCCGCGGCCTGTGCGCTGAGGTACTGCCCGAGCTGATAGTCCTGGACGACTGGGGCTTCCCGATCATCACCGGCGCCGTGCCCGACGATCTGGCGGACCAGGCACGAGAAGCCGTCAGGATCTGCCCGCGCCTTGCCATCCGGCTCGAGCGCTAGGCCGCCGGGGCAGCCTGAACGTGGTCGCGCCAGGAGTGCCGCGGCTCGAAGCCGAGCATGGCCCTGGCCCGCTCGATCGAGAGCAGCGTGCATGCAGTTCCTCCCGCAGGCTTGCACGCAGGCTCGCCGTCGCTGTCGGTCAGCTTCAGGACGCCGCGCTCGGTGAGCCCGTACAGGGCCTCGCGGACAGTCTCCTCGTCCAGGCTGGCCGCGGCTGTTTACATCAGTGTCCCTGACCGGCCGGCCAAGGAATTCCAGGGTCGCTACCCCGCACCTGGCAGGTCATGCAGAAGCCAGGGCCGGCGGAGGCGGATCGCCCCGGCCGGCCCTGGCCCCGTGGTCGAGTACTGAGCGGTCAAGCTCTGACCTATCGGTGTGTGTTACACGTGGTGATGGGTTGGCTTCATCTGGGCTGGACGATCCAGCTCAGCCTGCTCGGCCGCTGAGCGGTTCCAGGAGCGCCAGATCAGCCGGTGCACCGGGATCACCCTCGGGATGTCGCGCAGACCTGGGATGAACGGCACGAGCAGCAGCAGGATCGTGCCGAGACCCGTGAGGTAGACCGCCCAGATGTCCACGCTTCCGGAGTTCTGGAACGGCGAGACGTGGTACCACATCTGGAACAGCCACAGCCACGGCTGGCCCGGGTAGCTGCCCGTCTCGTTCATGACGCCCCACTGGTCACCGGTCAGGTGGTACTTGGTCGCCTGGCCTATGTAGTAGCCGCCGTCGGCGATGAACAGCAGCGGCTTGGTGAAGTCAGTGCCGTAGAACTGCCGCTGGGCCAGCAGGTCGGTGTCGAGCGAGCCGCTCCTGGCCATGGCCAGCTCGGAGGACATCATCACGGGCACCGGCCCGGCCGCCGGCAGGTTCAGGTTCCCGTTGTTGAACGGCACCTTCTGAGCGGTCGGCGCTGTCGCGTTGGCGTACGCCGTCGCCCACTTGTTCTGCTGGGCCGGCGATGCCGCGTTGTACGCGGCCAGCGCCGTCGCCAGCACCGGGGCTGTCCTGGCCTCGGTAGACAGCGGGCTGAGCACGAAGTCCTTCGCGGCGTTGATCGGCTGGGTGATGCCGGCCAGCTTCTGCCAGTTCACCGGCCCGACCTGCTGGACGCCGTCGGTCCCGTTGTTGTACGGAGGGCCGTAAGCGGCCGCGCCCGCGGTGCCGTTCAGCTCGGTGGCTGCGGTGTAGACGAAGTCGACCGGCGCGACCTTCCCCCAGGTCTGCATCGTCACGGGCGGCACGTCAGGCGAGGAGAGCACGCCAGCCATGACCAGCGTCAGGATGCCGACGACCAGCGTCGCGACGGCGCCTTCCTTCAGGATGTCGTAGCGCTTCGTCGGCCCGCGCCACGCCCCGGCGTCCGATACCGCGGCCGCCTTGCGTGCCGCCCGGCCGCGGACGGCCCGGGCCGGGAGCGGGTGACTGACGCCCCTGACCCGCACCAGCAGGATGTGCGCGCCGATGATCACCACCAGCACCAGCGGCATCAGCACGATGTGCCACATGAACATCTGCCCGAAGTTCATCGCGTTCCAGATGGAACCAATGCCGGCCGCGTTGAAGGCGTCCTTGCCGTTGGTGGCAATCCACTGCGAGTCGAAGTTCTGCTGCGACACGTAACCGGTGAATGCCGTCACGACCGAGGCCATAAACGCGATCACGCCAGTGATCCAGGTCATCGCGCGGCGGCCGCGCCACGCAGCCATCCAGAACTTGCCCCACAGATGGATGACCAGGAACGCCATGAAGAGCTCCACCGACCACAGATGGACGCTATTGAAGAAATGGCCGATCGCGTTGGTGTGCCACCAGTCCGCGCCGCCTAGCGCGAGCCCGACGCCCGAGATGATCACAATGCCGAGCGCAACGAGGCTGGCGACACCGAAGACGTAGATCCACGAGGCCACGTAGGCGGGCTGCCGGTCCGGCAGCAGCTTCTTCGGCGGCAGCAGCTTCGCGGCTCCGGTCCGCACCTTGGCGGTCCACATGTCAGCGTCGCCCGCGTCGGGAGCTGCCGCAGCGATCGTCGGGTCCTCGGCCAGGTCGGCGGGCGGGAGATCAGAACCCGGGGAGTGCGGGAACCGGATCAGCAGTGCCGCGCCGAAGATGACCACCATCACCGCGATGACGATGAGATTCGCGACGGAGATGTCGATGAACGACCAGTGCAGGTAGTGGCCTGGCTGATTCAGGTCAATCGCCAGGGTCCCCACGTGATGGAGGGCTGAGGCAAGCATGTGAAGCTCCCGTGATGTCGTTGGGCATTATTCCCCTGGCGATGAACCAGGTGCCCTTACTGTCGCCCGTGACTGTTCTTACCCGGCAGGGATGTCGGTCATCCGGCCGTGGGACCTTGGTCCCGAGAATCCGGGTGATACGTCGAGTCCGCCCGGGAAAGTCGGAGTCCCCGCCGGCGAGCGCCGGCGGGGACAGCAGGGACAAGATCAGCAGCAGCGCCGCCCCGGCGAACGAGACGATCGCGCCGATCCGGGCGATCTGGCCCAGCTGCCAGAACCCGTGTGCGTTGAGCAGTATCCCGCGCAGGGTCGTGCCCGTGAACACCGTCGCCACCTGACCGGCCAGCTTGGTGTTGGCCGGAGCGGCCATCGCCCTGGCCGACAGCTGGCTGCAGGTCAGCCCGCCGCCGATCTCCCGCAGATGCACCGCGATGACATGGTCGGCGTAGGTCTGCGCCTCCCAGCATCCGGTGCCGGCGCCATTGGCGACCATCCGGCGGCTTCCTTTTCCTTAGCCAGGACAAGCATCAGCCCGCCGCCCCGCCATGATCAGGCCGGCCGTCGCCACCCGCACGGACCTCCGTCATCCACTCGGGGGTGATTACCAGCCCGCTGCCCTCCGACGTACTATCGCAACGTCGGAAGCAATGGAGAGTCAGGAGCCACTGGTGGAATCGGCGGATCCGCATCCGCTGCTACCCAGCCTCAGGCTGGATGAGCTGCTGGATGAGCTGCAGGTCAGGCTGCAGGCTGTGCTCTCCACCAGAGACCGGGTGTACTCGCTGCTCGAGGCCGTGGTGGCGGTCGGTTCTAGCCTGGAACTCGAGGTTCTGCTGCGCAGCATCGTGGAGACGGCGGTCTCCCTGGTCGACGCCAGGTACGGCGCGATGGGCGTGATCGAGGAGGGCGACCGGCTGGCCGAGTTCATCCCCGTGGGGCTGACGACCCGCGAGATCGAGGCGATCCATCACTGGCCAGAGGGAAAGGGACTGCTCGGCCTGCTGGTCACCGAACCGCGGCCGTTGCGCCTCGCCGATATCAAGGACCACCCCGCGTCCTTCGGCTTCCCGCAGGGCCACCCTCCGATGAAGTCGTTCCTCGGAGCCCCGATCCGGATTCGCGGCGAGGTCTACGGGAACCTCTACCTGACGGAGAAGCAGGGCGGCGGCCAGTTCGACACCGAGGATGAGGCGGTTCTCGTCGCGCTCGCGGCGGCGGCGGGCGTCGCGATCGAGAATGCCAGGCTCTATGAAGAGGCGCGCAGGCAGCAGCGCTGGCTGGGCGCTACGGCCGAGGTCACCAGTCACCTCCTGTCCGGCGCCGAACCAGATGAAGCGCTGGCGATGATCACCGAGAAGGCGCTCGAGATGACGGGCGCCGACATCGTGATGGTCTCCCTGCCGATGCCCGACGGGCGCCACGTGCGGGTCGAGCACGCCGCGGGCGCGGACGCGGACCAGGCGCTCGGCCTCGTGGTGCCGCTCGAGAACTCCGTCACGGCGCGGGTGATCCGCAAGGGCGAGCGGATCTCGATCCCTGACTACCGCGCCGAGGAGCCGATCAGCGAGCACGCGAAGGCCCGGCTGGTGATAGGACCGCTTGAGGTCGTGCCGCTCGGCGCTCCTGGCAAGGTCCGCGGCGTGCTGTCGGCCGGGCGGCGCCCGGGCACCATGCCGCTCTCTCAGGCGGCGGCTGACATGCTCGCCACCTTCGCCGCCCAGGCGGCCATCGGGCTCGAGCTTGCCGAGCACCGCAAGCAGGCCGAGCAGATGGCGGTCTTCGAGGACCGTGACCGGATCGCCAAGGACCTGCACGACCTGGTGATCCAGCGGCTGTATGCGACCGGCATGTCGCTGCAGGGCGTCACCTCGATGATCAAGGTTCCCGAGGTGGCGGACCGGATCAGCCGGTCAGTTGACGCGCTCGACGACACGATCAGGGAGATCCGCTCGGCGATCTTCGCGCTCCAGACCCACCCGGACGCTACGCCGGCCGCTCTCCGGGCGAGGATTCTCTTCATAGCGCAGGAGATGACCTCCGCGCTCGGCTTCGCCCCCTCGCTGCAGCTCGACGGCGCGCTCGACACCATGGTCCCCGACGAGATCACCGAGCATCTGCTGACCGCGCTGCGCGAGTCACTGTCCAACGCGGCCCGGCACGCGGAGGCGACGCAGGTGGACGTGACCATCACCGTCAATCACCACCTGGTGCTCACGGTCAGGGACAACGGCGTCGGCATCGCCCCTGGCGGCAGGCGCAGCGGGCTCCGCAACCTGGAGCAGCGGGCTCTCGGCCTCGGCGGATCCCTGACGGCCGGGCCATGCGACATCGGCGGCACGGAGCTGATCTGGCGGGTGCCGCTGAGCACACCCCGCTCGGGCGGCGCGCGCGACGCGGATGACTGGGCCGAGGTGAACGAACCGGGCGACCTGGCCGAGCCAGATTGAGCCCGCGGCTAGCCGGTGTGGTGGTCGGGCTCGTCGAACAGCCGCGCCGCATAAGCGGCGGCCTGGGTACGCCGCTCCATGCCGAGCTTGGCGAAGAGCGCGGACACGTAGTTCTTCACCGTCTTCTCGGCCAGGAACAGCCGCTCGCCGATCTGCCGGTTCGTCAGTCCCTCGCCGATCAGCTCGAGGATCTTCCGCTCCTGGCCGGTGAGGGCGGCGAGCGGATCCGACCGCCGGGACTGATCGCGCATCCTGGCCATCACCCGGCTGGCCGCCTCCGGGTCGAGCAGCGACCGGCCGGCCGCCACCGTCCTGACCGCGCCGACGAGGTCGGTTCCCCTGATCTGCTTGAGCACGTACCCCGCCGCGCCGGCCATGATGGCGTCGAAGAGCGCCTCGTCATCGCCGAACGAGGTGAGCATCAGGCACGCCACCTCCGGCATCCGTGACCTGATATCACGGCACACGCTGACGCCGTCGCCGTCGGGCAGCCGGACGTCGAGGACCGCGACATCTGGCTGGAGCGCCGGGATCCTCGCCAGCGCGGACGAGGCGGTGCCCGCCTCGCCGATGACGGTGATGTCGGACTCCGCCTCGAGCAGGTCCCGGACGCCCCGCCGGACGATCTCGTGATCGTCGAGCAGGAATACCTTGATCTGCCTGGTGTCCTGCGCGTTCTCGTCCATCTGGTCACAGCGCCTTCCAGCAGGTCATCGCCTGCCGTTGTCCACGATCTGACGCGTCGCTGGCCGGCGCGTCAGCCACACCACCTAGAGCAGCACGTCGTCCACCCGGCGCCGCACGCTCACCGATGCCTGCCCGGTCGTTCCGAGCCTGACCACCATCTGCGGGTAAGCGCCATCGCACAGGACCGTCCTGATGAATCCGCGGAGCTCGGTCACCTCGAGCGGCTGGCTGTGCAGCGCGGCGGCCGCACCGCAGCTGCTGGCGAGCAGCAGCACCCGCTGCAGCGCCTGGCCCGCGTTGACCCAGTCATCGGGCCGGTCAGCCGAGGTGGTCAGCACCGCTACCACGCCAGCCGATCGGGGCACGGCGCCCGTGCCGCTCGGCGGCAGCCCCCAGCCGTGGCCGTGAGCGAAATCGCGGCTCGTGAAGGACGGCTCCGTGCGCTCCTGTCGCGCCGGGTAGGCAGTCGGCGGAACTCCGTCCCGCCGCGGGCTCCCGGGCGGCGGGGCCCACCTGGACTGCTCCCGCACTCTCGCGGCATCGAGCCTGAGCGCGTAGTCCGCGGCCTCCACCACGGAGGCCAGCGCGCCGCGCTGCCCTTCTTCTGCCATGATCCGCAGGGTCGCCTTCTCCCTCGACGCCTCGTCACGCAGCGCCGAGATCAGCCCGGACGGCAGCGGGTCCGCGTCGAAACCGCCGCGATGCGTCCGCCGGCGCGGGATCTCAGCGAAGAGCTGGCGCTCGTATTCGACCGGGGTGGTCTGCTCCCCGGAATACCCGATCCTGGCGACCAGGTTCGGCAGGTCGGGGTCGGGCAGGACGTGCACCGTGGGCACGAAACCCAGGTAGCGGAGCGCGACCCGGGCGGTGAACAGCGCGGCACCGCAGCTGATCATCATCTCCCGGCCGTCGGGGTCGGCGATCCGCAGCCGGCGCTCGACGTCCGCGTGCACGCTGACCTCGTGGTCTCCCTTGCTGAACCACCAGGGCTGGGTGTTGTTCACCGATGGCGCGTGGACCGCCGCTTCTACCGCGAAACGGGAGATCTCCTCCGGCGAGCTCGCCTCCTTGGGGAGCTCGCCCGACGGTGCCCAGAACACGTTCATGGCCCACTCCTGTCCAGTCGGCGCGGGCCGTCGGCCCTGACCCGGCAAGCAGGTCGCCCGCGGGCCGCCACGGCCGGCGAATCCAGTAGACCGCCAAATGGCCCTGCCGGTCCAGGTACGAAGGTCCAGTGCGGGCGAGGACCTTCGTCGTGCGCGCTTACCTGAGTCATTATCTGCTACTGGTGAGCACCTCCGCACCGGCTACCTGGGCATGACCAGAGCGAGCAGCCCGGCCGCCGGGCGGCGCGGGGTCGCCGGGGCGACTCTGGCCAGCCCGAACTGGAGCAGCAGCTGCGGGGCACCGGACAGCCCGAGCCTGGACCGGATCAGCGCCCTGGTCGGCGCGGACTCGAGCGGCTGCGAGTACAGGCTGGCGAAGACCCACTGGGTCGCCGCATGGGCCAGCAGCCGGTGCAGAGCCTGCCCCGCCCTGAGCCAGTCTGCCCGGGTATCGGCGGAGGTCAGCAGGATCGCGGTGGCGGCCGGGCCAGGCCCGTCCGGGGACACCTGGCCGATGCCGCGGCCCAGGTCAAGATCGCGCTGGACCAGCCTGCCCGGCTGGGGTACTGACGACGCGGCGATCGCGGCGGCCGGGATGCCGTCCCTGGCTGTGCTGCCAGGCAGCCTGACCCACTGCCGGACGTCGGCCCTGGACCGGTCAGCCGAACTCAGGCCGCCGGCCACCTTTGCCACGATGGAGGCCAGGTGGGTATAGGCAACGGGCCGGTCGATCAGCGCGAGCGCGGCATGCTCGACGACGGCGTCGTGCTGCAAGCCGATGAGCAGGCCGCCGGGCAGCGGGCCGGGGCTGAACCCGCCGCGGTGGGTGTGCCGGTGCGGCAGCGCGTCAATCATGCCGCGCTCCCGATCGGTCACCGGCTCCCGGGCACCGAACCTGACGCAGGCGAGCAGGCTGGGCCGCTCCGGCTGGGGCAGCAGGCTGACGACCGGCTGATAACCGAGCGCCCTGATGGCGAGCCTGAGGCCGAACAGCGCGGCGCCGCAGCTGAGCAGCATTTCCCGGCCGGTCGGATCGCTGCGGAGCCTGCGGCTCGGATCGGCGTAGAGCTCGATCGTGTGGGTGGTGACCCTGAACAGCCACGGCTGGGTGTTGAAGATCGACGGTGCGCGCGCAGCCGTCGTCAGCAGGTTCCCGACCGAGTCGGCCGGAATCGGCACGGGATGTAGTCTTGCCTGCTCAAGCGCCTCAGACATGCACACTCACCTACTCTTCTGCTGAGAGCAGGCTGCCTGACCCGCAGGCGACCAGATAGGGCCCTTCAGGACCCGCGAGAGGGACTTAGGTAACGAGACGGACGGAAGTGAGCCGGAGTCACGCGCGGCTGACTGTGCACATCGCGTCCGGGCGCGCCCCCGCGGTGCCCGGACACGGCGAACACAGTCAGCCCAGCTGGCCGGTCTCCCCGTGCGGTCTTGAACAAATACTAAGTTATACTAAGAACTTGAACCGCCGTGACTGGCTAGACCGGCCTGGAGCCCCGGCTGACTTTCCTGCCGTCGCAGCAACGAATACTAAGTTACACTAAGTTAGGGCCCGATCACACATCCGGTTCACGGCCGGGGGGTTCGATGCGACTGCAAGAGGCCGCCGATCTGCTCGGCGTGCACTACCAGACCGCCTACGGCTGGGTCAGGGGCGGACAGCTTCCTGCTCGCAAGATCCGCCGCGGCTACGAGGTCAGCGAGGCAGACGTCCAGGCGCTGGCGGCCGCCCGCCAGCTAGGCCGCCAGCCCGCCGCCGAGATCAGGGTCAGGGACTGGTCCGCCCAGGCGGACCGGCTCTACGAGGCGATCGTCAGCGGGCAGGAGACGGGGGCCCGCCGCGCGGTGGAGCGACTCGCCGGGCACGTGACGATCACCGACCTCTGCGACCGGGTGATCGCCCCGGCGCTGCGCCGGGTGGGCGACCAGTGGGTGGCCGGCGAGGTCTCGATCGCGGTCGAGCACCGGGCCACGGCGATCTGCGAGCGGCTGATCTCCGTGCATGCCAGCCAGCCAGCCGGACGGCCGCGCGGCGTCGCCGTCGCGGCTACCCCGCCAGGGGAGCGCCACGGCATGTCGGCGCTGATGGCCGCGGCTTGCCTGCGGGAGAACCACTGGCAGGTGCACCACCTGTCGGCCGACCTCCCCGCGGCCGAGATCAGCATGCTGACCGAGACCGTCGGCGCCAGCCTGGTCGTGCTCTCGACAGCGACGACGGACGGCGCCGCTTGTGCCGCGGAAGCCGCGCGGGCGGTGCGGGCGGCCGCCCCCGACGTCACGGTCCTGATCGGCCACCCAGGTGACACGCTGGCTGATCTCATCCGCCTGACTCGGCACCTGGCCGGCCAGCCCGCCCCGGCCGGGTAACCCCCGGCAGCACGGGCGGAAACTCAGGCAGTACCCGGGAAAGTCACGGGAATTACTGGATTCTGGCTCAGCGTGCGACTCATAACCTTGCGGTGCCTCAGCCTGAGGCGCAGGCATGTGACATCGAAAGAACGCGAGGTCAAGAATGTTGAGACGTCCCCTGACGAGGCTTGTCTCGGCGGTTACGGTGGCCGGCACCCTCTGCGCGGTTGGCGCGGGCGGGGAGTGGCCGGCCACGTCTTCTACAAGTACCGGACGAACGCCAGGCAGCGCTGGTCGCACATCGGCGTGCTGAGCGGAGCCCTGACGAGCTCGGCGCCCGCGATCGCCTCGTACACCGACCCGCTCGGCCGCAGCGCCGTCCTGCTGGTCTGGGCGGGCCACGCCGACAAGCACATCTGGTACTCCCAGGGCGAGACCAGGCGGGACGGCACGATCGGCTGGACCAAGCCCGCCTTCCTGCCGAAGAGCATCGCCTTCTCCAGCACCTTCAACGCCCCGGCCGTCTTCTTCCCTGACCACAAGAACGTCGTGATGGTCGCCTGGCGAGGGCCGTTCAACCACGTCAGGTACTCCGTCGGCGTCCCGCGCGGCCGCGGCTTCGGCTGGGCGCAGTCCGCCGTGGTCCCCGGCAGCCCGCCGTCGCCGACGAGCGTGCACTGCACGGTAGCCCCCGGCACGAGCGCCACCCCGGCGATCACCGCCTGAGCGGCGCAACCTGGAGTACCGTGGCGGCCATTCCGGCTACCCGCACCGCGGTCGCGCCAGCGCTGCTGCGCAACTTGCTCGCCACCACCACACCCGGCACTATTGGCAATATCGTCCTGCACGTTTACAGCTGATCGCGCCGGGCAGCACGACCGCAACATCCGGGTGCCGGACTCCCTTCCGGCATCCGGATTTGCCATTTCGCTGGCCGGTGCACGCGCGCTCCGGCAGGTCAGGCTGGAATGGGCCACACTGGAGTGGTGAGCCAGCGGATCAGGACACTCGTCCGGGTGGAGGGAATCGTCCAGGGAGTCGGCTTCCGGCCATTCGTGTATTCCCTGGCCACCGGTCTGGGACTCGGCGGCGTGGTCGGCAACGACGTCGATGGCGTGTTCGCCGAGGTGGAGGGAGCTCCCGAGGCCGTCAGCGAGTTCATGCTCGCCCTGCGGCGGGACGCTCCGCCGCTGGCCAGCATCGAGCGGATCGCCACCAGCCCGCTGCGCCCCGACGGCTCGACCGTCTTCTCGATCGCGCCAAGCCAGTCGGGCGGCCCGCGCCGGACACTCGTGTCGGCCGACATCGCGACCTGCGACGACTGCCTGGCTGAGCTGGACGATCCGGCCGGCAGGCGGTTCGGCTACCCGTTCATCAACTGCACGAACTGCGGCCCGCGGTTCACGATCGTGATCGGCGTTCCCTATGACCGGGCGCTGACCACGATGGCGGGCTTCGCCATGTGCCCGCCGTGCGCGCGGGAGTACCACGACCCGGCTGACCGCCGCTTCCACGCCCAGCCGACGTGCTGTCCCGACTGCGGGCCGCGGCTGCGCCTGACCGGCGGCACGGGCGCCGCACTGCCCGTTGACCCCCTCACGGGCGCCGCCGGAGTACTCGCCCGCGGCGGTGTGCTGGCCGTCAAGGGCCTCGGCGGCTACCACCTGGCCGCCGACGCGATGAGCGAGCCCGCGGCCGCGGCGCTGCGCGCGCGCAAGCACCGGGAGGACAAGCCGTTCGCCGTCATGGTGGCCGGGCTGGACCAGGCGCGCCAGCTGTGCGAGCTCGACGAGGCGGCGAGCGCCCTGCTGACCAGCCGCCGCCGCCCGATCGTGCTGCTGCCGCGGCTAGCCGGAGCCGGCCTCGCGCCGCAGGTGGCCCCGGGCAACCGGTACCTCGGCGTCATGCTCCCCTACACGCCGATGCATCACCTGCTGCTGCGATCCGCCGGCCGCCCGATGGTCCTGACCAGCGGCAACGTATCGGACGAGCCGATCGTCTACGCCGACGACGAGGCCGCGGCGCGGCTGGGCGGCATCGCCGACGCGTTCCTCAGCCACGACCGGGCGATCCACATCAGGACCGACGACTCGGTCGTCCGCCCGTTCCGTGGCAGGCAGTCGCTGATCAGGCGGGCCCGCGGGTACGCACCTGAGCCGCTGCGCGTGCGGACCAGGTTCGCCAGGCCGGTCCTGGCCTGCGGCGCGGAGCTGAAAAGCACGTTCTGCCTGGCCGCGCGGGGCCGCGCGTTCGTCTCCCAGCACATCGGGGACCTGGAGAACGCCGAGACGCTGCGCTCGTTCACCGAGGGGATCGAGCACTTCAGCCGCCTGTTCGACATCGCTCCCGCGGTGATCGCGCACGACCTGCATCCGGACTACCTGTCGACCACGTACGCGCAGGACCGGGCCGAGGCCGACGAGCTCGACCTGGTCGGCGTGCAGCACCACCACGCGCACATCGTGTCCTGCCTGGCCGACAACGGCGCGGACGGCGGCGGGCCAGACGGCACGGGCCCGCAGGTGATCGGGGTGGCCTTCGACGGCACCGGCTACGGGACCGACGGCACGATCTGGGGCGGCGAGTTCCTGATCGCCGGGCTGGCCGGCTTCGAGCGGGCCGGCCACCTGGCCCCGGTTCCGATGCCGGGCGGCGCCGCCGCGATCAGGCAGCCGTGGCGGATGGCCGCCGCCTACCTCGACGCGGCCTATCCGGACCGGCCGGACGGACCGCCCGGGCCGCTCGCGGTCCGGCGGCGTAACGAGCGGCAGTGGGCCAGCGTCCTGGCCATGGCCCGCCGTGGCATCAACTCGCCCGCCACCTCCAGCGCCGGACGCCTGTTCGACGCCGTGGCGGCGGTACTCGGCGTCAGGGACAGCGTCAGTTACGAGGGCCAGGCCGCCGCCGAGCTCGAGCAGCTAGCCGATCCGGCCGAGGACCGGGCGTACCAGGCCAGGATCGATTCCGGCGACGTGCTCCAGGTGGCCGGAACCGACCTGGTCCGATCCGCCGCCGACGACCTCGCGGCCGGCGTCGACCGCGGCGTGATCGCCGCCAGATTTCATAACGGGCTCGCCGGGGTGATCGCCGATTGCTGCCTGATGTTGCGGGAGCGGACGGGACTGACCACCGTGGCGCTGTCGGGCGGGGTGTTCCAGAACTTCCTGCTGCTGAACACCGTTACCGGGCGGCTCGAATCGCACGGCTTCGCCGTCTTGAGCCATTCGCGGGTGCCGTGCAATGACGGCGGGATCAGCCTGGGCCAGGCAGTGATAGCCGCAGCCAGTCGTACCACTGATTCATCCCCTCACCGCTGACCGCGGAGAGTTGCATCAGCCGGGCGGCCGGGCTGATCCGGGCCATGTCGGCGGCGTAGCGTTCCAGGTCGAAGTCCACGTAGGGCAGCAGGTCGGTCTTGCTGACCACGACGAGGTCGGCCTGCCGGAACATGACCGGGTACTTCATCGGCTTGTCCGCCCCCTCGGTTACCGAGGCCAGCACCACCCGGCTGGCCTCGCCCAGGTCGAACAGCGCGGGGCAGACCAGGTTCCCGACGTTCTCGATGATCACGATGGACCCGCGCGCCGGGTCGATCGCCGTCAGAGCGCGCGCCACCATCTCGGCGTCCAGATGGCAGCCAGCCCCGGTGTTGATCTGCACCACGCGGATGCCGGCCGCCCGGATCCGGCCGGCGTCGAGCGTGGTCTCCTGGTCGCCTTCGATCACGGCGATGCTGAGCCGGTCCGCCAGGTCCTTCCCGGTGTGCTCGAGCAGCGTGGTCTTGCCGGCCCCCGGCGAGCTCATCAGGTTCAGCATGAAGACGCCGCACTCGGCCAGCCAGTCTCGGTTCCGCTGGGCGATGTCGTCGTTCTTCGCGAGCACCTTGCGCTGGAGCGTGATCGTCCGGGAGTCGGCAGGCGCGATCAGCTGCCCGTGGCTGCGCTCGTGCCCGTTGTCGTGCTCGTGCCCGTGCCCGTGCCCGTGGCCGTGATCGTCCAGATGGATGACCGCGCCGTCCCCCGCACAGCCGCAGGTCGCGCACATTTCAGGCCACCTGGACCGAGAGGATCCGCAGGTCGTTGCCGGCCAGCACGGCGACGTCGGCGCTGCCGCACGGGCACACCACGATCGGCCAGTCAGGGGCGAACTCGGCGCCGCAGTCACGGCACCGGCACCTCGCGGCGGGCTCCTCGATTTCCAGGGCCGCGCCCTCCAGGTTGGTGCCCTCGGTAACCAGGTCGAAGCAGAACCGCACCGAATCAGCGACTACGCCCGTCAGCGCGCCGATCTCCAGCCGCACGGCGGTCACCCGGCCGCCAGGCACACGTTCAGTCACCGTCGCCACCACCGCCTCGGTGATCCCCAGCTCGTGCATGATTCAGCAGATCCGCGGCAGTGGATCTCCGACCAGCAGGTCCACGATCCTGGTGCCGCCGAACGCGGTCTTGAGCTGGACGATGCCGGCTGGCTCGGCCACGACGTGCCCGATCACCGCCGCCTGCGCGCCGGCCGGATGCGCGCGCAGCGCGGCCAGCGCCGCGCCGGCCTCCGACCCGTCGACGACCACGACCATCCGGCCCTCGCACGCCACGTACATGGGATCGATGCCCAGCAGCTCGGCGGCACCGCGTACCACATCCCGCACCGGGATCGCGTCCTCGCTGACCACCACTCCCGCGTCGGCGGCCCTGGCGATCTCGTTGAGAATCGTCGCGACGCCGCCCCGGGTCGCGTCGCGCAGGGCCCGCACCCCGGGCGTGCCGGCCAGCAGCGCGGCGACCAGGCCGTTCAGCGGCGCGGTGTCCGACTCCAGGTCGGCCTCGATATCCAGTTCCCCCCTGGCCAGCATGATCGTGACCCCGTGGTCGCCGATCGGCCCGGACACCAGGATGGCATCCCCGGGGCGAGCGTTCGCGACGCCGATGTTCACGTCCGGCTCGACCAGCCCGACGCCCGCGGTGTTGATATAGCAGCCGTCGGCCTTGCCCCTCTCGACCACCTTGGTATCACCGGTGACGATCTGCACGTCAGCGACCAGGGCCGCCTCGCGCATCGACGCCGTGATCGTATTCAGGTGCTCGACGGGGAAGCCCTCCTCGAGGATGAAGCCGGCGGAGAGGTAGTGCGGGACGGCGCCCGCCATCGCCAGGTCGTTCACCGTGCCGTTGACCGCGAGATCGCCGATGTTGCCGCCGGGGAAGAACAGCGGCGAGACGACGTAGGAGTCGGTGGTCAGCGCCACCCGCGCTCCGCCGATCTCCAGCCTGGCCGCGTCCTCGAGCGGCTCGAGCAGCGGGTTGCGGAACGCGTCGAGGAAGATCGCCTCGATCAGGGACTGGGTGGCCTTGCCGCCGGCCCCGTGCGACATCGTGATCCGGTCTTCCCTGACCCGCGGGCGGGCCCGCCTGACCCGGTCGATCCGCTCGAGCACCAGTTCCTCGCGCACCGTGCCGGGCAGCGGCTGGGGAGAGCCGCTCCGGCCGGCCGCCGTCTGCTGCTCGTGTTCGGAAAGGGCCCGGTCTATCCAGCCGGCCGTCATGTCCTGCTCGCCTCCGTGACCCTGGTGCGAGTCAGCCGGCCGTAGTTGTAGTAGGCCGCGCACGCGCCCTCTGGCGACACCATGCAGGTGCCGATCGGCGTCTCCGGCGTGCACGCGGTGCCGAAGACCTTGCACTCCCACGGCTTGAGCACGCCCTTCAGCACCTCGCCGCACTGGCACGCCTTCGGGTCGGCGACCCGGACGCCTGGCACGTCGAACAGCAGCTCGGCGTCGAACGCCGCGAAATCGGCGTTGACCTTGAGCGCGGAGTGCGAGATGAAGCCGAGCCCGCGCCACTCGAAATACGGCCGCAGCTCCATGGTCTGGCCGATGGCCCGCAGCGCGACCACGTTGCCGTCCCAGGGCACGACCCGCGAGTACTGGTTCTCCACGACCGAGCGGCCGGCGGACAGCTGGAGCATCAGCAGGTAGATCGACTGCAGGATGTCCAGCGGCTCGAATCCGGCGACCACCACGGGCTTGCCGTAATCGGCGGCGATGAACTCGTACGGCCGGCAGCCGATCACGGTAGAGACGTGCCCCGGGCCGATGAAGCCGTCCAGCCGCAGGTCAGGCGAGTCGAGAATGGCCTTGATCGCGGGAACGATCGTGACGTGGTTGCAGAAGATCGAGAAGTTCTTCAGGCCCTCGGCGGCCGCCCTGAGCATGGTCATCGCGGTGGAGGGCGCCGTCGTCTCGAAGCCGATGGCCATGAAGACGACGCGCTTGTCCGGGTTCTGCCTGGCGATCTTCAGCGAGTCGAGCGGCGAGTACACCATCCTGATGTCGGTGCCGCGCGCCTTGGCATCGAAGAACGAGCCGTTGCTGCCGGGCACGCGCATCATGTCGCCGAAGGAGGTCATGATCACGTCAGGCTCGGCCGCCAGCGCCATGGCGTCGTCGACCCGCCCCATCGGGATCACGCACACCGGGCACCCGGGCCCGTGCACCAGCGTGATCTGCTCAGGCAGGTAGTCCTCGAGGCCGTGCTTGTAGATCGTGTGGGTGTGACCCCCGCAGACCTCCATCAGCTTGTACTGCCGGCCAGGCTCGCACAGCCCGGCGATCTTCGCGGCCAGTGCCCTGGCCTTCTCGCTGTCGCGGAATTCGTCGACGAAGCGCATGACGATACCTCTCCTACTCGATCCGTGACTCAGCCAGCGCGGTGAGCTCGTCCTCGTAGGCCTGGCCGATTCCCTCAAGGAACGCCAGGGCGGATGCGGCCTCCTCTTCGTCGATCTTCGACAGCGCGAAGCCGACATGGATCAGCACCCAGTCGCCGGGCACCGGCGGCTCGTCGGACAGCAAGCCGACGTTGATCACCCGCCTGACCCCGCTGACGTCCACCCGCGCCAGATCAGGCTGGTCGGGAAAGAACTCGATCACCTCACCGGGTATCCCAAGACACAATGTGACCACCTTCCCGGCTGCTCGCCTAGATCAGATCAAGAACCACGCGCACGGCATTGCCGACCGCGGCCGCCACCGGACCGCTCAGCCCGATCCCAGGATCGGAGTTCGCCGGCTCGCACCCCACGATCAGCATCTGCCCCGTCTTCGCGCCGAGCATCTCGAGCACGCCGAGCACCACGTCGGGCTGCATCCCATGGGCGTCGAAGAGCGCGCCCGCGGACTCGGGCGGCCGCTCGGGCTCTATCACGTAGACGGTACCCGGCGCCCCGCCGCGTGGCGTGGCATCGATGAGAATCGCCCGGTCAAAGCCATTTGACAGGTCATATGCGAGATGCATGCCGCTGATTCCGTAATCAGCGACCGTCACCCATTCCGGCAGCTCTTGCTCGGCCAGACGCTTGGCCACCTCGACGCCGAAGCCGTCGTCGCCGAAGAAGATGTTGCCCACGCCGGCGACCAGCGTGCGCTCGGTCACGCCCGCACCTGATGGCGGCCGAGCTCGGCCACGATCAGCTCCCACAGGACGTGGTACATCGTCGTCTGAGCCTCCTGGATCCGGTGGATGGACTCCGACGGCGCGACGAACAGGTAATCCAGGCAGTCAAGCTCGGCCATCTTCCCGCCGTCATATCCGGCGATCCCGATGGTCATCAGGCCGCGCCTGCCGGCCTCGTCGAACGCGCGGAGCAGGTTCTCGGAGTTGCCGCTCGTCGACAGGCCGAGCGCGATATCAGCAGGCCGGCCGAAGGCCGCGATCTGCCTGGCGAACACCACCTCGACGCCAATGTCGTTCGACAGCGAGGTCAGGACGGCCGGGTCGCTGGCCAGGCTGATGGCCGGCAGCGGCAGCGCATTGCTGCCCGCCGGATACAGGAACAGGGTGGCCAGCTGCTGGGCGTCCGTGGCACTGCCGCCGTTGCCGAAGGTCAGCAGCCGTCCGCCCGCCGCGAACCTGGCGGCCGCGTCCGCGGCGCAGCGGGCCAGCAGCTCGCTACTGCGAGCGCAGACTTCCGCGCGCAGGTCCATGACCTCGTTCGCCTTGGCGATCGTGGACGCCCGAGCCTGTGCCAGCACGACCGTCACGTCGGTCGCGCCCTGGTAGATAAACGGGTAGAGCGACTCCACCGTCCCCGGGCTGGCGGTGCGGGCCGGGGACGGCCACAGCTGGTCGGAGGGCTTAGGCACCCGGGTCATGGCGCGATCACCGCGATCGCCTCCCGGGCATGCACGAGGACGGTGTCGCCGACGCCGGCGGTGACCAGCGCGACGCTAACCTCCTCCTCGCCGCTGTCGGTGGCCACGATGGCCAGACCGTCGTCGAGCAGGCGCAGGACGTTAACCGCCACCGCGGTATCTGAGCAGGTGATGCAGACCTCATCGAAACACTCCACTTGATCTGGCCGGCCGGTAAGTCCCCGGCCCGCTGGCCCCTGGTCCGGCCCGTCAGGCCGGCCGGGCACGCTCACGTCACTACCCCTGGCCCGAGCACCCCCGGCTGCTCGAAGAAGACGTGCACCAGCTCCCACAGCAGGTGGTAGGTGCTGACGTGGATTTCCTTGACGATCCGCGGATCGGCCGAGCCCGCGGCGAGCAGATGGTCGAGGCGCTCGCCAGCGACCGCGCTGCCGGTGCCGGTGCCGGCGACCAGCGCGACGGTCAGCATCCCGAGGTCGCTCCCCGCGCGCAGACCGGCGAGCACGCTGGGACAGTTCTCCTCGAGCGCGATTCCCAGCGCGATGTCGGCAGGCTCGCCCAGGTACCTGATCTGATGCGAGAAGACGCTCGCCAGGCCCTCGTGCGCGGCGACCCCGGTCACGGTCGCGGCGTCCGAGGTCAGCGAGATGGCCGGAAGCGCGCGCTTGCCGACGATGACGGGGTGGACGAATTCCACCGCCACGTGCTGGGCGTCAGCGGCGGCGCCGCCGATGCCGAACACCACGAGCTTGCCGCCCTGGTGGAACCTGACCGCCATGGCATGCGCGGCGTTCGCGATCTCGCCCGCCCGGTCAGCGAGCTCGCGGCCCGGGCCGATCCTGCGCCCGAAGGCGGCCACCGCCCGGCTGGCGGTCCCGGCCTCGCCGGGCCTTTCCGGCGGGTCAGTCACGGCGGCGCTCGGGCCGGCTGTCATGACTGGTCACCGGTGCCGGTCTCGGTGTCGTCGGCGGCGGGCAGGTCCACGTCGACGGCGATGCCGACGGCGTCGCTGACCTTGAGCACGCCGAGGAACGCGGTGTAGGGCTTGATGCCGAAGTCCGACTGCCGCACGGACCCGGTCGCGTGGTAGCCACCGCTCCCGTTCCTGGCGACCTCCAGCCGGACCGGCCGGTCCGATCCCGCCAGGCTCAGCGTGCCCTGCACGGCACCGCCGCCATCCGGGCGCTGGTCGAAGCCGGACGCGGTGAACCTGGCCTCGGGATACCGGTCCGTGCGGAGCAGCTTGCGCGCGGTCACCGCGATCTCGCGCCTGTCCCGGTCCGTCAGTGGCTTGACTCCACCCTTGCCCTCGCGCACGACAAGTGAGTTCATGTCGACCCGCACCGTCAGCCCTGCCGGAGTGAGATCATCGGCTACCTCCAGCTCCGCCGACCATTGCGTAACCTCGATAGTCAGGTCATGGCCCGCCTGAGCCGCCAGCCCATCGCGTGTAGTCAGTAAAACGATCCTGCCGCGCTCCGGGCCAAACTGCTGGCGTCCTGCGTGAACCGCCATGGCAGAACCGTAGGACACTTGTGGCCAGTCGTCCAGTGTTCTCACTAGACAGCCTTGACGTGCCAGTCGTTATCAGCCGGACAATTGGTAACAAGAGCAATCCGCAAATGGCTGGTATCTGGCGATGGCATCTGGCGATGGCATTACGGAAGCGGCGTGGCGTTACGGAAGTTGTGCAGTGTCACGGAAGTGGCAGGGTGCCGAAAACTTCCTGAATACGCCGGAGATCACGCATCCGCGGTTCGGTGGTCCCGCCCACCCACCGGCTGACAGTCTTGACCGAGACACCGAGCTGGCGCGCCGCGGCCTCCTGGGTCAGGCCCTCACGGCGGAGCGCGACCGACATCCACTCAGCGAAGCTCGCCGGCTGGCCTGGCTGCCCCAGTTTGACCGTGCCTGCTGGGCTCAATGCGGCGATTCTGACCTCATCCGCGGCGGCCTGCGCCGCCGAAGGGACTGGTTTCAGGCTCGCGTGGCCGTCAGCCGAGGGCGCTCTGACCGGCTCAGGAAGCTGCGAGTCCGAGTGCAGCACGTCGACCTCGACGTGCTCGGAGAAGATACGGAAGGCGACATGGATCGACCCCGTCGGGCCCGCGGCATCGAGCAGCGCGCGGAACACGGTCTCGCCGACCTCTCTCGTCCCTTCCTCGGTGAGCGGCGACTCGGCCAGGCAGCGCCGGACAAAGTTACGTATGTCCGGGATCGAGGAGGGCCGGGCAGGGAAAACCTGCGATAGCACCACGACGGGTACTACCTCAATTGCGTCTGCCTCTGGCCCGAGGATGGGCTCGGCCACCGGATGACTCCCTCAACGCACACCCCGCCGCAGTCCTGGCGGGTAGGTGCAAGGCTAGTTGCCGGACCGCCAGACCGGAAGGCCGGATGCCGACCTCGCGCCATTGTGGCCCCATTCGCACCAATAGTCCTTTGACCCTTTCATGGGGCAGACATTACTGTCCGGACAATTGAGTGTTTCATCTTGCCGGCCGCCTCCGGCAGGTTTAGCATGACGACGTCTGCGCATCATCTGAGAGGTGCGTCTTGATCCTTACTGGTGACACAACGCTGCGAAGCGGAATGAACGCCGCTCCTCGGTTAGGTCAGCGGCGCGGTAGCGGCTCACGCCGCTACGTTCATGCTGCGATACCGATGCAAAATAGCGAATGGTGCGTTCGGTCGGTCCGGGCGCGTCCGATATCCAGCCGATCCTGAAGCGAGAGGATGCTTCGATATGGCAGCAGACACACAGACCGGCCAGGGTGGCGGCGGCGCAGCGGCGGCCGATCCGCTGGTGCACATCCTGTGGATGAACGGCGGGCTCGGCTGCGACGGCGACTCGGTGGCGCTGACCGCGGCCACTCAGCCGAGCATCGAGGAGATCGCGCTCGGCGCTCTGCCCGGGCTGCCGAGAGTGGCCGTGCACTGGCCGCTCATCGACTTCGAATGCGGTCCGGAAACGGGTGCCGACAACTTCATCGAGTGGTGGCACAAGGCCGACCGCGGCGAGCTCGATCCCTTCGTGCTCGTGGTCGAGGGCTCGATCCCGAACGAGGCGATCAAGGAAGAGGGCTACTGGTGCGGGTTCGGCAACAACCCGGCCACCGGTCAGCCCATGACGACGAGCGAATGGCTCGACCGGCTCGCGCCTAAGGCGACCGCGATCCTGGCCGCGGGGACCTGCGCGACCTACGGCGGCATCCACGCGATGGCGGGCAACCCGACCGGGGCCATGGGTGTGCCCGATTACCTCGGCTGGGACTGGCGGTCCAAGGCCGGCCTGCCGATCGTCTGCGTGCCTGGCTGCCCGACCCACCCGGACAACCTGTCCGAGACGATCCTGTACCTGCTCTACCAGGTCGCCGGCCAGGCGCCGATGATCCCTCTGGACGAGGCACTCCGCCCGACCTGGCTGTTCGGCGCGACCGTGCACGAGGGCTGCGACCGCGGCGGCTATTACGAGCAGGGTGAGTTCGCGACCGAGTACGGCTCATCGAAGTGCCTGGTGAAGCTGGGCTGCTGGGGGCCGGTGGTGAAGTGCAACGTCCCCAAGCGCGGCTGGATCAACGGGGTCGGCGGCTGCCCGAACGTCGGCGGCATCTGCATCGCCTGCACCATGCCAGGGTTCCCGGACAAGTTCATGCCATTCATGGACGAGCCGCCAGGTTCCAGGGTGTCGGCGACCGCGAGCACCCTGTACGGAACGGTCATCCGCACGCTCCGCGGGTTCACCGCGAAGACCGCGGACGAGGAACCGAAGTGGCGCCAGAAGGGCGACGAGCTCCTGACCGGCTACAAGAAGAGCTGGTGACAATGACCGGCCGCAGATCCCTGCGGAGCTGGGTCGCGGGTACCACGGAGAGGGGAAAGCGATGACGACGGTCGATGACGCCGGCGTAGTTGAGATGGCCTGGGACCCGATCACCAGGATCGTGGGCAGCCTCGGCATCTATACGAAGATCGATTTCAAGCAGAAGCGGGTCATCGAGTGCCACAGCACCTCGTCGATCTTCCGCGGCTACAGCATCTTCATGAAGGGCAAGGACCCGCGGGACGCGCACTTCATCACCAGCCGGATCTGCGGCATCTGCGGCGACAACCACGCCACCTGCTCGGTCTACAACCAGAACATGGCCTACGGTGTCCGGCCGCCGCACCTCGGCGAGTGGATCATCAACCTAGGCGAGTCCGCCGAGTACATGTTCGACCACAACATCTTCCAGGAGAACCTGGTCGGGGTGGACTTCTGCGAGCGGATGGTCGCCGAGACCAACCCCGGCGTGCTTGAGCTGGCCAACCGGACCGAGGCGCCGCACGCCGGTGACCACGGCTACAAGTTCATCGGCGACATCATGCGCTCGCTGAACCCGCTCGAGGGCGAGTTCTACCGGGAGGCGCTTCAGGTGAGCCGGTCCACCAGGGAGATGTTCTGCCTGATGGAGGGGCGCCACGTGCACCCGTCCACGCTGTACCCGGGCGGCGTCGGCACCACGGCGACCGTGCAGCTGTTCACCGACTACCTGACCAGGCTGATGCGGTACGTCGAGTTCATGAAGCGGGTCGTGCCGATGCACGACGACCTCTTCGACTTCTTCTACACCGCACTGCCCGGGTACGAGGAGGTCGGCAGGCGCCGGGCCGACCTGGTCTGCTGGGGCAGCCTGAACGACCCCGACCACTGCGACTTCAAGTACGAGAACATGACCAACTGGGGCCGGAAGATGTTCGTCACCCCCGGCGTCATCAGGGACGGGCAGCTGCTCACCAACGACCTGGTCGAGATCAACCTCGGCATCCGCATCCTGCTCGGCAGCTCGTACTACGAGGACTGGGAAGACCAGGAGATGTTCGTGACCCGCGATCCGCTCGGCAACCCGGTGGACCGCAGGCACCCGTGGAACCAGCACACGATCCCGCGGCCGGCCAAGCGGGACTTCGACAGCAAGTACAGCTGGGTCATGTCACCGCGCTGGTTCGACGGCAAGGACTATCTGGCGGCCGACACCGGCGGCGGACCGATCGCCAGGCTCTGGGCGACGGCGCTCGGCGGGCTGGTCGATTTCGGCTACGTCAAGTCCACCGGCAGCAGCGTGCTGATCAACCTGCCGAAGACGGTGAGCAAGCCCGAGGTCACGTTCGAGTGGAAGATCCCGGTGGACGCCTCCGGCGCTCCGCTGTCGAACGCCATCGAGCGGGACCGCGCCCGCACCTACTTCCAGGCGTACGCGGCGGCCTGCGCGCTGTACTTCACCGAGAAGGCGCTGGCCGAGATCCGGGCCGGGCGCACCAAGACCTGGGAGCCGTTCTCCGTCCCCGACGAGGCGAACAGCTGCGGGTTCACCGAGGCGGTCCGCGGCGTGCTCTCGCACCACATGGTGATCAGGGGCGGGAAGATCGCGAACTACCACCCCTACCCGCCCACCCCGTGGAACGCCAGCGTCAGGGACAGCTACGGCACCCCTGGCCCGTACGAGGACGCCGTGCAGAACACGCCGATCTTCGAGGAGAACCCGCCTGACCGCTTCAAGGGCATCGACATCATGCGCGCGGTGCGCAGCTTCGATCCCTGCCTGCCCTGCGGCGTTCACATGTATCTCGGCAACGGCAAGCTGCTCGACAAGGTGCACTCGCCGATGTCGGTCATCTTGTCGACCTGAGCGCCGACATGACCGTGCGAAAGGTCGGGGAGCGGATCGAGGAACTGCTCTCCTTGCTCCGTCCGGCAGGCGGCGAGAAGGCGGCCGCCATCGCCGAGGAACTTGTCGGCCTGCTGGTGGGCCTGTACGGTGACGGCCTCGCGCATGTCGTCGCCGTACTCGCCGACCGCGGCGAGCCAGGTGCCGCGATACTCGCTGCCCTGACCGACGACCCGCTGGTGGAGAGCCTGCTGCTGCTGCACGACCTGCATCCGCTCGACGTGGATGCCCGGGTGCAGCGGGCTCTCGACCAGGTCAGGCCCTACCTGGGCTCGCACGCGGGCGGGGTGGAGTATCTCGGCGTCACCGACGGGATCGCCCGGCTGCGGCTGGAGGGCAGCTGCAATGGCTGCCCGTCGTCCACGGTCACGGTCAGGACCGCGATCGAGGGTGCGATCATGGACGCGGCACCGGAGGTCACCGAGGTCGCCGTCGAGGGAATGACGACCCCGGCGCCCGCGCCGGCGCTGCTCCAGATCGGCCGCCGCCCAGCGGACGGCTCGGACGCCGGAGCCGATTCGGGCTGGTTCACCCTGCCCGACATCGGGCCGCCGAGCTCCCGCCCGGTAACGGCACGGGCAGCGGACACCACCGTGCTGGTCTGCGCCGTCCGCGGCACCCTGTACGCCTACCGGGATGCCTGCGCGGCGTGCGGGTCGTCGATGGCCGCTGGGCTGCTCGAGCGCGAGCAGCTGACCTGCCCCGGCTGCGGCACGCGGTACAACGTGCGGCTGGCCGGCCAGGGCCTGGGCGACCAGGCCCTGCACCTGGACCCGCTGCCGCTCCTCACCGACAGCCTCGGCGTCCGGGTCGCCCTCCCCGAGGCGGCCCGGCTATGAACAGCAGCACCGGCCTGCGCCGCTTCATTTCCGGCCCCCCCTCCGCAGCGCAGGCCGGTGCTGTGCCGAATCAGGCCCTGCCAGATCAGGCCGCGCCTGACCACGCACGGCCCGACCAGGCCGTCCCGGACCAGTCTGGGCAGGCTCAGGCTCCCGCGGCGGAGAAGTGCGACCTGTGCGCGACGGAGGTCCCGGCGGAGCACAGCCACCTCGCCGACCTCGACCAGTCGAGCCTGCTGTGCGCCTGCCGGGCGTGCTACCTGCTCTTCACGCACACCGAGGCCGCCAGGGGCCGGTACCGTGCCGTGCCTGACAGGTACCTGGCCGATCCGGACCACCCGCTCTCGGCCGCCGAGTGGGACGAGCTCGAGGTACCGGTCGGCCTGGCCTTCTTCCTGCGCAGTTCCCGGCAGTCCACCGTGACCGGCTTCTACCCCAGTCCGGCCGGCGCCACCGAGTGCCGGCTCGACCTGGCCGCCTGGGACCGGCTGACCGCCGCCCACCCGCTGCTCGGCGCCGCGGCGCCCGACGTCGAGGCGGTCCTGATCACGCGGTCAGGCCAGGGTCCGTCCGGCCTCGGACCGTCAGAGACCGCGATCGAGTGCTTCGTGGTGCCGATCGACGCCTGCTACGAGCTCGCGGGCCGGATGCGGCTGCACTGGCGCGGCTTCGACGGCGGCGCCGAGGCCAGGGGGGCCATCGCCGAGTTCCTCGATGACGTACGCGCTCGCGCCCGGACCTTAGACCAGGAGTCCTGATATGGCAGAGCTGGTCTTCGACTGCATCGGAGCCCAACCCGACAAGTACGCCGTGGTGCCGTCGATGTCGCTGATCCTGCGGATCGCCGAGACCACCGGACAGCGGATCGACGCGATCGCGCTGCGCTGCCAGATCAGGATCGAGCCGGCGAAACGGCGTTACTCGGCCGCGGAGGCCGAACGGCTCAACGACCTGTTCGGCGACACCGAGCGGTGGGCCGACACGCTCAAGCCGATGCAGCTGAGCACCGTCTCGACGATGGTGCCGCGATTCAGCGGCAGCATCGAGATCGACCTGCCGCTGCAGTTCACCTATGACCTGGAGATCGGCTCGACCAGGTATTTCGCCGGCCTGGAAGCCGGTGAGATACCGCTGCTCCTGCTCTTCAGCGGCACCGTGTTCGCCACGATGGACGGCAGGCTTGCCGTGCAGCAGGTGCCGTGGAGCAAGGAGGCGCCGTACCGGCTGCCGCTGAGTACCTGGCGCGCAGCCATCGACGCCCATTTCCCTGACAGCGCCTGGATCAAGATGAGCACAGCCACCCTCGACGACCTGCTCCGGTTCAAGTCCCGACAGGCTCTGGCGACCTGGGACGCGACGCTGTCGGCGCTGCTTGACCTGGCGGCGGAGAGCGCGGACTCAGCCTCGCCAGGACTAGCGTCAGGGGGCTCGTGATGGCGGACGCAGCGCACCTGGAGCAGGCACGCAAGGTCGCCGATGCCATTCTCTACGAGGGGTACCTGCTCTACCCGTACCGCCAGTCGGCAGCCAAGAACCAGTCCAGGTTCCAGTTCGGCGTCCTGATGCCGCCCGCGTACCGGGCGGTGGATCCGTCCGAGCCGTCGGCCAGCCAGACCGAGTGCCTGGTCGAGTGCGCGGACGACGCCCAGGTGCTGGTCAGCGTCCGGTTCCTGCAGCTGCAGCGCCGGCGGGTGTTCCAGGTCCTGCCGGGATCTGGAAAGCTGCGCGAGCTGGCGGCGCTCACCGTTGACGGCACCCAGCACACCGCCTGGGACGAGGCCATCGAGCGGGAGCAGCAGGTCTGCGCCGAGGTCGGCGAGCTGCTCAGCGGCGATCTCGGCCTGACCCTGCATGCCGAGGCCGGCGAGTCGGGCGAGGACATCGTCGTCGAGTCCACCGGGCGCCTGGCTGGCCGGCTGGTCCGCTCGTGGGCGGCGATCGACGGGGTGATCAGGCTCCGAGGGGAGCGGGTGGCCGGCCCCTACGGCGCGCTGAAGCTCGGAGTCAGGATCGAGAATCACAGCCTGCCCGATGCGGCGCCGCAGAGCCGGGAGGACGGGCTCAGCCACGCGCTGATCGCGGCTCATGCCCTGATCTGGGTTCCCGGCGGGAAGTTCCTGTCCATGACCGACCCGCCCGAGTGGGCCGCCGGCGAGGTTGCGAGCTGCGAGAACATCGGCACGTGGCCGGTCCTGGCCGGCCCGGCTGACTGCCGTGACCTCGTGCTTTCCTCTCCGGTGATCCTCTACGACCACGCCGAGGTCGCACCGGAGAGTGCCGGAGATCTCTTTGACGCAACAGAGATCGACGAGATCCTGATCCTTAGGACGCTCGCCCTGACCGACGATGAAAAGCGCGAGGCCCGGGCTACCGACGCTCGCGCCGCCGAGCTGATGGACCGGCTGGACGGGCTGCCGCCCGAGATGTTCGAGCGGCTGCATGGCGCGATCCGGTATCTGAACGCCTCGCCGGCGGGCGCGCCGCAGCAGCCGCCCTCCCCCATGCTGACCGCTGACCGCCCCGACACGCCCTGGTGGGACCCGGGCGCCGACGCGAGCGTGTCACCCGACAGTGACCAGGTCATCATCGACGGCGTGCCGGTCGCGCGCGGCAGCCGGGTCAGGATGCTGCCGCGCGCCAACGGCGCGCGGCGCGCCGACGCCCAGGACCTGTTCCTGACCGGGCGTGAGGCAACGGTGCAGGCAGTCTTCCACGACGTGGACGGCGAGGTGCACGTGGCGGTGAGCCCGGACCATGATCCCGCGGCCGAAATACAGCGAAATCACGGCCGGTTCCTGTACTTCGGCACCGATGAGCTCGAGCCCCTTCCATCGGCAAGCCAGCAGGAGTCCGAACTTAAGGAGGAACCGGCATGATCACCAAGATGATCAAGGCAGCGGTAATCGCGGCGGTCCTGGCCGTGGTCATCCAGTCGCTGCCAGACATCAAGCGGTATCTCGAACTCCGCGAGATGTAGCACCTCGGCCCGACCCCCTACGAGGTTAAAGACAGGCAGGCGTCATGGAGACCATCATCGGATTCGTCGCGGGCTACCTGACCGGCACCAGGGCAGGCCAGGCGGGCCTGGACCGGATCCGCACGTCGCTGCGGGAAATCGCGAACTCACCGGAGGCACGGCGGATGGCCGGCGAGGCGGTGGCGATCGCCGGATCGATCGCCGGCCGCGGCTCGGCACGCGGCGCAACAGCGACCGCCACCGGCCTGGCCAGGCTGGTCATCCGCCAGGTCACCGAGGCGATGGCAGACAAGGAGACCTCGCGGGCGGCGTGATCACCTGCTAGGTACTGGCGGACCGTCCGCGTCCTGACGCGGACGGCGGCCGAGCCTGCCGCTCGTGCTGAACCTGGCCGCCCGGCGCCGGACGTGACGGCGGTGACCGTGCGGCCGTGGCGTCAGCGCGGGGACGCGAGCCGCGCGGTAGAAGAACCGCTTGCCGATCTCGATCAGAACCAGGTAGAACCCGACCAGCAGCGCGAGCGCGCCGTAGAACGGCAGGGGCAGCGGCCTGAAGCCGAGCGCGGCCGACAGCGGGCTGGCGGGAAGGAACGCCCCGACCAGGACCACCGCGATCGCGGCCAGCAGCAGCGGGCGGCTTGGCCTGCTGCGGAAGAACGGGATCCGGCGGGTCCTGATCGCGAAGATCACCAGGGTCTGGGTCGCCAGTGACTCGACGAACCAGCCGGACCTGAACAGCGCGGGCCCGGCGTGGAACACCCCGAGCATGATGCCGAAGGTGGCGAAGTCGAACAGGGAGCTGATCGGCCCGAAGTACAGCATGAACCGGCGGATGAAGCCGATGTCCCAGCGCGACGGCCTGGCCAGCTGCTCTTCATCGACGTTGTCGGTCGGAATCGCCAGCTGACTTGAGTCGTAGAGCAGGTTGTTCAGCAGGATCTGAGACGGGAGCATCGGCAGGAAGCGCAGGAAGATCGACGCTCCGGCAGCGCTGAACATGTTGCCGAAGTTGCTCGACGTGCCCATCAGCACGTACTTGATGGTGTTGGCGAAGATCCTGCGCCCCTCCACGATGCCGTCGGCCAGAACGTCCAGGTCCTTCTCCAGCAGGATCACGTCGGCGGCATCCTTGGCGACGTCGGTTGCCGAGTCCACCGAGATGCCGACATCGGCGGCGTGGAGGGCGAGCGCGTCGTTGACTCCGTCGCCGAGGAATGCCACGTCCACGCCGGTCTGCCGCTGGATCCGGACGATCCTGGCCTTGTGCTCAGGGCTGACTCGCGCGAACACCGTCGTCGTGGGGATAGCCACAGCAAGCTGCGCATCGTCGAGCCGGTCAATATCCGCCCCGCTCAGCGCCCCGCCGACCGGAAGACCGAGATCCGTGCAGACCTTAGCGGCGACGGTCGCGTTATCGCCAGTGACGATCCTGACCGCGACGCCCAGGCTGGCGAGCCTGGCCAGGGCCGGCGCGGCGCTGGCCTTGGGAGCGTCGAGGAAGACGAGCAGGCCGGCCAGGCGCAGATCATGCTCGTCGTCGGCGGTCAGCGCGGTCAGGCCGGCGGCCTGCCTGGTGGCCACGGCGACGACCCGGTTGCCCGCCGCGAACTCGGCCTCCAGGGCCGCCTGTGCCTGCGCGGGAACCTCGGCGCAGCGGCTGAGCACCGCCTCTGGGGCGCCCTTGGTGATCAGCACCCGCTCGCCGCCGGGCTCGTCCGCGAGCACCGACACCATCCGCCGTTCGTGGTCGAAGGGCAGCGACGCGACGCGCTGATAGCCGGCGACCGCGGTCCCGTCGGCGATCGCGGCCGGTGACTCCCAGAGCGCCACGTCCAGCTGGTTGCCGCCCACGGCCTGGCCGCCGCTGACGGCGACCTCGTTGCACACCAGGCCCCACCGCAGCGTCGTGCCCGGCAAGTCGAAGTCCACACCGCGCATGAAGCTGATCCGGCCCTGGGTGAGCGTTCCCGTCTTGTCGGTGAACAGCACGTCGACATCGCCGAGATCCTCGATGCAGACGAGCCGCTTGACCAGGACCTTCCGCCTGGCCATCTCCCGCGAGCCCGCGGCCAGGCTGGTCGAGACCACCGCCGGCAGCAGCTGCGGGGTGATCCCGACCGCGATGGCCAGGGAGAACAGCAGCGCGTCGATGACCGGCTTGTGCAGCAGCACGTTGATGATGAAGATCGACGTGGTCAAGGTGATGGCGACCTCGACGAGCAGCACGGAGAACCGCCGCAGCCCGGCCTGGAACTCGGTCTCCATCTGATGCGCGCCGAGTCCGACGGCGATCCGGCCGAACTCGGCCTGCGCGCCGGTCGCCACCACCACACCGCGGCCGCTGCCCGCGCGCACGACCGTGCCCATCAGCGCGCAGTCGGTCAGGTCGGCCAGTTCCGTGCCCGCCGGGACGGCATCGGGTTCCTTCTCGGCGGGCATCGACTCGCCGGTAAGGATCGACTCGTCGCACTCCAGCCCGGAACTCACCAGCAGCCGCATGTCGGCCGGTATGACGTCGCCCAGGCTGAGCTCGACCACGTCGCCCGGCACGAGCTCGGTCACGTCGACGGAGGCCGGCTGGCCGTCGCGCAGCACGATCGCCCGGTGCCTGATCTGCGAGTGCAGCGCCTCAGCGGCCTTCTCGGCCCGGTACTCGTTGAGGAAGCCCATTCCTACCGACAGCGCCAGGATAACGCCGATGATCACGGCATCGCTGCGTTCGCCCACGAAGTAGGACGCGATGGCCGCGATCGCGAGCAGGCCGAGCAGCGGTGACTTGAGCTGGTGCCACAGCACCGGCCACAGCCTGGCGCGGTGGGACACGATCGCGTTCGGGCCGAAGCGGCTGAGCCTCTCGGCAGCCGCGGGGGCGGTCAGGCCGGTCTCACCCGAGCCGAGCAGGCCGAGCACGGTCGCGGCCGGCTGGGAGCTCGCTTCGGCCAGGGCGAGGTCGGCGGCGGCGGCTGCCGGGAGCTCCTGGACCGCCGGCGCGCTCACTGCCGTGCCGCCGGCCGGACCGCATAGATGTGCATATCGCTATCTCACTACTCGCGGCACCACGGGCGGCAGTGACCAAAGACCACAGATTGCAGACTGGCTGCAAGCCGCGACTCGCACGATGGGGGCAGATCAACCCGCTCGACATCCCAGGAGCTTGAGTGTCAAGCAGCAGTCTTGGTTTCCTTGCTGGCGGTCTGCGGCCAGGCGGTGGCCTCGTCATAGGGCGTGCTAGCCGAGTTGATTCGTGAGCTTCGGGTCTGCGATTCGAACGAGTCGGGCTATGAGTTCCAGCAGCGGCTGCTTGAGCTGCGGCTGGCTGTCGATTCAGATCGAAACGGCTTCAGCCAGACTGTGAAGCGCATGAAGTCCGGACGGTCTCCGCGGGCAGGCGCCCCGGAGCCACAGTCGGATCGTGACGTGAGCGAGCTGGCGACGGGGCAGCTGGAGCTTGATGTATGCGAGCGCGTTGCCCGGCCGCTCTCATGCACGATCTGACGAACTATCTGCGCATCGGGGATGTCACGATCTTCACCGACGATGGCCCGCAGGTGACCGAGGTCAAGTCTTCAGCAGAGCGGCGCAGCCCTGCTCAACAGCGGCGGATCGTCGCCGCGCGGGAGGCAGTGCAGGCTCTTGGCCCGCTGTCAGGCGACAACCGCGGCCACCGCCTGTACGACCGGGATGTCACGTTCAAAACTCACCTCGACCCCGAGCATGCCTAGCGTCATATCCGCTTTCACCGGCCCGGCCGATGCAGCGGCGATACGGGCTCTTAGCGCTGTAGTGATCGTCGGCAGTCGCCCGCCTAGCTCGGCGCAGACTCTCCCGACGGCGCTCGATGGTGAGGATGATACGGGCGAGGTAGATCTCGGCGGGGCGGTATTCGACGTCGAGCATGCCGATGCCTGCCCCGCCGGCGGTGATGATCTGCCAGCGGCCCGTGCTGAAGGCGCGGGCATGGAAGTCACGCCTGCTCGTCCCACCCCCAGATCGCGGTGACGTAGTCACCCACCCATGGCGGCCTTGTGCAGCTGGAAGCAGAACTCACTGTCGGCGGGGGTGGCCGGCCGCAGTGCGCACGGGCCAAGCTCGGTCAGCGTTCCCCTGGCGTGATCATGGGCGGCCTTTCGGCGGGGACAGCGGGCGGGGACTGCCTCTACGTTGGTGCGCATGACCGTGCCACCGTTCAGCCCCGACCCGCTGCGGCTGATGTACGTGCAGGTCGCCGGGCACATCGCCGCCCGCATCGAGGCAGGCGAGCTAACGGGCGGCCAGCGGATGCCGCCCGAGCGGGACGTGGCCAACGCGTACGGTGTCGCCTACAACACGGTCCGCAAGTCGATGGAGATGCTTCGCAAGCAAGGACTCATCGTGACCATGCACGGCCGGGGGACATACGTGGTGCCAGAGGACCAGCGACGTCGGCCGTAGCCTTCGCCTGTATAAGCTGGACCGTCACTGTCGAGCCGGCATACGCTCATGCTCCATGAGTCAGCCAGGTGACCAGACCTCCCAGCAACCGCAGATCATCATCGATCCGGCTCAGATGGGAGGAGTTTGGTCAAATTTTGCCCGGGTTTCACACAGTCCGTATGAGTTCACGATAGATTTTGCTCGCCTGGATTACTCAAGTAACCCCCCACAGGGCATTGTCGTGGCACGAGTTTCGTTGTCACCCTTGATGGTGAGTCAGCTAATAGATGCGCTGGGCACCAACTGGAAGACGTTCGTCAGCAAGTCGATGCCGCCGGAGGTACAGGAAGATGACTCAGGGAGAGAATACGGTCAGCAAGAGTCCGACCCCCCAAGTGCTTCTACTTGACGGCGACGAGACGACGCAGACGCCATGGCAGGACCCGTGGGCGGCGACCGAGGAAGCGCGAGCGGAGCTGGCGAGCAAGCGGCCCGACCTGCTCCTGGCCGATCCGCGCGGAGTCGGTCACCGGATAAGCCAGGAGATCAACCGCGACCCAGAAGAGGTCAGTCGGCTGAGGAAGGCGAGGGAGGATGCCCGCCGTGGCAGGACCTTCCGCCGACACAGCGATACGTAGTTGACAAGACACAACAAGCCCGCGATGACCTGAGAGCGCTCAAGGCCAAGGACCCAAAGACCTGGCGGCAGTTGGAAGGCAACGGCGGCCTGTTCGATCAGCTTGAGAAGTCACCAGACCTCGGGTACGCCCTAGACGGGGAGTGGGAGGGCTGCTACGCCGTCCACATCGGGCGGGACCGCTTCCGTGTTATCTGGGAGCTGATGCCTCCGATCGAAGACTACGATTCAGGCGACGAACTGATACCGGTCGTGATCCTTCGCGTTGGACCCAAGACTGACCCTTGGGGTCGCGCGATCTACGACGCCCCACGGCCATCGTCACTCTGACTCGGCGGAGTTTCGCCAATCGTTTCGTCAATCTCTCCTAGCCGGGCCGTTGCTGACAGCGGCTGAGCGACCGGGCAGTTTCCGTGCCGGCACACCGGAGTCCGGCTCCGCTTCTTCCGCCCGGACCTGAGCGGCGGTGCGGCGCTCCAGGATTCCGGCCAGCAGCCTGACGGCGATGAGGAGGGCGACGGCGGGCCAGCCGGCGATGACCCGGCTGATGGTGCCGTGGTCGGCGGTGGCGATGTTGGCGGCCAGGCTGGCGGTGGTGCCGATGGTCAGGGCGGCCCAGGGCAGCCATCCGGACGTGCGGCCGGCGCGGCGGTCGGCGAGCAGGACCAGCGACGCCACGATCTCCACCCCGTCGACCGAGCGGGGAAAGGCGTGGGCGTGCCATCCGGTGTCGCCGTGGGCGGCGGCGAGCTGGTGCATGTGACTGTAGGAGATGGCGCCGGCGATGCCGGCCACCCCGGTGGCGGTGGCGGTGGCGGCGCGGCTGATCCACCTGTCGGCCCGCTCCGGGCCAGCCACTGGCCGGGTCACTTCGCGGACCCGGGAGCGCCCTCGATCAGGATGGGACGGTTGGATTGGCGGGGCCCGCGGCCTTCCTGCAGGTCGGCTCCTTCGGGAGCCGCCCGGGACAACCTGTGTGCTTATCTTTACCTTGGCGGACTATGCCAACATCCTCAGATCAGTCGCTGGCCCGCATTTCACTGAGCTTGGAGCGACGATGGCCGGATCGCCCGTATCACCGATGCCGGGCTACGCGGCGCGGGCGCAGGCCACGTAAACCGTGTTACTGTGAAACTGTGAAGAACATTACGGTCTCCGTGCCCGACGACGTATACCGCAACGCCCGGGTCGCCGCAGCGCAGCGCGATACCTCGCTGAGCGCACTGGTCGTCGCGTATCTCGAACGGCTGTCCGGGCGGATGAACGAGTTCGCGAGGCTGGAGGCGCTGCAGCAGGAGGTGCAGGCCGAGATCGGCCCGTTCCGCGCGGCCGACCGGCTTGGCCGCGACGAGGTCCACGACCGTGCGGTTCATTGACACCAACGTCCTGCTCTGCGCGATCTCACGTGACCCCGCGGAGCAGGACAAAGCCAAGCGCGC
>Ga0307373_10002188_pt1 | contig 35526 bp, 40 predicted proteins | sample OX2MG_FD_202534 | JGI IMG/M metagenome (GOLD analysis project Ga0307373, IMG submission 202534) | Soil microbial communities from Risofladan, Vaasa, Finland - OX-2 | ecosystem: Environmental > Terrestrial > Soil > Coastal area > Acid sulfate soil | place: Finland: Risofladan, Vaasa | collected...
GCAGGGTCTCTTCCAGACCTAACGCGACCACCTCCCGCACGCCCCAGGGCTGAATGGTTTCGCCCCGGATCTTGTCCCGGTAGGTCTCCTGAGCCTCCAAGATCAGCACCCCTTGTCCGGCGGCGGCCAGCTGTGCGCTCAAGGCCGCGCCTGCGATACCGCCGCCCACCACGACCACGTCGTAGTTCGTCCCCACTGCCTCTATTGATGACACGCCCACCTCGCCTTTTACCCGGCCACCCACGAACGGGAAGCCGCCCTGAGTGTAAGGGATTAGATGGCTCTTATGAAAGGTATCTGGATGGGAGCTTTGGCGCGGCGTTCCCTCGCCTCCTGGGCGAGCCCCGACCGTCCTGTTGGGACCAGCCCACTTACCTGCGTAAGGGAACCGGGCGGGCGCCCTTACAGAGCACAACATACGACAACTCGGACAAGCGCAACCCGTTACCGGCTCTCGGCTAGTCCTCGCGAACTGCCACCGAAGGCCAGACGACGAGCCAATCGCGCCTGCCCCAGTCCGCCGGCAGAGAGCTATCGCTCCTCTTCCGAGATCCACTTCTCCGTGTAAACCGGCTCTGTGGTAGCCAGCAGCTCCAAGGCGTCGTCGGCGGTCCCTGTCCTCTGGATGAGCTCTCGGTTCGCTGGCTTCAATAGTCCGACGCTCACCATCCGGTCGAGCTGGTCGGCCAATGGTTGCCAGAACCAGGGTTGCATTCTTAATGTCGTCGGGTCTCCGACACCGATGTGATGTCTCAATTGCAAACCGTTGTCGAATCAGGATCTGGGTGGAATGTTGGCGTTCAAGTGAAAGACGTTATTGGGGTCATAAATCCTCTTGACGTTTTCAAGTCGATCATATTTCGAGCCGTACGCGCTACGAACTCGATCCTCCTCGTACTCGGTCATGAAGTTCACGTAGCTGCCCACGCCTTCGGCGTGTTCCACGCGGTCGAACGAGCACCGAAAGTGGCCTTGGTACGACAACGGCCAATGCGAGTGGTGATGCAACCTGGATGTGGTTGATTGGTTCAACTACTGGCGAAGGGACGGCTCACGTATCGGTCAACTGCAGCGCCGGAAGCGCCGCAGGAACTTTCACGATCACCTGATGAAAGGTGCACCGTGAAAGGACTTGGCCCATATTGGATTTAGGTCTAGGTTGATCGAAGGAAATCTCGTTCGGTGCGTCAGGTTGGGCCGTGGCATGAACCCTGGAATTCTCGATTCGTCACACTGCAGCGTGTGGGTTCCCGACGGAGAGCCGACGCAACAAGAATGCAACTTAATGGGATGACGCGCTCGTAATCGGCATTCGGGGGGCACCTTCTCTACTCGCCATTGGCACGTCAAGTGCCAAACGAAGTGGCCGTCAGCCAGCGAGTAAGACCTCGTCGGTGACCGAGGCGGAAAGATGCAGCTGCACAAAGTGCCATTGGTCGCCATTGCGTTTGGCAACGGCGGTGAGGCGTAGCGGAATCGTCACCTCCGGAAATTTGAGGGTGACCCGGTCCGCTACCCACGCTACGGTACCCTCGACCCAAGCCTCGGGGCTCCCGGGCTCGAATGGTAATCCGCCATACTCATCGATCATTTCACGAAAGTGCGCCAAGAAAGCTCCACCCTCGTACCAGTCGTTCGGTCCATTGCCGACCAGGAGCGCACTGGGATCGGCCAACACCAGTGCCCCCGCGTCACCACCGGTCCGTAATCGATCGAGCAACTCCACCGTCAGTGCTTCGACTGCCACACAGCGCTCCACTGGACTCCTCTTCGACGTTTGCGTTCTCCGCATGTTGTCACGTTTCGCCATCCTTTGAGAGGGTCCCGTTGGTCTAATCACACAGGCACAGTCCGTTGTGCGCAATTGTCGGATGCCGAGTGGAACGTCCTTGGCGCTCTGGACCATCCTCATCGTGCCGATATGGGATCCTCGACCAGTGTCGGAGAGCCGACGCGACACACTTCGTAGAGCCTGACTTACGTTTTTGATCCCGGTTCCTTGCACAGTTGCTTGTATGGGAGCCCGTCAGTCGCTAACTGGCGCCGCTCAGAACCTCAATATTTGCACCGAAATGAGCGACGTGCTGCGTTTCGTTTACCCCTTGCACGTTGTGCAAAGGTTCAGGTCAGAGGGGCTATCCGATCGCCTTCTCGTTGGCCCCAAAGCCCTTACAAACTAAGGGCTTTCGACGAGTGGAGGTAAGGGGATTCGAACCCCTGACCCCTTGCATGCCATGCAAGTGCTCTACCAGCTGAGCTATACCCCCGGAATTCAAATATTAGCAGTTGGCCTCGAAGTGACTCCTAATCGCGCGTACGCGTAGAAGGTAACGATTCAAGGCGAAATTGAGTGGCGTCTCTTCGTTCGAAGACATCGCCATCAAAAGATGTCGGTCAGAGAATTGATGAAAGTCGTTGACGAACAGACTTTGGCATTCCGGCGACGACCTGATCGTAAGAGCGCGAAATCATTGCCTTAATCTCGCTGTCGGGAACACTCCCGTCGAGCACGACGGTGTTCCAATGCGTTTTATTCAGGTGGTACCCGGGAATGACCGCTTCGAACTCCTCTCGCAACTCGAGAGCGAGCAGGGGATCGCACTTCAGCGATAGTGCAGGGGGAGTGTCGTCCGGCGAGAGAATCGCGAACATCTTTCCCGCAACTTTGTAGACGTCTACTGCTGGCCCAAAAGGCTGCTCTTCACTGGTCTCGGGAAACGTCAGCATGAATGTCGCGATCTTGTCGACGTTCATTGGGACCCTTCCAGATTCAGTTCGTCATGAGAATAAGGTCACACAGCACGCTCGGCTGTGAAAGCAGAGGCGTGTGGCCGCTCTCGAGCGTCGCGACTTCGTTACAGCGCTTCGCCATAACCAACTGAAGACTTGGGTCGAGGGCGTTGTCGTTAGTGCACAACACGTAGTGCGAGTGAACATCCACGTCGAACGAGTCTCGCGGACTGCGCAGGCTCGCGATGGTCTGCGAAGTGAGTTGCGATACGGCCCAGTCGGCAACCTCAACGGTGCAGTCCTGGTAGAGCGCCTTTTTGGCGAGGTCGGGGTTCAGGCGCAAAAAGTCACCGTCGACTTCAATGGCGTCGTCGAGGAGCGTGCGTACGGGTACCTCTTGACTCGCTTCGTAGGGACTTTGACCGAGGGACGGAACGAGGGCCGCGATGTAGACCAGGCGCTCTAGGTTGGCGACGCGATCGGCGGCTTCGGTGATGACGGCGCCACCGTAACTGTGGCCAACGAGCACGACCGGTCCTTCGAGGGAGGCGACCTCGATGACGTCGTTGGCGTCATCGGCCAGGTACGTGTTGGGGTGAGCGCCGTGGGTCGAACTCGGCAGATCGAGCGCGGTCCACTGGACGCCGCGACTCGTGAGTTCGTGGCCCACGTCGCGCCAACTCCACGCGCCGCCCCACGCACCGTGGACGAGGATGTAGGTCGTGTCGTTCATCGTTTCCGTTCTCTCTTGGAGTGAGGTTACGCCGAATATTCCCTAGAATGTCACAATGAACCGCCCATTTGACGTCGTCGCCGTTGAGGAGAAGTGGCAGGCGCGCTGGCTCGACGAGGGCACCTACGAGGTCGATAACGACGACCCGCGCGAACGTTTCTACGCGCTCAACATGTATCCCTACCCCTCGGGTGCCGCCCACCAGGGCCACGTTCGAAACTACATATTTGGCGACCTCGTCGTTCGCTACCAGACCATGCTCGGCAAGGCCGTCCTCTCGCCCTACGGATTCGACTCTTTTGGCCTTCCCGCGGAGAACGCGGCTATCAAAGATGGCAGTCACCCCCGTCCCTACACCGAAGCGCGCATCGCCGAACTCAAGTCGTCGGTTCGCCGTCTCGGCGCCGTCTACGACTGGCGCCGAGAGGTCTACAGCCACGACCCCGAGTACATCAAATGGTCGCAGTTCATTTTTCTCACCTTCCTTAAGAAGGGTCTCGCGTACCGGGCCGAGTCGCAGGTTAACTGGTGCCCCGGATGCATGACCGTGCTCGCGAACGAGCAGGTTTTGGCCGACGGCACCTGTGAACGCTCGGGCGACCTCGTCGTACGTCGATTCCTCGAACAGTGGTTTTTTAAGATCACCGACTACGCCGACGAGCTCTTGAACGGACTCGATACGTTGGAGTGGCCAGAACGCGTAAAGACCATGCAACGTAACTGGATAGGTCGTAGCGAAGGCGTCGAGTTCGATCTACCCTTGGCCTACGACGAGACCCAAGCGCTGCGCGTCTTCACCACGCGACCCGACACCGGCTTTGGTGTGACCTACGCCGTCATTGCGCCCGAGCATCCCATGTTGTCGCTGCTCACGACCGATGACGAGCGCCTGCGCGTCGAAGAGATCGTGACCCGGGCGAGCGCGACGAGCGAAGTTGATCGAACGACGTCCTCGAGCGAAGGAGTCGGTTTAGAAAAGCGCGGCGCCTTCACGGGAAGTTTCGTGATCAATCCCTTCACCAAGGAGAGGGTGCCCGTCTACGTGGCCGACTACGTGCTGGGCAACTACGGCACGGGCGCCATCATGGCGGTACCGGGAGAAGACGAGCGTGACTTCGAGTTCGCCACCGTGCACGGACTGCCCGTCGTGCGCACGGTGCAGCCGAGCGAGGGATTCGACGGCGGCGCGTACCACGGTGACGGTGCGCACATTAACTCGGGCTTCTTGAACGGTCTCGATACTACTGACGCCAAGACCAAAGCCACGGAGTTCTTGGTCGAACACGCGCGCGGCGAAGCGAAGGTGAATTTTCGCCTCCGCGACTGGCTCATCTCGCGTCAACGCTTCTGGGGCTGTCCGATTCCGATCATCTACTGCGACGAACACGGCGCCGTACCGGTACCAGAGGACCAACTCCCCGTGCTCGCCCCCGACGACGTGGTCATGAACAAGAGCGGCCAGTCGCCACTCGCCACGCACGCCGGTTTTCTCAACACCACCTGTCCGATCTGTGGCGAGCCCGCTCGTCGTGAGACCGACACGATGGACACCTTTACTGACTCGTCGTGGTACTACCTACGATTCGCCGATCCCTTTACGCCCGGTAAGGCCTTTGACCCCGTGCAGGCCGCGAAGTGGATGCCCGTTGATCAGTACATCGGCGGGATCGAACACGCGATTCTTCACCTGATGTACGCGCGTTTCTACTTAAAGGCCCTCGATGACGTCGGGCTCGCCTCGGGACTGCCGCGCGAACCCTTTCGCCGTCTCTTCACCCAGGGAATGATTCGACTGGGCGGAACCAAGATGTCGAAGTCCAAGGGCAACATCGTCACTCCCGAGGAGTACTTTCCGACGGTCGGTGCCGACGGCCAACGCCTCTTCCACCTCTTCGTGGGCCCACCGACCGACGACGTTGACTGGACCGACCAGACCCACGACATGCTCGAGGGGGCCGCCCGTTTTATCGACCGCTTCTATCGCCTCTGGCACCTGTACGACGTGAACTTTCACGACGGCGTCACCGAGGCCGACGTCGCCCTTCGCCACGTCGTTCATCGCACCATCGAGCGCGTCACGAAGGACTTCGACCGTTGGAGCTTCAACACCGCCGTGGCCGCCATCATGGAACTCTTGAACGCGGTCTCTAAAGCGGCGCGCAGCGACGAGGGCATCGACAAGGGAACACTCGACGAAGCCCTCGACGTACTCGCGAAGCTGCTCTCACCCATGACGCCGCACATCACGGCCGAACTCTGGGAAGAACGCTACCCCGGTCAGCCCAGTGTTCACCTCACCAAGTGGCCCGTCGCCGATCCGGCGCTGGTCGCGGTAGAGACCGTCACGATGGTGGTCCAGATCAACGGCAAAGTTAAAGTTCGTCTGGAGGTTCCGCCCACAATCAGCGAAACCGACGCCACCGCCGCGGCGTTGCAAGACGCCCACGTCGTGGCAGCGCTCGAGGGGGCATCGCCCACGCGCGTGGTCTCTCGACCTCCGCGACTCGTGAACATCATTCACTAATGGCTACTTCAGCGTCGATACCAGAGACGCAGATCACGATTGAACCGCCGCAGTTCAATCGTCCCGAAGTTGAGATTCGTGCCTCGTCGAGACGAAAGAAGACGGGTAACGCCCACTGGTCGGGGAGTCGCATCGTCGTCCAAATCCCCGCGCGCATTCGGGGTCGTGAACGCCGAGTGTTCGTTGATGAACTCGTCGAGCGGCTCTTGACCCAGCGCCCTCAGAGCTCCGCCGGTGACGCGGCGCTCGAGGAGCGCGCCAAAGTCTTGGCGGAGCTCTATAACGATTCGGTCATGCCCGCGTCGGTTCGTTGGGTTAGCAACCAACAGGCCCGATGGGCCTCGTGTTCGCCCGCGTCGCGTGAGATCAGGGTCTCGAGTCGACTGCGTCAGTGTCCCGAATGGTTGATTGACGCGGTCCTGGTGCACGAACTCGCGCACCTCCAAGAGGCAGACCACTCCGCCCGGTTCTACGAAATTGCCCATCGTCACCCTCGTCAAGACGACAGCGCCTTATTCCTCGATGGGTACGCGTTGGGTCTCGGTCTACGTATTGAGGCCGGTGACGTCGACCAGTCGCTGAACGAAAGCGGCTAATTCGCCTCGCCGCGAAGGAACTTTTCGAGTTCTGCCGCGAGTTCATCGCCGCTCGGCAGCTCATCACCCAGTGACGTGCCTTCGGTTTGGTCGGCCGCCGCCTCGAGTCGTTCAATCATCGACGAGTGCTCGGGATTATTGGTGACTAACTCATCGACGCGCTGGCGCGCCTCGTCGGCCGATGCGCGAAGAACTCCGGCGTCCAGTGTGAGTCCAGAGATGCGCGCGAGTCCGTCGACCAGCGCCGCGGACGCTTGGGGGTAGGGCATCGCGGCCACGTAGTGCGGCACGCGGGCCCACAGCGTCACGACGTCCATGTCCACTTCGGCGAAACCTAACTCGAGGGCGGTACCAATGCCCGCGGGAACTTCGAGTTCGCCGGTCACCGAACCAACGAGCGCTAGGAGGTGCGCACTGGTGGCGGGGGCGGTGCCGATGACGCGCACCGGTCGGGTGTGGGGTGTGGGAGCGGGGAACGCACCAAGTCCTACGACGAGTCGTACGTCAAAGCGTCCCGCGGCGTCAGTCACCACGTCCACGAAGTCGCTCCAGTGAAAGTCGGGTTCGGGACCTACGAGGAAGATGACGTCAGCCCCGTCGCCGTCGCGGCCGTAACGAAGTTGAATCTCCGGCCAGGTGAGTTCGGTCGTAATGCCGTCGACGATGCGCGCCAACGGGCGGCGGGCCCGTTGGTCGATGAAGTACTCGGTGTCAAAGGTCGCGAGGACTTCGGTGGGGATTGTCTCGAGGAGCGTGGCGATGGCCGTACTCGCGCCCAGACCCGCGTCGATCCATCCCTCAAGTCCCACGACGAGGACCGGCTCGTTGAGGTCGGGGTCGGCGAGAAAGATAATCCGGTCGTAGATTTCGTCGTCCATCAACCCTCCAAGGTCTTTTTAGCCGTTTCGGCGAGGGTCGCTATATGGGCGGGGAACTCATCGACGCTGCCCTGGTCGCCGGCGGTGGCCCCGGCGCGGTAGCGAGCGAAGACGCCCTGCAAGATGCAGGCCAACTTCCAGTAACCAAAGGCCTGGTAGTAGGCGACGTGGCTGACGTCCAGGGTCGAGTGACGGGCGTAGGCAGCGAGTACTTGCGCTCGGGTGGCGAAGCCCTCGGCCGTCGTGGGCGCCGCGCCGAGCAACACCGAGGTGAGGTCCTCGGGCTCGGCCCAGTAGCAAAGGAGCACGCCGAGATCGGCCATGGGATCGCCGAGCGTGCAGATCTCCCAGTCGAGGATTGCCTTCACGCGTCCGTCTTCGTCGAGCACGGTGTTGTCGAGTCGGTAGTCGCCGTGCACCACCGCGACGCGCTGTTGGCTCGGAATGGATCGCGCCAACTGATCGCCGACCTCTTCGACGAGGTTCTCGTGATCGGCGCCTTCAACGCGCATCTGTTCGAACTGGCCACGCCAACGGCGCAGTTGGCGTTCGATGTAGCCGTCGTGGCGCGCGAGGTCGCCCAGCCCCGCCTTCTCCACGTCGACGTCGTGTAGTTGGGCCAGCGTTTGCGCGAGATTGTCACCGATCTGGGCGCGAATTTCGACGGGAAAGGCCGCCGCGGCCTGGTGGCGATCGCGCAAGATGGCGCCCTCGACGAACTCCATGACGTAGAACGGCCGCTCATTGACACTCTCGTCGACGCAGAGGCCCAAGGGCTTGGCGACCGGGACACCCTGAGGGTAGAGCGCTTTGATGATCGTGTGTTCGCGCACCATGTCGTGCGCCGTGGGCAGTACGTGACTCGTGGGTGGTCGGCGAAGTGCGTAGGAGGTGCCGCCAGCGTCGGTGACGCGAAACGTCAAGTTCGAACGGCCCCCGGCGATGAGCTCAAAGGTGAGTGGCGCGAGCGCACCAACGTGCTCGACCATCCATTGGGTGACGTTGGCTTGGTCAATTGCCGTCACCGTCTCCATAGTCATTGACGCTAACAGCGCTACGTGACCCCTCCTTTCGCGTCGCGGCGACCGTTAGGCTGATGCGCGTGAATGATGTCACTGACGCCACTTTTGCCACGGCCGTTATCGAACGTTCCAAGAGCGTGCCGGTGGTGGTCGATCTGTGGGCGGAGTGGTGTGGTCCCTGTAAGACACTGGGGCCGCTCTTGGAGAAAGTCATTGACGAAACCGGTGGTGCGGTGGAACTCGCCAAGGTCGACGTCGACGCCAATCCCGAAATCGCCCAGGCCTTCCAAGTGCAGTCAATCCCCGCGGTCTTCGCCCTAAGGGACGGACAGATCGTGGACACGTTCGTTGGTGCGCTGCCCGAAGCTGCGGTGCGCGAGTTCGTCGAACGCCTGGCGCCAGGCTCTTCCATTGTCGATCAACTCGTCGAGGCCGGTGACGAAGCGTCCCTTCGCGAAGCGCTCGATCGCGACGCCACCAACGTCGAGGCCGCCGTCGCTCTCGGTGACTTTCTGCGCCAAGACGATCGACTCGACGAGGCCGAGGCCCTGTTGGCGCCCTTCGCGAGCGTGCTCGACGCCAAGACGGTACTGGCGCGGATTCGCTTACAACGTAGTGGCCTCAGCCTCGAGGGTGACCTGGATCTCACGCTCGATCACCTCCTCGAGCAGAGTTCGGTGAGTGAGGAGTCGAAGGCGCAGTTATTAGAGATTCTTGACGCGCTCGGCCCGGGTGACGCGCGCTACGTGTCGTATCGACGCCGGCTCGCGAGTCGTCTCTACTAGTGCAGATTTACCGGCCCGAGAGGCCGTTGGTGGTGGCCCTTGGACCACTACGCGTGGACGTGACGACGCGCGCGCTCGTCATGGGCATCTTGAACCGTACGAAGGACTCATTCTTTGGACCCGCGGCCACGTACGACCTTGACGCGTTTTTCACGCGCGCCGAGCAACTCGTCGCGGACGGTGCCGACCTGCTCGACGTCGGGGGTGTGAAGGCCGGTCCGGGCGAGGAGGTGAGTGAATACGAGGAGCTCCATCGAGTCGTGCCGGTCATTGTTGAACTGAAGAAGCGTTTCGACGTGCCGCTCAGTGTTGACACGTGGCGGGCGTCGGTCGCCAAAGCTGGCTTTGAGGCCGGGGCGTGTGTCGGCAACGACATCAGCGGCTTTGGGGACCCCGACTACCTCTTGGTTGCGGCCGCGGCGAAGGCGACCGTCGTCGCGACGCATATTCGACTTCGCCCCCGCGTCGCCGATCCCGCGCCCCACTACGACGACGTCACCCAGACGGTGAAGGCGTTCCTCGTGGAGCGCCGTCGCTGGGCGAGCGAGGCCGGGCTGAGCGACGAGCAGATTATTCTCGACGCCGGTCTGGACCTCGGAAAGACCTCAGACCAGTCGCTGCAACTGTTGCGTGACTCGAACGAGCTCGCCGAGCTCGCTTCACCGCTTCTACTCTCGGCGTCGAATAAAACGTTTCTGGGGGCGCTGTTCGATCTAGAAGTCACCGAACGGCGTGAAGCGTCCCTCGCCGCGACGGCGATTGGGATCTCACTGGGTTGTCGTATCGTTCGAGTTCATGACGTTGAGGGAACCGTTCGAGTACGCGACGCGCTCGCGCGCCTCTTTGAGGTGGAGCGTTGAGTAGCCCGAGCGTCTGCGTGGTGGGCACCGACGCGACGATGGTCTATGACGCGGTGCACAACGTGGTCGCCGAGGCGTTAGGCGATCTCGATCCCTCGTTCGCGTTACAAGATTTCACGGCGAAGGACGTCACCCAGAGCGCGGGCGAGTCGACGCTGCCGCGCGTCATGGAGGCGCTCAACACGCCACCTTTTCTCGTCGAACGCAGAGTCGTCGTCGTTAGAGACGCGCAACTACTCATCGCCGACGAAGTGGCCCAACTCACCGAGTGGATGAGTTCGCCAGCACCGGGCGCCGTGTTGATCGTGGCGGTCGTTGGCTCCAAGGCCCACAAACTCGTGAAGGCGGCCACCGACGTCGTGGAGGTGAACGTGGGCTCGCGGGTCGCGGACCGCGTGGCGTTCGTGAAGTCCAAAATGGACGAGTACGACGTGGTCATCGATAGTTCGACCGCCCAACGGGTGGCTGATCAAGTTGGTGACGACGTCGCGCGCGTCGACGCGTTGGCGCGCACCCTGCAGTCCATCTACGGCACGGCGCCCTTGGTCTTCGCGCGACTCGAGCCCTACCTCGGCGACGCCGGTGACGTCCCGGTGTGGGACCTCACCGACGCCATCGACGCCGGTGACGCGACCAAGGCCATTGTCGTGGCGAGACGCATGCTCGAATCGAGGGGACGCGCGGGTCTACAGATTGTCTCGATGCTCCAACGTCACTATCTCAACATGGCCCGACTCGAAGGTAGTGACGCGCGCACCAAAGAAGACGCGGCCACGCTGCTCGGGATTAACGCGTACCCGGCCGGCAAGGCCCTGCAACTCGCCCAACGCATGGGGGCCGGTCGCTTAACGACAGCGGTTCATTGGATCGCCGACGCCGACCTCGCCCTCAAGGGTGGGGTGAGCTACGGCGGCAAAGACCTCGACAGTGATTTGGACGTGACCGAGTTGACGGTGATTGAGATTCTCGTCGCTCGACTCGCGCGTCTCTCGCACGGCGCGCGCACGCGCTAGCAACGAAGGCGTTTTCGCCCAGCGCTACTTCTTGGTTGACGAAGCGCGCTTCTTGGCGACTTTTTTCGTCGCCCGGGCTTTAGTAGTTGTCGCGGAGGCGCGCTTCTTCGCCGCCTTCTTTGCCGCGCTGGCCCGGGTGGATATCGACGTGGCGCGCTTCTTGGCAACCTTGCGCGCCTTCGATGCCTTCTTCGTCGCGGACGTTACTTGCTTCTTGACGGCACCACTCTTGGCCTGGGCCTTCTTCGTCGCTGACGCGACGCGCTTCTTGGCGACTTTCTTGGTCGCGGTAGCCTTCTTCGTCGCGGACGACACTCGCTTCTTCGCCGTCTTCTTCGCCTTCGTGGCTTTTTTGGTGGCGGACGTCACTTGTTTCTTTACGACCTTCTTGGCTTTGGTCACTCGCTGAGCGATCGCTTTTCTCGCGGGAGCCGTCTGCTCTTCGATGCGCTCGACGGTGCTCGAACTGGTGACGACGGCAGCGGCTTCGATGATACCTTGCTCCACCCTCGAACCAGCGGCGGAGGCCGCGGCCTCAATCGTGCCGAGCGTGCTACCTACCAATTTTGCCGCGTCATCGAACTTGTTGGTCATAGCTACAAGCGTAGTGACAGATGACCCGTCGCCCACGGGCGCCAGAAACCGAGGGTTCTCTAGGCTTCGCCGCGCAGCGCGTTCAGACGCTTCATCAGGCCACTCTTCTTGTTGGCGGCCTGATTCTTGTGAATGACGCCCTTGGAGGCGGCCTTGTCGATGCGCTTAACCGCGAGGCGCAACGCGCTCTCCTCGTTCTCGGTGTCGAGGGCGGCGACGGCGTTCTTGGCGCGGGTACGCAGCTCTGACTTGACGGCCTTGTTGCGCTCGCGAGCAATCACGTTCTGCTTATTGCGCTTGATTTGGCTCTTGATATTGGCCACGGTTACATCCTCGTTCGTAAGTGCCCGTCAACGCTCCGCGCGGGCCTATCAAATCTAGCAGAGGGTCGAAGAGGCTTCCCACTTATAAGAAAATCGTGGCCGACCGGTAGCCTTGGTTGACCGTGGCAACTTCCTCTTCATCTGTCGATTCCAGCAAAATCCGCAATCTCAGCATCATTGCGCACATCGACCACGGTAAGTCAACGCTGAGCGACCGCATCCTCGAGATCACCGGGGCCGTTGATCCTCGCCTCATGCGCGCGCAGTACCTCGACTCGATGGACATCGAGCGCGAACGCGGCATCACCATTAAGGCCCAGAACGTGCGCGTGGGCTACAAGGGCCACCTCATCCAACTCATCGACACGCCCGGCCACGTGGACTTTGGTTACGAGGTCTCTCGATCACTGGCGGCCTGCGAGGGAGCCGTGTTGCTGGTCGACGCGAGTCAGGGTATTCAGGCCCAGACGCTGGCGAACTGTTACCAGGCGATCGAGCACAACTTAGAAATAGTCGCGGTGCTCAACAAGATCGACCTGCCCGCCGCCGACCCCGAGCGATGCAGGGAGGAACTCGAGCGCGTGCTCGGTCTGCCGGCCGATGAGATTCTTTCGATTTCGGCCAAGACCGGTGAGGGCGTACCCGAGTTGTTGGACGCGATCCTCGCGCGCATTCCCGCGCCCGTCGGTGATCCCAACGTGCCCCTACGAGCGCTCATCTTCGACTCCTACTACGACCAGTTCCGTGGCGTGATCTCGTCGATTCGCGTCCTCGAGGGCACGTTGCACGACCAGACGAAAATTCGGATGATGCGCGCGGGCACCAATCACGAGCTCGAAGAGATCGGCATGCGCACCCCCGACATGATCAAGGTCACGCAACTCGGTCCCGGTGAAGTGGGCTACGTCGTCGCGGGCATTCGTGACGTGGCCGGCGCGCGCTCGGGAGAGACCATCACCGAGGCGTCCAACCCGGCCGCGAAACCGCTCGATGGCTACTTAGATCCCAAGCCCATGGTCTTTTGCGGGATCTATCCAATCGACGGCGACGATCTGGCCGACCTGCGCGACGCACTCGACAAACTCAAACTCAACGACGCCTCCATTACTTTCGAGCCAGAGAAGTCCCACGCCCTCGGCTTCGGGTTCCGCTGCGGTTTCCTCGGTCTTTTGCACATGGAGATTGTCCGCGAACGACTCGAGCGCGAGTTCAATCTCGGCATTATCGCCACCGCCCCGTCGGTGGTCTACCGAGCCTTTTTGACTGACGGCAGCGAGATCCTCATCGATAATCCGACGGAACTCCCCGACCCCAGTCGACTCGATCACGTCGACGAGCCCATGCTGGACGTGACGATACTTACGCCCGCGGAGTTCCTGGGCGCCGTGATGGACCTCGGACAGACGCGCCGCGGCGAGATGATCAAGATGGAGTACCTCTCGACCGAGCGAGTCGAGTTGCGCTACCGCATTCCCTTGGCCGAAGTCATTATCGACTTTTTCGACGCTCTAAAGAGTCGCACGAAGGGCTACGCGTCCCTCGACTACGAGCCCAGCGGCTACGTGACCTCACAGGTAGTGCGCGTGGACCTACTCATCAACCACGAACCGGTGGACGCCTTCTCGACGATTGTCCATCGAACGAACGCCGAGTTCTACGGTAAGCGCATGGCCGAGCGGCTGAAGGAGCTCATCCCTCGCCAAATGTTCGACGTGCCGATTCAAGCGGCCATCGGCGGGCGCGTGATCGCGCGCCAGACCGTCAAGGCCCGTCGAAAGGACGTCCTGGCCAAGTGTTACGGCGGGGACATCACTCGTAAGCGCAAGCTCTTGGAGAAGCAAAAAGAGGGCAAGAAGCGAATGAAGAACTTAGGGCGCGTCGAGGTTCCCCAAGAGGCCTTCGTCGCGGCCCTCAAACTCGAAGAGTAGTGACGGCTCGTCGTCGCAGTCTCTAGTAGGCCGAAAAGCCCGTGGGCAGATCCCCTCGTCCCGTGAGCGCGAGCAGTACCGCGACGCCCTGCTTCTTTCTCGTGTGGCTGATCGTCGCGACGAAGGCGAGCGTTTCGAGCAGCGCTTCGGTCGGCGGCGCTAAATCGAGGTTCAACGCTCGGGCTATATCGAGACCGTGAATCGTGAGCTCCGCCGTGCGTGAAGGCAAGTAGTCGCGCAGCGTCATCGTTCCTATCGGGCTGCCCAGTGTGGCGTCAGTTGGCGTACGTCCAATGAACGCAATGGCGAAAGCCGAGGCCGCGGCCACGGTGGCGTGGGGATCGTCGCCGAGCGTGGCGACGGCTTGTCGGCCACGTTCGGCGATGTTCGCGTCACTCCAGTACGGCGAATCGGGCGCCTCGGGTGGCTGGGGATGTTCGAGGTAGTCAACGATGATGACGTTCGCGCGATTGGCGTGGCCCACGGTCTCTAAGACCGTCCACACGCCAAGTCCCGGTGCGTCCCACGAGGACGCTGGCACTAAAGCCACGACGTCCACGAAGTACTTAGACGCGACACAGAACGCGTCGAAGTCAGATCCGCGCATCTGTCGTGCCCTTGCTTCCTTGATCGATGAATATGAAGACCATTAGTAGCCGGTCGTACCGTCGATAATCTCTCTAAGTATGTCGGCGTGGCCGCAGTGTCGGGCGTACTCCTCGATCATGTGCACGTAGATCCAACGCAGGTCCACCTCGCGTCCGTGACGCAGTCTCGTGGCGAGCGCGTCGAAGTCGCTCGCGCGCCCGATGACGCGAGCCGACGCGGTGGCGGTGGCGAAGAGGTCGAAGATCTCCTCGGGGGAGTGACTTTCGAGATCGTTGAAGTCCGCGTCGGGGTCGTGGTTCTCGCCAAAGAAGTTCTCCAGGTCCTCACCCTTGAAGATGACCGCGAACCAGTAGAGCTCGACGAGGGCCATATGTTGCACGAGACCGAGCAACGAGAGTCGCGAAGTCGCCACGGGTCGCTCGCTCAGGTGCTCGACGTTCAGTCCGTCACACTTTATGAGCAGCGTCGAACGATAGAAATCGAGCCAGGCGTCGAGCTGGGTACGCTCGTCGCCTCGTATGTGCTCTTCGAAGCGGTCGGGGGCTCGGTAGGTGTCCACGGGCCCATGGTACTGACGTGATTTAGAGGTGGTTAGCACTCGGTAAAATCGAGTGCTAACAAGGAGACGTATGGCCCGGCGCGTAAAGACAACACCACAACCCAAGAGCAACCTCGACGCGCGCAAGGCCACCATCCTCGAGGCCGTGGTGACCGAACACGTCAACACCGCTCAGCCCGTCGGATCCTCCTCCGTCGCCCACAGTGCCGACCTGGCGGTCTCGCCCGCGACCGTTCGTACCGAGATGGTGGCGCTCGAGCGCGAGGGTTACCTCGCCCAACCCCACACCTCGGCCGGTCGCGTACCCACCGACAAGGGGTACCGCTACTTCGTCGATCACTTAGAGGCGGGCGTCCTCGGCCCGGCTCAGCAACAACAGATCAAGGAGTTCTTCGCTCACGTGCGCGGTGAGGTCGAGGACGTCTTGGAACAGACGTCCACGCTCTTGAGTCGTCTCACGAGCTACACGTCGGTCGTTGTTGGTGCGGGCCACAGTCACGCGACGGTCTTGAGCGTGCAGTTGGTGAACTTGGACGCGCGTCACCATTTACTCGTCACCGTGTTCTCTGACGGCACCGTGACCAAGCACAGCGTGCTCGCCAACTTTGAAGCCAGTCACGTCGAAGTGACTGAAGCGTCGCGCCAACTGAACGCGCTACTCATCGGCACGACCCTCGACGCCACGGTCCAAGTGCCCTCGAGGGGTGACACGATCGCGCGACTCGTTCGTGAAGCGGCCTCGGTCTTGCACGCTGAAGCACCGACAATGGAAGGCGAGCAGGTCTACATTGGCGGTTCGTCCAAGGTGGCCGAGGTCTTTGAGGGCGTCGAAACCGTGCGAAAGGTGCTCGGCATTCTCGAGCAAGAACTCCTCGTCGTCTCGCTCGTCGAGGACATCTTGGACAAAGGTCTGTCGGTCGCCATTGGCTCCGAGCACGGTTTCGAACCGCTCTCGGCCTGCGCGGTGATTGTCGCGCCGGTGTCCCTCGAGGGCGAGACCATTGGCGCGGTGGGGTTACTAGGGCCGACGCGCATGAAGTACCGCGAGGTCATGGCCGCCGCCGAAGCAGTCTCACAGCGTCTGACGAGTCACTTTGGTGGAGAGAACGAACGTGGCTAACACCAACCTCTACGCCATCCTCGAAGTCGATCAGGGCTGTTCGCCCGAGGAGTTGAAGCAGGCCTATCGCCGCCTCGCGCGCCAGTACCACCCCGATTCGAACACCGAGGATCCGAGCGCCGAGGCCCACTTCAAAGAGGTCAGCCAGGCCTACGAGATACTTTCGGACCCCGAGCGCCGAGCGAACTACGACCGTTTCGGCTCGGACGTCGGGGCCGGGGGCAGTCCCTTTGGCGGCGGCTCGGTGCAAGACATCTTTGACATGTTCTTTGGCGGCATGGGGATGAACAATCAAGCGCGCCGGGGTCCCCAACCCGGCCCCGACGCCGAGGTCGCTCTCGACATCACGCTCGAAGAGGCCGCCTTTGGCGCGACGCGCGAAGTCACGGTCACCTTGCCCCAGCGCTGTGGCACCTGTTCGGGTTCGGGCTGTGCGCCCGGGACGACGCCGGTGACCTGTGAAGAGTGCAAGGGTGCGGGTGCGGTGCAACGAGTGCGCAACTCCATCCTCGGACAGATGGTGACGTCGCAAATATGCTCGCGGTGTCAGGGTTTTGGTACGCGCATCGAGACGCCGTGTCCGGACTGTCGCGGGGAAGGGCGCCGCCAACAGAGCACGACGATGACGGCTCAGATTCCCGCGGGCGTCGAGGACGGCTCGACCATGCGCCTCGCCGATCGGGGACCGGCCGGACTTAGAGGGGGCGCCAATGGACGCCTTTTCGTACACCTGCGCGTGTTGCCGGACGAGCGCTTCGAGCGTCACGGTGACGATCTGCACCACGAAGCACACGTCTCCTTCAGCCAGGCCGTGCTCGGGGCCACCATTACGGTCCCGACTATTCGCGGCGCCGTCGAGATCGAGGTCGAACCCGCAAGTCAGAACGCCACCGTGCACCGCGTTCGCCACGAAGGCATCGAGCACTTACACGGACGTGGTCGCGGTGATCTCTACGTGCACCTAACAGTCGACGTGCCCAACGATCTCGACGAGACGTCCGAGAACCTCCTTCGTCAGTGGGCTGAACACCGTCACGAGGTCGTCCACGAATCAAGCGGCGGACTCTTTCGCCGTCGTAAAGCGAAGAAGTGACCTACCTCGAGTGGCCGCGTCGCGTGGCGGCGCTCGGACAGTTTCACGTCGAGCACGTGGAGGAACCCACGCTCGACAAAGAGAACGACCACCATCTTCGAAAGGTGTTGCGCGCTCGAGGGGACGAAGAGATTGTCGTGACCAATGGTCGCGGTTCCTGGGCCCTCGCTCGAGTAACCGCGCGTGGTCTCGAACTTTCGGGTGACGTTCACCTCGATCCCGCGCCCCAAGAGACGACGATCTACCTTACGCCACTAAAGGGTGATCGCAGCGAGTGGGCCGTCGCGAAGGCGAGCGAAGTAGGTATTAGTCGCGTCGTGCCCCTGATGGCCGAGCGAATGGTCGTGAAGTTCAAGGGTGACGCGCGCGAGAAAATCCTCTCGCGTTGGCGGCGCATCGGCGCCGAAGCGTCGGGTCAGTCTCGGCGTACGTACGACGTGGTCATCGAGGAACCCATGAACGTCGCCGACGTGCCCGCTTCGGTTGGCGTGGCCGACTTTGGGGGCTCGGGCTTCTGGGGAGGACTCAGCGGCGTCGCCGTTGGCCCCGAGGGCGGATGGACGAGTGAGGAGTGGGGGTCGGCGCGCCGGCGCGTCGGACTTGGCCCGACGGTTCTTCGCGCCGAGACGGCCGGCGTCGTCGCCTCGACACTCTTGGCCTTTCAGGCTGGTGATTGGGGATTTACGCTGGATGGGCCACAAAGTGAGTAATGATGAGACAACCAGATGAGTGACTGCCTTTTTTGCAAAATTGTCGCGGGGGAGATTCCCGCGAAGGTCGTCGCCGAGAGCGACACCTCGCTGGCCTTTCATGACATCGCACCCCAGGCACCCGTGCACGTCTTGGTCATTCCCAAACGCCACTTCACGAGCGTGAACGACGTCACCGCCGCCGACGCCGGCGTCTTTGACGACCTCTTTCGTCTCATGGATCGGGTCGTAGCCAGCGAAGGTGTGCGCGAGAGCGGCTTTCGCCTCGTCTTTAACGTGGGTGAGGACGGTCAACAGACCGTGGCGCACCTGCACATGCACGTGCTCGGCGGACGACGAATGACCTGGCCTCCCGGATGAGCGCTGAAGCGAAGGCCGACGAGGCCCTGACGGCAACGACGCACGTTCCGAACACTCACCTCATGGCGGGTCTGCTCGGTCCACGCGACGAACACTTGCGAGTGGTCGAGCGGTCGTTTCCCAACTCGAAGATCCGCGTTCAGGGCAACCAGATCTCGGTGACGGGGCCCGACGCCGCGATCGTGCTGCGCCTCTTCGATGAACTGGTCTTGGTACTCGAGAGTGGTCAGTCACTCGACACGACCAAAGTCGCGCGCACCGTCGACATGGTCGCCGACGACCTTCGCCCGAGCGAAGTACTGCGTCACGAAGTGGTGCGCGGCGCCAAGGGCAAGGCCGTTCGACCTTCGACGGCGGGACAGAAACGCTACACCGACGCGATCGATACCTCCACCATCACCTTCGGCATTGGTCCCGCCGGCACTGGCAAGAGCTACCTCGCCGTGGCCCAGGCCGTCCAGGCGTTGCACCGTCGCCAGGTGCAACGCATTGTTTTAACGCGCCCGGCCGTCGAAGCGGGCGAGAATCTCGGTTTCCTGCCCGGTGATCTGATGGCCAAGGTCGATCCGTACCTCCGCCCGCTCTACGACGCGCTGCACGACATGGTCGGCGCCGACGGCGCGCAACGCCTCATCGCGAACGGCACCATTGAAGTCGCGCCGCTCGCCTTTATGCGAGGGCGAACGCTGAACGACTCCTTCATTATTCTGGACGAAGCACAGAACACGTCGCCGGAGCAGATGAAGATGTTCTTGACGCGCATTGGTTTTAACTCCAAGGCCGTCGTCACCGGCGACGTCACCCAGATTGACCTTAACGGCAAGCGGAGCGGTCTGGTCAAGATCGAAGAGATCCTCCACGACGTCGAGGGGATTAGCTTCATCTATCTTGGCGCGAAGGACGTAGTGCGAAGCCGAATCGTGAGCGACATCGTGGCGGCGTACGACAAACTTTCATGAGCGTTGACATCTACGCGGCCGACGAGCAGCACGATCACGAGATCGATCTCGGTCGCTGGGTAAAACTCGCCCAAGGCGCTCTCAGCGACGAAGGCGTACGCGGTCTCGCCGAAGTGTCGCTCATCTTTGCCGACGAGCCAACGATCGCTGATCTCAATCAACAGTTCATGGGCAAGGAGGGACCGACCGACGTCCTGAGCTTTCCCATTGACGGCGAACCCGACCCTTCGGGGCGCGTCCCCGACGCGGGCGGCAGCGGACCGGGCGAGCCACCCCTGCCCGAGATCCCCCAACTGATTGGCGACGTCGTTATCTGTCCGGCCGTCGCCGCGCGCAACGCCCTCGAACACGAAGTCTCCTTCGACGACGAGATCGCACTCTTAGTAGTGCACGGCGTCTTGCACCTGCTCGGATGGGACCACGTGAACGACGACGAGGCCGAACGCATGGAAGCGCGCGAACGCGAGTTATTGGCTCGACACTACCGAGCGAGTCCGTCGTGATCGCCTCGGTGTGGTCAGCGGGTGACACCTACCTCGTCGTCACCGTCTTCGTCCTCTTGCTACTTTCGGGATTCTTCGCCATGGCCGAGACGTCACTCACGCGCATGAGTAAGTCGCGGGCCCGCTCGCTACGTGAGTCCGGCCGTCTCGGCGCGAAGGCGTTGGCTCAGCTCACCGAAGCGCCAGAGAAGTTCTTGAACCCGCTCTTGCTCTTGGTGCTCGTCTGTCAGTTGGTCTCCGCGACGATGGTGGGCGTGCTCGCGGGCCACCTCTTTGGCGCCGCGGGGGTCTTTGTCGCCACGGCCGGCGAAGTGATTGTCATCTTCGTGGCCTTTGAAGCAATCCCGAAGAACTTCGCCATTCAACACCCCGACCAAGCGGCCCTAACGAGCGCGCCGGTCGTGAGCACCGTCCTTCGCTTCTGGCCTATTCGATGGATATCGGTCCTCCTATTGGCGATCGCGGACAGCGTGATCGGTCTCTTTGGCTCAAAGGGCGCGGGCACGCGCATGACCGAGTCCGAAGTGCTCGCGATGGCCGACGTCGCCCACGAAGACGACGTCATTGAGACCGAGGAGCGAAACTTCATCCACTCGGTGATCGAGTTCGGCGACACGATCGTCCGTGAGGTCATGGTGCCGCGCATTGACATGGTCGGCATTAGTGAGACGGCGAGTGCCCGCGAAGCGTTAGACCTCGCGATCGAGTCGGGTCGCTCGCGTATTCCCGTGCTCGGCGGAGGGGTCGATGACGTCGTCGGTATCGTCAACCTGCGTCACCTGGCGAGTCTCGTAGCGACGGGCCGGGGCGGAGAGCTCCTTCGAGGTCACATGGGCGAGGCGCAGTTCGTCCCCGAGACCAAAAAGGTCGCGTCGTTGTTGACCGAGATTCGCAACGCCAAGAGCCACCTCTTTATTGTCGTTGACGAGTACGGCGGAACGGCCGGACTCGTGACCCTCGAAGACGTCCTCGAGGAACTCGTGGGCGAGATCACTGACGAGTCCGACCCCGCGATTGAAGAAGAGGACAACGATCAGTCCATCGAAGGCGGTATCGAACTCAGTGGACGTCTCAATATCGACGACGCGAACGAAGAGTACGACTTGGACTTGCCCAAGGACGGGTGGGACACCGTGGGGGGACTGGTGCTCGACCTCGCGGGCGGCGTGCCCAACGTGGGCGACGTCCTGACGACCGATAACTACCGATTGACGGTCGTGCGTATGGAGGGACGAAGAGTCGAAGAGGTACTCGTCGAGCCGCTGGCCACGACGTGACCAGAGCCGGCTTCGTCGCCGTTCTCGGGCGACCCAACGTCGGCAAGTCGACGCTCGTGAACCAACTCGTGGGGGCGAAGGTCTCCATCACGGCCGCTTCGCCGAACACGACGCGTCACGCGATACGCGGCATTCTCACGCAAGGTGACACGCAGATCATCCTCGTCGACACGCCGGGACTGCACCGACCAAAGACCACGCTGGGCGGACGCCTCAACGAGACGGCCCGCTCGGCTGCAGACGGCGTCGACGTCATCCTCGCGGTCGTCGAAGCGAGTGCGCCGATTGGCCCCGGGGACCGCCACGTCATCGAGACCATGTTGCGACACGGGCGAGGACGGAGTGGTCCCCGGCTCTACGTGGTCGTCAACAAAATGGATCGACCCGGCAGAGAGGCCGTCGCCGCGCAGCTGCTCGCGGCGAGCGAGGCCGTGGACGAGATCGCCGCCGAGGCCAATCTTCAACCGGCCGCGGAGTTGGTGGAGTATCTGCCCGTGTCGGCCAAGACGGGCGAGGGCACCGAAGCACTGCTCGTCTTACTCAGCGACGCGATGCCCGAGTCGCCCTTCCTCTTTCCCGACGAAGAGGTCTCGGACGTTCCCGAGGCGATGTGGATCGCGGAACTAGTACGCGAACAGCTCGTTCGAAAGACCAAACAAGAGTTACCGCACTCGATTCACTGTCGGGTGAGTGAGTTCGAGTGGCCCCACGTCACCGTGGAGATTCTCGTCGAGCGTGAGTCGCAAAAAGGCATGGTCATAGGTAAGGGTGGTCAACTCTTGAAAGACGTCGGCATCGCGGCGCGACGTCAACTGCCCGAAGGCATGTACTTAGAGTTACGCGTCCGAGTCGAGCCGGGTTGGCAGAAGCGCGACGACGTCCTCGACCGCTTCGGCTACTGAGTCGCCCTCTACTAACAGACGACGCGCCCGCGCGTGTTGCAGTCCCACGACGAGAATCGCCACGGCGAGTAGAACCGCGGCCGCGCCCAACGCCACGGTTGGAAGGCCAACGTACTTAAGGCCACTGAGCAACACGGTGGCCATGATGACGCGGCGAAGTAACACCCCATTCGCCCGAGACGAGAGCAGGGAACCGACGATCACCATGGGCACCGAGCCGATGATGATCGACGAGGTCAAAGAGAAGCTGACGTGGCTAAAGATCAGTGTGCCGACGGTCGCCGACAGCGTAAGGGGGACCGACTGGGCGAGGTCGGTGCCCACGAGTTGGCTGTTACGAAGGCTCGGGTAGAGGAACAGCAACAAGACCAAGATGAGCGATCCCGCGCCGACCGACGTGAGACCGACCATGAAGCCGCCCACGGCACCGATGGCGACGGTCGCGCCTCGTCGAACGACGATGCCCTGGTCGTTCGCGATCGGAGCGAGCAAGGTTCGCCCGAGCATCGCCAACGCACCGATGATGAGCGCCGTGCCGAGCAAGATCTGGAGACGATGCTCGGCCACGGCGCTCTGTCCGAGGAGGTGCATGACGAAGGTGCCGAGGAAGGCGCCGGGCAGGGAGCCGTAGCAGAGGTACTTCACGAGTCCGGTGTGCACGGTCTTTCGCCGCCAGTGAATGAGCGCGCCCGCCGGTTTCATGAAGAGCGCCGCCACGAGGTCCGACGTGATCGCGGCCGTTGGCGTCACGCCAAAGACCAGTACCAACATCGGCGTCATGAGCGCTCCGCCACCGACACCGGTCAGCCCGACGAGTAGACCCACCACGGCGCTGCCGAGCACGAGGTAGAGGTCAATATGCACGGGTCTCCAGAGGATTCGATAAAAACTAGTGGAATACTAGTTTATTGTCCGCGCCGAGTGGTCGATTGCGCCCTTGTCCCGAGTGTTAACTGCGAAGATCGCGCAAGAACGAGTGCACCTGGGACTTTTCCCGGGTGCGGCGCATGGGCGGCAGCTTCTTAAACATGACCGAGCGATAGCGCGCCGTAGCGAGTCGGGTGTCGAGCACGGCCACGACACCGCGGTCGTCTTTGGTACGAATGAGACGCCCGACGCCCTGGGCGAGCAGCATCGTCGCGCGCGGGAGATCGACCTCCATGAAGGGACTGGCGGACTTCTCACGGCGCGCTTCGGCGAGTGGATCGCCCGGCACGCTAAAGGGCAGTCGATCGATGGTGACGAGACTGAGCGAGTGGCCCGGCACGTCGATGCCCTGCCAGAAACTCGTGACGGCAAAGAGACTGGCCTCGTCGCTCTGGCGAAACTGATCGATGAGGCGTTGGCGCGAAAGCGTCCCTTGCACCAAAACTTCGGTGTCGAGGCGCGGCGCGACGATCTCCGCGACGCGCTGCATTACCGAGCGGTTAGTGAAGAGCGCGAGCGTGCGCCCACCGGCGGCGGTAATTAACTCGACGAGTTCTTCGACGATGGCCGCTTCGGCGCCGGGCGCGTTGCGTTCGGGAAAGTTCTCGGGAACGTAGAGCAGCGCGTGGTTTTCGTAGTCAAAGGGACTGTCGAAGTGATCGACGACGCAGTCGTCGATGCCGAGGTTCTTCGGCAAGGTGTCGGGAATCGTGGCGCTCGTGAGTACCGCCGTCACGTTGCCCCAGAGATCGTCGCGCAGTCGCGGCCCCACGTCAATGAGCGATATTTCGACGTCGACTTCGCGCTCACGCCGAGAGAGGAAGAGCAGTTCTCCTTCCTTTATTTTGTTCACCCGCTCGAGGTCGTTCGCCAAGTGGATGGCGGGACCGAGGGCTCGAACTTTACGGAACTCGCCGTCTGACGAAGTTGTCTCGAGTGAGCGGAGGGCTTCGACCAGCGCCGAAACGAGTTCGTTGGACCGGGAGAGTTCGAGTTGACACGCTTCGTCGAGTCCCTTCAGTTCGCCCCGTTCGTACTGCGCGAGGAGCAGCGCGGCGAAGCGATCGGCGCTCGAGAGCAGCTGGTCCGCCCGAGTCCGGTCGGCGTCGCCCAGTAGTGAGCGTGCTCCCATGGCGAGGGCTCGAAGGCGCGAGGCGTTGAGCGACGTGCCGAGCAACGTCGCGAAGATGTCGAGGATTTCGTGGGCCTCGTCAAAGACCACGAACTCGTGCGCTGGCAACAACATCGACCCCGACGCCAGGTGCGAGGCGTAGAGGTGAGCGTTCACGATGAGGATGGAGCTCTCGTTCGCGCGGTCCTTGGCCAGTTCGGCGAAGCAGTTCTGACCCTGGGGACACTTCGCCCGGGTCAGACACTCCTGGGGCGTAACCGTAAGGGCCCTTCGGGCACGCGAATCGACTTCGAACGTCAGCTCGTCGAGGTCCCCACTGGTGGTTTCGTTGGACCACAGCAGAATACGTCGCATCTGATCGGCGACGCCCTTGGGGACTTCGGTGCCGTCGTCGAGGCTCAACTGCGCACCGGCGCCGACACTGTTGGCCCGGTTGCGACAGAGGTAGTTCTGCTTGCCCTTTAAGACCGCGACGCGAACGCCGTTGACGTGGCTCGCGACTTGGGGCGCGTCCTTCTTCGCGAGTTGGTCCTGGAGGTTCTTCGTGGCGGTGGCGATGACGACGCGTTCGCCCGACATGACGGCCGGCACGAGGTAGGCGAGGGACTTACCAACGCCGGTGCCGGCCTCGATGACGTGGTGCCGACGCCGGGAGATGGCTGAGGCGACGGCGCGCACCATCTCGCGCTGACCCTCGCGGCTTTCGCCGCCCCCCGGTAAGTCCTTCGTAATCGAATCGAGGAGCGCTAGAGCACGCTCGGCGTCGACGGCGATGACGTCATCGTCGAGTTGGATGCCTTCTGAGGAATCACGTTCAATAAACGGTGTTTCATCGTCGGGATCGAAACTCTGCACCCGTTGACCTTAGGGGTCGCGGGATCGTCGTCGTAGAGCGACGAAGTAAGTTTTGTCCGTGCCTGATCCTCGCCCCACGCCACTTCCTGCGTCGATTGAGCGTTCTGGCGTGCCTCGGCACGTGGCCATCGTCATGGACGGCAGCGGGCGCTGGGCCCAGCGCCAGGGACTTCCTCGCACCGAGGGTCACGGCGCCGGCGAAGAGTCGCTCGTCGATACGACCTACGGCGCGATGGCCCTCGGCGTGAAGGTGCTCACCGTTTTCGCTTTTTCTACCGAGAACTGGCGTCGTCCGGTCGATGAAGTGCGCTACCTCATGAACTTCAACCGCGGCCTCTTAGAGCGTCGTCAATACGAACTCCACGCCGACGGTGTGCGCATGGTCTTCTCGGGTCGTCGTGACTGGCGCGTACCCAAGAGCGTCACGGCGCGCATGGACGACGCGGCCGAGCTGACGAAGAAAAATACCGCCTTCACCCTGAACATCGCCTTTAACTACGGCGGGAGGGCCGAGATCGTGGACGCGGTGCGCGAACTGGTCAACGACAAGGTGCCGGCGAAGAAGATCGACGAGAAGAAGATTCGCGAGCGCCTCTACCACCCCGAGTTGCCCGATCCCGATCTGGTGGTTCGTACCTCGGGGGAGTATCGAATCTCAAACTTTTTGCTCTGGGAGATGGCGTACTCGGAGTTGGTCTTTACCGACGTGCTGTGGCCCGACTTTCGCCGCGAAGATCTCTACGACGCCGTCGAGATCTACCAAAGTCGCGATCGACGATTCGGCGGTGTTGACCATTGATCGTGTTGCGTACGACGCTCGTTCTTGTCGGACTCTTTTACGTCTTCCTCTGGGTCATCGCGCTCAACGGCGCGACGTCACTCGTGGCCCCACTCATCGTGCCCCTGGTCTTGGCCGCGATCGTGGCGCTCGGCGTGGCGCTCAATCGCTACATGGGCATCACGCCGCGTAAGCAGCACTTCAAAGATCGTGAGGACGAATCGCGGTCGTGAGAGAGATCAGCGACGAAGCGGTCATTCTTCGGACCTATAAGTCCGGCGAGTCCGATCGGGTGGTCGTGCTCTGGACGCGCCAACACGGCAAACTGCGGGTCTTAGCCAAGGGCGTTCGCAAGACCTCGAGTCGCATGGGCGCCACGCTCGAGACTCTCGCCTACGTCACGGTCGATCTGGTCAAGACGCGCGGCGAGTTTTATATCGCGCGTCACGTGCAACACAAGGAACGCCTGGCGACACTGCGCTCGTCGTACTCGCGCATCTCGGCTGGCTACGCCGTCGTTGAAGCCGTCGACGCGATCCCTTCCGACGGTGTGCCCGACGAAGAGATCTTCGACCTCCTTATCCGCGTGTTGTTGACCCTCGACGACGAATCCTTTGACCCGACTCTCGTGCCCTCGTCGTTCTACTTTCGCTTGCTGGCCTTAGACGGCTCCGCGCCCGTTGTTGACGTCTGTGTGAACTGTGGCCGTCCCGGTCCCCTGGTGGCCTTTGACGCCCAGATCGGCGGCACGCTCTGTGACGAGTGTCGACAGGGCGTCACGCTCTCGAACGACGCGTTGGTACTGATTCGACGTGTCGTGGGCGGTGACCTCGCGAACGTGTTGCGCGAGGAGAACCCGCCCGGTGCGGGCGAAGTGATGGCCGTTGCCCAAGAGGCTATTGAAGTGCACTTTGGCCGGCGTCTTCGTGCGCCCCAGGCCAGCGCGCCACTGCGCGCACCGACCGAACGTTAGCGTGGGTTCTTGAGTTCCTCGGAAACTACCTTCGGCGTCTACGTGCACGTGCCGTTCTGTGCGCATCGCTGTGACTACTGCGCCTTCGCGACGTACTCGGACCGTGACCATCTCATGGGCGACTACGTCGAGGCGGTGGTGCAAGAGGTCGCTCGGGCCAAGGAGCAGGGTCTGCCCGCGGCGACCTCGGTCTTCTTCGGTGGTGGCACGCCGTCTCGTCTGAGCGCCGAGCAGTTACTGCGAATACTCGAAGCTATTGAACGCACCGACGACGCGGAGGTGACCGTTGAGTGCAATCCCGAAGACGCCGACGTCGATCGGTTGCGCGCGTACTTAGCCGGCGGGGTGACGCGCATGAGCTTTGGCGTGCAGTCAACCCAACCCTCGGTGCTCTTGGACCTGGGTCGACGCCACGGCACAATGGCGCATCGCGAGGTCTCTGAGGCCGTGCACAAGTCGGGCTTTAGGACGTGGAACATGGACCTCATCGTTGGGTCACGGGCAGAGAACCTCGACGACGTGCGCCACACCTTGGCGGACCTGCTCACCCTGGAGCACCCGCCGCCGCACATCAGCTGTTACGCGCTGACCCCCGAACCAGGGACGCCCCTTGGTCGAGACCCCGCACGTCACCCCGACGAGGACGCCACGGCCGACGCGTACGAGTTGGTGGGCGAGGTCTTGGAGGAACACGGCTACGTGTGGGAAGAGATCTCGAACTGGGCCCAGCCCGGTCACGAGTGCCGACATAATCACGTGTACTGGGACCACCAAGACTACGTAGGTTTTGGCTCGGCGGCCCACTCACACCTTCACGGGCGACGCTTTTGGAACGTGCGCACGCCGGAGCGTTACGTTGAACTGATTCGAAAGGGCGAGTCACCGCTCGGCGGTGAAGAGTTCTTGGACGAAGCCACGCAACGCTTCGAGGCGGAGTCGTTGGCGTTGCGCACCGCGCGCGGGGTGCCCGTCGAAGCGTTCGACTCACTCGATGAGATCGCGCACCTCGTGGCCGTGAACGAGGGACGGGTGACCTTGACACCGAAGGCTCGCCTCGTCGCGAATCAAGTAATCGTCCGGCTAAGGAGCAGTGAGTAGTCCAGTATCCTTGGACGATGCCAGCAACGCCCGAACTCGACCCCGATCTGCTCGACAAGGTCATCAATCTCGCCAAGCGGCGCGGATTCGTCTTCCAGTCGGCCGAGATCTACGGGGGATTTCGCTCGACGTACGACTACGGCCCCTTGGGCGTCAATCTCCTGCGCAACGTCAAGCAGGCCTGGTGGCGCTCGATGGTCCAAAACCGAGTGGACATCGTGGGCATCGACGCCGCGATTCTCGGCCCGCCCGCCGTGTGGGCCGCCTCGGGTCACCTCGAGACCTTTACCGATCCGCTGGTGGACTGCCTTAAGTGCAAAGAGCGCTGGCGCGAGGACAAGATCGACGGCGTGTGTCCGAACTGTGGTTCGACGCAGTTCACTGAACCGCGAGCCTTTAACCTCATGTTCAAGACCCAGGCCGGTCCCGTGGAGGGTGAGGGTTCGACGGCGTACCTTCGCCCCGAAACCGCCCAGGGGATCTTCACCAACTTCGCGAACGTGCTCTCGAGTGTTCGAAAGAAGCCACCTTTTGGCATTGCCCAGGTCGGTAAGTCCTTTCGTAACGAGATCACGCCCCAGAACTTCGTCTTTCGGACCCGTGAGTTCGAACAGATGGAGATGGAGTACTTCGTGCCACCTTCTGACGCCGAGGAGTGGTACCGCTACTGGATCGCGACCCGTCTCGCGTGGTACGTCGATCTCGGTATTCCCGCGACGATGTTGCAGTTACACGAACACGCTCAGGCCGATCTCTCGCACTACTCCAAGGGCACGACCGACATCGAGTTCCTCTTCCCGTGGGGCTTCGATGAACTCGAAGGCATCGCTAATCGCGGTGACTACGACTTAACCCAGCACGCCACGCACTCGGGCGTCGCGCTCGACTACTTCGACCAGTCGAGCAGCGAGCGCTACACGCCCTACGTGATCGAGCCCGCGGCCGGGGCCACGCGCGCGATGATGGCCTTTTTGTTGGCCGCTTATCACGAGGACGTCGTGGAGGGCGAAACGCGCAGTGTCCTGCGTCTCGATTGGCGACTCGCGCCCTACCAGGTCGCGGTCTTGCCACTCTCGAAGAAGCCCGAATTAGAGGGCGTCTCCACCGAGGTGCTTGGTCAACTCCAACCACATTTCATGTGTGACTACGACGTCACCCAATCGATTGGCCGGCGTTACCGTCGCCAAGACGAGGTTGGCACGCCCTACTGCGTCACGGTGGACTTTGAGACGCTGAACGATGCTGCCGTCACCGTGCGTGACCGCGACACGACCGAACAAGTACGCGTACCCATCGACGGTCTCTTGGCACACCTGCGTAGCGTCACGGGCCAGATCTAGACGTGAGCGACGGGCGCGGACGCAAGTTCGGCACTGTCGCCGAGAGTTACGACCTCTACCGAGCGGACCCGCCCGAAGAGACGTCCGCGATAGTTGGCGATATTGCAGGTCTTGAGGTCCTGGACGTGGGCGCGGGCACGGGGAAGTTAACGAGATTCTTGCTTGGGCGTGGCGCAAGAGTCAGCGTCATCGAACCCGACGACGACATGCGACGAGTGCTGACGCGAAGAAGCCCCGAGGTGAACGAACTCCTCGGGAGTGCCGAAGACGTACCGGTGGCCGACGCTTCCTTCGACGCCGTCCTGTCGTCCTCGGCTTGGCACTGGTTCCGCCAGCCAGAGGCCACGAATGAGATGGCCCGCGTGCTGCGTGATGACGGTTCGCTCTACGTACTGTGGAACGGCTTTAGTCGCGACGTCGCGTGGACCGAAGGTCTGACGAAGATTCGCGAACGACCCGAGGACGTGAACAAGAAGCCCCGTGGCTGGAACGCGACCTTTGACGCGGACGGAGCGTTCGTTGACGTGCACGACTTCTCGCTGGGCTGGACCTGGTCGCGCACGATCGATCAGGTGGTCGGTCTCTTTGGAACGTACTCGGGCGCCATCATTCAAGGCGATGAGGATAAGGCAAAACTCGACGATCGCGTTCGTGTACTCCTGCGCGACTACGTGGGCGATCCAACGGCCCAGGGTGACGTCGTGGTCGACGTGCCGATGTGCCTGCGCGGAACTATCGCGCGACGTCGAGCGCGCTAGCGGGGGCCCTGTTTGCGGTGGGCGCCGGCGAAACGTCTGTAACAGAATCGCGACCGTGAAGACGGCGCCAGACTATTGCCGGTACCAGAGTCGTTACGCTGGTGCACCGTCAATTGGAGTTGGCGCCGACGCTACGAGCCTTCGCGAGGCGGTATGGAATAAGTGACTTGCGCTTTTGCTACGAGATCACTTGATCCCCTTGAGAACAGTTCGACGTCCACCACGGCGAGGCGGCGGCCGAGCTTGATGAGCTTGGCCCGCGCCATGAGATCGGTGATTTCGGGCTTGCGGAGAAAGTCGATGTGCAGACTTGTCGTCACGGCGAGCAGCACCGGTCCGATATGAGCGAGGATCACCAACCAGGCCGAGTTGTCCGCGAGGGCCATCATGGTCGGACCCGAAAGTGTGCCCCCTGGTCGAGAGTTTTTGGTACTGACGGGCTGGGACATCAGGAGAGAGTTCTCGGTGAGTTCTTCGATTCGAGGAATGTCGTAGTCGGGGAAGGCGTCGGTGACGATTTTCTGAAGTTCATCGATCGACAGAACGGGCACGAGCTAGGCGGCCTTGCGATAGCGATTTACGGCGAGAGGGGCGAGTACGAGGATGGCGCCGGCGGCCCACGCGAGGGCGACCCACGTCGACGCGCCGTGCCCCAAGCCGTCCATAAGCCCGCGAACAGCGTCGGCAGTCTGGCTGATCGGTTGGTGAATCGCGAAAGCTTGAAGCCAACTGGGCATCGAGGCGACGGGCACGAATATCGATGACGCGAAGGTGAGGGGAAAGATTATCGGAAAGGTGATGGCTTGAGCGGCCTCAGAGTTCGGTGCGGCGAGTCCAATGAAGGCGAAGCCCCACGAGAGGCAGTAGGCAAAGATCAGCATCAAAAGACTGGCTTGAATGTAGGCGATGAATCCCCCGTGAGGGCGAAAGCCGACGGCGAATCCGACACCGGTGATGATGACGAGCACTATGACGTTGCGGAACATGTCCGAGATTGTCCGTCCCGCGAGAACGGCGAGGCGGGCCATCGGCAACGCACGGAATCGCTCGATGAGACCCTTTTGCAAGTCCTCCGCGAGACCAATGGCGGTGCCCACCGAACCAAAAATCATTGTCTGGACGAGGATGCCGGGAATCATGTAGTTGACGTAAGAGCCGCCCGGCACGACGATGACACCACCAAAGACGTAGCGAAAGAGAATCACGAACATGATGGGCTGGATAATCATGAAGACGAGGGCGGTGGGAATACGCACAATCGCCAGGAGGTTTCGTCGAGCAATCGTGAGTACGTCGCTCGCGGCCCAACGTAACGAAGAGTGTGTCGAAACCGACGATGGGAGAGTGCTCACGAACGCGCCTTTCGTTTTTTTCGACGTCCCGCGCCAACTGGTTCTTGCGTGAGAGCAACTTCCGCCTTATGACCGGTGAGATTTAGGAAGACGTCATCGAGACTTGGCTCTCGCAGCGCGAGGCCGCCGAGCGTTATGCCCGCGGCGTCAATTCGTCGCAGAGCGTCGGCGGTAGTAGCCGGACCGTTGTCAACGGTCATCTCGAAGACTGATCCCTCGATGTTCGCTGGCTTCGAAGAGAGGTCCGCCAATAGAGGTTGAGCACGCAGCGCGTCGCCCGTTGAGTTAAAGCTCAACGCGAGAACGGTAGTGCCCATCCGCATCTTCAACTGCGCCGACGTTCCTTCGGCGATGATCTTGCCGTGATCGAGCACGACGAGTTGTTTGGCGAGTCGGTCGGCCTCATCGAGGTACTGCGTCGTGAGCAATACGGTCGTACCACTTTCGACGAGTCGCTCGATGATGCCCCAGAGATCTTGGCGACTCTGTGGGTCGAGACCGGTAGTGGGCTCATCGAGAAAGAGAATGGGTGGATTCGCTACAAGAGCGGCCGCTAAGTCCAGGCGGCGACGCATGCCACCCGAGTAGGTCTTGGTGATTCGATTCGCGGCGTCGCTGAGGCCAAAGTTCTCGAGCAGTTCGCGAGACTTTGCGACAACGTACGCCTTGTTGAGGTGATTCAGGAGACCGATCATTCTCAGATTTTCAAAGCCCGTGAGGTTCTCGTCCACCGTGGCGGCCTGGCCAGCGAGACCAATGTGGCGCCGCACCTGATTGGGCTGTTTTACGACGTCGAAGCCCGCGACGGTGGCCGAGCCACTCGTTGGTGAAAGGATTGTCGCGAGAATTCGCACCATCGTGGTCTTTCCCGAACCGTTGGGTCCGAGGAGTCCAAAGACTTGACCGGCAGGGACCTGAAGCGATACGCCGTCGAGGGCCCGAATGTCGCCATCGCTAAAGGTGCGAACAATATTGAAAGCCTCAACGGCGTATTCGGGCATTGCGAGCAGTCTAGGGAAGGGCCAATGGTACAGCGCGACCCCGACAGAGAACCGGTACCTTCTTTCTATGGCCATTTCCGACGACGAGATTGCGCAGGTTCGCGCGGCGACCGACCTCGTGGCGCTTATTGGCGAAACGGTGGCCCTCAAACGCAGCGGGCAACGTTGGACCGGTCTTTGTCCTTTCCACGGAGAAAAGACACCATCGTTTTCGGTGAACGCCGAAGAAGGTCGTTACTACTGCTTTGGCTGTCGTGTCTCGGGCGATGCGATCACCTGGATGCGAGAAATGCAACATCTGGACTTCATTGACGCGTTACGACTCCTCGCTGATCGAGCGAACATCGTGCTGCATGAAGACGCCAACGCCGGACCGGCGCGTAAGGAGCGCCAAGATGCACTGGCCGCGATGGACCGAGCGGTGGCGTGGTATCACGAGCGCCTGCTGGCGTCACCCGACGCGAGGGGAGCCCGCGACTACCTGCGTTCGCGTGGCATCAGTGGCGAGACCGCGCGACAGTTCAAAATCGGTTGGGCGCCCGATGAGTGGGACGCTCTATCGACCGCACTCAAACTCGATGCGAAGGTGCTTGAAGGAACGGGACTGGGCTTCGTGAACAAACGAGATCGTCGCCAAGACTCCTTGCGCGCCCGCGTCATTTTTCCAATCTTTGATTCAGCGGGTAGAGCTATTGCCGTTGGTGGTCGAATTCTTCCTTCGGCGGGTGAAGTAGAGCCTCGCGCGGATGGGCGCTTCGAGCCAAAGTACAAGAACAGTCCTGAAACGACGATCTACTCAAAACGCAAGACGCTTTATGCACTTAATTTTGCCAAGGACGACATCATTAAATCCGATGAAATCATTGTCTGCGAGGGCTACACCGACGTGATCGCTCTTTTTGGAGCGGGTCTTCCTCGGGCCGTTGCTACCTGTGGCACGGCACTCGGCGAAGAGCACTTTCAAATTATGCGTAACTTCGCCAAACGCATCGTTCTCGCTTATGACGCCGACGCCGCGGGTCAGAGTGCGGCAGCTTCGGTTTATCAGTGGGAGCGTAAACACGATGTCAACGTTTTGGTCGCCAAACTACCCACGGGCATGGACCCCGCCGAGCTTGCCCAGCGAGACCCCGAAGACCTTCGAACGCGGATTGCGGACGCCGTTCCGTTTTTGAGGTTCCGACTGGACAGAGTTTTAGACGCGGCCAATCTTGCCACGGCCGAAGGTCGCGCTCGAGGTGGAGAACTAGCCATGGCGGTGCTCGCCGAGCACCCGAGTGAGTTAGTTCGTGACCAATACATTCAACTACTTGTCGATCGTTTTCGTCTTGACGTGAGTTTGATCAGGTCTCGTGTCCTAGAGCTAGCGAAGAATCCTCGCCCACGGGGTGATCGCGAAGTACCCAATGAGCCGCCGTCCACAGCCCCCCTTGTACGAAGTGCCTTACCTCGTCCCGGAATTGAAGCGCTTCGTCTCTACGTACACGGCCCAGAGATAATGAAAGAGCGTCTCATTGCTCCTTACTTCGTCAATGAAGTGCAGCGAGAGGTATTTGAGGGTTTGGTCTCGGCGCAATCGCTCTCTGAACTTATCGACTCGTTCGAGCGTCGCGGTCAAATTGAGGCTGCGCAGGTTCTGAGCGAGCTCGCCGTCGATGAACTCCACCGTCCATACAGCGTGAGTGATTTGACCGCAGTCGTGGCGCAGCTTGTTCGTAGTGCGGTAAAAGAAGAGCTTGCCCGACTCGATCTGGATATGCGTGAGGGCCGTTTGAGTCCAGACATTGCCATGTCCACGAGCCGCGAAGTTAAAGAGCACGAGCTCCTTCTCGAGTCGCCGCAAGGCGACCTGGCCGAGCGAGATTTGCGGGCGTGGTTGATCGAACGCGCGTCCCTTCATTCATCGTGAGCAAGGGCGCGCGCGGATTTATAGGGGGACTAGCGATGCTGGCGCCGCTGAGTGTCGAAGAGGAGCGATCGCTGTACCCAATTATTCAAGAGGGGCGCGAGGCCAGCGCGGCGATGGCAACGAGCGAGCTGAGTAACCCACAACTTCGCGGTCAACTGCTACGCGCGCGCCAAGAAGGTCAAGAAGCTGAGTCGATGTTGCTGCGTGCGACGTTTGGCCTCGTTCGAGCGCGCGTGCTCGAACGAGGCTATCGGTTCTACAACGAAGACCTCGAGGCTGCTGGTGTTGAGGGTCTGGTCAACGCGCTTCGCCGATTTGATCCAGCACTGGGCAATCGATTTTCGACGTACGCCAACTACTGGATTACGAAGCTTGTCAATCAAACCGTGCAACAACAGGCTGGTCTCAGCGACGCCGAGATGCGTCTCATTGTGAAGTTCCAACGCTTCGAGAGAGTCAACCAGGATCGTCGCATAACCAAGCGGGATGTTGGACAAGAACTCGCCATCTCCCAAGCGAAGGCACAGGAGATTATGCACCTCAGTCGTGAACTGCAGTTGCGCCGATTTACGTCGGTCGAACTCGACGATCTCGCAGTTCCGACGTCGTCAAGTGATCTCAATGACGCGCCCGCCTGGGTCATTGATGAACTTCGCAGCCTTACGGGCGAGGACTTTGACGCGTTCTGGCAGTACACGTTTAAGACAATGCCCATGGAAGAGATTGCCAAGATACACGGCATCTCACGCCAGGGCATGGCAAAGCGAATTGAACGATGTCGACGTGCGGTGAAGGAGAGTCCCGAAGCCGAGCGCCTCCAGGGTTGGTTCGACCAACAGTGAGCACTCAGGTGGGTGCTATCGTAACTAGGCTTTACCATTCATTCCCAGATAGCTCAATTGGCAGAGCAAGCGACTGTTAATCGCTAGGTTGCAGGTTCGAGTCCTGCTCTGGGAGCCACAATTTGTCGGTTTTCTACAGGGCCGTAGCTCAGTGGTTAGAGCAGGGGACTCATAATCCCTCGGTCGTGGGTTCGATCCCCACCGGCCCTACTAATTGCCCTACCAATGAGTGCAAAGAATACAGTTTGCAGGTGCTCTAATACATGAATTGCGGGCTGCGGTAAAGTGCGGCGGACGGCGCGCGGAGTGCCGCCAAACCGCAACGACCTTAGGAGCAAAATGTCCGATACGACCGACCCTAACCGTCAGGCCCGCGTGAGACACCCGCTGACAAATTTCATTTCATAAGGGCGAGACAAGTGACACCAAAGACCAATGACTACAACCAACGCCGCCCAGGCGGTTTCGCGTGACCAAGATGGT
>Ga0307373_10002191_pt1 | contig 35471 bp, 37 predicted proteins | sample OX2MG_FD_202534 | JGI IMG/M metagenome (GOLD analysis project Ga0307373, IMG submission 202534) | Soil microbial communities from Risofladan, Vaasa, Finland - OX-2 | ecosystem: Environmental > Terrestrial > Soil > Coastal area > Acid sulfate soil | place: Finland: Risofladan, Vaasa | collected...
CTGCCAGTCCTGGCTTTAGCGAACCGATAGACAGAGGAGGCGACATGGGTGCATTCGATCTGGACGGCAAGGCCTACGAGACCGACGAGGAAGGGTATCTGACCAACCTCGCGGACTGGAACGAGCAGGTGGCCCAGTTCCTCGCGCAGGAGGAGAAGGTGGAGCTCACCCCGGCGCACTGGGAGGTGATCAACTTCCTGCGCGAGTACTACAACGAGTACCAGATCGCGCCGGCGATCCGCGTGCTCACCAAGGCGATCGGCAAGAAGCTCGGGCCCGAAAAGGGCAACAACAAGTACCTGTACGAGCTGTTCCCCTACGGGCCAGCGAAGCAGGCCTGCAAGATCGCAGGTCTTCCGAAGCCGACCGGCTGCGTCTAGAGCGAGGCGCGCCGCACGGCGCGCGGCCGGAGCGATGACGCCCCTCACCGTCCTGTACGCGGGACTGTTCTACGCGGCCGGCGCGGTGCTGCTGGTCGGCCTTGCGCTGAAAATCGCGGGCTACGCGCGCACGCCGGCCCCGCTGCGCATTCCGACCACGCCGGCGCCGCGCACGCGCGGCGGCGTGGCACTGCGCGTGCTGCGCGAAGTCACGCTGTTCGAGAGCCTGTTCCGCGGCAACAAGTGGATCTGGCTGTTCGGCTGGACCTTCCACGTCGCGCTCGCGCTGGTGCTGGTGCGGCACCTGCGCTACTTCACGCAGCCGATCTGGGCGCCGGTGGTCGTTGAGCAGCCGTTCGGGGTGTACGCGGGCTTCGCCCTGCTCGCGGGGCTGGCGGGCCTGTGGGCGCGGCGCCTGCTGGTCGAGCGCATCCGCTACATCTCGACCTGGTCCGACCACCTGATGCTCGCCCTGCTGGCCGCGATCGCGCTCTCGGGCCTGGCGATCAACTACATCTGGCGTACCGACGTGGTGGCGGTGAAGGAGTTCATGCTCGGGCTGCTGTACTTCGACTGGCGGCCGCTGCCGTCCGATCCGCTGCTGCTGGTGCACCTGTTCCTGGTCGCCGCGCTGATGGCGGTCTTTCCGGCGAGCAAGCTGCTGCACGCACCGGGCGTGTTCTTCAGCCCGTCGCGCAACCAGCCCGACGACTCGCGCGAGCGGCGCCACGTGGCGCCGTGGGCGGCCGAAGCCGAGCCGCGCGAGTAGGGGGAACGACCGTGGCCGCAGCCCAGTTCCAGACGCCCGCGCTCAAGGAGTATCCGGTCATCCCGATCCTGCAGCGCGACGCGATGCGGCACGTGCGCCCGTTCGTCGCCGCGGAAAAGCTGAACGAGGCGCTCGGATTTCCCGGCAAGCTGGTCGAGAACTGGCGCGAGCGTGCGATCGAGCGCCTGGGCGAGCTGCTCGACAAGTACCGCTCGCTGCGCGTGTACCTGGATGCCTGCGTGCACTGCGGCGCCTGTACCGACAAGTGCCACTACTTCCTCGGCACCGCGGACCCGAAGAACATGCCGGTGGCGCGCCAGGACCTGGTGCGCAAGGTCTACCGGCGCTATTTCACGCTTGCCGGCAGGCTGTTCCCGAAGCTGGTCGGCGCCGAGGACCTGACCGAAGAGGTGCTCGAGGACTGGTACCGCTACTTCAACCAGTGCTCGGAGTGCCGCCGTTGCTCCGTATACTGCCCCTACGGCATCGACACCGCCGAGATCACCATGGCCGCGCGCGAGATCATGGACTCGATCGGCCTGGGGCAGAAGTACACCAACGAGATCATCGGCAAGCTGCACAAGATCGGCAACAACCTCGGGCTGCCCAAGCCCGCGCTCGCCGACACGCTCGCCACGCTGGAAGAGGAGATCAAGGAAGAGACCGGCCAGGACGTGCGCCTGCCGCTCGACGAGCCGGGCGCCGAGGTACTGCTGGTGACGCCTTCGGCCGACTTCTTCGCCGAGCCGCACGTCTACAGCCTGATCGGCTACGCCAAGGTGTTCCACGCCGCGGGCATCCGCTGGACGCTGTCGTCGCACGCCTCCGAGGCGGGCAACTTCGGCCTGTTCATCGGCAACTACGGCCAGATGCGCAAGATCGCCGCGCGCGTGCGCGAGGCGGTGCTCGAGCTGGGTGCCAAGCGCCTGGTGGTCGGGGAATGCGGCCACGCCTGGCGCGTGGCGTACAGCTTCTGGAACACGCTGATCGGGCCGTTCGACTTCCTCGATGCGCGCTATCCGGTGCCGCAGCACATCTGCGAGTTGACGCTCGACTTGGTGCGGCGCGGCGCGATCACGCTCGACAGGGGGAAGAACGACCAGCGCATCGTCACCTTCCACGACTCGTGCAACGTGGCGCGCGGCGCCGGCATGGGCGGCGTGCCGCGCGGCCAATTCACCATTCCGCGCGAGCTGATCCGCGCGGCGTGCAACCACTTCCACGACATGGCGCCGGAGACGATCCACGACAACACCTTCTGCTGCGGCGGCGGCGGCGGAGTGCTGACCGACGATCTGCTGGAGGTGCGCGTCAAGGGCGCGCTGCCGCGCATGGAGGCGCTCAAGCAGGTGGTCGACGAGCACGGCGTGAACTTCATGGCCACCATCTGCGCCATCTGCAAGGCGCAGTTCACCAAGGTGCTGCCGTACTACAAGTTCGACATGGGACTGGTCGGCGGCGTGCACCAGCTGGTGGGCGACGCGATCCGCCTGGGCCGCAACGACTGAGGAAGACGAGGAGAGGGCGATGGCCGCCAGCACCGAGACCAAGGCAGCGACCGAGAAGCTCACGTTCCGCCGCTACAAGGAGGGCGACCACGAGTGGCGCGACTGGCCGAGCTACATCTTCCAGGCGAGCCATTCGTACAAGTGCCCCACCTACCAGAAGAGCACCCCGCCGTGCCAGGCGAGCTGCCCCTCGGGCGAGGACATTCGTGGCTGGCTGGCGATCGCGCGCGGTACCGAGAAGCCCCCCGCCGGGATGGCCTGGCAGGAGTACGCCTGGCGGCGGCTCACCGAGGCCAATCCGTTCCCGGCCGTGATGGGACGCGTGTGCCCGGCGCCCTGCGAGTCGGGCTGCAACCGCAACGAGGTCGAGGACTTCGTCGGCATCAACTCGGTCGAGCACTTTCTGGGCGACTGGGCGCTCGAGCAGGGCCTCATGTTCGCCAAGCCCGCGACCGCTAGCGGCAAGAAGATCGCCGTGATCGGCGGCGGCCCGGCGGGGCTGTCGTGCGCCTACCAGCTCGCCCTCAAGGGCCACGCGGTGACGATCTTCGACGAGCACCAAGCGCTTGGCGGCATGATGCGCTACGGCATCCCGGGGTTCCGCACGCCGCGCGACGTGCTCGACGCCGAGATCGGCCGCATTCTCGAGCTGGGCGTGAAGGCGCGCCTCGGCACGCGCGTCGGCCGCGACGTGACACCCGAGCAGCTGCGCCGCGAATTTGACGCCGTGTTCCTCGGCCTGGGCGCGCAGGGCGGCCGGCCGCTGCCGGTGCCCGGGGCCGAGGCGCCCAACTGCGTGACCGCGACCGCGTTCCTGCGCGCCTTCAACGACGGGCGCATGAAGCACGTCGGCAAGCGCGTGGTGGTGGTCGGCGGCGGCGACACCTCGATCGACGTCGCAACCGTGGCGCGCCGCCTGGGGCACATCGAGCACGAGCACGCCACGCACCCGGAGATGGTGATCATCGGCAAGGCCGCGCAGGACGTCGCCGACATCTCGGCGCGCCAGGGCGCGGAGGTGACCCTGACCTCGGTGTTCTCGATGGACAGGATGCAGGCCAACCGGCAGGAGATCGAGCACGCGCTCGCCGAGGGCATTGCGATCCGCGACGGCTGGGCGCCGGTCGAGGTGCTGCGCGCGCCCGACGGGCGCGCCACCGCGCTGCGCATCGCGAAGTGCGAGGCGAAGTTCGTCGGCGCGCGCCTCGAGGTCAAGGTCGAACCGGGTACCGAGCAGGACATCCCGGCAGACCTCGTCGTCTCGGCGATCGGCCAGGCGGTGGACTTCAGCGGGCTGGAGGAGTTCGACAACGGCCGCGGCATGGTTTCGGCCGACAAGAACTACCAGGTGACGAACAAGCCCGGCGTGTTCGCCGGCGGCGACGTGCTGCGCCCGCACCTGCTCACCAGCGCGATCGGCCAGGGCTGGATCGCCGCCGAGGCCATCGACCGCCGCCTGCGTGGCGAGGACCAGGAGAAGCGCCCCAAGATCGACGTGCACGCCTTCGACATGATGCGCAAGCTCGTCGAGCGCGGCCTGCCCATCGAGGAGGCTCCGCACGAGGCCGTGCGCGGCACCGCGGGCGACAATTTCGCGGTCCATAACTACGAGGACCGCTCGGCGCGCTACGTGATCCCGCACGAGGAGCTCTACCTTGGCCACTTCCAGTACGCAGCGCGCCACCAGCGTGCGGTCACGATGCTTGACGCGCAAGCGGCGCTCGGCAACTTCGAGGAGCGGCTGCACGCGCTGAGCGGGAAGGAGGCCGCCGCCGAGGCCAAGCGCTGCATGAGCTGCGGGCTGTGCTTTGAGTGCGACAACTGCGTAGTGTTCTGCCCGCAGACCGCGGTGTTCAAGGTGCAGAAGGACAAGGCCACCACCGGCCGCTACGTCGACACCGACTACAGCAAATGCATCGGCTGCCACATTTGCCGGGACGTGTGTCCGACCGGCTACATCCAGATGGGCATGGGGGACTGACGTGGCGATCGGGGCGCGCCTGCGGCGGCTGGGCGGGGTGGCGCTGCTGCTCGCCGGCTGCCTGAGCGCGCCGGGGCTGCAGGCGGGCACCCCGCAGCCGGTCATCGAGCAGGCGCGCGGCGGGCAGTGCGTCGCGCCGCCCGCGGTCATGCGCCGCGAGCACATGGTGATGCTCATGCACCAGCGTGAGCTGACGGTGCGCGAGGGCATGCGCGGCGCCAGGGTGGACCTGGAGGCCTGCGTCGACTGCCACGCGAGCCGCGCGAGCGGCAGCGTCGACGCGCGCCCGCAGGACTTCTGCGCGAGCTGCCACCGCTACGTGGGCGTGAAGCTCACCTGCTTCGAGTGCCATTCCGACAAGCCACGGCAGGCGGCGCTCGTCCCGACGCTCGCGGGGAAGGGGACGCCATGAGCGCGGCGCAAACTCCGGAATCCGCCGCGCGGCGGCGCTTCGTCGGCGGCGCGGCCGCGGCGCTCGCCGGGGTCGCAATTGCGCCGGGCCTCATCCTGCTCGAGGCGCGGCGCGCTGCGGCCGCCGCAGAGATCGCCTCCAGCGCGGTGCGCTGGGGGCTGCTCATCGACACCACGCTGTGCGGGACGGACTGCACCGCCTGCGTCGACGCGTGCCAGAAGGAGAACGGGCTCGCCGCGCCGACGCGGCCCACCGACGCGCAGTGGATCCGCAAGGTCGAGCTCACCGATCCGTACAGCGGGCGCAGCAAATCGCTGCCGATGATGTGCCAGCATTGCGCCGAGCCGCCCTGCGTGGACGTCTGTCCGACCGCAGCCTCGTTCAAGCGCGCCGACGGCATCGTGCTGGTCGACCGCCACCGCTGCATCGGCTGCCGCTACTGCATGATGGCCTGCCCCTACAAGGCGCGCTCGTTCGTGCACCAGAACCTCAGCGGCCAGAAGCCCGACGTGCCGCGCGGCAAGGGCTGCGTCGAGGGCTGCACGCTGTGCGTGCAGCGCATCGACCGCAACGAGCAACCCGCGTGCGTCGAGGCCTGCCGGGCGAGCGGGCGCGGGGCGATGACCTTCGGCGACCTGAACGACCCGAAGAGCGAGATCGCGCGGCGCATCCGCGCGCGCACGAGCGTGCAGGTGCGCGCCGACCTGCGGCTCGATCCGGGCGTGCGCTACCAGGGGTTGTGAGATGGCGAAGCTCGCGTTGCGCGAAATCGACGGCCGCAGCCCGCGCTACTGGGTGCTGTTCGGTGCGCTCGGCGCGCTGGCCGCCGCGGGCCTGCTCTCGGCCTACTATATGGAGAGCCGGGGCCACATCGTCACCGGCATGAACGACCAGATCGTCTGGGGCCTGCCGCACGTGTTCGCGGTGTTCCTGATCGTCGCGGCCTCGGGTGCGCTCAACGTCGCCTCGATCGCCTCGGTCTTCGAGAAGCGCTGGTACAAGCCGCTCGCGCCGCTCTCGGCCTGGCTGGCGATGGCGCTGCTCGTCGGGGGGCTGGCGATCCTGGTGCTCGACCTCGGGCGGCCGGACCGCCTGGTGGTGGCGATGACGACCTACAACTTCAAGTCGATCTTCGCCTGGAACATGCTCCTGTACACCGGGTTCCTGGCGCTCGCGGCGGTCTACCTGTGGACGATGCTCGATCGCAGCGTGTCGCGCTACGCGACGCTCGCCGGCCGGGCGGCGTTCGTGTGGCGCCTGGTGCTCACCACCGGCACCGGCTCCATCTTCGGCTTCCTCGTGGCGCGCGAGGCCTACGCCTCGGCGATGCTCGCGCCGATGTTCATCGCGCTGTCCTTCGTCTACGGGCTGGCGGCGTACCTGATCGCCTTCATCGCGCTGTACGCCGGGACCGGGCGCGCGCTCGGCGAGGAGGTGCTCGCGCGTCTCGCGCGGCTGCTCGGCTGGTTCATCGTCTCTGCGCTGTACTTCGTGACCGTGTTTCACCTCACCAACCTGTACATGGCGCGCGAGGTCGGGGTCGAGCGCTTCCTGCTCGCCCGAGGCGGGATGCTCACCGCACTGTTCTGGGGCGGGCAGGTGCTCGTGGGCAGCCTGGTGCCGCTCGCGCTCGTGTGGCACCCGAGGCTCGGGCGCTCGCGCTCCGCCCTGATGGTCGCGGCGGTCCTCGTGGTCGCCGGTGGCCTGGCGCAGATGTACGTGACGATCATCGGCGGCCAGGCCTGGCCGATCGACCTGTTTCCGGGCTACCAGCTGCGCTCCAGCTTCTATGACGGGGTGATCCACCACTACGCGCCGAGCCTGCCCGAGGCGCTGCTGGGAATGGGCGGCATGGCGTTCAGCGCCCTCGTCGTCCTGCTCGGCGTCAAATTCCTCAGGCTGGCGCCCGAGAGCGCCGGCAACGAAACGTTCGCCGCGCAGGCCGGCGCCGAGGCCTGAGCCTCCGCGGCGCCCCACCCCATGGCGCACCTGTACGTCTCGGCGGCACACAAGTCCTCGGGCAAGACGACCGTCACGCTCGGCCTGTGCGCGGCGTTCGCGGCGCGGGGGCTGCGCGTGCAGCCGTTCAAGAAGGGGCCGGACTACATCGACCCGATGTGGCTGTCGCTCGCCGCGGGGCGCGCCTGCCGCAACCTCGATTTCCACCTGATGAGCCGTGCCGAGATCCTGGCGAGCTTCGCGCGACACGGCGCCGCCGCCGACCTCGGCCTGATCGAGGGCAACAAGGGGTTGTACGACGGCCTCGACCTGGACGGCTCGAACTCCAACGCGGCGCTCGCCGCGCTGCTCGGCGCGCCCGTGGTGCTGGTGATCGACGCACGCGGCATGACGCGCGGCATTGCGCCGCTCATCCTCGGCTACCAGGCGTTCGATCCGGCGATCCGCATCGCGGGCGTGATCCTGAACAACCTGGGCGGGGCGCGGCACGAGCAGAAGCTGCGCGCCGTGATCGAGCACTACACGGACGTGGCGGTGCTCGGGGCGCTGCCCTGCGATGAGCGGGTTGCGATGGTAGAGCGCCACCTGGGCCTGGTACCGAGCAACGAGGCGCGGGAGGCCGGCGCCAAAGTGGCGGCGGTGCGCGCGCACGTCGAGCGCCATGTTGATCTTGAACGGCTGCTCGCTGCCGCGCGCACGGCGGCGCCGCTGCCAAGCGTGCCGGCGGATGCACCGGTCGTCGCGGGCGGGGCGCGCGTGCGAGTCGGCTATGCACGCGACCAGGCGTTCGGGTTCTACTACGCGGACGACCTCGACGCGCTCGCGGCAGCCGGGGCCGAGCTGCTGCCGATCGACACCCTCGCGTCCGCGGCGCTGCCGCCGCTCGATGCGCTGGTGATCGGGGGCGGCTTCCCCGAAACGCAGCTGGCGGCCCTCGAGGCGAACGAGTCGCTGCGCAACGACGTCGCGCGCGCGATCGAGGCGGGGCTTCCCGTGTACGCCGAGTGCGGCGGCCTGATGTACCTCTCGCGCAGCATCACCTGGCGCGGCCGACGCGCACGCATGGTCGGCGCGATCCCGGCGGACGTGGTGATGCACGAGCGGCCGGTGGGGCGCGGCTACGCGCAGCTGGTGGCGACGGAGGAGGAGTCGTGGCTGGGAGCCGAGCCCACCGCACAGATCCCAGCGCACGAATTCCATTACTCCAGCCTGGAGGGCGTCGGCGAAGGCCTGCGTTATGCATTCCGGGTGGCGCGCGGGCACGGCATCGACGGCGCGCGCGACGGGATCGTGATGCGCAACATGCTCGCCACGTACTGCCACCTGCGCGGTGCGGGCGCCGGCGGCTGGGTGCGGCCGCTGCTCGAGTGCGCGCGCCGCGAGGCGCGGCGGCGCCAGGCGCGCGAGGAGACCTGCGCCGCATGAATCCTGCGCAAGGCATCCAGTTCGACCTCGTCGTGATCGGCAGCGGCCCCGGCGGCTACAAGGCGGCCACCGGCGCCGCGCGCCTGGGCGCCGCCGTTGCGCTGGTCGAGCGGGCGCTCGACGGCGGCACCTGCCTGAACGAGGGCTGCGTTCCGAGCGACGCGCTGCTGCACACGGCATCGCTGATCGACGACGTTCGCGCGCTCGCCGGCAAGGGGCTCACCGGAGATCTGGCGGGCGACTTCGGCGCCGCGGCGCGCCGCAAGGACGCGGTGGTGGCGTCGATGCGTGCCGGCGTGCCGCACGCGCTCAAGCGCCTGGGAATCCGGCAATTCCGCGGCGTGGCACGCTTCGAATCCGGGCACCAGGTGCGCGTCGACGGCGTCGGGCCGAACGGCGGGAAGTTCGTTCTTCGGGCGCCGTGCGTGATCATCGCCACCGGCTCGCGGCCGCGAGCGCTGGCGCAGTGCCCGTTCGACGGCGCGACCGTCGTGAGCTCGCGGGAGTTCTATGCCGCCCTCCAGCGCCTGCCCGAACGCATCCTGATCGTCGGCGGCGGTGCGATCGGGGTCGAGACGGCGTACCTCGCTTCCCAGTTCGGCGCGCGCGTCACGCTCGTCGAGCGCGCGCCGCGACTGCTGCCGGATTCGCGCGTAACTGAGGACGCGGCGGATTTGCTCGAGTCGCGCCTCGAGCGGCTGGGCGTCGAAGTGCGCGCGCGAACCGCTCCGGCCGCTTGTCGGGTACGGGACGGGCACGCGCACATCGTCCTCGACGACGGCAGCGAGGCCGACTACGGGCTGGTACTGGTGGCGGTCGGGCGCGCTCCGAGCAGCGCAGGGCTGGGGCTGGAGGCCGCCGGCGTGGCGACGACGCCTGGCGGCGCGATCCGCACCGACGCGTACCTGGAGACCGATGCCAAGGGAATTTACGCGATCGGCGACGTACGCGCGGGCCCGATGACGGCGAACGCCGCGCTCTACGACGCCAAGGTGGTGGTGGCGAACGCGCTCGGCGGCGAGCGCGTGCCCGCGAACTATTCCAAGGTGCCGTTCGTGGTGCGCTCGGCGCTCGAGATCGCGAGCGTCGGCTTCAGCGCGGAGCAGGCCGAGCAGGCGGGCTTCGCGCCGCAGGCGGCGCGCGCCGGATTCTTGTCTTCCGTCAAGGCGCGCGCGCGCCACGGTGCCGAGGGCTTCGTCGATGTGATCCACGACGTCGAGACCGGCCAGCTGCTCGGCGGCTGCGTGGTCGGGCCGCACGCCGGCGAGCAGATCCTGCTGCTCGGCGCGGCGTGCCAGTCGCCGCGCGGGCTGTGGCTGTTCAAGGACCTGAGCTACAGCCATCCCTCGTGGTCCGAGGAGATCGAGAACGCGATCGATCCGTGCGCGGTGGCGCTGGCGCGCACGGCCGAAAACCTGTTCCGGCCCGGCATCCACGCGCGGGGGTGAGGCGATGACGACGAAGCGGGGTATGGTGTACATCGTCGGCGCGGGGCCGGGCGACCCGGAGCTGCTCACGCTGAAGGCGGTCAGGCGGCTGCGCGAGGCGGACGCGGTGGTCCATGACCGGCTGGTCACGCCCGAGGTGCTCGCGTACGCTTCGCCCCGCGCCGAGCGCTATTACGTCGGCAAGGCGCGCGGCGAGCACCCGGTGCCACAGGAGGAGATCAACGAGCTGCTGGTGCGCCTCGCGCGCGCGGGCCTGCGCGTGGTGCGGCTGAAGGGCGGAGACCCGCACGTCTTCGGACGCGGGGGGGAGGAAGCTGAAACCCTCGTTCAAGCGGGTATCCCCTTTGAGGTGGTGCCCGGTGTCACCGCGGCCTGCGGCGTGGCGGCTTGCGCCGGCATTCCGCTCACGCACCGCGATTACGCCCACGCCTGCGTGTTCGTCACCGCCTGCCTCAAGGACGGCAGCGCGAGTCTCGATTGGGAGATGCTTGCGCGTCCGCGCCAGACCGTGGTGGTGTACATGGGCCTCGCGGCGCTCGAGCAGGTCTGCGCGCAGCTGATTGCGCATGGGCTCGCGCCTGGCACGCCCGCCGCGCTTGTCGAGCGCGCCACGACGCCGCACCAGCAAGTAATCGAAGGAACGCTCGTTACGCTCGCCGCGCGCGTGCGCCGCGCCGCGCCCGAGCCGCCGACGCTGCTCGTCGTCGGCGAGGTCGTGCGGCTGCGCTCGAAGCTCTGCGCGAGCGAGCAGGCGTCGCAGCCTGCCCGCCAAGCGAAGGCGTGCGCGGCGCTCTCCGCCGACTGATCGGCGCTACCTCGCCTTGCGCGTGCCAGACTCCGCCGCGGGCGGCGCGCCGAGATCGTGGCGCACGGCGAACACGGCTGCCTCGATGCGCGAGGTGAGGTTGAGCTTAACGAGCACGTTGCGCACGTGCAGCTTGACGGTGTCGGGGCTGATGCCCAGCTCCTGGGCGATCGCCTTGTTGCTCTTGCCGCGCGCGAGGCAGGCGAGAATCTCGCGCTCGCGGGGCGTGAGATGGTCCATGAGCGAGCCTTGTGCGGCGCCCTTGCCCTCGAGCAACCGCACGAGCTTCGCGGTCATCGCCGGCGCGACGACCACCTCGCCGCGCACCGCGCGCGTGAGCGCCTCGACGACCTCGTCCGGTTCCATGCTCTTCAGCAGGTAGCCGCGCGCCCCGGCGCGCAGCGCCGAGGCCATGTCGTCCTCGGCGTCGCTCACCGTCAGTGCGACCATCGGCACCTCCACGCCCTCGGCGCGGAGCTGTCGGATCGCTTCTGCACCGTTGTGGCCGGGCATGTTCAGGTCCATGACGATGACGTCGGGGCGCTCGGCAATCAGCGCACGCGCGGCGTCCGGGTCGGGCGCGATCCCGATGACGTGGATGCGGCCGTCGTGCTCGAGCAGCTCGGCGAGCCCCTTGCGGAACAGGGGGTGGTCGTCGATCAGAACCGCGCGCAGCGTGGCGCTCACGGCTGCTCCGGAAATGAAAGCCGCAGGCGCGTGCCGCCGCCGCGAGTCGCGTCCACGGTCAGCTCCCCGCCCAGCTTCGCCGCGCGCTCGCGCATGATGGCGAGGCCGAAATGCCCCGGCGCCGCAGAGCTTCCAGCGTCGAAGCCGGCGCCGTCGTCCTCGATGAGCACGCTGTGCCGGCCGGCCGCGCGGTCTACGATGATACGCACGTGGCGCGCCGCGGCGTGGCGCTCGGCGTTGGCGAGCGCCTCGTGGATGATGTGGAAGACCTGCACCTCCTGCTCCGGCGTCAGGTCCAGGTCGAGCACGCGGTCCTCGAATTCGACCTGGGCGCCGCTGCGCGCGCGGAACTCGTCGATGGCGTCGCGCAATGCAGCAAGCAGGCCGCGCGGGTTGATCGGCTTCCGGAAGTTTCCGATCAGGGCGCGCAGCTCGGCGTAGGCGGCGTCGAGCGCCGTCTGGAGCTCGCTCAGGTGGCGCTCCTCGAGCGCCGCGTCGCCCTCTTCGCGCGCCCTCTGCAGGGCCCCGGCGCGCATGCGCGCGTAGGCGAGCGTCTGCGCGAGCGAATCGTGCACCTGGCCGGCGAGCATCTGCCGCTCGTTCATGAGCGTGATGCGCGCGTTCTCGCGGCTCAGGCGCGCGTTCTCCAGCGCCATACCGAGGTGCTCGCCGATCGCTCCGAACAGCAGGCGCACGTCCTCCGGTACCGAGTCTGCGCGGCGCAGGAACAGGTTAAACACGCCCACGATCTCGCCACGATGTCGCAGTGGCACCGCGTGGAGCTCGGCGCAGTCACGGAAGAACCCGTGACGCGCCGCTTCGGCGCAGCGCTCGAGCGCCCCCGAGCACACCTCAATGTCGCGCAACACCGCATCGCCGCAGGCACCGCATTCGAGCGGAACGATCTGCTCGTGCTGCAGCGCCTCGGCTGGCAGGCCGAGCGCACGCACGAGGCGCAGGTGGCCGCCGTCGGCGGTCAGCAGGCGCACGGTCCCGGCCGTGGCGCCCGCGATGCGCATCATCGTGCTCAGGTAGCGGCCGAGAAGCGCGTCAATATCGGCGCCCGTTGACAGGCTCGATGCGACTTCCGACAGCGCCAGCAGCGCTGGCAGCTTGTACCGTCCATGCTCCGCGTCGCTCTCGACGTTATCGGTCTGCATCCGCAGCCTCTCCCAGCAAAATTCTAACCCTGCGCGGGGTGCAACGGGCCCGGGGCTGTTTGAACGAGACGCGTTCGCGGCTGCTAGATCGGGACGCCGGGCACGATGGTAAGCGCGACGCCGTGCGCCGCGAACTCTTCGATCGCGGCGCGGCGCAGGGCGGGCGCCTCGGGTCCGGTCAGCCGAACCACCCGCTTGCCCTCGCGCGAAAGGCGCAGCATCTGCGCCAGGGTCTCATCCGCAGCGCTGCCGTTGTCGACGGGGAGACGCTCGGCGTCGCGGCGCGCCAGGTCCACGACGGCGGGTGCGACCGATCGGTCATAGAGCACCACGTTCGCACTTTGCAGCACCCGCAGCGCGCGCAGCGTGAGGAGCTCGGGGTCAGCCGAAGACGCGCTCACCAGGTACGCGGCGCCCGCCGCTGCGGCGGGTTCGGTTTCGCCGGAGAGCCGCGACTCGAGCGCGTCTGCGGCCGCCTGCTCCCGCCCCGAGAGCATCAGATCTGCAATCGGCCCGTCGAACACGTCCTCCCAGAAGCGGCGGCGCGCCTCGGGATCCGGATGACGGCGCTTGGAGGATGCACGGAACCGCAACGCGAGCGCCGCGAGCCGCCCGTAGGCAATCGGCACCGCCGCTTCGATGAGGCGCCGCAGCGTGCGTGCGAGCACCGGCGAGGCGCCGGCGCTGGAGATCGCAATTTGCAGCGGTGCCCGATCGACGACCGACGGCATGATGAAGCTCGACCGTGCGGCATCGTCGGCGACGTTGACCGGAATGCGCCGCGCGCGCGCTGTGCTCGACACCGCCGCGTTGACCGCCCGATCGTTGGTGGCGGCGATCGCGATTTCAGCGTCGGCGAGATCGTCCGCGTCGAAGCGCTTGGCCGCGTGGCGAAGCGCGCCGTCGCGCGCGAGCTGCGCCAGCCGTGCGCACAGCTGCGGCGCCACCACCGTCACCCGCACGCCCGAGCGCAACAGCGCCTCGGCCTTCAGCGCTGCGACCGGGCCGCCGCCCACGACCACGCCCGGGCTGCCCCGCAGGTCGAGGAACGCAGCGAAGTAAGCGCGCTCGGCGATCTGCGGGAAGGGAGTCGGGTTGGTCATGGATTCGCCGCGCGGCACGCCGGCGCTGGGCCGATGAATGTTAAACCACAGCCGTGGCGGAGCGCGTGCTCCTTGCTGCAGCCGGCACCGATACGATCGATCTCGCTCTCGGGCCTCAGAGTGCGCGCTGGAGCCGATCGTGCGCCCGGCCGGAATCGAGCGCTTCGCGTACCGCATTGGCCGCGTCCTTCAGCGAGCCGTGGCGCTCGAGATGTCGCAGGCATAGGGCGCCAGAGCACACGAGGTCGTCTCGCGCCGGACCCGGCTGGCCCTTGAGCGCGCCCAGGCCCGCCTCGGCCGCGAGCTTGGCCGCGGCGGCGGTATCGAGGCGTTCCGCTGCGTCCCCGCCTTCGGGCCGCGCCTTGGGCAGCCGGTCGGGGACTTGCGTGCCCTGCAACGAGTTCTCGAGCCCGAAGTCCGCTGGCACGAAGTCCCAGGGCCGCTCTTCGCCTGCGTCGCTGTATTGGAACGCCTTGCCCGCCTGGCGCGGCGAGGGTGTCACGCCCCCTTCCACGCCGCGCACGATGAGCGCCGAGGCGAAGCCCGCTTGGCGCGCGAGCAGCGCGTAAATCCTCGGGTAGGCCTTGTGCACGTAGCCGGTGACGAGATGGGATCTCACGCGCCCGCGCAGGGGGCACACCATCACTTCCACCGTGGTCAGCGCGACTCGCTTGACGATCAGCGTGCGCAGCGCGGCAAGCTGGTGCAGCTTCGGGCAGAACGCCTCCTGGTCCACGTAGGCCCAGCCGAGCTCCGGCTCGCCGAGCCGCGCCGCGGCCTGCTCGGGGCCGAGATCGACGGACACGCCGGCCGCCTGCAGCACCTGCCGATGGGTCACGCCGTACTTGGGACCCATGCGCTCGACGCCGTGCGAAACCGCGGGAACGCCGCAGGCCGCGAGCACGGCGGGCAGGAAGGCAGAGGCCGGGAGTGTGCGGTTGAAGCCGTCGTATGGATCGCCGATCTGCAGCACTTCGTCCACCGGCGCCGTCACGGCCTGCGTGGCCCGCCGCAGCGCGTCCAGGATGCCGAGGTTCTCGTCGTCGGTCTCGCGCTTCATGCGCAGCGCGATCAGGAACACCCCGGCCTGCACCGGATCGACCCGGCCGTCGAGCACGAAGCTCATTCCTTCCCGTGCCTCGTCCCGCGAAATGTCCTTGCTCAGCTCCGGGCCGGTGGCAATGCGCTTGATGATCGAGCGCATCTCGGCCGCCGGATCGGGCTGCGGCGCCTTGCCGGGACCGCTCATGGGCGCCGCTCCGCCGGCTCCAGGCTCCCCATCGACGGTCGCGAGCAGGATGTGCCGGCCGGCGATCTCGACCCGTTTCATCTTCCCGGAGCGAATCCCGGCGATGGTTCCAAATTTGACGAGATTTCCGGACACGACGCCTCGCTCTCTCCCTCGAAGCGGATAGCCTCCCCCGCCGCGCTGCCGAGTTCTGTCCGGCCGGGAAGCGCTCAGGGAGTTTCCCATTATCGGCGAATCCGCGCGGCCGTCCCCGCCACTTGGGTTGACGCGCTCGATATTGCGTACTTTCTCGCCGCTCGGCAGGAGTCGGCCGAGGGGGGAGACCCTCAACCCGGCAACCGGTCGTAACGCCCGCCGCTTGATGTGACCGAAACGCCCTTCCATAATGCCCTTCAGCAGGGGGGCTGATGGGCAACGTTTACGCTGCCGAGCATCCGCAGCAGGGGCGCGTGAGCTACCGCGACCGCAAGCGCCTGTGGTGGTCGCTCTCGGTGATTTACCCGCTGTTGCCATTTACCGGCATGGCTGCGCACGTCTGGACGGGCAGGCCGCTCGCGCTGGGTCTGCCGCTGCTCATCAGCTATGGCCTCATGCCGCTGCTGGACTTCCTCATCGGCGAGGACGAGAACAACCCGCCCGAGGCCGTGGTGCCGCAGCTGGAGCGGGACCCCTATTACCGGTGGCTGACCTGGATCACCGTGCCGCTGCACTTCGTGGCACTGATCGGCTGTGCCTGGTGGGTCGGCACGCACGATCTGTCCTGGTGGGCTGTATTGATGCTCGCTTACGTCGCCGGCACCGATTCAGGTCTGGGCATCAACACCGGGCATGAGCTCGGGCACAAGCACAACCGCCTCGAGCAATGGCTGGCACGGCTGGTACTGGCCGTGCCGGCCTACGGCCACTTCACCGTGGAGCATGGCCGCGGGCACCACCGCTGGGTCTCCACGCCGGAGGACCATGCCAGCGCCCGCATGGGCGAGAGCATCTACCGCTTCGCGCTGCGTGAGCTGCCGGGCGGCATTCGCCGCGCCTGGCAGCTGGAGAAGGACCGGCTCCGTCGCGAGGGCAAGAGCGCCTGGAGCATGCACAACACCATGCTGCAGTCCTACGCCGTCACGGCCGTGCTGCAGCTGGGCCTGATCGCCGCCTTCGGCTGGATCATGCTGCCCTTCCTCGCGGTACACAACGTCGTGGCCTGGTGGCAGCTGACCTCGGCCAACTACGTGGAACACTACGGCCTGCTGCGCCAGCGCCTGCCCACCGGCCAGTACGAGGCGCCGCAGCCGCACCATTCGTGGAATGCCAACCACGTGGTGACCAACCTGGCGCTCTTTCACCTGCAGCGTCATTCGGATCACCATGCTTATCCCTCGCGGCGCTACCAGTCGCTGCGCCACTTCCCCGATCTGCCGCAGCTGCCCAGCGGCTACTTCGGCATGTTTCCGCTGTCCTATGTTCCGCCGCTGTGGTTCCGGGTGATGGACCCGAGGTTGCTCGCATTGCCGCATGTGCGGGGCGCCCTGGACAAGGTAAATATCGATCCGCGGAATCGAGTGCGGATCCTGGCGCGGTACGGGTCGCCGCAATAGTCGCGAATGTAGGTGCGCTCGCAAGCCGTCCAAGACGGCGTCGTCAGAGGTGAACGAGCGCATTTGGCCGGGAGCAGTCCTCCGCGACGCACAAATCACGCGCTTGGCGAACTCGGACCAGGCCGCCTCGAAGTGCGGGCGATGTGCCGCAGGCACCGGCCGCTGCTAGAAGCTCCTCGCGACCCGGATCGCCGAAGCGAGGTTCCCTGCTGCGCACGGCGCCTCGGCGACGGGATGCACTCGATTTCATCGGCTGCGGCTAGAATGCGCGTCTGCCGCAGTCTCCCTTTCCACTTCCAGGATTTCCCATGAACATTTCCATGTATCAGGCGAGCGTTCCGCGCTTCGTCAACATGCTCGGCAACGTCGCCAACCTTCTCGACAAGGCGCAGGCCCACGTCGACGCCAGGAAGCTCGACCCTGCCGCGCTGACCGGCTATCGCCTGTTCCCCGACATGCTGCCGATGGCCAAGCAGGTGCAGATCGCCTGCGATACGGCCAAGGGAGTCGTGGCGCGCCTGGCCGGGGTGGAGATCCCGGTGCACGAGGACAACGAGAGAACCCTGCCCGAGCTGAAGGCGCGCATCGCCAAGACCATCGCCTTCATGCAGACCCTGACGCCGGGGCAGATCGACGGCAGCGAAGAGAAGGAAATCGTGATCAAGCGCGGCGACAAGGAAACCCGTTACAAGGGCATGCAATTCCTGCTCGGCCACGCCTTGCCGAATTTCTATTTCCACGCCACCACAACCTACAACATCCTGCGCCACAACGGCGTCGAGATCGGCAAGCGCGACTACCTGGGCAATCCCTAGGCAGCCTGGGGGTGGCACGGCTCGGCCGTGTCGGCGCGTCACTCGGCACGACGGGAGCTGTCGTGCCCACTCCGGGCGTCAGCTCCTGCGGTGGCGCGCCTTCTCCGCAAGGCGATGCCGCTCATGCAGCGATGCCGCGGCGTCCGCCGGCTCCGCGGCCGGCCAGGATGCGAGCGCTTGCCTGAGCGCCGCGTGCGCCATCGCGACGTGCGGATCGTCCTGCACGTACGGCCAGTAGTGCGCACCGAATCCGTCGGGGGCGCTCGCCGTGCTCGAAATCGCGATGACGTGCTCGACGGCCGGCCGCACCGCGCTCGAGAGCTCGTCCATGAGCGCCGGGCCGGCATCGCGGGCCATATCCATGTCGACCATCAGCTCCGAGAGCGCTCGCAGCCAGGCGAAATGCGGATCGGTCGCGAGCAGCTGCACGAGCCGCCCCGCGCCGAGCGTTTCGAGGTGCTCGCTCTCGTAGTCGCGCCGCGCGCGCTCGATCAACGCCCGATGCAGCGCGCGCAGCGCCTCGGTGAGTCTTTGCCAGTCGGCCGCGTCGGCCATGAGCGTCGCGCTCAGGCTGCCCGGTTCCGGCCTGCGCGCACGTAGGCCACGAAGCCCTCCATGAGCTTGGCGCGGGCCTCGCGCGTGGCCGCGGCGGCGGCGCGAAGCAAGGCCGAGTTGTACGAGGCGCGGCGCAGACTGCCGGACAGGCCGACGAGGGTGATCATGGACGTACTCCCGTGGAATGCAACGAGCTGCCGAGGCCGATGCGCCTAGGATAGCAGGCGCGGCGATCCGGAAAGCGCGGCCCGGCCGCAATCAGGGCCTGTTCAGAGGCTCGAACGCGGCGTCCTCGTCCTTGAAGGCCAGATCGTCCAGCAGCCTGGTCATCGCCCGGTCGAGGTCGCCGAGCAGCGCGTCGGGCAGGCGCCCCAGCGCATCCGGCAGGAGCGCCGAAGGAACGCGCTTCGCCTTGGCGAGCACGCGGCGGCCCGCCGCGGTGAGGCGCAGGCGAACGACGCGCTGATCCTGCCTGTCGCGCGCGCGCGTCAGCAGAGCCTTGCGCTCCAGCTTGTCGAGCAGGTTGCTGGCCGTGGACACGTGCAGCGACATCCTGAGCGCCAGATCGGCCACGCGCAGCGCCGGGCTGCTCGCGACCTCGGTGAGCGCCCACAGCTGGGCCGGCGAGACCCCGTAGGCGGTCTCCACCCAGCGGGAGTGCCGCTGCGAGGACTTGAACAGGACGCGGAACTTGCGCAACACCTCGGTCAGGCGACGGCCCCGGATTGCCCGCCCGGTGCCGGCCGGCGCCGCCCGCCGCGCGCTGCGCGTCGTCAGTTTGCGGGTTCTATTCGCCACGCGAAGCATTCTAGCAACCCGGCTCGAGCAACCCCGTTGCGGCAAATAGTTTCCTAGAATACTATTTTCGCGGGCGAGGCCGTGGCTGCCGCTGCAGCCGTGCGCGGGCAACGCGGAGGGCGAGGCATGAGATTCGGCGTGCGGCTGGCGGTTCAGGGCGAGATGGGGGCGCAGGGGCAGGGCTGGGACCTGGCGCGCGGGATGGGCGTGGAGGCGGAGGCGCTGGGGTTCGACAGCGTCTGGCTGCCCGACCACGTCATGAACGCCCACATGAACGTCAAGACCCCGATGCTCGAGAACTGGACGGTGCTCTCGGCGCTCGCTGCGCTGACGCAGCGCGTCGCGTTCGCCGGGCATACCTTCAACAACTCGCTGCGGCACCCGGCGCTGATGGCCAAGATGGCGGCCACCTTCGACGCGATGTTCGGCGGCCGGCTGATCTATTCGCTCGGCTCGGCGTGGTTCCGGCGCGAGAGCGAAAGCTACGGGCTGCCGTGGGAGGAGCACGACGACCGGGTGGCGCGGCTGCGGGAGGCGATTCTCATCGCCAAGGCGTTGTGGACGCAGGAGGAGGTCGATTTCCACGGACGTTTCTACACCCTGAAGGGCGCGCATCTCGCGCCCAAGCCGGTGCAGCGCCCGCACATTCCGGTGTGGGTGCCGGGGGACTCGAGCGCCATCCGCGACCTGGCGGCCGAGCTGGGCGACGTCTGGCTGTTCTACTCCAAGCCGCCGGAGAGCATCGCCGCGTACGCTGCCGACATCGCGCGCAGGCGCGGCGGTCGGCCGATGCCGATGGCCGCCTCGACGGTGTGCCTGGCCGGCCTCGCGGACGACGACGTCACCCTGTGGAGCGTGCGCTATGCCGAGGAGCGCAAGCACCGGTTCGCCGTTCCTCCGACGCCGGAGGACGTTCTGACCGAGAACCTGTGGGGCAGCGTCGAGCAGTGCGTGGAGCGCATCCGCGCCTGGGAGGCGGCGGGGATCGAGTATCTGATCATTCAGCCCATCCCGCCGCTGGAGGGCATGCGCTACTTCGCCACGGAGATCATGCCGGTACTGCGCGGGCGCCGGTAGCCGGAGCTTACGGCGTGTCTTCGTCCGGAGGGTGAAAGGCGACGCCCCCTCCGGAATCGGGCGCAGCCGTCACACTGCCTGTTCCTCGATCTGGCAGATTTCCTCGAGAGTCCTGCCGCGCGTTTCGATCCCCAGAACCAGCACTACCAGCGCCGCGATCACGAAGCTGGCCGCTCCGAGCGTAAACACCCCGGAATGACCCACCGTGCCGATGATGTAGCCGACCACGATCGGCCCGGTGATCGCGCCGATGCGGCCGAACGCGGAGGCGAGCCCGGCTCCGGTCGAACGGGCTCGGGTCGGATACAGCTCGGGGGTGTACGCATACAGGCATGACCACATGCCGAACATGAAGAACTGCATCACGAAGCCGCTCACGAACAGCGCGGTCGCGTTGATCGAGTGTCCGTAGGCGTAGGCCATGACCGCGCTCATGAATAGAAACATTGCGGTCGTGGGCTTGCGCCCGATCTTCTCGAGCAATTGGGCGGCGGCGTAGAAGCCGGGGATTCCCCCGAGGCTGATCAAGGTGATGAAGCCGATCGATTTCACCACCGAGAATCCGTGCTGCCCCAGGATCACGCCCAGCCACGAGGTCAGGCCGAAGTACCCGAGCAGCGCGAAGAACCACAGCGTGAACACCATGACGTTGGCCTTGAGATAGAAGCGCGAAAAAAGCACCGCCAGCGGATTACGGGTTTCGAGCTTCGTTTCGCCGAGGTACGGCTTCGGCGACGGCAGGGCGCGGCCGTAGGCTTTGGCGACGCCGGCCTCGATCTGCGAGGTGACGGCGTCCGCTTCCTTGAAGCGATGGTGATCGGCCAGCCAGCGCGGAGATTCCAGCAGACTGCGCCGGACCCAGAACACCACCACCGACAGGCAGCCGACCACCGCGAACACCCAGCGCCAGCCCGCGATCGGCAGCACGGTGTAGGCGATCACGCCGGAAATCACGAATCCGACCGCCCAGAATCCTTCCATGAAGGCGATGTACTTGGCGCGTTGTCCGGCCGGAATGATCTCCGACAGCACGGCTTGCGCCACCGGCGCCTCGCCTCCCACGCCGACCCCGATCAGAAAGCGGAATACCATCAACGACCCGACGCTCCAGGCGCCGGCGGCAAGAAAGCTCGACAGCCCCCAGACGATCATCGTGCTCTGGAACGCGATCCGTCTGCCCAGAAGATCGGAGAGAGAGCCCGCAAGCAGGTTGCCGACCAGCTGGCCGAGGAAGGTCATCGACGCCAGGAAGCCGATTTGCACCGGCGTCAGATGAAAGTAATTGGTGAGCGCCCCGATCAGAAAGACCAGCAGCGCGACGTCGACCTGATCGGCGAGCCACGCGGTCGCCACGATCGCAAACATCTTCTTCTGGTACGAGGTCATGGGCAGCCGTTCCAGGCGCCCCGGTACGTTGACCCGGGCCGCCTCCGCATGGGCCCACGCGGAATCAGTCGTGCTGCTTGCGGACGGTTGGTTCATGGACGATCTCCTCCTCGTTGGATCGATGCTCGCGGTCCGTTTCTTGTCTCGCTGCGACTCGGCAGGCGGCAGCGGACGATATCTTCTCGCCGACAATGAACGCAACACCTTTCAGGCGATTGGTTCGCAGAGTTGCGCAAAGCGCTGCTTCCGGCTGTCGCGGATCGCGGCGAGGCGTCGCGCCCTTTGCCGCAGCCGGCGCGTTCTAGGCAATTTGGGGCACGCCTGACCTGCGCCGCCGCCTGCGCAGATAGGCAACGATCTGAACCAGGATCAGCAGCGCGCAGGCGCCGATGAACCAGGCGCTGATCGGCCGCTCGACGAAGACGGCCAGGCTTCCGCGCGAGAGCAGCAGGGCGCGGCGAAAGTTCTCCTCCATCATCGGCCCGAGCACGAACCCGAGCAGGATCGGCGCCACCGGGAATTCGAGCGCGATCAGGACCGCGCCCGCAATGCCGAAGGCGAGAACCTCGGCCACCTGGAACAAGTCGCTGCGCGTGCTGAACACGCCCACCGCGATGAAGAACAGCGCCGACGGATAGAGGTAGCGATACGGCACCTGCAGCAACCTGACCCACACGCCGATCAGCGGCACGTTGAGCAGGATCAGCAGCACGTTGCCGACCCAGAAGCTGGCGATCAGCCCCCAGAACAGGTCCGGGTGCTCGGTGATCAGCTGCGGGCCGGGCGTGATGCCCTGGATCATCAGCGCGCCGAGGATCAGCGCCATGATCGCGTCGCCCGGAATCCCCAGGCACATGGTCGGGATGAAGTCGACCTGCGTCTTGGAATGCGACGCAGCTTCCGGAGCGGCCACTCCCTCCAGCGCGCCATGGCCGAAGCGTTCCGGGTTCTTCGATACCTTTCTTTCCAGCGCATAGGCGAGAAAGGTCGTGATCGTGGGGCCGGTCCCCGGCATCGCGCCGAACAGCGTCCCAACCAGGGTTCCGCGCAGCATCGGCAAAAAGGACTTCTTGAGCTCGGCTCTGCTCGGCCGCATGTCGCGCAGGCGCACCCTGGTGCCGCTGCCCACGACCGTGGTGCGGTTGACGTTCAGCAGGAAGTCCGCCACGCCGAACAGGCCCATGCAGATCGCCACCAGGTCGACCCCGTCGGCCAGCTCGGGCACGTTGAACGTGAAGCGCAGGACGCCGGTGTTGACGTCGGTCCCGACCACCCCGCACAGCAACCCGATCAGGGTCATGGCCACGCCCTTGAGCGGGGAGCCCCGGGACATCGTCGCCCCGGCGAGCAGACCGAGCAGCATGATCGAGAAGATGTCGCTCGGTCCGAACGCGAAGGCGGCTTTCACCAGCAGCGGCGAGGTGAAGATCATCACCAGAATGCCGAACGAGGCGGCGAAGAACGAAGCGATCATGGTGATGCCGAGCGCGGTGCCGCCCTTGCCCTGCCTGGTGAGCGGATAGCCGTCCAGGCAGGTCACGGCATGCGGCGGATGGCACGGCAGGTTGAGCAGGATCGCGCCGATCGCGCCGCCGTATTGCGAGCCGTAGAAGATGCCTGCCAGCATCAGGATCGCGGCCACCGGGTGCAGCACGTAGGTCAGCGGTAGCAGGATCGAGATCGCCGACAGCGCGCCCAGCCCGGGCAGCACGCCGATCAGGTTGCCGACCAGCACGCCGAACAGAGACCACATCAGGTTGTGCGGCTCGAGCGCGACCCCGAAGCCGTACCACAGATCCGCCAGCGTCTGGTGCAGCACCGTTCAGCCCCAGGCGAACAGCGGCAGGCCGAGGTGCAATGCCCACTTGAAGACGACGACGCCGATCGCGACCATCGCGAGGGCGAGCCAGAACGCCTGACCGGGCGTGTTCCTCCTGTCGCCCAGGGCGGAGATGAACACGATGGCGAACGTTGCCGGAACCAGCCCGCCATGGGCGCCGAGCGCGATGAAGGCGAGGATGCCGCCGGCGATGCATCCCCAGCCGCGCCACTCCGGTCGCGCCGGTACGCCCGGTCCGCCCGGCGCGCGCGCGGCGCTCAGCACGATCGCCACGCCGACCAGCGCCAGGATCGCGCCCACTGCGGCCGGAAAGAAACCCGGACCCATGCGCTCGAGCGTACCGACGCGATAGCTCAAGCCCCCGCCCAGAGCTGCCAGGCCGATCAGGATCATCAGGGCTCCCCCAAAACGATCCTTATTGAATCGAGGCGTAGGACGCACGAGATTTCCCCGAGTGCCGGCTGCGCGCCGTCAGCGCGCAGTGTGCACCAGGCGCGCGCCGTCCATGACGCCGGCTGCGAAACGCAGCGCCGCCGCAATTCGCGCCGCGCGCGACGCGCGATCCGGGCCCACCATGGCCCCTACTTGGGCGCCATCAAGGTGCTGAGCGCACGATAGGCGTTGTATTGCTGCTCGACGTATGTCCGCGTCTCGGCTGGCGACATGATGGTCGGGATCGAGCCCCGCTTGCGGACCTGGTCGATCCACTTCGGGTCGCGCTTCACGCGGGCGAGGACTTTCACCCACTTGTCGACGACCGCAAGCGGCAGGTTCGCCGGCCCGTACAGCGCGCTCCAGCCGGTCACCACGCCGAGGTTGGGCATGCCGACTTCCTTGGCGGTCGGCGCGTCAGGCGCCGCGGCCACGCGGTGGGGCGTGGATACCACCAGCGCGCGCATCCGCCCGGCCTTGAGCTGTCCCGCGTACGGCGACAGTCCATTGCAGGCGAAATCGACCTGCCCGCTCAGCACCGCGGCCACGGTTTCGCCGGCGCCCTTGTACGGAATCTTCACTGCGGCGTCCTTGCTGAGCCCGAGGTTGAGGAAAATCTTCACCGGGAAGACCACGCTCGCGTCCAGGTTCCCGGTCGACGCGTAGTTGAGCTTTCCGGGATGCGCCTTCAATGCGCTGAGCAGGTCGGCGAACGAATGCAGCGGCGATTTGCTCGACACGACGCAGACGTACGGATCGAGCTCGAGCATGCCGAGGAAGGTGAAGCTGTTCCACTTGTATGGCGTGGTCGGATCGAGCGCCGGCGCCACGGCCTGCGACCCGACCCGCGCGAGCAGCAGCGTGTAGCCGTCCTTGTTCGAGTCCAGCACGTATTTCGATCCGATGGTTCCACCGGCGCCGGTGCGATCCATCACCACGATGGACTGCCCCAAGTACTTCGGAGCAACGGCCGCGAGCGAGCGTGCGGCGAGGTCTGCATTGCCTCCCGCCCCGTACGGCGAGATGATGGTGACCGTCTTGTCCGGATACGGTTGCGCCGCAGCAACGAGCGAAACGAGCGCCGCGGTCGCCGCAAGCGCGCGCGCAAGCAATGGATGCCTCATTGTCGATCCTCCTCCTATGAATTACTTACAGCCTGTGGTTAAATGATTCTCATGCCGTTGACCGCGGTGGTCAAGGGGTTTCAGCTGCGCAGGCGGGACAGATCGAGGGTCGACGAGAGGACGAAGCGACTGAGCGCAAGCCAGGCCCCGGCGCTGTCCGCTGGCAGGACGCTTACGCTCAGCGCAGGGCTGCTTGCACCAAGGCCGGAGCGCACGCCCGCGACGTAGCTTTCCGTCTGTGCCAGCGGGCCCGCGAGCACGAAGCGGTCGGGGTCGAGAACCCTGGCGACGATGCCGAGCGCCTCGCCGAGCTGCTGCCCCGACTCGAACAGGGCCTTGAGCACACCGGGAGCGCCGCGATCGTCGCCGCCGATGATCTGCATCAGGCGGCGGGCGTCTTTCACGTCGTGCTCCTTGGGGGCCTTGCGGCTCGCGACCGCCTTGAGGCGCCGCAGCACGGCGTAGCCCGATGCCACGGTGTCGAGGCAGCCGCGCCGCCCGCACGTGCACAGGTCGTTGGCGCCAGCCACGCGCATGTGACCGATCTGACCCGCTGCCGCGTGGCCACCGCGGAGGACGCTGCCATTCAGCATCACGCTCGCCCCGATGCCCATGGCCGCGTTGACCAGCACCACGCTTTCGTCCTGCGCGCTCGTTCTGCGCATCTCGGCCAGATTGAGCGCGTGGTGCATCGCATCGACGCACACCGGGGCGCCGAGCGCCGCACCCAGCCTGTCGGCCACGGCAACGTTGCGCCAGCCGAGGTTCGGCGACTGCAGTACCGTGCCGCTTGCCGGGTCCACCAAGCCTGCGATCGCGATCCCGCAACCGATGATGCGCCGATGGGGAATCGCCGCCGCCGCGGCCAGTGCCTTGATCTCCTGCACGACATTCCTGAGCGCGCTTTCGGCAGTCCTGAGGGAGCGCAGCCGCAGCGCACGCCGCGCAATGCTGCGCCCGCGCAAATCCGCGATTTGCACCCATTGCTCGTAAGCGCCTATGCCCACTCCGACCACGAATGCCCCGCCCGGCAGGAACTCGAGCTCGCGGGTCGGGCGGCCGGGCCCGCCCGGGCCGGAGGTCCCCGATTGCTCCCTCAGCAGGCCGGCCAGGATGAGCTCGCGGGTGATGCGCGATATGGCGGCACCGGTCAGTCCCGTCGACTGGGCAAGCGCGCCACGTGATATGGTGCCGCGGCGAAATGCCTCCTCGAGAACGAGCTCACGGTTATGCGCGCGGAGGTCTTCCGAGATGATTCTGCGCGCCGCGTGCGGGACGCCCTTCATGGACGCCGCGGCGCGGGGTGGGCGTTCGGGCACCCCCCCCGCACATCTCTCATCCGTCGACTCTGACTAGCGCAATTCATGCACACCGCAATCATCGGTGGAACGGGGCTGATCGGCCTCGCGACCGCGCAACTGCTCTGCGACCTGGGACATCGGGTAACCGTCATCTCCCGCGGCAGGCCGGCTTCCGTGCACCCCGCCGTCCGCTGGGTGGAGGGCGACGTCACCGACGCGGCGCGCTTGCGCGACGTACTGGGGAGCAGCCAGCCGGACAACGTCGTCCATCTCGCAGCTTACCTGCAATTCGACTGCGACCATAACCCCGCCAAGGCGGTGAGCGTGAACGTCGACGGAACGCTGAACGCGCTCGAAGCATGCAGGCTGCTGGGCATTGCGCGCCTGGTGTTCGGCAGCACGATCGCGGTCTACGGCGAGCGCCATGACCTGATGCGCGAAGACGATCCGCCCTCCGGGAACGTGGGCTTGTATGGCCTCACCAAGCGCCTGGGGGAAATGCTCGGCGAGCGCTACGCGGGCCTGTACGGCTTGCGCTTCGTCGCATTGCGCTACGCCGGGGTGTTCGGGCCGGGCCGCCCGCAGGGCGCCGGCATGTCGCGAGTTCGGCAACTGATCAAGCAGACGGCGAACGGCGCGGACGTTCAGGTGGAAGGTGCCTGCGGCGAGGAGCGCCTGCACTTGACTCACGTGACCGACGCCGCCCGCGCAACCGTCCGCGCGCTGCAGCATCCTGCGCCGCGGTTCTGCGTGTACAACGTGGGCGGGCCGGCGGGCAACTACATCAGCCTGCGCGACTTTCATGGCGCGGTGAAACGGGTTGTCCCCGGCGCCGGCTCCGTGGTCTGGTCCGGGCGCGGCCGCTCCGCGGGGCCGCTCGACACCAGCCGGCTGAGAGAGGACCTGGGCTGCGTGCCCGCGGTGACCGTCGCGGCCGGACTGGAACTGGATCTGCGCGGGCAGGCGGGCGTTCTTGACAGCGATTCTTCCCGGCAGTGATAATTATTTACCTTCGGGAAATAATAACCGACGTCGAGGAGACAAAGCCATGGCGCATGCGGATGTGGTGATACCCCGGGAGGCGGTCCACACCGGACCGGGAATTTGGCGCGGCGCGGACCTCGAAAGGGAGGGCGGCTGGGTACTGCGCTTCCCGCTCGAGGCGCTGGAGGAAATCGACGCGGCGCTACGCGGCATCGAGGGGCGCGGTCTCGCCGCTCCGGCCTTCGGCAAGGAGGACTTTCCCCTCCCCGGGCTGGGAGGATTGCTGGGCGGCATTCTCGATGAGCTCGAGCAGGGGCGCGGCTTCGTGCTGATGCGCGGATTCCCGGTCGGGCTCTACACCGAGGCCCAGGCGGAGATCATCTTCTGGGGGCTCGGTCGGCACCTCGGCATCCCGCTTTCGCAGAACGCCGACGGTCACCTGCTCGGACACGTGCGCAATCTCGGCCTCGACATCAACCAGACGAACGTGCGCGCCTATCAGACCACCGCCGAGCTGATCTTTCACAATGACCAGAGCGACGTCATCGCCCTGATGTGCCTCAAGACGGCGAGGTCCGGGGGTCTTTCCCGGGTGGTCAGCGTGACCGCGATCCAGAACGAGATTCAGCGCCGCCGCCCGGACCTGCTGCCTGAGCTGTACGGGCAGTTCTACATCGATCGCCGCGGCGAGCGCGGGCGCGACGACGAAGGCGACGAGCCCTATTACGCGATGCCGATGCTGAGTTATTACCAGGGCATGGTCACGGCCCGCTACATCCGCGGCTACATCCAGTCGGCGCAGCGTTTCCCCGAGGTCCCGCGCTTGACCGCGAAGCAGACCGAGGCGCTCGACCTGTTCGATTCGATCGCCAACGAGGACGGCATGGCGATCGGCTTCCACATGGAGCCGGGGGACATCCAGCTGCTGAACAACTACTGCGTGCTGCACGCGCGGACCAACTTCGAGGACTGGCAGGACATCGCCAGCCGGCGCCACCTGCTGCGCCTCTGGCTGGCGACCCCGAACAGCCGCCAGCTGCCGCCGTGCTTCGAGAAGCGCTTCGGTTCGTGTGCCCCGGGCGTCATGCGCGGGGGGATTCCGCCGCGCGCGCGCCCGGCGGGCGAGTGCGCGGAGAAGTTCCAGCTCGATCGCGTCTAGGGCGGCCTGCGCGCCCGGCCGCGAGCGGGCCATGCGGACGAGCCCCCGGCGCAGATCGCCGGCCGCCCTCGATCGCCCGTTCCACTGCGCGCGATTCCCTGCTATCTTGCGCGCCGCCGTCCACTCTTCAAAGACCCCGACCCGTGAGCGCCGAGGACGCACGCACGCGCTGGAACCAGCGCTTTTCCGCCGATGAATACCTGTTCGGCACCGCGCCGAACGCCTTCCTCGCTGCGCAGCAGCACCGGCTCCGGCCGGGCATGACCGCGCTCGCGGTCGCCGACGGCGAGGGGCGCAACGGCGTCTGGCTGGCGCAGCAGGGCCTCGCGGTCACCGCTTTCGATTTCTCGCCGGTGGGGCTGGACAAGGCCCGGCGCCTCGCGCAGCGCGCGGGCGTCAGGGTCGAGCACCACCTGGCCGACGTTGCCGACTGGGACTGGGCCGCGCGCGAGTTCGACGTCGTCGCCGCGATCTTCATCCAGTTCGCGCCGCCGCCGCAGCGCGCGCGCATCTTCGAGGGCATGATGCGCGCCCTCAGGCCCGGCGGGCTGCTCCTGCTGCAGGGCTACACCCCGAAGCAGGTCGAATACGGCACCGGCGGTCCGCCGCACGCCGAGAACATGTACACCGAGGCGCTGCTGCGCGCGAGCTTCGCGCCGCTGGAGATCCTGCACCTGGCCGAGCACGAGGAAGCGGTCGACGAGGGCAAGGGCCACAGCGGCCACTCCGCCCTCATCGACCTGGTGGCGCGCCGCCCGGGCTGAGCGCGGCGCGCGGCGCTCAGAGGCTGTTCGGGCTCGGGGGCGTCGGGTGGATGTACGCCCAGCCCTGCGCCTCGCGGATGGTGATCTCGCCCATGCCCGAGGGCACGATATGGATGAACGGGTACAGGTCGCTGCGGTCGACATGCAGCTCGCGCAGCGTGTTGGCGCACTGCGACAGGATCACCCCGTCCTTTTGCAGTGCGCGCAGCTTCTTCTCGAAGCCGTTGTGCTTGGCGTAGATCGCGAAGCCCTTGCTGTTGGCGATCAGCTCGATCTGGACCTTGCCCTTCAGGCGCGGGTCGTGCAGCAGGTTCTCGATGTTGTTCAGCGTCTTCTTGATCGCACCCTCGCTGCCGGCATCGATCTGGAAGATCGCCCCGTAGTGCGCCTTGGTGGCCTGGGCTCCCGCGAAGTCCGGCGCCGCGGCGGCCGGGCCGGCCGCGAACAATGCCAACCCGGCGAGCAGCGCGCCGGCCGTCCAGCCACTCTTGATTCCGATTTGTCTCACGATTTTCCTCCTCGGTTGTAGATCGATTTCTCTTATGATGGGAAAGGCGGTTCTGTTAGGCGTCTGGCCGCGCGCCGGTCCTTTCGCCTGCGATTATATGTGGGCCGGGCGCGCCGGGCCTCGCGAAACATAATTGGCGCCTGCGCCGCGCCGCAGGCACCATGCGCGCCATGCTCGCCGACCGGAAACCCCTCGACGCCACGGCCTTCGGCGTCATGCTGCTGTGTACCGCGCTGTGGGGGTTCCAGCAGGTGGCGATCAAGCTCGCCGCCCAGGACGTCTCGTTCGTCATGCAGGCGGGCATCCGCTCGAGCGTGGCCGCCGTCCTGCTGTTCGCCTGGGCGCGGGCGCGCGGTATCGCGCTGTTCCGGCGCGACGGCACCCTCGTGCCGGGGATCGTCGCGGGCCTGCTGTTCGGCGCCGAGTTCGTGTTCATCTACGCGGGGCTGGGGCATACCACGGCCTCGCGCATGATCGTCTTCATCTACCTCGCGCCGGTGGCCACCGCGCTCGGCCTGCACCTGTTCGTACGCGGCGAGCGCCTGGTGCGCGGCCAGTGGCTCGGCGTTCTGCTGTCCTTCGGCGGCGTGGCGCTCGCCTTCGCCGGCGGCTTCTCCGCCGGGCGCGACGCGACCTTCCTGGGCGACCTGTTCGGCGTCATCGGCGCGCTGCTGTGGGCGGCGACCACCGTGCTGGTGCGGGGCACCAGGCTCGCCCACGTGACCGCCACCAAGACGCTGCTCTACCAGCTGGCAGTGTCCGCGCTGATGCTGCCGGCTGCCTCGGTGCTGATGGGCGAGAAGGGGGTCGTCGCGCTCACGCCGCTCGCGCTCGCGAGCCTCGCCTACCAGGGGGTCGTGGTGGCGTTTGCCAGCTACCTCGCGTGGTTCTGGCTCCTGACGCGCTACCTGGCCGCGCGGCTCTCGGTGTTCTCGTTCCTCACGCCGCTGTTCGGCGTACTCGCGGGCGTCCTGGTGCTCGGCGAGCCGCTCACGCCGTCCTTCGCCTGGGCGGGGCTGCTGGTGGGACTGGGAATCGTGCTGGTCAACCTGCGCCGGCGCTAGGCGCCGGGTTGCACGCGCCGCGCGGGGTGCAACCATCGCCCGCAAGGAGCCGCCCCGATGATCCCCCGCACGCTGCGCTGCGCGCTTGCCGCGCTCCTGCTCGCCGCCTCCGGCGCGGCCGGGGCGCAGCCCGCGGCGAACGCGCCCGAGCCGGGCCCGCGCGCCATCGAGATCCCGGCGTGGTTCAAGCTGAGCTTCCTGGATTTGCGCGACGACGTGCGCGACGCGGCCCGGCACGGCCGGCGCGTGATGCTGTACTTCGGCCAGGACGGCTGCCCTTACTGCAAGCGCCTGATGGAGGGCTACTTCGGCCAGCGCGACATCGCGCACTACGCGCGTCGGCATTTGGATGCGATCGCGCTCAACATCTGGGGCGATCGCGACACCGTGTGGCTCGATGGCAAGACGCGCAGCGAGAAGCAGCTCGCCGCCTTCCTCAAGGTCCAGTTCACCCCGACACTGCTGTTCCTGGACGAGCGCGGACGGGTGGTGGTGCGCCTGAACGGCCTGTATCCGGCGCACGAGTTCCGCGCCGTGCTCGAGTACGTGGCGCAGAGGCAGGAAGGCTCGGTGCGCCTCGCCGACTGGGTGGCGCGCAGCGCGGGCCCGCCGGATGCCGGGGTGCTGCACGGCCTGCCGCGCGCCATGCCCTGGCCGCTCGATCTCGACCGCAGCCGGCGCGCGGCAACCCGACCGCTCGCGGTGTTCTTCGAGCAGCGCGATTGCCGCGAATGCGACGCGCTGCACGCCGGCGCATTGCGCGACCCGCAGACGCTCGCGCTCCTGCGCAGGTTCGACGTCGCGCAGATCGACGCGCGGGGGAGCCGGCGGCTGGTCGAGCCGGACGGCGGCTCCGTCACCGAGGCGGCGTGGGCGCGCGCGCTCGGCATCGCCTACGCGCCGAGCGTGGTGTTTTTCGACGGCGGCGGTCGCGAGGTGTTCCGCGTCGAGGCCTACCTGAAGACGTTTCACTTCCAGAGCGCGCTCGAGTACGTGGCCTCGGGCAGCTACCGCACCCAGCCGAGCTTCCAGCGCTTCGTGCAGGCGCGGGCCGAGGCGCTGCGCGCGCGCGGAGTGCAGGTCGATCTGTGGAAGTGAGGCGGGCCGGTCCTACTTCCACTCCACGGCGGGCGCCTCGTGGCGCAGGCTCGCTTCCTCCGCGAGCAGCTGGGCGAGGTCCTCGCGCCCGCGCTCGCTGAGCGCGATCATCCGCTTGACGTCCTTGCGGTGCGCCGCGAGCTGCACGAGCTGCTCCTCGTCGTGGCGGCGGAACTGCAGGGCGATGCGGTGCGCGGCATGCGCGCCGAAGCCGAGCACCCTGAGCGCGGCCTCGGCGGCGGCGAGCGCGGAGCCGAAGGTCTCGCGCACCGCCGGCACGCCCAGCTCGACGTACGCGAACGCGTCGGTGCGGCTGTGCGCGCGCGCCAGGAGCTTGAGAGCCGGATAGCGCTCGCGCGCCATGCGGGCGATTTGCATCGCGGCCTCGGCGTCGTCGACCGCGATCACCAGCAGCTTGGCGTGCGCGGCGCCGGCCGCTTCGAGCAGGTCGGCGCGCGTGGCGTCGCCGTAGTACGCCTTCCAGCCGAAGCGGCGCACCAGCTCGATCTGGTTGGGGTCGTGGTCGATCACCGTGGCGCCGATCCCCAGGGCGCGCAGCACGCGCGTGACGATCTGCCCGAAGCGCCCGAAGCCGGCCACGATCACCGGGTTGCGCTCGTCGATCACGTCGGCCGCGCGCGCGGGCGCGCGCGCCAGGCGCGGCGCGACGAGCCGCTCGTACAGCGCCATGAGCAGCGGCGTGGTGAGCATCGAGGCCGCGACCGCCGCGGTCAGGACGTGCAGCGTCGCCTCCGGAAGTACGCCGCCCGCCGCACCGAACAGCACGAAGGCGAACTCGCCCACCTGCGACAACGCCACCGCGAACAGCGCGGCGTCGGCGTTGCCGCAATAGAACGGGCGCGCGACGCCGAACAGCAGCACGATCTTCAGGGCGACCACCGCAAGCGCGAGGCCGAACACGAGCAGCGGTCGGTGCACGAACAGGCCCAGGTCCACCGACATGCCGACGGCGATGAAGAACAGGCCGAGCAGCAGCCCCTTGAACGGCTCGATGTCGAGCTCGAGCTCGTGCCGGTACTCGGAGTCGGCGAGCAGCACCCCGGCGAGGAACGCGCCGAGGGCCATCGACAGGCCGACCAGCTGCATCAGCGCCGCGATGCCGAGCACCAGGAACAGGGAAAAGCCGATGAACACCTCGCGCAGCTTGGTGTTGGCGATCCAGCGCAGCACCGGCCGCAGCAGGGTGCGCCCGGCCACCACCAGCAGCCCGATCATGCCCACGGCCTTGGCGGCGGCGAGCCAGTCGAAGGCGGTGCCGCCGCCGCGCTCGGCGGTCATCAGGCCGAGCACCAGCATCAGCGGGATCACCGCCAGATCCTGGAACAGCAGCACCGAGAACGACGCTTGCCCGCCGGGGGTGGTGAGCAGGTTCTTCTCGGCGAGCGTCTGCAGGCCGATCGCGGTCGAGGACATGGCGAAGCCCATGCCGGCGACCAGCGCCACCTTGAAGGAGAGCCCGAGCGCCCAGCCGAGCGCCGTCACCGCGGCCAGCGTGGCGAGCACCTGCACGCTGCCCAGGCCGAAGATTGGCCGGCGCAGCGTCCACAGGCGGCGCGGATTGAGCTCGAGGCCCACCAGGAACAGCAGCAGCACCACGCCGAACTCGGCGAATTGCAGGATCGCCTGCGGCTCGGCGACCAGGGCGAGGCCCCAGGGGCCGATCGCCATGCCCGCGAGCAGGAAGCCGAGCACCGAGCCCAGGCCGAGCCGCTTGGTGATCGGCACCGCGATCGCGCCCGCCGCGAGGTAGATCAGTGCCTGGTGCAGAAAACCGTGATCCGGCATGGCTTACTCCGCGGGAAGGCTGGATTCGAAGGGCGCGGGCGGCTCGCCCGCGACGATGCGCTCGAGCAACCCCCGGTAGCGCGCCGCGCTGGCGGCGATGTCCGCGTCGGCGGCCAGGCGCGCCGCGTGCACCACGAACGGCGGCAGGCAGGTCATGCCGCAGTAGTGGGCCATCTGCTCGAACGGGCGCAGCAGCTCGGGGATCGTGAAGCGTGCGTGCCCGCCGTGGCGGTAGGACTCGGCGTGGCCGCCGGTGGTGAGCGCCTGCATGAAGCGCTTGCCGTGCAGCTTGTCGCCCCCCTCGCCGTAGGCCCAGCCCGGCAGGAGCACGCTGTCCTGCCACTCCTTGAGCAGCGCCGGCGCGCTATACCAGTAGAGGGGATGCTGGAACACCAGCACCTCGTGCGCGGCGGCGAGCGCCTGCTCGCGCCGCGCGTCGACGAACAGGTCCGCGTAGGTTTCGTACAGATCGTGCAGCGTGACCCCGTCCAGATCCTCGATCGCCTCGCGCAGGGCGCGGTTGGCGCGCGAGCGGTCCTGGGCCGGGTGGGCGTAGAGCACGAGGATGCGGTTGGGCATGCGGACCGGGCTACGGCTGGGCGCCGCGACAATCTAGCACGCAAAGGTAGAATCGCCTGCATGGACAAGGACGCTGCCGGAAAGCCGATCACCGCCGACCAGTTCAGGCTCGGCATGCGCAGCCTGGCGGGCGCGGTGAGCATCATCACCAGCGCGCACGCCGGGCACCGCTACGGAATGACCGCCACCGCCGTGTGCTCGGTGAGCGTCGAGCCGCCGACCGTGCTGGTGTGCGTCAACAAGAACGCCTCGACGCACGATGCGATCGACAAGAGCGGGGTGTACTGCGTCAACGTGCTGCGCGCGGACGACGCTGAGCTCTCCAACGTGTTCAGCGGCGCGCAGAAGGGCGAAGCCCGCTTCAAGGCGGGTGCCTGGACGCGGCTCGCTACCGGCTCGCCGGTGCTGCTCGAGTCGCTGGTGAGCTTCGACTGCCGCGTGGTAAGGCGCGTGGCGCACGGCTCGCACAGCGTCTTTCTCGGCCAGGTCGATCAGATCCTGTTCGGCAAGAAGGGCCGGCCGCTGGTGTACGCCGACGGGCAGTACGCCAAGCTCGCCCCGCTCACCCACGGCGAGCCGCTGCCCGAAGGGCTCGATTACTGGGGGTTCTGAGCCGGCGCTCAGTCCGGCAGGGCGCCCGGCAGGTTGAAGCGCTGGCGCGTGGTGCAGTAACGGCTGGCGTAGAGCCGCCCGACCGGGCGGTAGTGCGCTTCGCTCACGCGCTTGGTGTGCGGATCGACGACCCCAGCGCGCGCGTGCAGCAGCAGGATCTCGCCCAGGATCAGCTCGCGCCCGCCGCGGATCTCCAGGCGCTGGTAGAGCCGGCACTCGAAGCTGGCGGGCGCCTCGGCGATGCGCGGATGCTTGACGAGCAGGGCAGGGGCCGGCGTGAGGCCCGCCTGCGCGAACTCGCTCTCCTCTTCCGGAATCTCCTCGCTGGACAGGTGCATCGCGTTGGCGGTCGCCTCGTCGACCAGGTTCACCACGAACTCGCCGGTGCGGCGGATGTTCTTCAAGGTGTGCTTCAGCGCGCCGTCGCCGCGCGGCCCGAAGCTCACGATGCACAGCGGCGGGTCCTCCGACAGCGCGTTGAAGAAGGAGAACGGCGCGCAGTTGGCGACGCCGTTCGCGTTCCAGGTCGAGATCCACGCGATCGGCCGCGGGATCACCAGCCCGGTGAGCAGCTTGTAGCGCTCGAGCGCGCTGAGCTCCGAGAAGCGCAGGTCGAGCGCGCCGCTCACGGCGCGGCCCGGCGGTAGAACTGGCGCTCGCGCGACTCGAGCCAGCCGAGCGCGGTGTCGAAGTACTTCTTGAAGTGCGGGGTCTGCTGGTGCGCCTCGAACGCGATTGCGTCTTTGTAGACCTCGTAGAGCATGACGCGGGTGCGATCCTCCGGATCGGCCAGCACGTCGAACTGCAGGCAGCCGGGCTCGGTCTCGCGCGCCGCCCTGGCGTTCGCCAGCACTGCGGGCATGAAGCGGTCGACGCAATCGGGCTTGATCTTGACGTGGACGGTCAGAACGATGGCGCTCATCGGGGGCTCCTCGGTGACGGGTGCGGGCATTATCGGCAGCGGGTCCGCGGCGTCAACAAATAGGCGAATCTTTGGTAGAATCCGCCCCCTTCGCGCCCGTAGCTCAGCTGGATAGAGTACCTGGCTACGAACCAGGGGGTCGTGGGTTCAAATCCTGCCGGGCGCGCCA